>OIWS01000120.1_pt1 | contig 103644 bp, 108 predicted proteins | sample 1587611 | NCBI WGS metagenome assembly OIWS01 (sample SAMEA3888919, study PRJEB22519) | human gut metagenome | biome: human gut; feature: human-associated habitat; material: faeces | place: Denmark | collected 2010 | reverse complement strand
TTGGAGAAATAGAAGCAGAGATTTCTAAAATGATGGATAAGATTGCTTCTCCTATAACTACAATACCTGGAATCGGTAATAACATGGGAGCTATGATTATCTCAGAAATTGGCGATTTCAGTCGCTTTTCTTCTCCGGATAAGATTTTAGCTTATGCAGGCTATTCTCCCTCTACTTACCAATCTGGTAAACTCGATAACTGCTATGCTCATATGGAGAAGCGAGGCTCTCATTACTTGAGATATGCTTTATTTCAAGCTACACAACGAGTTTGTCACTTGGATAGCACGTTTTCGGCCTATCTGGCAAAAAAGCGAGCAGAAGGTAAGCATTACTATGTTGCTATATCTCATGCCGTGAAGAAATTGGTTAGAGTGATTTTCCACCTTGAGAAAACAAAGCAGGCTTTTCTGAAAGCTTCTTGACTTTACTTACTTGAATACTGTTTTTGAAAGCATCGTAAACGATGCTTTATTTGTCATGCGTTTTTTCGACTAACTTAATAAAAAGTCAATATATCTATGTGGTTTAAGATTTTTTATCTTTACCCCCTTGACTTTTTATAGTTAGTCTTTGGTTGATGAATGGTTTGGTTTACTGTATCAGAATGGCAAATTTGTTAAGGTGCTATCCATGAATGAAGTTGTGCAGAAAACAGGATTAAGCAATCCCAAGATTCCGAATACGAATTGCATCGGTGAAGATGAAATTTCTGCAGCAAGCCTCTTGCTGAGAGATGTAATTTCCCATGCAAAAATGCATTTGAATGAACATTACAAGAGATACCAGTCGGAAATGAGTCCGTTACTGGAAGAAGAAGTTAGTAAGCTGATTGAGCTTCAGGAGAAGCATAAGGAATACTACCAGCAGACCCTGTTCGAACATGAACGAAAGTTGCAGGAACAGGAGCGCCGGGTAGATGAACTCTTTGATCAGTTTATGAGCTGGGTGAAAGAAACTTTGACAATACAGAACAACCCATACATCAGAGTTGTATCTGTGCTGATAGGGGTATCGCAATGAGCATAGATTTAACAGGTATCACTAATAAAAACGAATACTATACCAACCATTATTTTTCTACTGTATTTGAAGAAAATACGAGTGCTGCTATCAGCGGTTGGAATACAGCCGCAAGAGAGTCAGAAGAAGTCAGAACGCCATGGTCGCTTCTGCGTCAGAATGCCAGACAGTATTATGCTGCACATGATAAATTTGTTCGTTCTTCTGTAAACTTGCAAGTTCTTGCCAATATAAAGATGTTGGCAGACAGTTACTTAAAATCTTTGGGCTATCCGGAAGCAAAGTCTGAAGTCGTAACAGTGGATGAATCTTTGTCGGTTCCTGTTTATCTTGAAATGACAAAGAGCAATGGAGCACCATTGCTGTGGGTATTGTTATCAGCATCTAAAGAATCGGATGCAGGCATTATGGAGAGCTTTGTGTTTAATGCCGGTGATATAGATGACGATGCTACCGGTGCACTCAACAAGGACGTTTTTTGTGAGATGGCGAATGAGAATTTGGTTACCAAAATCCTCTTTGGCTCTGCTGAACCTCCTCGTTTTATCATGCTTATAGGTATGAATCAGATTGCTCTTATTGACCGCAACAAGTGGAATGAAAAGCGCTATCTTCAGTTTGAGCTTGAGGAGATTTTCTCTCGACTGGAAAACACGACTTTGCAGGCAATGGCTGTTCTTCTCCATAAGGATTCTCTTTGCCCTGATGATGGAAAAATTTTGTTGGATGAATTGGATGAGCAGAGCCAGAAGAATGCTTCCGGTGTATCACAAGACTTGAAGTACGCCCTTCGTGAAAGCATTGAATTGCTCGGAAATGAAGTCCTTTACGATATGAAGACACGCCTTGGACGTGATCTTGATGCAGAGCCTGTAGATGCAGGACAGTTGACTTTAGAATGTCTGCGTTATATGTATCGTATGCTGTTTGTACTCTTTATTGAGTCCAGACCGGAACTTGGCTATGCACCAATTAAAGCACAGAGCTATTACTCCGGATATTCTCTGGAAAGTTTGCGTGATATTGTAGATAACATTCGTGATGATGTAAATGAAGTCGGTGATGGTTATTACCTGCATGAGACTTTGTCAAAGCTCTACGAGCTGATTTATAACGGCTATCCGAAAACGGAAGATGAGCTGAAAAAAGCGACAGGTTCCGACAGTCTGCATGATATGTTCCTGATTGCTCCGCTGAAGGCGCATATCTTCGATCCGGAATATACTAAGATGATTACTACGGCCAAGCTGCGAAACAGCTGTATGCTGCGTATCATTGACCTTATGAGCTTGACAAGGGCTACAGGAAGAAAAAATAGTCGCCGTGGCCGTATTTCCTATGCAAATCTGGGAATCAACCAGATGGGCGCGGTGTACGAGGCACTTCTTTCCTATCGTGGTTTTATTGCCGAACATGACCTTTATGAAGTAAAGAGAGCCGGTGACAGCTTCAACGAACTGGACGTCGGTTACTTTGTATCTGAATCTGAGCTTGACCAATATACCGAAGATGAACGTGTTCGTTATGAACATGGTGAAAAAAAGGGTAAGCTTCGTATGTATGAAAAAGGTACTTTCATTTATCGTCTGGCGGGTAGGGAACGTGAGAAATCCGCATCCTACTATACACCGGAGGTTTTGACAAAGTGCTTGGTTAAGTATGCCCTGAAAGAGCTTCTTGAGGGAAAAACTGCGGATGAAATTCTTAAACTGACTATCTGCGAGCCTGCTATGGGTAGTGCTGCGTTCTTGAACGAAGCAATCAATCAGTTGGCAGAAGCCTATATCTCTCGTAAGGAGAAAGAAACCGGTGAGATTATAAGCTATGAAAAGAGATTTAATGAGTTGCAGAAGGTTAAGATGTTCATTGCCGACCGTAATGTTTATGGCATTGACCTGAACCCTGTTGCTGTTGAACTGGCAGAGGTTTCCCTGTGGCTGAATACCATTTATGAGGGAGGCTTTGTACCTTGGTTTGGCACACAGTTGGTGAACGGGAATTCCCTGATTGGTGCGAGGAGACAAGTATATCGTATTGAAAGTGCTCAATCCACCTCTAAAGGTATGCGTTGGTATGAGTTGGAGCCGGAGCGAGTGCCTTTGGAAACAAAACGTATGCCGAAAAAACAGGTCTATCACTTCCTGCTTGGCGATCCGGGAATGTGCAGCTATTCCGACAAAGTCATCAAACAGTTGGAGCCTGCAAAAATCAAGGCTATGAAAGATTGGAACAAGAAGTTTACAGATTCAGTTACTGATGAAGATATTGTTACTTTATTGCGACTATCTGCGGCGATTGATAAGCTGTGGGAAGCGCAAATTCGGTTACGCAAAGAAGTAGATGCTAAGACACAGGATTCTCTTTCTATCTTTGGCTATACTGATGATGCAGAGGATTCGCATACTACGATTCGCCAAAAAGATAAAATCTTTAGCGAACTATATAAGAGCGAACACATGAAGAATGCCGGCCCGTATGCAAGACTGAAGTTTGCTATGGACTATTGGTGCGCACTGTGGTTCTGGCCTATTGATAAAGCGGATTTGCTTCCTACAAGAAGTGAGTTCTTGTTTGATATGGGTTTGATTCTTGAAGGAACTATGGATTCTGTGAATGTTACGGATTCTGTTAAGGGTGGTCAGCTTTCTATGTTCCCGACTGAAATAGAGCAGATGGCAATGGATATTATCGACACTTACGGTACGGATACTATCGTAGATATTCCTCGTCTGCGTCAGGAAAATCCGAGACTTGATCTGGCTGCAAGAATTGCAGAACAGAACAAGTTTATGCATTGGGAGCTTGAATTTGCGGACTTGTTTGCAGAGCGTGGTGGGTTTGATCTGATTATTGGTAATCCGCCTTGGATCAAGATTACTTGGAATGAGCAATCGGTTCTTTCTGATACGCATCCAATGTTTGCGGTTAAAAAACTGACTGCAACACAAACAACGCATAAGCGAGCAGAAGCACTGGAAAATACAGCAACTCGCAAAATGTATTTTTCAGAATATGAAATGCTATCTGGTGAGCAAAGTTTCTTGGGAGCAACGCAGAATTACCCTGATTTACAGGGAGCGGTTAATCTATATAAATGCTTTTTACCGTTGGCGTGGGGAAAAAATTGCGAAAGCGGCGTAGCCGCTTTCGTACACCCTGAGGGTGTCTATGACGACCCGAAGGGTGGTCCACTGATGGTGTCTTTCGACACCATCAGCAACCTCTACGATGCTAAGAGCATCGTAGAGTGTTACGAAGGAGACGCTACTGCAACGATACCAGGCATTAAGGATGAAAATGGCGATTGGAATGTAAAGGGTCACCCTGACAGAATCATCCATGTGACGAAAAAAGAGTTGGCAGTATTCGCAAAACTGTTTGATGGTAGTGAAAAGTGGAAACAAGCAAAGCTGCCCGTCGCACATGTAAAGCAAATTGTGGATGTCCTTGAAATATTTAATGAACAAACAGAAACATACGCAAATATAACAGGTGGAATTTTTACATCTCAGTTGTGGAACGAAACTGGAGCACAAAATGATGGGACAATTGGAAGGAAGGTTCATTTTCCAGATGGATTGATTGACACGATTTATTCAGGCCCACATATTAGTGTAGCAAACCCAATATTTAAGACGTCACGCAGAATTTGCAATTTAAATAGTGATTATGATAATGTCGATCTATGCATAGTGAATAAGGAGTATTTACAACGCTGTAACTACATCCCTGCTGTAGATGCATCTTCCTATGCTACCCGGATTCCTAAATGTGGGAATGAGACGTATGTTACTGATGATTATCATGTGGCATTTCGTAGAATGCTAAACCAAGGAGGTGAGCGTACACTCATTGGGGCAATTATACCACCAAAAACAAGCCATATAAGCACAGTAATTTCCCTGATTGTTCCGCAAAATAACCTGCTTAAAACAGCAGCAGAGATAGCTTCTATTCCATATGATGCATTAATAAAAATCCTCGGGAAAAGCGATATATATGCCGATACTATCGAAAAATTCCCAATTATTACTTATGACAATGAGGCTGAGGTTATAAGTAGAATTGCGATGCTTTCGATGCTCAACAACTATTATAGTCAACTGTGGCAAGAGACTTTCAATAGTAATTGGAAGTTGTGTTGCTGGTCTAAATCTGACCCACGTCTTTCTAATACTCGTTTTAGTGCTTTAACTTCGGAGTGGACTTGGGATACCCCGCTGCGCACCGACTATGAGCGTCGTCAGGCACTGGTGGAAATTGATGTACTGACAGCAATGGCTCTTGGCATGACATTGGAGCAGCTGAAAACCATCTACCGCATCCAGTTCCCAGTGTTGCAAAGCTACGAAGCAGATACTTGGTATGACGCAAACGGCAGGATTGTGTTCACCAACAACCGCTCGCTCACAGGTGTTGGCTACTCCCGTCCAGAATTTGAAAATACCGGTGCGGTACAGCCGACTGTACGAGGCTACAAAACTTGGGATGGCGTGATGAAAAATGCCTCAGCAGGATATGTATTTACTCGTACCATTACCGATGACACTATGCCCGGAGGTCCTGTGGAGCGCACCATTGAGTACGTTGCTCCGTTTGACCGTTGCAATCGTGAGAAGGACTACGAGACTGCATGGAAGTTCTTTGAGGAGAAGTACGGAGATACTCAATAATTGTCTATTACTTTATTCAGAAGAGCGGGATGTCTGAAATATATTGATATGAAGCATTTTGACATCTCTGCTAAGAACAGGGAATGAAATACGGATATTCGATGTGTATAGAAAGGAGAAAAATGTACGATTTATCATCAAAGTTCAATATTTTTTACAGTTCATATGTTGTTTTGCCACAGAGTGAGCAGAGCAGTCTGTATCATAAAAAAGACTTAAATCTTCAGCGTCTAAAGGATGGCTTGAAGGAATATAATACTGAATACAAAACTTCATATTCAATAGTTGATGATTGTGTTCAAGGCAGTGTGGCAATGTCAACGGTCGTTCAAAACGAAGAATCCGATTATGATATAGATGCTGCCATTGTTTTAGGTAAGTCAGATTTAGATGGTAAGGGTGCTCTATCTACCAGAAATATGGTTGCAAATGCTCTTCGTCGAAAAACAAAACAATTTAATGCAGAGCCGGAAGTAAAGACCAGTTGTGTTCGAGTGAAATATGCCGATGGCTACCATATCGACTTTGCTGTTTATAGGCGTTCTTATGATATTATCAATAAAGAGTGGATTTATGAACACGCAGGTTCAGAATGGACGTCAAGAGAACTAAGGGGATTAACAGATTGGTTTAAGACGCAGAACGATAATTCAAATGGAAAATTAAGAAAAGTTGTTCGTCTATCCAAAATGTTTTGTAAATCAAGATTTTCTTGGAAAAATATGCCAAGTGGATTACTTCAAACTGTCTTATGCGACGAGATGCTGCAAGACTCCTATGATCGAATTGACGAGTTATTTTATTATACAATGAAAGAAATTGTCAATCGCATCGAAGAGAGTACATCTGTTGTTGCACCGGTAGATAATGGGCGTGATTTAACTCCGCGACAGAGTGATAAACAGAAAATGACAAACTGGAAGAATCGACTAAAAAGCAAACTTGCTGACTTAGATATTCTTTTCAGTGAAGACTGTACCAAGGCAGATGCTATTCAGGCGTGGTATGGTTTCTTCGACCATGAGTTCTGGAATGAAAATGAAACAAAGTCCGAATACAACAAATTGCGGTGCTTCGATAAGTCAGTATGTTCCTTTGGAGATAACGAGCAATTTATTGAAGAGATGTTCCCAGTTAATCAAGTGTATTCGTGTAAAATTTCGTGCATTGTAAGTAGGAACGGTTGGCGACCGAAGCCGATTGGAGAATACTTGTCACTCCTTAAACGGTATTTGCCACACAACTTTGAAATTCGTTGCACAATGGTATACACAAATTGTCCTCCGCCATACAAGATTTTTTGGAAGGTTAGAAATGTAGGTGTTGAGGCGGAGAGACGAAATATGCTACGTGGTGAAATCTATGAGAAGGGAATTTCTATAGTGGAGCATAGCAACTTTTTTGGCAAGCATTATATCGAGTGCTACATAGTTAAGGATGGTGTATGTGTTGCAAAAGATAAAGTTAACATTCCTATTGGAAAGGTGTAAGGCTGTGAAGATTCTAGAAAGTTTAGGATTAGGTTTCCTATCAATTAGTATGATAGTAATAATTGTGGTGTTTGAGGTCATGGAATGGCCTGTCGGCAGTACCATAGCCGGTATTGTGCTTGGCCTTTTACTACCTAAATTATTTGAATCATTACAGAATCTTAGAGATACAACAGACTGGAAAATTTCACAAAGAAAGTTGGAGCGTGGTGGCTTTATAAAGAAGGATACACCAGTGCGCATTTCATTTGCATATTTGTTTAGAATTAAAATAGGTGATAAATACCTTTTGGTGCGCAATGCTCGTGGAACAAGCAAATATCAGCCTGTCGGAGGTGTCTATAAGCTTTTGGGAGATGAGAAAATTGAACTTAAAAACTTGTATCAGGTTATGGATGATGATAAAATTTCGATTGATGAATCGTCAAGAAATGATTATAGGCTTAGATTGGCAAATAAACATTTGAGAAATTTTGTAAAACGGTTTGACAATGGGGCCTCTAGAGAACAGCTTTATGATTTGAGCCGAGAGTTCAGAGAAGAAATGGTTGATACCGCCTTAGTAAATTGGAATGAGATTACTTATAGAGTTTGCGGCAGACATATTAGCAAACTTGAATATGGGAAGCATTTTCAAATATACGAGCTTCTACTTGCTGACATTGTAGAGTTAATACCAACCAAGGATCAAGAAAAAGATTTGGAATTTCTTATGCAGAAGCAATCCGATAAATACATCTTTGCAACATCTGCGGAAATCCAAGCATTGGGTATTAACACTGATGTAGGTAAACTTAGTGAAACTATTGCGGATCATTCTACCAAGATAATAGAGGAAAATGAAGGTACGTTGATTCATATTCCAGAATATGGAAAGATCTATGGAGCCGCTATATAACACATAGAATAGATATTAATCCTTAGATAGTACAAAGGAGGATCGCAGTATGCTACCATCCATACTTGCCAAACAATTACAGAAAGGCATAGGGGATTATATTGAAACCACATTCCCAATGACCAACGAACCCTTCAAAGGCTCAGTTCAAAAAATGCTGGCAAATAAAGGCTCTGTTTACCATGAGCCTTATATTGCAGTACGTCTTCCGTTCCGTGTGGCAGCGGAAATGCCAACTTGCTTTGAAGCAATTCATCCTGCATACCTTCCTTATGTGCATCAGCAAAAAGCCTTTGAGAGACTAATCGGAGATGATGGTCGCTCCACATTAGTTGCAACTGGTACCGGTTCAGGTAAGACAGAGTGTTTTCTCTACCCGATTCTGGAGTATTGCTATCAGCATCGTGGTGAGCGAGGAATAAAAGCACTTATTATTTACCCTATGAATGCCTTGGCAACGGATCAGGCAAAACGTATTGCGGAGCTGATTCATGGAAGTGATGAACTTCGCGGAAATGTTACTGTCGGTATGTATGTTGGTGGTCAAGAACATACACCTGCCCGTACTATGAGTGAACATGGTGTTATTACAGACCACGAAACAATGCTGAACAACGCACCTGATATTCTGATGACCAACTATAAAATGTTGGACTATCTGCTGGTGCGTCCGAAAGATGCTCTTTTATGGCAGGATAATGACTCTGAAACTCTGAAATATATCGCAGTTGATGAGCTGCATACATTCGATGGAGCGCAAGGCACAGATTTAGCTTGTTTGCTTCGCCGTTTGAAACGACGCCTGGGCATCTATGATGGATACTTGTGCTGTATTGGTACATCTGCAACAATGGGTTCTAAGGAAAACAACAGTAACATTCTGAATTACGCAGAAGAAATTTTCGGCGAACCGTTCGATAAGGATGCAATTATTACAGAAGATCGTCTGAGCGCTCAAGAGTTCTTTGCGGGTGTTGATGTAACGGAATTTGCGATGCCGACAGCGGAGCAGGCTGTGGAATTGGAAAAGCTGTCTGCGGAGGATGAGCCTTCTGCTTATTTGCAGAGTGCGGTAAAAGACTGGCTTCCGGAGTTCTCTTTTGACGTTCTTGAAGATGAAGGCAGAATCCAGCTTGGTTATGAACTGATGCATCACAGCTTTATGCAATCGGTTATCAATCTGACAGGTGGTACATATTATAAAGTTTCTAAAATCGCAGAAGATTTGGCTATCCATTATCCGGATTTGAAAACTTTGCCTGATGCAACTGTTGTTATCAATTCACTCTTTGCTTTAATTTCTCATGCGAGAACCGGCAAGGTAGGAAAGCTGCGTCCGTTTTTGAATGTTCAGGTTCAGCTTTGGATGCGCGAGCTGCGTCGTTTGGTTGCCAAAGTAGATTCAGATGAAATCACTTATGAGATTGCTCACGATTTGAACAAGCAACAGGCAAAGCAGTATCTTCCAGTTGTAAATTGTCGTGATTGTGGTATTACAGGTTGGGTATCCGTACTCAATGAACGTAGCAATGCTACAATGACAAACCTTGAGTCCTTCTACAATCTATATTTCCGTGCAGACGAAAAAATTGTGATGATGTTCCCTCATTCTCATGAGGAACGTATTCCGGGCATGGTTCCTGCAAGAATTTGTCCCGACTGTTTGCAAGTAAAAGTCGGTGAGTATGGGACAGATGAGTGCGTTAATTGCGGTGCCGAAATGGTTGATATACTGATTCCTAATCCGATTAAGACTTCTGGCACTAAGAACCATAGGCAATACGTTTGCCCCTGCTGTGGTAGTCGTCGCGGTCTTTCGTTGATGGGTCTTCGCAGCGCAACAGAAATCAGCGCAAGCATTTCTCAAATGTTTGCATCCAAGTTTAATGATGATAAAAAGACACTGGCATTCTCTGATAATGTTCAGGACGCTGCGCATAGAGCCGGTTTTTTCAACTCAAGAACATGGCGTTTTGGCCTTAGAACCGCTATTCAAAAATACTGTACTGAGATGGGATCCGGTCAAACCCTTGCAGATTTTCAGAATGGTTTTATAAAGTATTGGCATGAGCATATGACTGATGAACAGTTTGTGAGCTTCTTCATTGCGCCAAATCTAACTTGGAAGCAAGCCTATGAAGATATGGTTGAAAAGCGTAACTTGGGCAAAGATAAACAAGCACAAATTCTGATGTATGAAATTGAACAGCGCATCAAATATGAAATTATGCTTGAATTTGGTCTTGCCGGTAAGATTGGACGAACTCTTGAAAAGTCTAATTGCGCTGTTATTTCCTTTGCTGTGGAAGATATTATTCAGATTGCTGATTCTGTACAGGAAAGAACCATCAATGAGCTTGGTGTATTGACAGCAGAAAATATAGACTCGTTCAAACGCATGGTTATCGGATACTTGAACTTAATGCGCACAAATGGAGCTTTTCGGGATAAAGTGTTTGACGAATATACTATAGGCGACGGTAATGGCTATATGCTGTCAAACGACAGGAATCGTTGGCTTCCCGGTCGTCAATCGGGTCGAAATACTCCTCACTTTATTGCCGAGCATATTGGTAATGGCCGATCTTCTTTCGAGTTTGATTCACCTGCTGCTAATAAGTATGTAGACTGGATTTCTTCTTGTTGTAGCGAATTGCTGGTGGATGACAGTATTTTCCAAGCAATCAGCAGATTTATTTTAGACGAAGCAGTGAAGCTGAATGTAATATCTCTGGTTCCTTCTTCTGCTAACTATAAAATTTACGGATTAAATAAGGAACGTGTCTTTATCACTGATGATGTGATGCAGATGCGGTGTGATAAGTGTGGTTCTGTATATGCTGTCGCAGCAGAGAATGCAGAGCTTTGGATTGGTGCGCCTTGTCCAAGGACTGCTTGTAGTGGATTCCTCGAAGAATATGATACAGGTGAAATTAATTATTATGGTCGTCTTTACAATGCCGGTGATTTAGTTCGTATCAACGCAAGGGAGCACACTGGTTTGTTAGAGCGCCAAGATAGAGATCAGATTGAAATTGATTTTAAACGTGGCAAAGATACTCAGGAGATTTGGGACCCTAATGTATTATCGTGTACTCCAACTCTGGAAATGGGTATTGATATTGGTGATTTGTCTACTGTTATCCTGTGTAGCATGCCGCCAGCTCAGAGTCAATTCTTACAGCGAGCTGGACGTGCAGGTCGTAAGGATGGTAATGCATTGACCTTGGCTGTTGCTAATGCAAGACCTCACGATTTATATTTTTATTCTGATCCTATGGATATGATTGCGGGAGAGGTAACTCCACCTAAAATTTTCCTTCGAGCATCTGCAGTTCTGGAAAGGCAGTTCGTAGCTTTCTGCATGGATTCTTGGGTTAAAAAGGGAATTCCGGATGGTGCTATTCCTGATAAAGTTGGTGTTGTCCTGAAAAAATTGGATGCCCGCCCGGATGACATGTTTCCGTTCAATTTCTTGAATTATGTACAAAGTACATTATCTCGTCAGTTAAACTCTTTCATGCAAATGTTTGCAGCGTATCTCGATGATAGTGCAAGAGAAGAACTGCAAATGTTCGCCAGAGGAAAGGATGCTAACAACAGTCCTATGTATGTAAAAATCCTGGATGCATTCGAGGATTTGAAAAAACAACAGGATGCGTTGCGAGCGAGTGTTGATGCACTAAAAATAATGATTCGGGATTTGGAAGATAAGCCCAAGGACAGTTCCTATGATGAAGAAATCAAAGAGCTAAAGCGTGAAGAAGCAGCGTTGCTTACAGTCCTTCAGGAAATTGGCAAGAAAAATATCTTTAATTTCCTGTCTGACGAGGGATTACTTCCGAATTATGCTTTCCCTGAAGCTGGTATTATCCTGCGAGCGGTTCTCTATCGTAAAGAGGATGAAGAAATATCGGTTAAGAAGAAAAAATATGAGAAATTGGTCTATGAATATAGCCGTAGTGCATCCTCTGCTATCAGCGAGTTTGCTCCTAATAACAGCTTTTATGTTGACGGTCGCAAGCTGACCATAGATCAGGTTGATTTGACGACTGCTCAGACTGCAAGATGGAGACTTTGCCCGAATTGTTCTCATGCTCAAATTGAAGAAACCGGCAAGAATACGTCGGCTTGCCCTCAGTGTGGTAGTCCTGCCTGGACTGATTCCGGACAGGTTAGAACAATGCTGAAGGTTCAAATGGTCTACTCTAACATGGATTATACCAAGAGCTTGATTAACGATGAGAGCGATGATAGAAATAATGTATTCTATTGTAAACAACTTTTGGTTGATGTAGATGAAGATCACGATATTTCCAGTGCATATCGTATGGACAACGAAGATTTCCCGTTTGGATATGAGTTTGTTCGCAAAGCAACTCTACGAGAAATTAACTTTGGTGAGAGTGACATGATCGGTGAAAAACTGTCTGTTTCCGGTATTGAAGAAGTACGCAAGGGCTTTAAAATTTGTAAGTACTGCGGAAAAATCCAACCGGAAAACGGAAAACCTAATCATAGCTTCGCCTGCAAAACAAGAAAGATGCCTAATTTGATGCAAGCTGACGCTTATGAAGAATGCTTGTTCCTGTACCGTGAGTTTAGTACAGAGATTCTCCGACTTCTTGTCCCGGCGACTACAATGGATTCTTCTTCTGTGAAGGTGGAATCATTTGTAGCTGCATTTATGTTGGGTATGAAAGAATATTTCGGTAATGTTGATCATCTAAGGGCTACTGTCAGTGAAGTTCCTGTTCCGGATGCAGATTATCGAAAGCAGTATTTGGTCATTTATGACTCTGTTCCGGGTGGTACCGGCTATCTGAAACAGTTAATGCACGAAAAGGACGCTCTGATTGAAATTTTTGATAAGGCGCTTCATGTAATGGAGAATTGCTCTTGCAAGGATGATCCGCAGAAAGATGGTTGTTACCATTGCTTGTATGCTTATCGTCAGAGTCAGCAGATAGGTAATATTTCAAGGTCTACGGCTATCAGAATTTTGAAGTCTATTCTTTCAGGTAAAGATAATGTTCAGAAGATTGATAGAATCAATGATATTCCTGTTAATCCGTTGTTTGATAGTGAGTTGGAACAGCGTTTTATGGAAGCGATTCGTACTAAGGTTGGTACGGCTAATGTAAGTGATACGATTCGCAATGGCAAGCATAGTTATTATATAAAGTTGGAGAATTTTGCTTGGGAAATCGAACCGCAAGTTCTTCTGGATTCTGCCTCTGGTGTTTCGGTAGCTTGCAAACCGGATTTTGTGTTCTGGCCGGTTTCCGCACCGGAACACAAGCCTGTGGCTGTATTCACAGATGGTTTTTTATATCATAAAGATATTGTTTCTGATGATACAATTAAGCGAGAGGCTATTCGCAGAAGTGGCAAATTCCGTGTTTGGTCGCTGAGTTTCAAGGATGTTCAAAGTGTATTTGCACCACAGGGAGATTTCTATACAAATACACTTGAGGCAGAAAAAATGCCTTCTGGCAAGACTATGTATCAGAATATGATCAAGAAGCAAAAAGCAGATATCATTGAACCGGCAAAGTTATCTTCATTTGATTTGCTTTTGGAATATCTTAAACTACCTGATGCAGAAAGAGTTTTTAAGGGACAAGCGTACGCATATTCTTTGTCCTTGTTAGAACCTGCCTTGATGAAAAACAATCTTGCTTTTAATAACTGGGAGAAGAATGTAAAAGCTGTAAATGAACAGACACACTTTACTGATGTTGATTTTGTGTTCCCTGGAACTATATTTGGTAGCTGGATTCCAAGAAGTTCTAATGCACATCTGGCAATTTATTCTGCTGTTCTTGCATCGAAACTTAAAGCGGAAGGGGCTGTTGCTGTTTGCGCTGTTCTCAATGACGAAAAAGATGATAGAACAGATAAATATGAACAGGAGTGGAATGGACTTTGGAGATTCTATAACTTGCTGCAATTCTCGGAAGAGTTTATAGCAGTGTCATCTGTAGGTATAAGCCACATGGATTACCTCGCATTGCCTGTTGTTGGAGAAGCTGCTGATGATCCTATTATATCTATGAGCGCAGGTGATGATACTTGGAATGCAATTAAGGAGCTTCTGTTCGATGATGATGCAAAGGCATTTGTTGAACTTGCAAAAGGTGCTGGTGTACCTGCTCCTAATGAAGATGATGTCGGTTACGAAGTTGAAGGCGATGATGGAGAAGTGGTTGCTACTGTAGAAATTGCATGGCCGGACAGACGAGTTGGTTTCATGACTGCTGAACAAACTGAAGATAAAGAGAAGCTCGAAAAATTGGGATGGCGAATACTGAGTTTGCTTGATGCTGCAGATATTGATACCGCAAGCTATTTTGGAGGTGACAATTGATGACGGATAATGTTAGAGTGGCAATTTCATCAGATTTTTTAACGGCATTTGCTCGTCTTCCGAGACAAGTTCAAGGTAAAGTAACAGAGTTCGTGAATAAATTCCGAAACAATCCTATGTCTCCCGGCATTAACTATGAGAAACTTAATTCAGGAATAGATAAAAAGATTTTTTCTGTACGTATTGATGATACTTATCGAGGTATCGTTGTTCGTCAGCAAGAAGTAGGGGTATACTTGCTTTTGTGGGTAGATCATCATGATGAGGCATATCAATGGGCCGCTCGTAAAAAATGTGAAGTCAACCAGAAAACTGGTGCTATTCAGGTGTTTGATGTTAAGACCATGGTGGAAAAGGTATCTGCACCTGACAAAGTTACTTTATTTGCTCTTGCTAAGGATGATGAATTGCTTAAACTTGGCGTACCTGAGATTCAGCTTGATTTTGTTAGAAGTTTTATTAGTAAAGAGGATTTTTACAAAGCTGAACAATCTATGCCGCATGATGCTTATGAGCATCTTTCTTGGTTAGCGGAAGGCTTTCCTATGGAAGAAGTTCTGGAGCTTGTTCTGGAAGAACAGAACGCTTCTTCTGCCAACGAGGATTTGGCGGCTGCATTGGATGTTCCTGCAACACTGAAATCTTTTGTTGTGGTCGATGGAGAAGATGAATTGCGTCGGATTATGGCAGAACCATTGGAAAAATGGCGTGTTTTTCTTCATCCGACGCAGAGAAAAATTGCCCGGAAAGAGTATTCTGGTTCTGCAAGAGTACTTGGCGGTGCTGGCACTGGCAAAACCGTAGTTGCTATGCATAGAGCTAAGCATTTAGCATCTAAATGTGAAGGGCAGCAGAGAATTCTGATGACCACCTTTACAGCAAATCTCGCAGCTGATATTAGAGAGAATTTGCGCAAGATTTGTACCTTGGAAGAACTCAGAAGAATAGAAGTCATTCATTTGGATGCATGGGTGAATCAGTTTCTTCGTGAGTCCGGTTTTTCTGCTCAGATTGGGTATGACGATGTTATAAAGCCTCTTTGGGAGAGAGCTGTTTTGTTGGCTAACATTGACCTGCCGTTTGAGACTTCATTCTATGAAGAAGAGTGGAACAGGATTGTGATAGCACAAGAAGCTCTTACACTTGAAAAGTATGTGAAGGCAACTAGAAATGGTCGAGGCACCAGACTTGATCGAAAAAAAAGGATGCATATCTGGAAGGTCTTTGAAAACTATCAGAATCTAATGAAAGAAAACCAAATACGTGATATAAATACCGCTATGTATGAAAGCACCAAATTGCTTCAATCTGCGGGTAGAAAACCACGGTATGCAAGTATTATTATCGACGAGGGACAAGATTTCAGTGACAATGCATATCGCCTGATTAGAGCGTTGGCAGGAGAAGAACATCCCAACGATATTTTTATAGTTGGTGACTCTCACCAGAGAATATATCGAAATCATCCTACACTTTCTAAGTGTGGAATAAATGTCCGTGGTCGTAGTAGCATATTAAAAATTAACTATCGTACTACAGAGGAAATTCGCAAACAGGCTCTGGTGTTGTTGAAGGGAATTTCTTTTGATGACTTGGACGAAGGTTTTGATCTCGGAGATAAATGTCAATCCCTCACGCATGGAGAAAAACCGATAGTTGTGAATTTCGGGAATGCTAATGATGAATTCGATTTTCTCCTCCGTGAAGTGAAGAAGCTAAAAGACAACGGTGTTTCTCTTACTGATATATGTGTTGTAGCTCGTACCAAAAAGTTGGTTGACGATTACATTGCGCTTTTTACAAAAGCCGGAATTCGCTCCTATGCAATAAAGAGGAACAAAGCTGATGATCGTAGTTTTGATGGGCTAAGAGTTGCTACTATGCACCGAGTGAAGGGGTTGGAATTTAAATATGTATTTATTGCTGCTGTGAACAACAGGATTATCCCTCTTTCTTCTGCAATCAATAAGGCTGACGCCGTTTCTGAGGAGGAATCTATTACCTCCGAAAAATGCTTGTTGTATGTAGCAATGACTCGTGCACAAAAAGGGGTTTATATTACAAGTTATGGTAGAAAATCAGAGTTCCTTGAGTAAAGATATATTACGAGAAAAGTGAGAAAATGCCTAAATCTCGTAATAGAAAGTGGCGTTGATACAGCAAAAAGGCAATTCTATTACGAGAAAAGTGAAAAAGTTCCCAAATCTCGTAATAGAATATCTCCCTCCTTCTCTTTTTGTAAAATCTTTACACTTGCCGCTATAAGAACAGGCTAATAATTTTCCTCGTTGACAAATAGCAGTAACAGTAATATAATTTTTCTAATAGCAAACCATTAAGATAGAGGCGCGGAAAGCATGAGTAGGTTGTGGAGCGGGAGCTGAGAAGCATCACAAAAGGGCTAACGCCGAAGTGCAATGGCAGCCGTGTCGTTGTGCTGGGTCGTCAGTGAAAGCTGCCGGACTGTCGCTGCATCTGCAGCGGAGGGCTATCTCGGCTATGGGTGTGAATATTTATTTAGCATGCTAACCGTTGAGATAGGATCCAAAGGAAATATCTCAACGGTTATTTTTATGATTAAGGAGTGAACGACATGATTCGTGTTTTGGTAAATGGTGCGCTGGGCCGCATGGGCAGCGAGGTATGTAAAAAGGTATATAGCGAAGCTGATTTGGAGCTTGTAGGTGCTGTTGATATTAAGGAAGGCACTGTACATCTGGGTGACGGCGTTAAGGTAACTACCGACTTGGTTGCTGCCATTGAAGCTGCCAAACCGGACGTTGTTGTTGACTTCACCCGTCCTGATGTTGTTATGGGCAATCTGCGCAAAATGCTGCCGCTTGGCGTGCATGCTGTAGTGGGCACAACAGGCTTCAGCGATGCAGATTTAAAAGAGGTTGATGAGCTGGCACGCAAGCACAACACCAGCCTGCTGATTGCTCCGAACTTTGCGCTTGGCGCAGTTGTAATGATGAAGCTGGCGTGTGAGGCTGCCAAATATTTCCCGCATGTGGAAATTATCGAGAAGCATCACGATAATAAGCTGGACGCTCCGAGCGGTACTGCTATTATCACCGCACAAAAGATTGCTGAGGTGCGCAAGGCTATGCAGCAGGGCAATCCTGATGAAAAGGAAACCATGGCAGGTGCGCGCGGTGCGGATTACGAGGGCATGAAGATTCACAGTGTCCGCTTGCCGGGTTACGTTGCTTCCCAGGAGGTTATCTTCGGCGGTCAGGGCGAAACTTTGAAAATCAGTACCGACCCGATTAACCGCGAATGCTACATGCCGGGCGTTGCGCTTGGCTGCCGCAAAATTGTTGACCAAGTAGGCCTGGTATACGGCTTAGATAAATTACTCTAAATAGTGAGGGGGAGAATTTTATGAAAAAGTATAACGTTGCTATTTTGGGCGCTACCGGTGCTGTTGGTACTGAATTTCTGAAGCTTATTGAAGAAAGAAACTTCCCATTTGCAGAACTGCGTCTGCTGGCTTCTAAGCGCAGCGCAGGCAAGCAAATTGAATTTATGGGAAAAACATATACTGTGCAGGAGGCTACCAAGGACTCCTTCGAGGGCATTGATATTGCTCTGTTCGCAGGCGGCAGCGTTTCCAAGGAGTTTGCTCCCTACGCTGTGAAAGCCGGTGCCGTTGTTATTGATAACTCCAGCACCTTCCGTATGGACCCCGAAGTGCCGCTGGTTGTGCCGGAGGTTAACCCCGAGGATATCCTGAAGCACAAGGGCATTATTGCCAACCCTAACTGCTCTACCATTATTATGGTTATGGCATTGAAACCGCTGTATGACCTGGCACGCATTAAACGTATCGTCGTTTCTACCTATCAGGCTGTTTCCGGCGCCGGCAAGGAGGGCATTGACGAGCTCACCGACCAGACGAAGGCTTACAGCGAGGGCCGTGAGATGGAGGCACACATTCTTCCGTCCGCAAGTCTGCCGAAGCATTATCCGATTGCGTTTAACCTGATTCCGCAGATTGATATTTTCCTTGACAATCTCTACACCAAAGAAGAGATGAAGATGATCAACGAAACCAGAAAAATTATGCATGATGACGAAATGCGCATCACCGCTACTACCGTGCGTGTGCCTGTATACCGCAGCCACAGCGAATCGGTAAACATTGAGTTTGAGCATGATCTGGAGCTGAAGGATATGGCAGCTGCCATCAACGCTTTCCCCGGCATTCAGATGATGGACGATCCGTCCAATCAGGTTTATCCGATGCCTTTATATACCTCAGAAAAATATGACTGCTTCGTTGGCCGTCTGCGCCGCGACGAGTCTAATCCTAACACATTCAACCTGTGGGTAGTAGGCGACCAGATCCGTAAGGGCGCTGCACTGAACACACTGCAGATTGCCGAGGTTATGATTAAAAACGGCTGGTTAGAAAAATAATAATGCACCTCTGCATTGTAAAGACTACCTGGCGTACAGCTTGTACGCCGCAGCCTTTCCGGCATCCGGTACATTTTGCATTTTAATTTAAACATATGAGGAGCAATTTACATGAAAATCATTGTACAGAAATTCGGCGGCACCTCCGTCGCGAGTGAGGAAGCCCGCATTGCAGTTAAAAACAAGGTACAGCAGGCTATCCGTAACGGTTACTCCCCGGTAGTAGTTGTTTCGGCTATGGGACGCAAGGGCGCACCCTATGCAACCGATACTCTTATCGGCGCCCTGAAGGACGTTAACCTTTCCGTTAATGTGCGCGAGATGGATATGATGATGTGCTGCGGCGAAATCATTTCCGCCTGCGTAATGGCAGCAACGCTGCAAAAATTCGGTATCAACGCTATGGCGCTCACCGGCGGTCAGGCAGGCATCATCACTGATTCTCAGTTTGGTGCCGCACGCATCAAAAACATCAATACCTCCGGTCTTATCCGTCTGCTGGAGGCAGGCATCATTCCTGTTGTCTGCGGCTTCCAGGGTATGACGGAAAACAACTATAAATTTACGACATTGGGCCGCGGTGGCAGCGATACCTCTGCTGCTGCACTGGGCGCTGCGCTCAAGGCTGATTTTGTTGAAATTTATACAGACGTTGAGGGCATCATGACTGCTGACCCGCGTATTGTCGAGAAGGCTAATATTCTGCAGCAGATTTCCTATGCTGAGGTTTGCCAGATGGCACAGAACGGCGCTAAGGTTATTCATCCGCGTGCCGTGGAAATTGCTATGGGCAGCAATATTCCCATGTATGTAAAATCCACCTTCAGCGATGCTCCCGGCACTCTGATTACCAGCGAACGCATCGGTCAGGGTAACGGCGGCGAAATTGCGATTAACGAATCCTGCGCTAGCGGCGTGGCTCATCTCAATGATTTGGCACAGTTCCGCATTGACCTGAACCCGCAGGATATTACTGCAGGCCGCAATCTGTTCGAGGATTTGGCAGATGCAGGCATCAGCGTAGGCTGCCTGAACCTGTCGGAGAAGGAAGCAATGTTTGCCGTATTTTCTCCGGACGTAGAGCACACCTGCAAGGTGCTTGATGCAACAGGCTTTAAATATACACTGAACGAGGGCTGCGGCAAGGTTTCCGTTGTCGGCAGTGCTATGCGTGGCGTGCCCGGCATTATGGCTACCTTTGTAACTGCGCTTGCCAGCCACAATATCGCTATTCTGCAGACTGTGGACAGCGATACTACGATTTCCGCGATTGTAAAAGAGGAGCATTTGGTGGAGGCAGTCAAGGCTCTCCACGAGGCCTTCAAGCTTTAGTCTGTGTATAAAGCACCGCCTGCGTTGTTGCGTTTCCTCGACGTACAATTAGTACGCCGTAAAAAATATAAAATCATTTAGATAATAAGCAATATATCATAGAGAATTTTAGTTTCTATTAGTTTTAAGAGGTGGAATTACAATGAAAAAACCGTATTTTGGCAGATTATTAACGGCAATGGTTACGCCGTTCAACGCTGATGGCAGCATCAATTATGAAGCTGGTGCAGATTTTGCCGACTGGCTGCTGGCTAACGGCAGTGACGGCCTGGTAGTAGAAGGCTCTACCGGTGAAGCTGCAACCATGGACATGGATGAAAAAATTAAATTCATGCAGACCATCGTTGCACGTGTCAACGGCCGTGCCAAGATTGTTGCCGGTGCAGGCACCAACTGTACTGCCAGCACTATTGATTTGGTTAAGAAAATGGAAGCCTGCGGTGTAGACGGCGTGCTCGTAGTAGGCCCGTACTACAACAAACCGACTCAGGAAGGCTATTACCAGCATTTTGCAGCCGTAGCCAAGGCTACTAAGCTGCCGATTATCGTATATAATGTTCCGGGACGTACCGGCGGCAACATTGCTCCGGAAACTGTTGCACGTCTGGCAGCAGATTTCAGCAACATTGTTGCTATCAAAGAGGCAGCAGGCAACGTAGCACAGACTGCGGAACTGTATCGCGTGCTTCCTGAAGATTTCTCCATCTACAGCGGTGACGACGGCCTGATTCTGCCGTTCCTGTCCGTTGGTGCCTGCGGCTTGATTTCCGTTCTGGCTAATGTCAACGGCAACATACTGCAGCAATTGATGCAGGCTTACAGCGAAGGCCGCGTTAAGGATGCCGCTGACCTCAACAAGGTTATGGTGCCGCTGGCTAAGGCTATGTTCATAGAAAGCAACCCGATTCCTATCAAGGCTGCCGTTACCAAGGTTACCGGTATTGAAGCAGGTGCTCCGCGTCTGCCGCTGACTCCTATCAGCGCTGCCGCTGAGGCTAAGCTGGATGCAGCTTTAAAAGCAGCAGGCATGATAAAATGAGCAAGCTGGTAGTAATTATCCAGTGCGACACAGTGCAGCAGCGTTGTTGCGGCTACAACTGTACGCATGCTTTTTACAGCCGTGAGGGCAAGTTTGCCGGTTATCCAGAGGATACGCATTACATGAGCTTCACCTGCGGTGGCTGCTCCGGCGGTGCGCTGACGGTTAAGCTGGAGAATCTGGCGAAGCGCCTGCGCCGCTTTAAGGAGGAGGGGCAGGAGCTTTGCGTGCATCTTTCTACATGCATGGTATCGGATAATTCGCATAAGCCGCCTTGCCCGCATCTTGATTACATCCAAAAGATTTTAGCGAAAAAGAAGCTTACCAATATTGTTCATGGTACATATATTTCCAAAACGGCAACCAGACGCCGTGAGGAAGGTATCTACAAGAAATTTGAGTGAGCTTTGAATAAAGCATTGAAAAACACCCTGCGTATTGCCGTTGGCAATGCACAGGGTGTTTTATGTTGGAGAGTATTATTTGAAAAGATACAGCAGATAGCCATAGCCTTCGGCTTCCATCTGTTCGTAGGGGATAAAGCGCAGGGAAGCACTGTTGATGCAGTAACGTATACCGTTGGGTGATTCGCGGTCACCGGTGAAAACGTGGCCCAAATGTGAATTGCCGCTGCGGCTGCGCACCTCGGTGCGTACCATACCATGGCTTGTATCCTTGCGTTCAACTAGCAAAGGTGCTTCAATAGGCTTGGTAAAGGCTGGCCAGCCGCAGCTGCTCTGATATTTGTCGGTTGAAGAAAAGAGTGGTTCGCCGGTTACGATATCAACATAAATGCCTTTGGCAAATTTATCCCAGAATTCGTTGCGGAACGGTAGTTCGGTACCGTTTTGCTGTGTTACCTGAAATTGTTCTGCGGTAAGCTTATCGCGTATAGTTTCGGCAGCAGGTTTTTTGTAAGCACCGGCATCAATTTTCAAGGTGCTGAGCAGCTTGATTTTGGCAGGTGATATATGGCAGTATCCGCCCGGATTTTTATCAAGATAGTTCTGATGATATTCTTCTGCCGGATAATAGTTTTTCAGTGGTCCGACTTCGACTGCAAATACCTTATGACGACCGCGTTCCAGTTCCACGATACGTTCTACGACAGCCTGCGCTTGTGTATTGGTATAGTAGATGCCTGTTTGGTACTGTGTTCCGGTATCATTACCCTGCTTGTTGAGTACTGTTGGGTCAATGACGTAAAAATAAGCTAAGAGCAGATGGTCAAGACTTACCTTTGCCGGATCGTATTCAACACGCACGGTTTCGCGAAAACCGGTTTTCCCGCCCAAAATTGTCTGATACTTGGCATCTGCTTTGCCTGTGCCGTTGGCATAACCGCTTTGGGCATCGATTACGCCCGGTATGGATTGCATCAGTTTTTCCAGCCCCCAGAAGCAGCCTCCTGCAAGATAGATGACGTTTTCTTTTTCTTGGGAAAAATCCATAATTTTGACATCCTTGACCTTGGGGCTTGGTTGTTGTTTAGCAGATTGTTGCATACGTGTGTTGGCAAAGCAGCTGGTAATTAAAAGCAACATTCCTGCGAGAATAATGACAGATTTTTTTAGCATGACGGCACGCTCCTTCCTGCATCGTGGGGTGAGTGGCTGAGAACTGCTTACACTTTTAAGATAGCAGAAAATAATATTCCATGTCAATGGATAATCATGATTACTCAATGAAAACTATTTGTCCTTTTTGTAAATAAGAATAAGGCGGATATAAAAGACAGGAGTGTCAGCATTGAGAAAATTTTATCTATGAGGAAATTAATCAGCAGCGTCTGTTAAATGCAGGAAAACCATAGGTAAACAGTGTCAGATACTTAATTTTGTAAAGAAAACAGAGCATAAAAAATCTCTGCCAAGGTGCTTGCAAACACCGTAAGCAGAGATTTTGATTTTTTGATATTGGAATAATATGCGACTTTATTTATTTTTAGTCCTCGAATTTTTCGGGGAAGAAGATGCGCAGTGTTTTTTCATCGACTGTTTTGCCGAAGCTGTTGCCGATGAAGAAGCACAGCAGGGAAAGGCCGATGCCGAGCACTATCTGGTGCAGGTCAAGCACCTTAATCTTAAAGACCATGGCCAGGCAGTAGATGATAACGCCGCCGCCCATGGCTGCAATAGCGCCATATTTATTGGCCTTGGGCCAGAAAAGACCGAAAATCAGTACCCAGAAGAAGGCTGTTTCCAGACCGCCGAAGGCAAACATGTTAATCTGCCAGATAACACTGGGCGGTTTGATGGCGATGGCATAAACAAAAAGGCCGAGGATAATTGTTGCGCCCAGGCTGTAGAGGCGAATTTGGTTATTGCTGAGCTGTTCTTCGCGCTTGCCCTTGATGTTCATGTAAACGTCCTTAACGATAGAGGAGGACGAGGAAAGCAGCAGCGAGGAAACTGTGGAAATTGTTGCTGCAATGGGGCCGATGATGATGACACCTGCCCAGAAGGGTGTGAGGCTGTGCACGATGGCGATAGGCATGATGTTATCAACACTGTTGCCGTAGGCTGTGATGGGCGCAGTCAGAACACCTTTGCTGATGACACCTATCCAGGTTGCGACCAGTGTCATAGCACCGATTACGACGGTACCGATAATCATAGCATTGTGCAGCGCCTTGGTATTCTTGTAGCTGATGCCGCGGACAACGGACTGCGGCAGCGACAGCGTACAGATGCCGACGAGCAGCCATTGGCTGATGTACAGCGAAATCGGCATTTTGCCTCGGGAAAGCGGCTCAAGCATATCGGGATGCTGGGTGCTGATGTAGCTCATAATTTTGTTGAAGCCGCCGCCTGCGTGCATCATACCGCCCATGAGAATGCACAGGCCGACAATCATAGCAATGGCGCAGCAGGCATCGGTAACAGCAACGCCCTTAAAGCCGCCGATAGTGGTGTAGATGACAACAATCAGGCCGAACATCGTGAGGCCGGTGAGGTAGGAAAAGCCGGTTACTGCTTCGAAGAGCTTGGCAGCGCCGACGAACTGTGCCACCATGGTGGCGCAGAAGAAGGCGACAATGACAACGGCCGCCATGTTCGCCAGAAAATCGGAATGATAGCGGGCACGCAGCACGTCAATGACAGTTACGGCGTCAATCTCACGCGCAATCAGGGCAATTTTTTTGCCGAATACGCCTAAAACGAGGAAGATAACGACTACCTGCACGATGGCCATGTACAGCCAGCCGTAGCCGATAACCCAGGCTACGCCAGGACCACCGACGAAGGTGCTTACGCTGCTGTAGGTGGCAGCGGTGGTCATAGCCAGTACAAAGCCGCCGAGAGTACGGCCGCCGATGAAGTAATCCTTGGCGAAATCTTTTTGTCTGTTTTCCTTTGACGTACGCTGGATGTAGGCGCTGATGCTCAAAAGAATCAGCAGGAAGGCCAGCGCAGGTATAATGTTCAAAATACTACTCATGCTGCTTATCCTCCGTGCTCTCATCCAAATCAAAGTTGACAAAAACCTTCTTTGTCAGGAAAACGGTAACGGCGATGGCAAAAAGCCAGGTGCCTACACAGCCGCCCCAAACCCAAAGAGGTGTATGCCAGAATGTAATATTACTGTCTGCCAGTCCAAAGCCTGCCAGGCACCAGAAGATGATGACGGCGATGGTGGCGATAACAGTAGCCAGAGCTTCGCGATTGGCCTGGCGGAATTTATCACTGCGCTTCATATAAACTGCTCCTTTCGTACAGACAATGCTGTCTGCTTACGTTAATAAATTTATTTTACCACAAAATATGCAGAAATACTTGCAAAATATGCTTAAAAGCATCATAAAATATCAGACGCCTAGTGTAATTTGACGGCTGTCTGTGTTATAATGTATCTTGGTGATTAATTTGAAGAAAACAATGTATAATTTAGCTACAATGTGGCTGACGCTGAGCGTCATTTTTTTCCTTTGTGAATATGTAACCGGTATGCTGCAGGTTGTTACCCTGGGCGGTCTGGTGGCAGGCTCTTTTATTGAAGGCGCTTTTATGTGCCTGGGATTGAAGCTGATGCATGTTATTGTCGACAAGCAGTTTTTGCTGACGAGGCTGCAGGAGCTGGCCAAACGCAGAAATGACTCCCTGAAGGCTATGCTGGTGATGGCTGCCTTCTCCCTGGAGGGTGCCGTAACTGTTTGCCGTATGCTGCCGGGCTACGACCTTAATTTTGGCATAATGCATGGTATTTTTCTTTTGCTGCTTTATCCGGCAGCAGCTATATTTTTGGATAAGTTGATGTTAAAGGAGCAGATGGAGCATGGAAATTAAGCTGATTGCCAGCGATATGGACGATACACTTTTGAATAAGGACTGCCAAATTTCTCCGCGTAACGAGGCAGCTATCAGAAAGGCGTTGGACGCAGGCAAGATTTTTTTGATTGCTACGGGCAGAATGTACGTTTCCGTGCGTCCCTATGCGCAAAAGCTGGGCTTGGATGTGCCGCTTGTTACCTATAACGGCGCTCTCGTTAAGGGCAGTCTGAGCGGTAAGGTTTATTACGAGCACAAGATGAAGCTGTCTACAGCCAACGAGGTACTGGAGTACTGCCGCGAGAAGGGTTATTACCTGCAGCTTTATGTGCGTGACAGCATTTTGATTAAGCAGGAGAATGACTGCTCCCAGATGTATACCAAAATCAGCGGCATTCAGACGACTGCTATCGGTGATGCGCTGTATCATACGGATGAAGAACCGTACAAGATTCTTGTTATGACTAAGAGTGAGGAATTCGCCGATGTATGGCAGCAGTTCAAAGAGGACTTTGCCGGTAAGCTGGATGTAACCAGCTCCAAAGACAATTTCCTGGAGCTGATGGAGCCCGGTGTCAACAAATGGGAGGCAGTTAAGAGTGTAGCGGCAAGCTACGGCGTACAGCCGCAGGAAATTATGTGCATCGGTGATTCAAATAACGATGTGAAGATGATTGCCAATGCCGGTATCGGCGTTGCTGTTGCCAACGCTAAGGACAGTGTGAAGCAGAATGCAAAAATCATCACCGCATCTAATAATGATGACGGCGTGGCTTTGGTTATTGAAAGCATTTTGACGCCACAGGCAGCGGAATAAAATGAGGGAGCGTGTTTAGTGCGCTCCCTTTTAGTAATGTAGAGATAAGGTTGGTGACAGTAATGGCAGAGGAAAAATCTTTATTGGAATATGTGCGCAGTCAGGCGGAGCTTACGCAGCAGGATGATAAAAAGCAGCAGACTTTGCAGGAAGCTCATGCACACGCTCACAACCATCCTAATAAGAAGAAGGTTGTCAACCGCTTGGCACGCATTGAAGGACATGTGCGTTCTATCAAGACTATGGTAGATAACGACAGGGATTGCTCGGAGGTGCTGATTCAGATAGCTGCGGTGCGCAAGGCGTTGGATAATACAGCCAAAGTTATCCTAAAGGACCACTTGGAGCATTGCATTTTGCACGCTATCGAAAAAGGTGAAGGCAGCAAAAGCCTGGAGGATTTTGAAGCGGCCATTGACCAATATCTGCGCTGAAGTTAACAAGACTGCACGTTAAGAACGTGCAGTCTTGTTTGAGATTACGCCAAAGCTACTCTTTGCTGCAGCTTGGGAACAAAAAACAGTAAAAAGCTGCTGCGAGCAATATAGAAGATGAGGAAGGCCAGCCACAGGCCGATGTTGCCATAAAGCGGGATAAGCGTAAAGTAGGCGGTAAGGTAACAGCCTGCGGTAAGCAGCATGGAGATGCAGATAGGCTTGGTGTAGAGCGCACCATTGAATACGCCGTAGTAGACGATACCGAGTGCGCTGATAAGCGGGAAGAAGGCTATAAACAAATCGTATTGCTGCGCTGTGGTAATAACGCTGTGCAGATTGGTGAAGCAGCCAAGAATGGCGTGACGGCAGCAATAATAGCCGACAGTCTGTAGCAGGCCGAAGCCGATGGCCCAGATGAAGCTGATGCGCAGCGTATCATTGAGCATGGAGCGGTCGTGCTCGCCGAAGGCAATGCCGGAATAGATGGCACCTGCCTGCGAAAGACCGGTCAGAATATCGCCCATAATGAACTGTATCTGGAAAAGAATAGAATTAGCGGCCAAAAGCTCGCCGCCGAAGGCTGAGCTTTGATGCATAAAGCTGTTGACCATGATAATCATGCAGAACATACGCACGGTGAGATGCGAACCGCACTGCAGCATCTGACGGCAGGTGGGGCCGGAAAAGATTTTTCGCAGCGGAACTGCTGTCAGCGGCAGGGGCTTGTGCTTGGCATAAAAGTACAGAATAGCCAGAAAGCCGGTAATATTGGCGATGCAGGTAGCAGCAGCAACGCCGGTTACCTCGTAATGCAATACAATGACAAACAGCACGTCCAGCAGCAGGTTGATGATGTTGCTGGCAAGTGCGGTGAGTACTGCGATACGTACATGCAGTGTACCGGCGAACCATCCCTGTGCTGTCTGGAAAACGAGCGTCAGCGGCATAATCCAGATGAGCATGCGATAATATTGCTCCAACATAGGCCTGGTTGCTGCGTCGGGATTGAAGAGCAGTAATGCTGTCCGCCAGATAGGCTCCTGTAAAATTACGAGCAGCAGGCCGATGCCGAAGGCTGCAAGCACTCCGCGGATAAAAGCACCGGCGAGCAGCTTGGGATCGTGTTGACCTAAGGCTTGCGCCGCAAAGCCGCTGGTAGATATTTTCAGAAAGCCGAAAAGCCAATAGACTGTGCTGAAAATTACTGCGCCTAAAGAAACGGCGTTAATATATGTATAATTTCCCAAATGCCCGACTACGGCAGTGTCGACGGCACCCATAAGCGAGGCCGCCATTGTAGAAAAGGTAAAGGGAAGACTTGTTTTTATAAACTCTATGTGAGATAATTTCATTGCTGCATCACATTCCTATTAAATTTCTTGCAACACTATAATAACCCCCTACAGGGGATGATGTCAATAGGAACAGTTATTATTAATTAGTTTTTCCTGAAAAATTTACATAAAAGCTGTGTTTTTGTTCAAAAAGAAGGGATATCTATGTCTATTCTGCCGATTTTCATACCGCATGCAGGCTGTCCGCATCAATGCGTTTTTTGTAATCAAAAGACGATTAGCGGACAGAAGCTGGCTGCTGTGGCAGGTGCCAAGGAACAGCTTGCGCGTTGGCGCAGCTGGCTGCGGCCGAGCGTTGCCAACGAGGCGGCGTTTTACGGTGGCAGCTTTACCGGTCTGCCCCTGGAGCTGCAGGAGGAGCTGCTGGCGCTGACGGACGCATTGCTTGCCGAAGGCTTTATCGGCAGCGTGCGCCTTTCCACACGTCCGGACTATATAGATGAAGAGCGTTTGCAGCTTTTGCAGCGTCACGGTGTGCGCCTGGTGGAGCTGGGTGTGCAGTCGCTTGATGACAGAGTGCTGGCGGCAGCGGAGCGCGGACACACGGCGGCGCAGGTGGCGCCGGCGGTGGCGCTTTTAAAACGCTTCGGCTTTCAAGTTGGCCTGCAGCTGATGGTGGGCATGCCTGAGCAGAGCTTTGCCAGCGTGCAGGAAACAGTGCGTAAGGCTATCGAGATGCATCCTGATGTGGCGCGCATCTATCCTTTGTTAGTAATCAAGGGTACGCCGTTGGCTGCGGACTACGCGGCGGGGTGTTTTGTACCGCTGACACTGGAGGAGGCCGTGACGCAGTCGGCCTGGGCTTATCGCGAGCTGATGGAAGCAGGCGTGAATGTTATCCGCATCGGCCTGCAGCCTGACGAGGAGCTGTGCGCACCGGGCAACATTCTTGCAGGACCGTTTCACCCGGCGATGGGCGAGCTGGTGAAAAGCAGGGTGCTGCGTGACAAGATTACCCCGCAATTAGCCAAACTGACTGACTGCGGTGCTGTTGATATCCTTTGTCCTGCACGCTTGGAATCGAAGCTGCGCGGGCAAAAAAGCTGCAACCTGCGCTATTGGGAAGCGTACTTCCCAAGCCTTGAGCTGCAGATAATTCAAGATAAGGCAGATGAGATAAGAGTATGTCCACATGTAAATCCTTTGCACCAATCGTAGATGAGCACAGCAGAATATTGATTCTCGGTTCTATGCCGGGGATAAAATCGCTGGAGCAGCAGGAATATTATGCACATCCGCAGAACCGCTTCTGGCGTCTGCTGGCGTTGCTTTTAAATGAGGACATGCCGCAAGATTACGTTGCCAAGCAGGCTTTGCTGCATAAGCATCACTTGGCGCTGTGGGACACGCTGGGCTATTGCGAGCGCGAGGGTAGCTTGGACAGCAGCATCAAAAACGAAGCGCCGAATGCCGTTGTGGAGCTTGTAAGCGAGCTGCCGCATTTGCAGGCGGTAGTCTGCAACGGCGGCAAGGCGGGTGCAGCCTTTAAAAAATATTTTGCCAAAAAAATGCCTGAGCAGGTGCGAATTTTTTATCTGCCGTCTACAAGTCCTGCCAACGCGCGCCTGCGTTTGGAGGATTTGGCAGAGCGCTGGCAGGTTATTTTGCAATTTTTAGCATAAGTGAAGTTCTGCAAGGTGTAAAAAAACACCGTTTTATGATACAATAAAAAGATATAATAACTGACTTAGAGAAAATGGGTGATTTCTAGTGCGTTTAAAGTCCTTTTCAACCTATGGCTTTAAATCCTTTGCTGATAAAACTGAATTGACCTTTGACAAGGGAATTACTGCTGTTGTCGGACCGAACGGTTCGGGCAAGAGCAATATTTCGGATGCCATCCGTTGGGTGTTGGGCGAGCAGAGCGCCAAGTATCTGCGTGGCAGCAAAATGGAGGATGTTATCTTCTCCGGCAGCGGCAAGCGCAGAGCGTTGGGCGTAGCAGAGGTCACCGTTGATTTTGATAACAGCGACAGAACACTGCCGCTTGATTTTGAGCAGGTAAGCTTGACGCGCCGCATTTTCCGCAGCGGTGAAAGTGAATATGCGATTAATAAGAAAAGCTGCCGTCTGAAGGATATAATTGACCTGATGGCAGATACCGGTCTTGGTAAGGGCTCCATGTCCATTATCGGCCAAAATAAAATTGATGAGGTCTTAAACAGCCGTCCCGAGGACAGACGGAGTCTGTTCGAAGAAGCAGCAGGCATCGCTAAATATCGTCTGCGCAAGAAGGATGCGGTACGAAAGCTGGACGATACGGCCAACAATCTTACGCGTATTAACGATATCCGCAGTGAGGTAGATGCGCAGGTAGAGCCTTTGGCGCAGGCAGCAGCCAAAACGCAGCAGTTCAACGAGCTGAGCGAGGAGCTGCGCCGTTGCCGTTTATCTGTACTTTTGCGTCGCTTGGACGCTTTGGAGGAAACCGGCAGAGAGCTGCAGGCGAAAAAGGAAGCGGCGGCAGGTGCGTATTCCGAGCAGGCAGCGAAGGTCGGCAGCATGCAGGCCGAGGCCGTAAAGGTACAGCAGGAGCTGGATAAGCTGGCCGAGGCTTATAATAAATTGCAGGATGATATCAAAAACCGCGAGACTGCTTTGGAAAAGCTGCGCGGTGACCAAAAGGTTTTGGATGAACGTGTCAGACAGAACGAAAAGGCTGGCGAACGCCTTGTGCAGCGTAATGAACGTTTAGAGCAGCAGGTGCGCGAGCAGGAAGTAAGAATGCAGGAGCTGGCAGCAGAGTTTGATGCTGTCGAAAAAAGACATGCTGTGGCCGATGGCGCTGTAAAGCAGCTGCAGGCGCAGCGTGACGAGCAGAGCGCCAAGCTGGAAGAGGCGAAGCGCAATGATGAGCAGGCGCAATCGCAGTTTTTCAGCGGTATGCAGGAGCTGATTAATCTCCGCAACGAGCTGCACAATCTGGAACAGGAGCAGGAGCAGCGCGCACGCCGTCGCGAGGTTCTGAAGAAGAGTATAGAAGAGGCCGAAGCAGCGGACCGTCAGGCGCAAGAGCAGTACAACAGCCTGCTGGAGCAGCAGTCGCAGTGCGCTCACGGCATGGAGCTGGTGCGCAAAAAGGGCGAGGAGCTGCGCAGTGCCTATGATGCAGGTCAAAAGGAGCTGCAGGCTGTACGCAGCAGTCAGCAGCAGTGCCAACGTCAGCTGACGGCGGCTGAAACACGCGAGCAGAGCTTAAAGCGTCTGCAGCAGAGCTACGAGGGCTTCAGTTATGGCATCAAGGCGGTGCTGAAGGCGCAGGAGCCTTGGCGTGAGCAGGTTGTAGGCGTGGCAGCGGAGCTGCTGCAGGTAGAAGATAAATATGTCGCTGCTATCGAAACCGCGTTGGGCGAGGGTGCGCAGAACCTGGTGATGCGCTCGGCCAATGCGGCGAAGGAAGCGATAGCCTTTTTGAAGCGTTCCAATAGCGGACGCGCAACCTTCCTGCCGCTGGATACCGTGCAACGTCGCGGGCCGAACCGCGAGGAAGAAGCACTGGCGAAGCTGCCGGGAATTCTTGGCTATGCGGTAGATTTAATCGGCTTCAAGCCTGAGGCTGAAAATGCGGTACGCTTTTTGCTGGGCAGAGTGCTGATTGCCGAAAACATTGATGCTGCCTTGGCTGCGGCAAAGGCCGGACGCTACCGTCTGCGCGTAGTTACGCTTGACGGCGATGTGGTAAATGCCGGCGGCAGTATGAGCGGCGGCAGTAAAAAGCATAAGGAAGGCTATCTGAGCCGTAATGTAGAGATTGCGCAGGCGGCAGCGCAGGTGAAGCAGTTGCATGCCGAGATGCTCAGCTGGCAGGAAAAGCTGGAGGAGCTGGAAGCAACCGAAGGAAATCAGAAGGAGCAGCTGCAGCAGCTTGCTGCACAGCTGCGTCAACAGCAGCTTAAGGCCGACAGGCTCAAGCTCAATCTGGAGCAGGTGCAGCAACAGAAAACGCGCGACAACGAACGTTTGCTGCTGCTTTTGGATGACCGCAGCAATATCACCGCGGCCTATATGGCAAACCGTGATAAGGTTAAGGAGCTGCGCGCGGCAGTTGCCGAGCGCGAAGGTCAGGATACCCAGGCTAAGGAGCTGTTGGATAACCTGAAGAAGGAAATTGCCAAATACGGCAGTGCGGTTACCGCCTTGGATAACCAACTGCAGGATGCCCAAATTACGCTGCAGACCTCGGCCGCACGCACGCAGGATATCAGCAAGGCTATGCACAGCCTTGATCAGGATACACTGCGGCTGCAGGAAGAGATTGCTGCCAACCAAAAAGAACAGGAACGCAGACAGCAGGAAATTGCCGACTGCGATGTGCAAAAGCAGAAGCTGCAGCAGCAAAGCGACGAGCTGCTGGCACAGCTGCAGCAGATTCTGGGCGGCAAGGATGACTTTGCTCAGGAGCGCGGCAGCTTGCTTGATAAACAGCAGGATATCGAAAAAGAGATTGCCGGACTGCGCAAGCAGGTGAATGACAGTGAAGCACAGCTGAAGCAGACAGAGCTGGACTTGGCACGGCACGAAAGCAACTGCGGTCATATCCGTGAGCAGCTGCAGCAGGATTATCAGCTGGATGAGGCGGCGGCGCGCGGTCAGAATTTTGCGGAGCTGCAGGACATGGACCTTGCGGCGCTGCAAAGACAGGAAAACCGTCTGACACTGCAGATTGCGGATTTGGGACCGATTAACGCAGCAGCGATTGAAGAATATAACGCAGTGAAGGAGCGCAGCGAATTCCTGTGTAAGCAATATAACGATTTGTGTACAGCAAAGGAAAATCTGGAGGCTGTTATCGCGGAAATTAACAGCGGTATGACCAAACGCTTCAAGGAGGCTTTTGCCAAAATCAACGAATACTTTGCGCAATGCTATGTCAAGATATTTGGCGGCGGTACGGCGGTGCTGCGGCTCACCGAGCCGGATAATCTGCTGGATTCCGGTATTGATATCGACGTCCAGCCGCCCGGCAAAAAGCTGCAGAGCCTGTATCTGATGAGCGGCGGCGAAAGAGCGCTGACGGTTATCGCGCTGCTCTTTGCTCTTTTGAGCTATCAGCCATCACCGTTCTGTATCCTGGACGAAATTGACGCGCCCTTGGATGATGCCAACATTCAGCGCTTTGCCGATTTCCTGCGGGATTATGCAGGAAACACGCAGTTTATCGTGATTACACACCGCAAGGGAACAATGGAATGCGCTGATATCATGTATGGCGTAACTATGGAAGAATCCGGTGTTTCTAAACTATTATCCGTAAAAATAAATGCAAAGGAGAATGAATAATGGGATTTTTTGAGCGTTTAAAGGAAGGCCTTTCTAAAACAAGACGCAACTTTACTGACCGCATTCAGGAGCTTGTAGGCCTGTCTGCAACGATTGACGATGATTTCCTCGATGAACTGGAAATGATTCTGCTTTCTGCGGACGTAGGCGTAAAAACTACCGAAAAGCTGATCGACGCAGTGCGTAAGGCTGCGAAGAAGAAGGAAATCAGCGGTACCGAGGATGTTATTCCGTTCCTGAAAAAATATATGGCAGATATGCTGGCAGACAGCGGCCAACGTACACGTATCGGTGCCAAGCCGACGGTTATTCTGGTTGTTGGCGTTAACGGCGTAGGCAAGACTACTACTATCGGCAAGCTGGCAAATTACTTCACTTTGTTCAAATACAAGGTTGTTCTGGCAGCAGGCGATACCTTCCGTGCCGCAGCAGGCGAGCAACTGCAGATCTGGGGCGAGCGTGCGCACTGCGACGTTATCCGCCATGCAGAAGGTGCCGACCCGGCGGCAGTTGTGTTTGATGCTATGAAGGCCGCTATTGCGCGCAAGGCCGATATTCTTTTCATTGATACCGCAGGCCGCTTGCATAACAAGGCTAATCTGATGAACGAGCTGGAAAAAATTCATCGCATTATTAAGCGCGAAATTCCCGAAGCTCCGCACGAAACCTTCCTGGTTCTGGATGCTACTACCGGCCAGAATGCAATCAATCAGGCTAAGGTGTTTATGGAAACTGCCAAGGTTACCGGGGTTGTACTTACAAAGCTTGACGGCACTGCTAAGGGCGGCGTTGTTGTGGCAATTAAGGAAGAGCTGGGCTTGCCGGTTAAATGGATCGGCGTTGGTGAAGGCATTATGGACTTCCGCCCCTTTGAGCCGGATAAGTTTGTTGAAGCACTTTTTGACAGCGGCAAATAAGAGGCTGCTTTTAGATAGCAGGCGTTAAGGCTTGCTGAGTAGGATATACGAATATAGCAGAAAATCTCCCGAAACAGCTGCTTTAAGCAGCGGTCGGGAGATTTTTTGTGCAAGCAGAGGAAAAGCCGTGCGCAGTAGCGCACGGCGGTGGGAGTAGGGGGAGAATCAAGCTTGTTCAGCCTTAATTTTTTCAACCTGCTCAACAGAAAGCGAAGTACCTTTAGCGACATCTTGTACTGATAAGCCCATGCTTAAAAGACGCTTAGCAGTAGCAAGTTTTTCTTCAGCTATACCTTCGGCTTTTCCTTCAGCCTTACCTTCCCGTCTTTCGTCTAACAAACGTGCTTCTAAAAGCATAAATTCCCGCCTCACTTTCGAATCAAGCTTAAGATAGCTGATTTCATCGTCAATCTGTCTGGTGAAATCGCTATTTATAATATGGTTATTAACATAATCATAAAAACTTTTGATGTCCTTGGAGATATTGCCGTGGGTACCCTTAGTGTTCAAAATCATGGTAGTTGCTTCATCAGGCAGCTCCAGCTCCATATCCTCCAGACAACGCTTTTTCAAGGTATAAACATAATTGCCTTTGGCAAAAAAATCAAAGACACAAATAAATATGATATAGGTTGGCGGCAGCAGGTCATACTCCTGGCCCTTTTGCAGTAAGTCAATATCCATCAGCGCCTGATAATAGCGTGTACGCTTGGGCAGCACATAATGTTTGGTGTCGGGATTTTTGATATTATTGACCTGCATTTCCAAGTTATAATGTGTATTCTTATCGTCCGCCACGATGATATCCAGACGAATGCCGCGACTTGCATAGTCAGGATCAAGAGATTTTTCAGCCTCAAAGTAGTTGATGTCAGCAATTTTAATCTGCAGTAATTCCTCTAAAAGATGAATGCAGATGCGCTTGCGTGACATAACCTTTTTGAAGATGAAGTCGCTTTGGATTGTCAGATTATCAAATTTCGTTGCCAGGTTTTGCATATGTTTCCTCCTTTGATTATAGCATAAAATAAGGTAAAAATATATAAGACAGCAGATGTAAAAAAGGCACCTGCCGAAAGCTCGACAGGCGCCACTGGTCCGCACGACCAGGCAAGAGCTCCGCAAAATTGCGGCTACCCATGCAACTAAGGTTATTATAACATAGAAAAAGAATAAAAACAATAGTTCATAAAACAAACATTTTTATAGATAAAAGCGCTCCAGGTTTTTGCCAAAAAGGCAAATGCTAAGAATATCTTCTGCTTTTTTCTGTTTAACCAGATAACAATTCGTGATATACTTATTATGATTTGCAATTTTTGCTAGTGCTATGAGGATAAATTCAAAGCGTAACAAAATATTGTGATGCATGTGCTTTGAATAAATAATTTATTGAGGAGAAAAAGCTTATGATTATAAAATATGCAACTAAGGAAGATATTGCCGCGATTGCCGCAGTGGAGGCAGAATGTTTTCCGCCGGCTGAGGCAGCAACGGAAAAGGAATTTATTGACAGGGTAAAATATTACGGCAATCATTTCTGGCTTATGTATGAGGCTGAAAAGCTGATTGCCTTCGTGGACGGCTTTGTGACGGATGAGCCTGATTTGACGGATGAAATGTATGAGAAGGCAACTCTGCACAATGAAAACGGCGCGTGGCAGATGATTTTCGGTGTCAATACCATTCCTGCTTATCGCAAGCATGGCTATGCTGGCGAGCTGATTCGCCGTGCGATTGAGGATGCCAGAAAGCAGGGGAGAAAGGGCCTGGTGCTGACCTGCAAGGATAGGCTCGTTCATTATTATGCCAAATTCGGCTTTGCCGATGAGGGCGTGTCCGATAAATCTACGCATGGCAATGCTGTCTGGCATCAGATGAGGCTTACATTTTAATTGGGGGAGCTTAAGGGAATGCTCTAATTTGGCTTGTACATCATGACAATATTGTTGCTTTATATCTAATGTAGAAAAGCTGTGTGTCGAATAAATAAGCAGCTGCGCATGCAAAAAGCCTGCGCAGTTTTTTGACTGCGGCCTGTAAAGCGCTGCTAATAGCTTAGTAGGTAACCTAATGACAGACAGAATTTGTCAGAAATGTGAAGAAAATAGTTTACGCTTTTTTGTATATGTGTTACAATATTTATGTTATAGAATTATGCGACTTTTTTGGATGTGATTGATATAATGCAAAAGGAATTGATTATGCGCTGTTTGCCGACGGCCTTCTGCCATGCTTCAACAGTATTGGCGCTGCCAGACGGCAGCCTGCTTTGCTGTTGGTTCGGCGGTACGCATGAGGGCGAAAGCGATGTGGGCATCTACCTAAGCAGACGCACGGATGCAGGCTGGAGTGAGCCGAAGCTGCTGGTGAACGGGGCGGCGGCGAACTGGAATCCGGTGCTTTTTGCGGGCGCGGATGGAAGATTGCTACTGTTTTACAAGCAGGGCCAGCAGATTGCCGATTGGCAGACGTGGCTGCTGCAGTCGACGGATAATGGCGAAACCTGGAGCGGACCGCAGGAGCTGGTGCCCGGTGATGTGAGCGGCGGGCGCGGACCTGTACGCAATAAGCCGTTGCGTTTGGCGAGCGGACGCATTCTTGCCGGTGCTTCTACCGAACACGGTATCTGGAAGGCCTTTGCCGATATCAGTGATGATGACGGCGCAAGCTGGCATAAATCCTCTGCAGTGCAGATTGAGGGCCTGCAGTATCAGGCAGGCGAAAAAACTGCCGACAGTAATATTGCTGTAAGCCAGCAGTCATTTTACGGACGCGGCGTAATCCAGCCGAGCCTGTGGCAGAGTGCGGACGGCAGCGTGCATATGCTGCTGCGCAGCAGCGAGGGCTTTGTCTATCGCAGCGATTCTGCGGATGACGGCGAAACCTGGTGCAGTGCCTACGCTTTGAGTCTGCCGAACAATAACAGCGGTCTTGACTTGGTGCGGACTGCCAGCGGTGTACTCTATCTGGTGTGCAATCCTGTTGCTGCCAACTGGGGTCAGCGTTCTCCCTTAAGTCTGTTCCAATCTACAGATGACGGTGCGAGCTGGCAAAAGCTGTTTGACCTGGAAACAGAGCCTGCGGAATTTTCCTATCCGGCGATTATTGCCGACGGTGAGAACCTTGTACTTACCTATACCTATAAGCGTTGTAATATTGCTTGTGTAAAATTGAGCGCGGATGAACTTGTTACCCTTTAAATTTATAATATAAGGAGATGTAAGACAATGAAGAAAATTTTAGTTGTGCTGATGGCTATGCTGACCATGGCTGTTATGCTTACCGGCTGCGGCGGCGACAGCAAAAAAGCAGCTTATCCTGCAGACGGAGATATTTCCGTAATTATTCCTAAGGCTCCAGGCGGCGGTACCGATATCTCTGCCAGAGGTCTGATTCAGTTCATGGAAAAAGAGCTGAAGGGCAGCAAATTTGTTCCCGTAAACAAACCCGATGGCGGCGGTGTAACCGGCATGGTAGAGCTGGCTAATGCTAAACCCGACGGCCATACTCTGGGCATGGTTACCGTTGAGCTGGCTATGTTCCCGCATCAGGGCAAATGCAAAAACACCTATAAGGATTATGCAGCTATCTGTGCTCCGATTGCAGCTCCGGCAGCTTTGATTGTGCCGAAGGATGCTCCTTATAACAGTGTAGACGAATTCGTAGCCTTCGCTAAGGCAAACCCCGGCAAGGTGAAGATGGGTAACTCCGGTATCGGCGCTATCTGGCACATTGCTGCACTTTCCTTTGAAGAGGAATTCGGCGTACAGTTCAAGCACGTACCGTATCCGAAAGGATCCGCTGACATTGCTGCTGCTCTGGCAGGCAAGCACATCGATGCAACTTTGGCTGACCCGTCTGTATTCAAGAGCCAGGTAGACGCAGGAAATCTGAAGATTCTTGCTGTTATGGCTGACACCCGCAGCGTAATCTATCCGGATGTTCCGACCTTCAAAGAGCTGGGCCACAACATGACTGTTCGCGCTTGGGCAGCACTGGTTGCTCCTAAGGATACTCCGAAAGAAAAGCTGGAAGCTCTGCGCGCTGCTGCTAAAAAGGTTTGCGAATCCAAGGAATTTAAGGATTATTTCATGAAACAGGGTATCGACCCGACCTGCATTATCGGTGCCGATGCTGATAAGATGATGGCCGAAGACCATGCAATGTATGAAAAATTCCTGAAGAAAGCAAAATAAAATAGCTGTAAGGCGTAAATGAAAATGCCGACGCTGTAACCCGGAAGGGTTGCGGACGTCGGCGTTTTTTTGTTGTTTGACGTACATTATGGAAAATAGTAAAGTAAATATATTGTTTTGCAAAAAAAATAAGTTTTCTGATAATGATTCTTGACGAAATTTTATATCAGTGCTAAACTGAAATTAGTACTAAAACAAGATATGGTGCAAATGAAGTATCTTTAATAAAGTACACATTTTTTGATAAATGAAGTGATTTTTTACTTCTGACTATATTGATTACAATAGAATATAATCCTAGTCTGGAGGCTTTGTCCCACGCGGATGAATGCTTTGCAGGGAAGTTTGATGAGATTTCAACGCTGTTCCGCAACTGTAAAAAAGAGTCGATGCATTATTAGGAAAAAAACTAACCTCTTACAAAGGAATGCAGAGACGATGACTTTAAGCCAGGGTACTGACAGATTGGTATTTAGTAAAGGTCTACGAGAACGGACTTTATTAATTATTGGTAGTGGTTTGACTATAATAATAAATTAAGAGTCCTTTTTGCTTGATCTTGTGCTGAACAGAAACGGATATAGCACAGCTTAAGTAAAATTAAGCTGTGTTTTTTATTTTATAACTGTTAAGAATAAGCAAAAAGCTCTTCAGGCAGTGCTGCCGCAAAATCATTGCCGTGATGGCAGCGTCTGCATATTTTTGTTATGAAGTCACAAACTGTATTGATGAGTAGCAGTTTGCGGGGTTTTCATATATATTTGTACGGAGCTTTTCTCTGTACAAAGGAGTCAGCAGAAACAGTGGTTGTTTCTGTTCGTTCCTTGCTTTTTTATAAGGGGGAATATATCATGAAGCTGAGTCAAAAAAAGTGGAAGTCACTTATTTCAGGTGTTCTTCTCGCAGCCAGTGCATCGAGCTTTCTCATAGCACCGGTTTATGCTGCTGATTATAGCAAGCCTCTCATAGGCACGCTAAAAAAGGACAGCGAGATACTGAGTCCCGATGGTAATACCGTAACAGAAAATGACGGTAAACTTATCTATGATTTCCAAGGAAAGGACCATACCTTTACTATTACCAATAAGGATGGTATTACTGCCCGCAAAGACAGCGTTTATAATAACGTAGGCGCAGACGGCAGCTATGGCACTATTCACATTAATCAGACTAACACTAAGAGAAATGCTTATGTAGGTGTGAATGGCTTTATTGCTAATAAAGGCACTGTTATTGTCAACAGTAATCTGGATATTACTGCAGTCTCGGAATATTCTTCTGTTGGTATTGCGGCAGCCAATAAGGGCAACCTGATTATCAACGGCAACGTAAAGATGCGTAAGGATGATGCAGAAAATCCTTGGGGCATAATTACCAAGAATGTTCACGGTAACGTAGGCCCCGGCGGTGCAACCAGCATGGGTGGCGATGAAAACTATACGGGCGCCCGTTGGCAGCCTGCAGGTATTTCCGTTGACTATACCCGCGGTGATGTCACTGTCAACGGTAATGTGGATCTTGCTGTACGCGGTACAGCTGTAAGAACCGATGTTTATCAGGCTGACGGTGATGTACCGGCTTATGATTTGGGAACTATTTCTTTGCTGGGTAATTCTATCCGCATCGACACACCGTACAGAGAAGAAAACTTTGTTGAAGGCTTCGGCAAATTTATCGAACCGTATTATGCTCTGGCAAGCTACGGCGGCACGATTAACGTCAATGTAAAGAATCAGGAAGCACAAAACGGCAAGGTAGAAATGGTCGGCAACGTGCTGGCAATGAAGTCCTCTGATGAGGCTGGAAAGGCTATGGTTTATCAAAACGGTCGCCTTAACATCGGCCTGACCACGCAGGATTCCTCCTGGAAGGGTGTAATTGACAATGCTGGTACAGCAAAAGCCGGTGAAGTAAATCTGTGGCTGCAGAACGGCGCGCAATGGATTTACGAAAACGCATCCCGTAAGGACGGCCTTGATGCAAGTAATCTTGCTGATTACAGCAGACCGTACTATGAAAAATATGACGGCATTTCTCATCTGAGCAGTCTTGTCGGCGGTAAGGATAAAGCATCTGCCGGTATTATTAAGGTAAATGATAGCGATCCTATCCATATTGCTAATGCCGAAGGTGTTACCAAGGTATGGTATGAGCATGATGATGCTACACCGGGTAACATTATCGGCGGTGATGTTAAGGTTCTTAATGCCAAGACCGGCACCGAGATGATGCTTTATACCGGCAACAACGGTATTACCAAGGGCTTTGCAGAAGGTGATACCGCTGCAGAGAAAAATAATGTCAGCGAAGTATTGAATTCTCTGGCACACAAGCTGTGGTATATGGCAGGCGACAGCAACCTTACAGGCAGCGTATCCATTGCTGAAGGCCTGACAGCTTCCTCTGTAACTATGAAGACCGGCAACATTACCTTTGCCGAGGGTGGGCAGGGCTTCTATGACTATACTCCTGAGAAGGACGATAAGACCTATGCAACCGGCCCGATTGTAAAATCCGAAAATATCGGTGAAACACGCGAAAGCGATATCAACGGAGTAGTTTCTGTTAATGTTACCAAAGCTCAGGATGGGGTGTCCGGTAATGCTCCCAGTGCTATGTATGCAGCAGGCGACGCAGTAAGTCCGCTTGTTATTGATTTACAGGGTCACACCTTGAAGCTCAATGCCAACAATCAAACTGCTAATTATGTGTCTACGGTTTATGTTGATGAAAACAAGAGCATGGAGATTAAGGATTCCAAGGGCAATGGTGTGCTGAAGGTTTCTGCCGGACTTGGTGCTGATGGTAATGCTGATACTAAGGCTAAGTATGTCTATGGCATTCGTGTAGGCGAGGGCGGCAACCTTACTGCAAATACCGATGTTGAGATAGACGGAGTTAAATCTAGTGCTACTCAGCGTGCTTATGGTGTATATGTAAGTACCAAAGGCAATGTTGTATTCGAAAAAGATCTGACCATCAAGAATGTTCAGACCGGCAACAAGGTTGGACCGAACACTGCCGGTATTTATGCAGACAGTTCTTCAAGTGCAGATGCGCCTATTAATATAACTGTTAAAGGCGATCTTAATATTGAAAACGTATTGGGCAGTGCAATCCGTGCATTGAATACTTCAACTATATCTACTGCCGGTGCAACTATTAAAGCTGCCGATATGTCTAACGGTACGGATTATAGCCAATATTATGCTTTGCAGGCCAACAAGGGTACAATTAACCTGAATACAGGAGAAGGCATTACTGCCGGAATTCTGGACGTTACCGGTGACATGAAGGTAACTGACAATAAAGCTTCTGTTATCAATGTCAACATGACCAAGGGTTCTCAATGGACAGGCGCGGTAAGCAATATTCCAGGCAGCACTTATAATGCACCGACCGGACAGTTTAATCTGACAATGGCCAAAGGTTCTGTATGGAATCATGAAACCGGTCGTTCGGTAGATACGCTGAAGACAACTTTTGCCGGCAGCAATGTTTCTAAGCTGGATGGTTCAGGTGTAATTTACCAAAATTCCGACAAGGGTATTACCGTATATGATTATAGCGGTGACACCACTGTTGTTTACGGCCATGATGCCGATAATCCGCAGAACATCACCGGGGGTGACTTCACTGTCAAGACAGCAGATGATGGCTCGAAGATTACTTTGGTAACCGATAGCCAAGGCATTAATGCCGGCTTTGAAGCTAGTGATACTGCAACAGAAAAGAATAATGTTAAGGAAGTGCTGAATAAGCTGGCTAATAAGCTGTTCTACACCGGTTATAAAGATGCAAATCTAGACGGCGTAGTGAAGATTGCCGATGGTCTGACAGCGTCTAGTGTAAGTGCTATTGTAAAAGCCTCTGGCGATATTACCTTCTCTGACGGCAGCAACGGAACGAAAAAAGCAGGACAGGGTTTCTATGATTATACTCCCGAACAGGAGAAACCCAATTATAAAACAGGCGCTATTACCAAGTCTGAAGATATCAGCCTGAGCCGTGAGCTTGATGAAAGCGGCGTAGCACATGTTTCTGTAACTGAATCGAATGCCGGTAATAATAAATTTGCTAGTGCAATTTATGCAGGTGAGGAAACATCTCCGTCCAAACCGATGACTGTAAATATGTCCGGGAAGGGACTGGCTTTGGATGTTGCGCAAACCGGCGGACAGGCAGCAGCTATTTACACAGGCGCTAATACTTATATCAAGGTTATAAATCCGTCTGCTGACCAAAAGCTGACGATTACTGCAAATAATACGGATACCAGAGGATCTCATGGTATTTATGCTGACGGTAATGCACATCTGAATATTTCCGGTCCGGTAGAAATTACCGATATTGTTACGAAGGGTGATTCAGCAACCGGCATTAATATCCAAGGGCAGAAGAGCGAGATTAATATTGATGGCCCGCTGACAATCAGCAATGTCAAGGGCATTAGAGAACGCGGCGCAGGCATGAATGCTGCAGGTATTCAGGTAACAGGTGACACTTCCACTGTAACTGTCAGTGGTCCGGTAGATATTTCCGGTGTACGCGGCAGCGGCATCAGACTGACCGGTAAGGATACCAAGGTGTCTGTCGGCGGCGGCACTATTACTGCAGCTGAAGACAGTGATAAATCGCATAATTTCTATGCAGTCCGCGTAGATAAAGGCACGCTGGACATCAACATGAAGGACGGCGCTGCAGGCGATACAACCACTAAGATTACCGGTGATATGTACGCAACCGGCCAATATGGCAAGAAGGTTGTAGAATACACCGGTGGCGAGCTGATTAACTGGAATGATGCAGGCGTCCTCAACGTGGCTTTGACCAATAAGGATTCCTTCTGGAAGGGTGTTGCAGCCTATGATATGTATAATTCCGACTATGGCAGCGGCGGCAACACTATGCACGATATCGGCCAGTTCAACCTGTATCTGCAAAACGGTGCAACTTGGACCAACGAACAGCAATCGCATGTGACAACTACTACCATAGCGTCCAAAAATCCTGGATGGACAGGCAGCACGCTGGCGACTTTGCATGGCGGCAAGGATGCAGATAACGCAGGCCTGATTTACCAAAAGGATAACAATCCTATTTCTGTTGTAAATTATAGCGGTCATACCACTGTATTCTATGATCATGATGCTGCTGATCCGAGCAAGATTATTGGCGGCAGCTTCAATATTACCAATGCAGCAGAAGGTTCTGCTATCACCTTTATCACAGATAATAAGGGCATTACCTCCGGCTTTGCAGATGGCGATTCCGGCGATGCTAAGGATAAAGTAGCCAACGTACTGAACAACCTGGCAGGCAAGCTGTTCTACAAGAATTATACTGATGGTCATCTGGCCGGCGTAGTGAAGATTGCCGATGGTCTGACAGCTTCTTCCGCAGCACTGAAGACCGGCGATATTTCCTTCTCTACCGAAGAAACAGGTACCTTTACACCTGGCCAGGGCTACTATGATTATAAGACTAGCAAGCCAGGCAGCCAGATAGCCAAAGAATTTACTACGGCAATTACCGGCGACGCAGCTGCTGATACGGTTTACATAGAAAAAGGCGTATTGAAGGACGATGGTACCTATGTATTTACTGCAGACAGCACAACCATCACACCTGAAAAGCATCTGATTGCCGGTGGTGCATGGCTCCCGCAGATTAGCGCAGCTATTTCCGGCTCCGACGAAAACCATAATGTTACCATTGATATGAATGGCAACAAGCTGACTGTAGATACAACAACCGATACCCATACAACCGGTATCGCAGCTGTCGGCAAGGGTGTAGTCAACATCAATAATACCGGTGCAATGGCTATTAACGCTACAAGCACTACGAACGGGCAGACAGGTGCGCTGTTCGTTAATGCCGGAGGAACGATTAATATTCACAATGCCGGTGCAGATAATGTACTTACCTTGCGTGCTAGCAGCGCTGCTCCGGCAAATGCTGCAGTTATCAAGAGCATGAACGGTGTAAGCGGCGTTATGTCTGCTATCACTGTTGACGGTTTTGTTGATATTTTGGCTGATAAGAGCAATGCTTTCGGTGCCAACGAAGCAATCAGTGCAGTTGCTTCCAAGGTTGAGATTGGCGGTGGCGTCATCAAGGCTATTAATGGGGCTGAATATGCTATCAGTGCCTATGGCGAATTCGCTTCCAAGAACCGTGGACAGGTTAATGTGAATATTAAGAAGGATGCCGAAGGCGCTATCATTGGTGCAGGCAGCAATAATGTACAGATGGAAGGTAATGTAAATCTTGGCGGCGGTATGGATAGTGCCGGTGCAAGTGCAGATGTAAGCATTGGCCTGAATACTAAGGAATCCTTCTGGAAGGGTGATGTAAGCAATACTAACGGCAGCAGTGCAGGTATCGTTAACCTTTATATGGGCAACGGTGCATCCTGGACCGGCAATAACCTTTCCGGCAACACTGTGAATGCTGATCTGAATAATGCAACATGGACCGGCTATAGCAACGGTAATGCTATGCACCTGAAGCTGGATAACTCTATCTGGAATGTAAATGGTGCCAGCAAGCTTGCTTCCTTCTCTGGTAATAATGGCAGCATTATTGTGGCAAACAATGCAGGCGATATCAATGTAGCTGAGTACAGCGGCAATACCAATGTTATTTATAACCATGATGCTGACAATCCGACGAATATTCTCGGCGGCAGCTTTAATATCGGTCAGGCTGATGCCGGCTCCGCTATTACGCTCATTACTGATAACCGGGGCATCAATAAAGGCTTTAACGCATATGATAAGGCAGAAGACCAGAATACAGTTAATGAAGTTCTTAACAAGCTGGCACAGAAGCTCTTCTACACCGCTAATGATGGCAAGCTGGCAGGTACTGTCAAGATTGCTTCCGGCCTGACTGCTTCTTCCGCAGCTTTAAAGACCGGGGATATCAGCTTCTCAACCGATGCAACCGGCACCAAGACACCTGGTCAGGGCTTCTATGAATATACCGAAATGGACGATACTGTTATTACTGATCCGATTACTGGTAATCTTGATAAGAAGTATGTAAATATGGGCATCGAAACCGAAAAAGGCATTTACAACTTCACTAAGGATACAGTTATTAATGTAACCAAGGGTGATTACAGCTCCAACCTGAGTGCTATTGAATCCAGCGGCGGACCGATTACGATTAATGCCGACGGACACAGTTTGGACGTAGCCTACCATGTTCTTAAGGGCAGCAATGTTGCACGTGCGGTAGCTACCGGCCTCAGCTATGGAAAGTCCAAAGACATTACTATTAAGGCTAAGAGTCTGAAGCTCAGCACTGATACCACCGGCTTCAGGGCCCAGGGTGTTTATGCAACCGGCGGTAAGATTACCATTGACGCAGACACCACCATTACTACATCTGCGCAGACAGAAAGCAATGGTATTTACAGTGGCAGCGGCGGAACTGTTACCATGAACGGCAATCTGGATATTCAAAAGGATAGCAAGGCAGCTAATTACATTGCGCTGAATTCTGACGATAACGGCATTATCAACGTCAATGTTAAGAATGGCAAAGCTGGCGCAGGCATTGTCAAGATTGATGGCGATGTCTACACCAAGTCTGCAGAAACCTATAAAAACATCATGATTAATTACATTTACAGCCTTGAATAGTAACTGAAAAAGCGGTGCGTTAGTACTGCTTTTTTCTTTTGATTTTCTATGAAAAATTATGAAGATTAAGTGGATAAATGGTTTGAAATGATATATAATATTAACTAGATGAGTTGATATACAGACATTGTTTCGTCTATTGTGAAGCCGCCGGCATATGACCATGAAAGACTGGATATGCAGGGACTTTTCGATAAATATTTTTAATAGGAGTATGAGTAAACATGAAGAGTAATTTTTCCAAGGGTTTATTGATGACGGCCCTCATTACTGGTAGTGTAATGTGGGGGGGCACAAACGTATTTGCTGAAGAGCTGCAGGAGTATACGCTTGACCAGATGGTTGTAACGGCGACGAGAACGGAGAAGCGTGATGTCGATGTTCCTGCAAGTACAACTGTAATTACTTCAAAACAATTGGAGAATTCTGGTTCCAATAGTATTGCTGAAGTTTTAGGCAAACAAGCAGGTATCGAGTACAAATCCTTTGGCCCTTTGGGTACTTCGATGGGTACAATGATTAATGAGGTTAATATTCGTGGTATCAGTAATGGTACATTGGTATTAGTCAATGGTAATCCTATTTCTTGGCGTGGTAAATATAATTTGGAATCTATTCCTACGGACAGTATTGAGCGTATCGAAATTGTAAAGAGTGGTGGCTCTGTACTTTATGGTTCTGAGGCAATGGGTGGCGTTGTTAATATCATTACTAAGAAAAAAGGCAGTAATAAAATTAGCGTAGGTTATGGTAACAGAAGCCATCAGAATTATAGAGTAAATGTTGGCGACGAAAAATTTACTGCTGGTTACTCTTTAGAAAAAATGGGAAGAGTTAATTATCGTAGTATAAGTGATGTTAATTATCCTAGCAAAAAACCAGTTTTGAAAGGTAAAACAAGAACTGATGCGGATGATATTAAGAAACAGAGCGTTCATTTAGGGTATAATTTTAATGATAGACTTAGCTTAGCTTATAATTACTATGAGTCTCAAGTTAACTATGAGAGAATATTTGTTGATGTTGAAAAGGGTGATGCGAAAATCGATGATCAGTTTAATGGTCGACTATATACAACAAAACAAAATAACATTCAATTAAATTATAAGGATGATGACTATAAAGCTAGTATTTACTATAATATCACTAACGTAGAATCAGAAGGTCCGACTTTCTACAATACAAGTACGACAAGTGGTGGTGCAAAGAAATTTAGTATGTATCATACTAAAGAGAGAAATTCTACAGTTGGTACAGATTTGCAACGTAATTGGAAGATTGGAGAAAAAGCTCAAGCAGTTCTTGGTGTAGATTATCAACATGAAATGTATGAGAAATCAGTATTCAGTGGTGGTTCATTAAGTCGTGATATTTGGGCAGTTTTCGGTCAGTGGGATCAAAAATTTGATGATAAAAATTCTATGATTTTTGGTGCGCGTGAAACTTGGACAACTAATGCGTTCAGAGATCAAAACTATAACAACTTTAGTGGTGCAGTACAATACATCCATAAATTAGATGATGATCAGACAATTTATGCAAGCTATACAGAATCTTTCATTATGCCGACTTATGCTCAGATGAATGGCGCCAGTGAAACTGCAAAACCGAATCCTGATTTAAAACCACAAACAGGTAAAAACTACGAATTGGGTTGGAAAAAAGTATCTGATAGCCATAGCTGGAAAGCAGCATTGTATCATATTGATATAAAAGATAATATTTCTGCTACATGGACTGCAAGCAAGGCTGAATACAAGTATAAAAACGAAGATTTTAAAAATACTGGTGTAGAGCTTACTTGTGATATTCAAGGGGACAATGGCTTCTCTTACAATTATGGCGTGAACTATGGCGATCCGAAGGTTAAGGCTCATAGCGGTAAAACCTACTGGGATAGAAAATTCGGTCGTTGGCAGCTTAATGGCGGTATTACCTATGCTAAAGATAAACTGAGAACTAGCTTAACTGGCAGTTATCTGGCTGATCGTGTTAATACTCCAAGCAGTGCGCATTCTTCTAAGACTAAACCTTATTTCATCACTACTTTAAATGCTACTTATAGCCCTGATAAAAATAGCGATATAACTTTAACTATTGATAACTTGCTTAACAGACAAGATAACTTGAACCATTCTGGCTCTGATTATTATGCTGTTCCGACAAGCTTCCTGCTTACTTACACATATAAGTTTTAATAATACTTAACCTTTACGGCGGCGCGTTTGCGCCGCCTTTTTTTCTAAAAAAAACTTGCGTTCTTAGAAAAAAACGGCTAATATATTATTAAAAAATAAATTAGTCGAAAGGAGCACCTTATGTATATTCATCGTCACTTGGAAAGCATACTTGAAAAAGCTTTAAAAATGTTTGGCGCAGTTTTGGTAACAGGTCCGCGTCAGGTTGGTAAAACAACTTTGCTACGCAGGTTCGCCAACAGTGCTAATTACATAAGCTTAGATGATCCCATGCAGCTTCATGCTGCAGTTGAGCAGCCGGCTACTTTTTTTAAAGATAATACTCCACCGGTTTTTGTGGATGAAATCCAGTATGCGCCTAATCTGTTTCCTTATATTAAAATGCAGGTAGATGAACAGAACGGCAAAGGGATGTTTTACCTTTCCGGGTCACAACAGTTTAAACTGATGAAGAATGTGGGCGAATCGCTTGCCGGTCGCTTAGGCATTCTTAATCTTTTGGGGCTTTCGCTGCGTGAGTATCAGCAGATTAAATTTAATGATGCATTTTTGCCAGTTGAAGAGTATTTTACTGCACGCAAAAAGGAACTAAAGCCTATAACCTATGAAGATTTATGGAAAGTAATTCATAGGGGCAGCATGCCGGATTTATTGCTTAATGAGGATTATGACTGGCAGATTTTCTACGCTTCTTATGTAAAAACTTATATTGAACGTGATGTGCGTGAATTGACACAGGTTGGTGATGAAGTGAAATTCATTACGTTCATGATTGCTGTAGCAAGTATTACCGGCCAGTTGCTTAATATTTCGTCACTTGCCAAGAATGTGGGAATTAGTGTATCAACCGCCGAACGCTGGCTATCTATTCTTGTTACTTGCAATATAGTGTATTTGTTGCGTCCATATGCGAATAATGTGTTAAAAAGGGTGGTCAAAACGCCGAAGCTTTATTTCATGGATACTGGTTTGGCAGCCTATCTGACGAAATGGACTACTGCTGATGTGCTGAAAAACGGAGCCATGGCAGGAGCGTTTTTTGAAACGTTTGTCATTGCTGAAATAGTTAAGAGTTATTACAATAAGGGGATAGCAGAGCCGCCTTTATATTTTTATAGAGATAAGGAGCAAAAGGAAATAGATTTACTTATCGAATGTAATGGAGTTCTCCATCCTTTGGAAATGAAAAAACATGCTGATCCTAAAGCAGCAGACATCAAAGCCTTTTCTGTGTTGGATTCTATTCCTGGAGTTAAGCGTGGCAGTGGCGGTGTTATTTGCACGTATGATAGAATAGTTGCGTTGAAAGATAATGATAAGGTTATACCGATTTCGTATCTGTAATTTTTGCAGGCGTATGGTTTTACGGCGGCGCGTTTGCGCCGCCTTTTTCGTCCACAAGCGGAGCTATTTAACACAAAAAGCACGATTTCAAGATATTTGACTTTAATTTTTACGTTTGTTAAGATAATAAACGGATAGACGTTGCTGAAAAAATTAGATACTTTAAAGAAGAGAAGGAGGGCTTGGATAAAATGGGCGATGTAATGGAAAAGCTTATAGCGAAGCGTGAAAAAGAAGCTATAAAAAAGACGGAAAAGGAAGCTCGTATTAGCTTTGCCAAAGAGATGCTTGCCAATAATGAAAGCATAGATAAGATTGTTAAGTACTCTAAGCTTTCGGTGAAGGAAGTACGTGCGCTGGCAGCTAAAATGAGCGCCTAGGGATACAATTTAATAAAGACATTAATCACCGCTATGATTGAAGACGAATCTGGCGGTGATTTTTTTATTTGTAAAAATTTTACGAAAAAAACTTGCCTATAAAGTAGCTATATAGTTTAAAATAAGATATAATATTAACTGGATGAGCTGATATACAAATATTTTTTCCGATTGTAAGGCTTGCTGCATATGACCATGAAAGACTGGATATGCGAGGGCTTTTCAATAAATATTTTTGATAGGAGTATGAGTAAACATGAAGAGTAATTTTTCCAAGGGGTTATTGATGACGGCCCTCATTACCGGTAGTGTAATATGGGGGGGCACAAACGTATTTGCTGAAGAGTTGCAGGAGTATTCTCTGGATCCGATGGTTATTACTGCACAGAGAATGGAAACTAAAGATTTAAAAACTCCGGCTGCTGTAGAAGTAGTTACCAAAGAAAAAATTGAAAACAGTGGTGCTGGTTCCGCTTATGATGTATTGCAAAACGCTTTGGGCATTATGTCAAGTGCACAAGGTCCTAATGGTGCAGCAATGGGTTCTATGACCAGTAAAATTATTGTTCGTGGCGTAGATAAAGGCACTCTCGTTATGGTTGACGGTGTTCCAATGAACCAGGACGGTAAATATAACCTGGAAGATATTCCGTCTGAGATGATTGAGAAAATCGAGATAGTTCGTGGCGGCGGTTCTGTATTATATGGTTCTGAGGCTACAGGCGGTGTTGTCAATATTATTACCAAAAATACTGTGAAAAACAGTGTGAAGGTTTCTGCAGGCAATTATGGCCGTGAGCGTTATGCAGTATCTGTTGGTGCCGATAGATTTAATGCAACCGCATCTTTGGAAAATCGCGGTAAGATATCTAACATGACAACTACTGTTAAAAATACTGCTATGGGTAAGACTTCCTATCGCCATTATGATTATATCAAGGGCGAAAGCAAGGGAATTCTGTGGAACTACAATATTAACGACAACGTAAAATTCACACATAATTATGTAGAGAACAATAATGTGATGGATGTAATCGACAACACATATCTTAAGAGTCCTTATCAAAGAAAAGAATATGATGACCATAATAATACCTTTGCTTTAGCTATTGATGATAAGAATGGCTTTACTTCTAACCTTTCTTATGGTACTCAGGAAAGAAATTATGACCAGATTAACTGGAAGAAAGATGGTACAATTAGTAAAGCAATTAAATATAGTTGGCGTAAAGGCTACAACACCAATCTCAACGTGCAGAAGATATTTGATGTTAATGAGAAAGATAAATTCCTGTTAGGCGCATCCTTCAAGCGCGAGGAACTGGATGTCTACGGTTCTGCAGCTAAGAAAATGGGTAACACTCCTGCTAAACCGGAGCGTACCGGCAATTATAATCGTGATATCTACTCTCTTTATGCATCCTATGATTGGCAGATGACTGATGCCGATAAGCTGATTGTTAATCTGCGCGAAACATTTGTAAGAAATGCTAAGGGTGATAACACTGACCTGAGTACAGGCATTACTACTAAAACTGTACAGATGAATCAGAGTAAATTTACTCCGGAAATTCAGTATATCCGTGATTTGACTGACAACAGCTCCTTCTATGCTAAAGCAGGTAAATCCTACAGATTACCTGAACTGACTAAAATCTTTGGCGGCAGCGTTATTTTACCGTCTGTAGATTTGAAACCGGAGCATGGCGTACACTATGAAATGGGTTATAAGCTCAACGAAGCAAACCGTTCTTGGAGATTGGCAGTCTTCAATTATGATGTCAAAGACGCTATTGAAAGCATTAGCGGTACTGCAGCAGAAGGCAATTTGATTTATAGCAATACTGACGTTAAAAATACCGGCGTTGAGCTGTCTTTGAATGTTAAACATAATGATAATTTGGATTCCTTCTGGGGTGTTACCTACAGCAATCCGAAGCAAAAATCTTTCAAAACAAGCAGCAGTGCAGGTGGTGAATGGATTAAATACAACAACCAGTTCCAATTTAACATGGGCGTAAATTATCATGCAGATAAGTTTGCAAGTGCTTTGAGCGCTAACTACATTGGTATGAGAACAGATGGCACCTCTGCTGTTCATGACAGAATGAAACCTGCTCTGTACACTGATTTGCATTTCTCCTATGCTCCTGAAAAAAATCAGAAAGCATTCCTCCATATCAATAACTTGTTAGACAGAAAAGATTACACTACCTCTAAAGGCCCTGATGAAACAACCTATGGCTACTATACCACAGGTATTAACTTCATGGTTGGCTATGAATACAGCTTCTAACATTTAACTCCACGGCGGCGCACTTGCGCCGCCACTTTTATATAGCTTTTTCTAAACTTGCAGATATGCTATAATACGTATGAAAGGATGGTGCTTAATATGATTTATCCATATTTGACATTAAATGATGGAACTGAATATACGCATTCGGAAATGAAAGCGGATGGTACTGTTTTAGTATACGTGGAAACACCTGATGCAGAAGATGGATTTCACAGCCTTTTATGCGTTTTACCAAAATACGAAATCAAAGATGTAATTGGCTATACAAAAGATGAACAGGAGAAAATTTTAGCAAGAATCAAAAAAAATGCTCATTTGATAATTAAATATTCGCAAATTGGAGGGTTTCAATCAGATGCCGCAACTGCTTAGATTTGGTCCCTATAGAGTATATTTTTGGTCTAATGAAGGATTGCCGCTGGAGCCTGTTCATGTGCATGTTTCCGATGGAATGCCACATGCAGATGCAACCAAAATATGGATAACTCAAAGCAAAAGGGCTATGATAGCAAATCCGCACGACAAAAGAATTCCTTCTAAAATACTTAATCGTTTGGTTGAAATGATTGAAGCACAGAGTGAAGATATTATTTCTGCCTGGATTGAAAGATTTGGTGAGATTGAGTATTATTGCTGACTTACTTCGGAGGTGCAAAATGAAAAAGATAACACTTTTAATCTGCCTGATGCTTTGCGGTCTTTTCGTCGTTGGCGGAGCAACTGCCAGCGCCGCAGGCAAGAAGCCTATGGATAAGGAAAAGGCAGTGAACGGCCTGCATGACAGCTTTCTCTTTGACAAGGAGGAGCTTGGAGAGCTTTTTGACAGCGGCATCAGCTACATGGAGCTGAAAAAGCTCTGCCTGCATGCCTATGCAGCGAAAAAGCCGGTGAAGGAGGTGGCGCAGCTGCGCGATAAATACGTGTGGACGCGCGTTGATTATCTGCTGGGGCTGACGCCGGAGAAGCTGGCGCGTGCCGAGCATGAGTACAAGGTTGACCGCATTCACCGTTTGTTCGGCTTGGATAAAAAGCTGGTGGATAAATACATGCGCATGGGCTATGCTTCGCATCAGGTGAAGCGCGCAATGTTCTTGGCGCGCCACTGCGACAAGAGCGTGGAGGAGCTTCTGGCGATGAAAACACGTCAGCAAAAATGGGGCGACATCTGCGAGCAGCTGGGACTGCCACGTGATGCGTGTATGAAATAGTAAAATTAACCTGAAACCTTGGGGCGGTGTGAGTGCACCGCCTTTTTTCGTTTACAAAAGAAAAACTTTGGGCTTTTGATGAGTTTTTCTCATGGAGAAGAAAAAACTTGCGTAAACTTTGCCTTGCTTGCTGTTGCGCAGTTATTTTGAAACTGTAACCAGCTTTACATTATTCGCTGCAAAATAATCGGAAGTGCGCAAAGTGTAATATTTTCTTGACACTATTAATGCAGAGTGTTACACTAGGCACAACTTCAAAAAAGACCACAAACCGTTGATACGGAGATCAAGTCAGCAGATGCGCTTACAGAGAGTTCGGGCAGGTGGGAGCCGGATAGAGATGCAGGCTGATAAATGGACCGTTGAGGGTGCTGTCAAATCGCGTAGGCGAGAGTATTCGGCAACGTTACACCGGCGTTAAGGGTGAGGAATGTGTCAGCATTCTGCGAGAGAGCGCCGATGTACGGCGAAGCAAGGTGGTACCGCAGGTATAAGTATTTAGAGCCTGTCCTTGATATTGCTCAGAGTGAGCAGTACGAGGACAGGCTTTTTTGTTGACACGGGTGAAAATAAGCAGATGAGGTGACAAAATGTTGAATTTATCTTTGGAGCAGGTCATGCAGTATGCAAAGGACTACAAGGCTGTGCCTGTAGCTAAGGAATGCCTGGCGGATATGCTGACGCCGCTGGCGTTTTTGGACAATGTAAGACGCAGCAGCCGCAACTACTTCCTTTTGGAAAGCATTGAGGGTGGTGAGCACTGGGCGCGTTATTCCTTTGTAGGCTATGATCCTGTGCTGCGTTTGAAAATAACCGACGGTAATGCGGAAATCATCAGCGGTGCTGCCGTAAAGTATCAGGAAAACGATCCCTTGGGCTGCATTCGCCATATTCTGGAGGAATACAAGGCACCGCAGATTGAAGGCCTGCCTAACTTTACCGGCGGTCTTGTAGGCACCTTCGGCTTTGATTTTATGCGCTACTGCGAGCCGGATATGCGTGTGAATAAAGAGCGTAAGGCGGAATTTGCCGATGTTGATTTAATGCTGTTTGACAAGTTGATTGCCTTTGACCATCTCAAGCAGAAGATTTTCCTGATTGTGAATGTCAAAACGGATAATGCTTCCATCAATTACGCTAAAGCAGAGCGTGAAATTGCGGCGATGGAGGAGATGCTGCTGCAGCCTGTGCAGCCGAAGAAGCCTGTAAAGGCTAAGCTGGGCGAGTTCATCAGCAACCAGAGCCGTGAGCAGTATAATAAAAATGTGCTCCGCTGCAAGGAATATATCAAAAACGGCGATGCCTTTCAGATTGTTTACGCGCAAAAATTCAGCGCAACCTATGACCAAAGTCTTTTCAGTGCTTACCGCTATTTGAGAACTACGAACCCTTCGCAGTACATGGTATTTTTGCATAATGACGATATGGAAATTGCCGGCAGCTCGCCGGAAACGTTGGTGAAGGTTGTAGGCAAAAAGGTCATCAGCATGCCTATTGCCGGCACACGCCGTCGCGGACGGACAAGCGAGGAGGACTTGGCGCTGGAGCAGGAGCTTTTGGCAGATGCCAAGGAAATCGCGGAGCATAATATGCTGGTGGATTTGGGGCGCAACGATGTGGGCCGTGTCTGCGATTTTGGCAGCGTCAAGGTGAGTGATTATAAGGCGATTAAGCGTTTTTCGCATGTTATGCATATCACGAGCAAGGTTACAGGCCAGCTGAGCGCCGATAAGGACGTGCTTGACGCGCTGCGGGCGGTATTCCCGGCAGGCACGCTGAGCGGAGCACCGAAGATTCGCGCCTGCGAGATTATTGATGAGCTGGAGCCGGAGCGCCGCGGTATTTACGGCGGTGGCATGGGTTATCTCGATTTTGGCGGTAACATGGATATCTGTATTACCATCCGCACTATGGTTAAGAAGAACGACAGGGTTTATATTCAGGCCGGCGGCGGTATCGTTGCGGATTCCGTATTGGACAATGAATTTCAGGAGACTGTGAATAAGGCGGGCGCCTGCATGACAGCGCTGCGCATGACGGCAGAGGAGGAGTAAGGAATGATTTTGATTATAGACAACTACGACAGCTTTACTTTTAATCTGTATCAGCTGATTGGCGAAATTAATCCTGATATCAAGGTTGTGCGCAATGATAAGCTGACGATTGAGGATATCAGAGCTATGCAACCGGATCATATTATTATTTCGCCGGGGCCGGGCAATCCCAAGCAGGCAGGTATTTGTCTGGAGGTTATTCGTCAGCTGGCAGGTGAGTTCCCGATTTTGGGCGTCTGCCTGGGGCATCAGGCGATTGGTGAAGCCTTTGGCGGTAACGTGGTGCATGCGCCGGAGATTGTGCACGGCAAGGCAGATAAGGTGTATCTGGAGGCTGCAAGCCTCATCTTTAAGGATATGCCGGATGGCTTTGAGGCAGCGCGCTATCATTCGCTGATTGTGGAGCCGGAAAGCTTGCCGGAATGCCTGGAGGTTACGGCAAAAACAGCGAAGGATGAGATTATGGCGCTGCAGCATAAAACTCTGCCGGTGTATGGTGTGCAGTTCCATCCGGAGTCGATTATGACGCCGCAGGGACGGACGATCTTGAAAAACTTTTTGAGCTTGTAAAGAAAAACGCAGAATGTACTGAGAAGATGAGTACATTCTGCGTTATTTACACACAAAAATACCCCGCAACCTGCATGGTTGCGGGGTTTCTTTCATGGTGATCCAGGAGGGATTCGAACCCCCGACCCACGGCTTAGAAGGCCTAACATCAATAGCCTCAAAAAGCCTTATTTCATGGGGTTTGCGGGATTTGAAAACCCTTTTGGGGCCAACGCTGGGGCCAACGCGGTCAGAGTGCGTATGCCTTGTTGATGATATCCGGAATGCCTTCGTCATAATTCGGTACGGCGTGGCTGTAAAGATTGAGTGTGTGGCTGATTTTGCTGTGTCCCAAGCGCTTGGCAACTTCGGCGATGGATACACCGTTGGCAAGCAGCTGCGTGGCCATAGTGTGGCGCAGAACGTGGAAGTTCTTGTATTCGACGCCTGCTTCCTGCAGAAGTGCCTTCCAGATGCGTTCCATATTCCTTGGTGCTATCGGCGTGCCGTTGCGGGTGTGGAAAACGTACCTGTTAAAAGAAAGCACTGGGCCGGAAGAAGCGCTGGCGAGCTTGAGGGCTTTGCTGACTTCGGGCGCAATAGTTATCTTGCGTACACCGGCAGCAGTCTTGGGCGGCATATCTGTGAGCTTTCCGCGCACTGCCTGCAGGCTGTTGTCGATGTAGATATAATTTGGCTTTACATTTGGCGCTTTAAGGCCTAACAGTTCTCCGAGGCGCGCGCCGGTAGTCGCTGCCAGAAGGAAGAAGGGGTAGTATTTGCTGTAATAACGGCTGGTCTTGGCCGTCTGCAGAATCTTACCGATTTCTTCCGTAGTGAATACCTGGACTTCAACCTTGGGAACCGGTGGAGCTTCTACCGCCTGCATGAAGTTTTTGGCAATCAGGTCAATGGCGCAGGCTTTGGTGATAGCAGCCTTTAGGAGCTTATGCACTTTATTCTTGCTGCTGGCGCTCATCGGCGGCAGCTCATTGTAGAATTGCTGCACTGTATGGGCAGTCAGCTTCTGCAGCTCCACTTCTGCGATGGGTGCAATATGTTTTGCGGTCTGAATGTAGCGATCCAGTGTTTTGGGGCGCACCTTGGGTGCTTTATAGGTAATAAGGTATTCGGAGAGCCATTCGCCTAAGCGCAGGCTGTTGGGCGCTACATAGACGTTTTTGCAGATATCTGCCTGGATAACAGCAATCCATTCCATTGCTTCCTTTTTCGTGGGGAAGCGTTTGGAGATACGCTTTCCGTCCGGGGCGATTAGTCTTGCCCGGTACATTTTGCGGTCGCTTTCGTAGCTGATGGTTCCTTCGCCGTTAGATTTTTTTGTTTTAGCCATAAAAAATCAGCTCCTTTCATTTTTCAAGCAGAGCTGATATAATAAAAAAGTAATCAGCTCTTGGTGGTTCGGGGGTTGATGACGTTGAGCGTGTTGGTAGCACGTTCTTGCAGGTCCCTCGGTGTTGGTAGCACCGGGGGATTTTCTTAAAGAAATATTTTGGAAGGGAGATAAGGTCATGTTGAGAAGTATAATATCATTTATCAGCGTATTTATGCTTTTTGCAAGCTTAATAAATATTGTGTTAAGCGTTTTGGTTTACTATGCTTTTTATGATTACTGTTATGAATTTATATTTATCAGATGGCCTATATCTGCTACTATAGTTATTTGGTTACTTTGGACTGAGAAGCTGACTATAAACAATATTAGGCTTCATCGTCATTGATGTTCTTTATTTGTAATTGCTTTTTACATGTTTGCATTTTATCATCGTTTATGTGCTTATCTTTATTGTAAACTTTTAAAAAACTTATTAAGGAACCAGCAAAGCCTCCAGTTGATATTTCTCCGGAGGTTTTTTCTTTTGTATGCTCAAATTTAATTTTACCACCGAATAATCCTAGTGATATTGCGGCGATTGAAAGTACGCCTGGAATAGAGCCTAAAAATTCAATAACGCCGGGTGATTGCACATTGATTTTACTGTCGATTTCATCTTCAAGATTTTTACAGTCGTCAATGATTTTATATTTTTTGGCGAATGATTCAGTGCGATCTATTAACCCTAGCATAAATGTCGGAATAGATAATGCCTTGGGATTTGTTCTAGCTTCAACAGTAAAAGTAAGGTGTGCAATGCCATCTTTTATATATAAAGTATGGAGTGCTCGATCAATGTAACTAGCATAGCTTTTTCCGTCAGAAATTACCTGATGATTTCTAAATAAAGCATATAAGTGTGGATCTATGCGCGCTTTGTCAATATTAACTATCCAGTTTACGTGACGACGACGCGTATAAGGACAAGCACCATTTTCTATATCATCGTCGGTTATGTTTTCCTCGGTATAAACTTCGTCGTCTGAAATATAGCCAAATGCTAAATTTAAGGATGATGTTGAGGGTATTACAACAACATCACCTTTCTTCATATCTTTGTAAAAACGTTTAATTTGATTAAGAACTCTGGTAGGCTGCTTATGTCCTTTACTCTCTAAATCTTTGATTAAATCTTCTTGATAGCAGCCTTTTTCATCAGGTTCAGTGAATGGGATTGCGTTCCAACCTAAACCTATATAGTTTCCGCTTACATAAGCATCAAAATAGTTGCCGCCATCTGTGCGAACAAACCAATAGTTTCTTTTGGAATCTACTTCATGTATTTTGACACCGTTTTCTTTCAAGAATAATTTTAATTCTTCTGTTTTATCCATAATAATCCTCCTTTATAACTACTTTCTTTCACCGTCAGCATCCAACTGGCAGTCTTTTTTTATTTGCCGGCAATTTGCTTGTCATTTGCTGGCGGTATTTTTTATTTTTTAGGTTTATCGAGCTGCTTAATACTTTCGCTTGGCGTAGGCAATTTCTCTGGCATTGTGCCGCCGAGTTCTTCAATAGTTTTGCGAACGGTGCGACCGACTTCGTAATGCACTTTGTTGGCAGCTTCTTTGCTACTGATATTCTCACGGCGCAGTTTGTCTTCTGCCTGCGTGATGCGGAACAGGTTCGCACCGAGTTCCACACTGCCCATGTGGTCTAAAATCTCTTGATTAGGTTTAAGCTTCTTGCGACGTTTTATATCGCCAGCGGTTTCACCGCCATAAAGTCCCATGTAACCGCTATTTTGGAATTTGGCGAAGTCAAGGTTCGTTTTTACGCCTGCGGCAAAGGCTGCATCAGCGAGAGCAACGTTATGCTGTTTGATATTATTTCGTGCTTCAATACGAGCGTCTATTTCCTTGTTGAAAGCTTCTGCTGCTTCAAGGTCGTGGATATGGTCCGCACCGAGTTGCGCGAGCCACTGCTTGAATGGTTCGGCTTTAGGTGAGGGGATAGATTGGATAATACGCAGAATAACTTCTGTATTTGCGGTGTCAGTGAGACGCATTTTCCCGTCTTCTGCAAGCAATTTCAACCTGTGACAATTTGTCACGGTTTCATTACCTTCTGCTTTCATTCTTTGCTTTAGCTTGCGCCAATAAGCTGATTTATCTGCACTGTCGGTCAATGCACCGACAACATCGACAACAGAAAAGAACCATTCTCCGGCTTCATCGTTCCAAATGGAGCGAATCTGCGCACTCTGAAATAATTTTACATCTTTCATTTTCATTCCTCACTTTCAAAATCTATTATCCTAAACTCTCTTCTTCTTTTTCCGCACGCTCGTTAGCAAGCTTATATTCCATATTCAGAACATAATCAACACGCTCCTTGCCGTCAGCATCCAGCTGGCGGTATTTTTTTATGTGTGTTTCTTCCTGCTGGGTGAGGGAGAGAGAGGAGGAAGGGGACGCTGGAGCATCAAAAAGCATAGCTGGCGATATTTTGAGAGCTTTGGCCAATAGCATGATTTTAGTATGCTTCATTGTTGCAAGATTTCCAGATTCCCATCTAGAAACAGTTGCTTCACTTACTCCGACTTTTTCAGCTAATTCTTTCATTGTATAACCGCATTCTAAGCGTTTTTGTTTTATGATATCTTTTATATTCATGGAAACACCTCTTTCTGCTTATAGTATACAGTCAACCTTGCAAAAATGCAATAAAAACTTGCAAAAAGTGTTGACATTAGCTTCCGAAAATGTTATTATGAACTTGCAGAAATGCAAGAAAGGGGTGATAGAAATGGCTACAAATATTCCCGAGTTAAAAGCAGAGTGCACCCGTCATGGAGTGACTTTAGAAGAACTTGCGTCGAGAATTGGCGTTAATAATGCAACTCTCTACAGAAAAATGACTGGTAAAAGCGAATTTTATCGCAACGAATTGCAGGTCATTAGAGATGTATTGTGTCTGAATGATGAGAAATTCTTGCTTATTTTTTTTGACAATAAACTTGCAAAAATGCAAGAAAAACAGTCAGCTTACTAAGTGGCGCTGGCGGTAGGGAGGTAATGAAATGAAACTAGAGCTTACCCTTGATGAAGTTTCGGCCTGCGCTATGGCTTTGTTATCCAAAGCGCAGGAAGCCGAAGAGGAAGCGCTGGGATGCGAAAAGCTGCGCTGTGCTTCTGCCGTTGAGTTTTGGCAGAAAAGAGCCAACCTTTACAGAAAGACTTTCGAGGCAGTAAAGGCTCAGCGCGCCAGCTGGTGGGAGGAAGCGGAGGAGAAAAATGCGTAGACGTTCATGGAATAACAGAAGCCAACCGTCTGAAACGATTGGCTTCTGGAAGATTAAGTGCAAGTGCTGCGGCAAAGAAATGGTGTTTTTAATAAATCCAAAAACATTACCTCATAGCAACAGCAGACTTGTTAAACATCTGATGAAAGGATACTTAGCCGAAAAGCTTAGATAAGATGAAATTAGCTACTGGCTCTGTAAGCCAAGAATTTTTCTGCAAAAGAGATGAAAATTTGCCTAAGGAGCTTTGATCATAGCTGCCTTTTTGGGAACATTTTTCTAACGCTTCTATAAGTTCATTGAATTTGCCTTTGTCAATAGTGTTTGCAGCAATTATCTTTCGAAGGTCATCAATAGAAGTACTTTGATATGTACTAGAAGCATTAGGTCCGAATGCAGAACCATATGCAGTGCCAACGTTATAGACGATGTTGGATGGCTGAGTTTGAATTTGGGATGTAGCACTGGCGTGAATAAAATCAATCCCATCACCGGTAACAGTTAATTCTTTCTTTAGTTTGCCAACAACGATTTTTTCTTCAGTTACTTCGTTTAGTATAACATCACCAATTCTGACATCGCAATCAAAGGGTAAATCAACAGATAATTCATCATAATACAATCCTTTGACTGTTGCTATTTTGTTACTGTTTCGGAATATAGAAAAATTTGTACCTGATGCTTGAACTAAAGTGTCGAACATTCTCATAAAATCACCTCCTTCCTGTGCTTTCATTATAACACTGCTGCGAGGTGGTGGAAAAGAAGGGAGGTGGGGAATGATGGATGATAAAGAAATGACGACCTGCCCACATTGTGGGAAAGTCGTCAAAGAAGGAAACTTCTGTAATGGATGTGGCAAGAAGCTGGATAAGATGTGTGACTGCTGGCTGATGAAGCGCCCATATAATTGCAACTTTCAGCAGTGCCCTGATATGGCAGCCTTCACATTATTGTTTCTGCATATTCAGCAAGACCAAAAGCGTAGGAAATACGTTTTTCTTGAGCCAATCCTTGAAGCAATCAACAGCAAGTCCTTGAAGGCCGTCAAGAAACTTAGCGTAGACCAGCGCAGCATAATGAGACTGGGGAGTTTCAACGATGATGTCTGGTATAAAATCTACTAACTGTTTTTTCTGTTCTGCAGTCAATTCTTCTAACATGTCAATGATGTGTTCGGCGGTTTGCAGAGTAGCTTCAGTCCAAGGATATGGCTTACCGCAATTATAACAGTAAGCTGGAACATCAACGGCAGCGGAAACCTTAACATCTTTATAACTTGTTATATGTGATGATAATCTTCTGCCTTCTAACACATTATACATAGTACTAGAATAAATTGGCTTATTCATATAGTATGCTCCACGAATCTGGCTACTGCAATGGGGACAAGCAGAAATAACTTTAGCACCACATATTGAGCAAAAATCTTCATTTTTAGCAGAGTGTGTGCTAGTATCGCTGTTTCGCAGATGTCCATTTTCGCAAACTTGGGCAGTCTTAAAGAAATGGTTTGAAGTATTCATAAAATCACCCCCTTCCTGTGCTTTTATTATAGCACTGCTGCGAGGTGGTTGAGTAAAAAGAGAAGCCAGCATGGCGCTGGCGCTGGCGCAGGAGCTGAGGAAGGGAGGTGTGTGAAGATGGCAATAGCAATAGGGTTGCTGGTGATAACTAACCTTTTCACTGGGTATCTGCTTTTGGGTACTCACTACAGATTTAAAGCTTTGGTTTTGTACATAGTAAAAAAAGGATACACTCCGCCGACAAAAGATGATCTGACGGAATGTATCAAAGAATGTGTAAGAGAAAAGCTTTAACCTATAGCAGATTTTATAAGGTTCGATATTACGAGTGAAGAAGCTTGCATTGCGGCTTCAAGCGATTTAACGCCAAGCATGTTTAAAACCTTCTTAACCTTTTCGTAAACGACGGGGTAACGGATGCTTTCTAAAAAAGCATGTCCTGATGGCGTTAAATCTGATACGCCAATGCTGTAACCGTCTGGAGATGCAAATTCATCCAGAAGGCCTGCTCTGATGCAATATTTAATGTGGTATACGATTTCGTCGTTGTCATAACGAGTGAGCAGTTCAAATTGAGGCGGCGGAATTGGCGGAGGCACTTCTTCGTATGCTTCTGCGAGGGATTTAGATAAAACTGTATCAATGTAAATTGCAGGATGACGCAAATCACTATTCTCTTCAGCCCAAAGCATTACATCGCGGACACAGTCAATATTTAATTTCATAACAAACACCTCCTTCCTGTGCCTTTATTATAGCACTGATGTGGAGAAGTAAGAAAAAGAAAGGAGCGAATCACATGGCTGAGGTACTGTACATGTCAATCAAAGACTACGCTAAGCACGTATCAGCCAGCGTAGGCACCATCTACGATATGTGCCGGAAGGGCAAGCTGCCGGCCGTAAAAATCGGCGGCTGGCGTATAAACGTGAAGCGTGCTGATGAGCTGCTGGAGCAGCTGTGCAATGAGCATATGACTGAATATACACCGGTGATTAAGCCGGCGAAGGTCAGTATCCGCACTGCTAATGCTGCCAATAGCTACCTTGCTCGGTTGGAGCAAATCCGTAAGGGCGTTGTGTAAAGGAGGGGAACGATGATGAAAAAAGTATTGTTCATTCTTCTGGCAGCCTGCTGTATTTATGCGGCATGGGATTACAGCCGTCCGGTGGAAAAATATGTAGTAAAAACTGTTGCCGGCGAAGGCGATACGCTGTGGCACCTGGTAGGCGGTGTCATGGATAGCGAAGGCGACCGCAGAGACATTCACGAGGTTATCTTTTATACGCGCCAAATCAGCAACATCAAGGGCACGCTTCAGCCAGGGGACATCGTGTTAATTCCCATCGAGGTGCGTAAATAATGACTGCGCTTTCTGTGTTACATAAAAAGAAAAAGAGCATTGATATTGGCGTATCAATGCTCTAAGAAGTAAAAATATAAGAAAAAGAATTAAATTGTTCACACAAAAGTGAAAATAAAAGTAAAAAGTGAAATCACATATATTATAACAAACATAAGGAGTGAAATCAATGCAGATTGAGTTTCAATTGGAAAGAAGAATCGGTGCTCTCAGCGATAACCCTTCCGGCTACACCAAGGAGCTGAACGTGGTTGTCTGGGATGAGAAATACACAAAATATGACCTGCGCACCTGGAACCCCAACGGCAAGCCCGGCAAGGGCATTACGCTGACCAAAGAGGAGCTGAAGAAGCTGCACAAGCTCATCGGCGAGGAAATCCGCCAAATGGGAGGACGCAATGAGTAGTATAAACAACTATGATGGCCGTATGCATGGAATTATTGGCGCTGAGCTGGGGAAGGTGAACCAATGAAAGAGTCAAGATACATGGCCAGCACAGAGCTCAATCAGCTGATGTGGTTGAGCGCCAGCGTACAGGCCTTAGAAATAATCCTTAAGGATACCAGCACCCAAAACAAAGGCTGGCGGCGCTGGCTGAGCACGGCTAAAACCTATATGCATAAGGTTATCGATGACCGCATGTGCAAGCTAGATTCGGCCGAAAAAGTCAAGGTCGTGCGCCGCATAGAGAGAACAGCCATTAAGGTAGCTCATTATGATGACTTTCGCTATGACAAAAGCGACAGCGAGCGTCTGGTGACTATCAGCCAATCCGATTTGCTGGATTTGGTCGACGGTGCGAGCCTCAACTGTTACGCCTGTCCTCAGGGCGACGTGGTCAAGGATTGCCCAAGACGTAAGATGTTCCACCGCCTCGGTCTGCAGGTGCATGCGCTGCGCGAAAACCCCGCACCGGGCGAATGCGAATTTAGATATGAGAATGAGCAAAGGGCGGTAACGCCTCAATATAAAGCTATAAAAAAAGAGCTTATAGACCAATTACCTTAAGGGAGTGAGAGCATGGGAGTAAACAGAGCGCTCCGGAGAGCAGCAGCAAAGAAAGCGTTTAAACAAGACGTCAAGATGAGTGACCTCGACGAGACGTTTTGTAATATCGCCAAAGAGAAAGCAACCAATAAGCTGATAACCGACCTTACTTTTACGCTGATGCGTGCGACTTGTCTTGTTCTGATGAATGATTTTAAGGCTATTCAGAAAAAGGAAACCCGCGTCGAAAACATGGTCAACCTGGCACATGAGTACATCGTAAAAATCAAGAACAAAGAGCTGAGTTCTGGCGACATTGATGTTATTGCTGAGGTGGAAGCTGCCATGAAGCAGCGTGCGGAGGAAAAGGAATGATTTTATACAGAGCAATGAGCTGGCTGGAGCTGGCAAAGTACTTGTTCAATATAAAGATTAGCCCTCTTCCTGGCCTTCCTTCGAAGAATAGCTGGAAGAAGAACGTACTGTGCTTTTTCGGTACAGCAAACAACGCAGTTCACTGGGCTGCACCTGGCATGCATGACGTAATAGTCAAGGTTGATATTCCGGAGCATCGCTTGCGTAAAGGCTGGGGCATATATCCGGATTTAGTTGCTCAACGGACAAGTATTCAGGGTATGCTGACGGCGATATTGGCTGGTGACGAGAAACAATGGCCATACGTAAAGGTGAAAGAATACGCCGTAACCTATTATGACAAGGCTAGCGCCTTCTTCCTGGATTATGCTGAGATTGACTGGAGAAATCCCTATAAAGTTAATGCCTTTAAAAATGGCCAGAAAATAAAGGTTTTGCCGGGATATAATGATTTGATAAAGGAGTGATCTGCATGATTGATTCTAAGCAATATTTCAGCCCTTGGCAGTTTGGCATGCCTGCCTTGGTAAAAGTTAAGGGAGAGTTTCGCATTTGCCCTACATACCGTCTGATTACCGAGAAATATACGGATATCCGCCGCCGATGGCTGAAAAAGAAGCTGCAAAGGCCAGCGCCCGCCGCGAAGCTGTTGGCTTTGTCCCGAAGTTCGCGCTGTACCGCAAAGCGCGTAGAAATTGGAGATGAGAAAATGAGAGAATTAAAATTATCGTCGCCGCTTAATATTCAGATCATCACCGAGTCGGAGCGTATGGCTCTGCTAAATCGAGAAGTCACGTAGAGCAAAAGTATTATCAAAGACAGTGGCAAGAGCTGGCAATCTGTCCTGATTGCGGGATTCGTACTAATGCAGACTACTGGTATTGTCCTTGGTGTGGCGCTGCATTTCCAAAACCCGAGCAAGGAGATGAAAATATATGATTTATTACGGAAATAATGCGACTCTAGAACGCATTGAATGGTGGGAAAGTCTGCCAGAACGTGAACAGAACCTGCGCATTTGTCTGTTTGAAATTCAGAAAATCGCTATTCCTGAGCAGAAAACACTGCTGAGATATAAAAAATCACGTAAGGAAGTGCTGAGCGCAAAAGCTACTCTCAAACAACTGAAGCTGATAGCTAAAGCCATCAAACGCCAAATTCCGGGTTACATCAATATTGAAAAGGCAGATGATTACAGCGTAGCGTATCTTTGCGCATGTTGCCGACAAGACGTACCTTATTACGCATCCTACTGCCCGAACTGCGGGCAGAGAATTAGTATATAAAGGAGCAAAGGCATGGAGTGGAATGAAGAAGTTGCGAAAAAGCTGAAACGGCGTGGCGAAAGCATGCATATGGAAAAACTCGCATCACATATTATATTCAATGGTTGCCTTGCTCATGAGCACTATACTGCCGATGAAATGCGGCAAAAGTTTGAGCCTATAGCAGAGCAGTACAGAAAGAGTGGGAGCTTTACCAACCGCCTGGCATCTGATGCCTTGATTATGTACTGCAAGGAGCAGGGATATAAATGGGAGTGGTACCCGCCTAGTCCATTGGGAGAGTATTGGTTCGTACTGCCGAAAGAGGATTTATTTTAGGAGGCTTAGTTATGGAGATTATGCTTATTGATTTTGCGATCTGCTTAATCACTACAATTGCCGTAATGTGCATTGCAATGTGCTATGTTCACGTTAAGCTCGGGAGGGATAAAGAATGAGGCGTCAATGTCACGTATGCGGGCAAAAGAATGGCAGTTGCAATCGTTATATATTGAAGAATGGCCAAGAAATAACGATTTGCCCGAGTTGCCTTGCATTTAGCAATGATGAAACTGCCAAGATAGCGCGTCAGGCGCATAAAGAAGGCTTATTAGTGAAAGGAGATATCAAGAGACAAAAATGAACGAGCAAACGAATGATTTAACTGACAGCTGCATTAATAAATTCCATGAACTGGCCAACCTTTTCAAGGCAAAGAACAAGCAATATGGTGATAAAGACCAGCTGGCGAATTTTCGCAACGGAGCTATGCTGCAATACGGCGATGATAGCTGGGAACATATGTATGAGACAGCCAAAAGCTATTGCTTAAAGCATGTTGCCCATGTTTTCGGTGCCGGACAAACAATTAATGATGAAAAAATTACTGAAAGCCTTGGCGATATTGCCGTATATTGCATCATCATGCAGCACATGGTGGAGAGCCATAAGCAGGCTGCAGAAAAAACAAAGGAGTATGACCATGAATAATAAGGAAGCATCAATCAATAAGGTAGACGAATTAGTCAATCGTGCACAGCTGGCTATCAATGACTGGCAGTGCAGCGGCGAGACCTATTATCTCAGACAAGCACAAGCCAACCTTGGTTCGGCGCTGGAGCTGGCAAGAGCGGCTCGCGTTGCCGTTCTGGCGGCCGAAAAAGCAGAGGCTTATAGCGTGGGCGATGATGACATGACGTTTACTCTGTACGATACACCGGAGGAGGCATTGAAATCTGCGCGCGACAACTTGACAGCTGGTGAAATCGTGGCTGTTGTTCAATGGAGAGAGTCGAACTGGCACCCTGAAATCAGCGTAGAAATGCTTCTCGGCGAATTTGAAGAGGAAGCGTGCGAAGATGGCGGCAGCGCGTCAGAATATTGGAGCGAACGCATTGAAAGCAAGGAAATGGCCAAGGCTCGCGCAGAGCTGGGACAGCGCCTAAACGCTGTCTTGAAAGACTGGATTGACGAGCATAAGCTCGAGGCTGATTGGTACGAGCCGACAGGCATGCAGTTGAGCTATCAATTCGACGGCAAAAATTTTAAACGCATCTAATTAATCAGCCATCTGCCGCAGAGCGCAGGCCGTAGAGCTGCTGCCTCGCTCATATTTAACTAGCGGATTATATACAAGCATTGCAAATGGCGCAGACAAAAAGAAGAAGTATATCGCACGTATGCGGCCTGCGCTCTGCGGCGGAAAAAAGGAAGGACGTATAAGCAAGTGGATAATGTAGATGACTTTACCATTAATCTTGTTATAACTGTCATAGTGCTGCTGATTGGCCTGGCGCTGGTGCGCGGCAAAAATGATTAAGGCAGCTAATGCTTTTGGTGGGGCGAAAGCATATGACATATCAATAGCATGCCCCTGCAGAGAATGTGACGTGCGTTCCCCAGGTTGCGGCAGAATATGCAGCGATTACAAAAAGTATAAATTTGTCCTGGCCATACTGAATGGGAAGCGTCAGGCGAAGGCAAAAGCAGCGGCTGAATGTCGCGAGATGCGCAATGAGCGCATCAGAGAATGGAAGCATAATAAATGTTGGCCCAAAGGCTAGCGTAAATAATAGATGATAAAGAATATATGAAGGGAATACTGCGGGGCTGTTCTGCCTCGCAGGTTTCTTCATTATATAATGGAAGTTTTTTGAAGGTCCGCAGAGGCCTTTGAGGCTTGTATGTAAGTAATAACAAAGCGACCACAAAAAATATCAGGGGGATAAATCAATGGCAATGAGAATAGGCATAAGAGAAAAAACATATTACTGCCAGGGAACCAGTGAAAGTAAAAAGCCTGATTACATTGAAATTGATTTATTTCCTTTCGTGGATGTCAAATACAAACCTTGCAGAAGTGGCAGACAGAAGGCAACAACTCCGAAGCAGAAAAACCTTAACGATAAAAAGGCACGCAGATATTTTAGACTGCTGGCCAAAAGCAATTTTGGCAGCAAAGACATTCATCTGACTTTAAGCTATGACAACGATAATCTTCCTGATACACCGGAACAGGGAGAGAAAAGGCTGCGTAATTATATGCGCAGATTGAAAAGATTATATAAAGCTAATGGCAAAGAATTGAAATACATCTATGTTACCGAGGTTAGCAGCAAGGGCAGAGTGCATCATCATCTGTTGATTAATCGTGGAGTAGACCGTGATGCTATTGAAAAAGCATGGGGACATGGTTGGGCGAATAGTAAGCGTATTCAGGCAGAGCATGGAGGTATTGAAGCTCTGGTATGCTATCTGAGCAAAGATCCTAAAGGCCGCAAAAGATACACTTCATCCCGTAACCTTGTGAAGCCGTTAGAATCTGTAAGCGATACCAAAACAAGTCATAAGCAATTCCAGCAGCTGACTCTTTGGCCGGAAGACTGCGAAGACATGCAAAAACATTTTGAACAAAAGCATCCTGACTATCGCATCATCAGCGTGGAGAAATATTATAATGCTGTAACCTGCGAATGGTATATCAGAGCGAAGATGGAGCTTAGGGATGATTATAAGCGCAAGAAGGGAGCAAAGCGACGGAATGAATAAATTGAATTTAATATTGACCATACCGCCTAGCGTCAATCATTGCTATAAAAACTTCAATGTGATGGGACGCAGGAACCGTGTGCTTACGCCATTGGCAAGAGCCTGGAAGGAAGAGGCGTATTATATTGCTAATGCTTTGGCACATCGGGAAGGCTGGTGCGTGCCTGAACCGGAAGAAAAGATTGTGCTGGAAGTAGTTGCCTTCTGGCCAGACGGCAGGCGGCGCGATATGAACAATACGCATAAGCTGCTTTGTGATGCCTTAGAGGGTGCATTGTATCTTGATGACAAGATGGTGCTCGTGCGTGATATGGATTTTTCCGTTGACAGGAAGAGACCTAGGCTAGAGGTATGCGTATATGTGAAAGACGATTAAAAGGCAAAAATTAACCTCTAAGAATATAAAACCCTAGGAAAATACCCATAATAAATTTTTAAGTTTGCATGCAGATTATCAAAACCGGCAGGAGGGCAACGTATGACTAAAGAAGAACTAAAAGAAAAGCTGAAAGGCGCTATGTATGCTCAGCGCACATTGGAGGGTGAGCTGGATAAGCTGCAGGAGCTGCGCAACCTTGCGCAGAAGGTAACGCCTGCTTATAGCCAATCGCCTGGTGGCGGTAGCGGCAATGCCCAAAAGCTGGAAAATTCCGTAGCGAAAATAATTGAGCAGGAAAAGATTATTGCAGAGTGCTGCAATGAGCTGTGCGCCCAGCTGGCAGAAGTCCGGGCTTTAGTTGCGTTGCTGCCGATGGGACCAATGCGCCTTGTGATGCAGCGCAGGTATTTGAATTACCAGAAGTGGGAACGTATAGCAGCAGAGCTTAACTATACATGGCAACATGTACATAAGCTTCATGCCAAAGGTTTAAACAGTATTCTTGAAAGATGCGATAGAATGCGAGGGTGAATCGGTGATATAATATATACTAGCGAAAGCGTGAGAGAAAAGAATAGCGAAAGCCGTTGACCATTGGTCAGCGGCTTTTCTATTGTCCGCGTTTTGTGGACAGATGGCCTAGGTTCTTCCAGGAAAATAAAAAGCCTGCGGGTCGGCGAACTCCCGGAAATTGTCTAGCTGTGAATTTAAAAAATCACATTTCCTTCCGCAGGTAAAAAATCGGACATGTCCAAAAGGCGCAAAATTTTTTCTTGACTTCCACTAATACGCAAAAATTTTTCGTCGACAATTTCATAGCCTGTTAGGAACGCAAAAAGCGGAAATTTAGCCTGGACAGCATTTCCGCTTTTGCCATTCTCAATTTCCGCACCGCCTAGGCTGCAAAATAGCCTAAAGCGGTGCATTTTATTAGCGGATTTGTATTGCCTACAGTGGACAAACAGCGAAGGAGGTGATGTTCATGGCGAAAAAAATAGTACCAAGAGGCTCCGGCGCTGAGCTTGCACGCCTGCTGGGCATCACTGACAGGCGCGTGCGCCAGCTGGCAGACGAAGAAATACTTACCAGAGAGCCTGAAGGAGATTACCTTCTCCCCGAGGTTATCGCTGAATACTATGCCTATAAATACAAAACTGATGAATCCGTTGACCTGATGAAAGAAAAAGCTCTGCATGAAAAGGCCAAAAGAGAGCTGGCGGAAATCCAGCTGGCTCAAAAGCGGCGCGAGATGCACGATGCTGCAGATGTAGAGGCTGTCCTGACGGAAATACTAGTCAACTTCCGCAATCAGATACGCGGCATTCCGTCGAAGATGGCGCCGCTGCTTTTTGGAAAGAGCAAGCCGGAGATTGAAGAGCTGCTGAGCATGGAAGTTGAAGGACGTTTGGAAGAAATCAGGGATTATACACCGACCATGTTTGATGCTGTTGATGAGAAGGAGGGCGATTAGCATGTGTGCTCAGAAAACAGTATTGCTTTTGCGCCACATTTTCAACAATGGCCTTAAGCTGGCACCCAAAACTACTGTCAGCGAATGGGCAGATACCTACCGCATGCTGCCGCAGGAATCAGCAGAACCGGGCAGATGGCGCACCGACAGAGCACCTTATCAGCGCAGCATCATGGATGCCTTCACGGATAATGGCGTGCATCGTGTTGTTGTCAAGAGCTGCTCGCAGGTGGGAAAAGCCTTAGACGTAGATACGCCTATTCCTACTCCTGAAGGCTGGAAGCGAATAGTGGACCTGCGAAAAGGCGATAAAGTATTCGATGAGACCGGAAGCCAGTGCAGTGTGCTTTGGCGTTCCGAGATAATGGAGAACCACGATTGCTTTGAGGTGAAATTTTCAGATGGCTCTACTGTTATAGCTGACGCTGATCATAAATGGTATGTTGAGCCGAACAGGCGTAAGCCTTGTGTATTAACAACTCGCGAGCTGCTGAAAGACTATAAATCAGGTAGCTATAATACATATGCTATTCCTGTAGCTAAGCCGCTGCAGATGCAAACGAAGGAATTACTGATACATCCGTATCTCCTTGGTTTCTGGCTTGGCGATGGCAATTCTTATTCAGCACAGTTAACCGTGCAGGCAAAAGATATCGAGATTGCCGGATATATTGAGGCAGAAGGCTATAACGTCATCGTCAGGAATGTTAAGGATAAACCGAACGTGAAAAATGTGCAGGTTGACCCGCTTGTTAGTAGTCATATCTGTCGCAGGGGACATGACACCAGCGTAACAGGCCTGACAAAGGACGGCCGCTGCGCTGAATGCCATAGGCAGATAAGCCTTCACAACAAATGGAAAGGTGTAAAAGATATACCTGTTGATTCGGTTGTTGATGATAAGCTTACCCTGCGGTCCAAACTGGCGCAGCTCAACCTTATCGGGAATAAACATATTCCTGCTGTGTATCTGCGCTCTGATGTTAAGCAACGCTTTGAACTGTTGCAAGGTCTGATGGACTCAGATGGCAGCATTACGAAGAAGGGGCGCTGTGAGATAACGCTAAAATCCAAGATACTTATTGATGGTGTATCTGAGCTGCTTCATAGCTTGGGCATCAAACATACAGTGAAAGCAAAAACCGCTATTTGCAGCAATTCGCCAACTAAGGCGCGTTCGCAGGTTTGGCGCATATCATTTCTTGTTTATGATGATACTCCGGTGTTTAAGCTAAAAAGGCAACTGGAACGCCAGAAGGTAAGAGAAGGCTGCCGAACAACGGAGACTGAAAGGCGCAGGATTGTAGCTATTACACCGGTTACATCCAGACCGGTGTGCTGCATTGCTGTTGATTCTCCAAATCATTTATACTTGGCTGGCAAAGCTATGATCCCTACACATAATTCCGATATCATGAACAATGTCATTGGGCGTTTTGCCCAGCTTGACCCCTGTACCATGATGATGATTCAGCCTACGTTGAGCGACGGTGAGGATTTTTCCAAGAGCCGTATCACACCCATGATTGAAGCCACCAAAAGCCTGAAAGGCATTTTCCACGAAAACAAAAGCCGTAATACCAGCAACACTATCATGAGCAAGTATTTTACCGGTGGCAGGCTGATTATAGCAGGTGCGAACGCACCAAGCGGCCTTGCTTCCAAACCTATACGCATTCTGCTTTGCGACGAAGTGGACCGCTTCCCAGATAGCGCCGGCGTAGAAGGTGATCCGGTTGATTTGGCGGCGAAGAGAACCACCACCTACTTTAACAGGGTGATTGGACTTTTCAGCACTCCGACAATCAAAGGCACTAGCCGTATTGACGACGAGTATATGACCGGTACGCAGGAGGAATGGCAGCATCAGTGCCCAAACTGTGGTGAATACCACCTTCTTACACACCGGCAGATGCTTGCCGACTTCGATAGCAGCGAGGAACATAACAAAAAGCATGTTGTCGTCAGATCAGTGAAATGGATTTGCCCTGATTGTGGTTTTGAATTCAGTGAGAACGACATGCGCAATGCTGCGCAGAAGTATGTAGCGCAAAACCCTGCAGCTTTTGCCACCGATACGCGCAGCTTCTTCGTGAACTGCTGGACAAGCCCCTGGATTAGTTGGAACGATGTCATGAAGGAATGGCTGGAGGCGGAGGGCGACCCGGAGCGTGAGAAGGTAATATACAATACCCGTTTCGGTGAATCTTACGAGCGCAAAGGCAATTTCGAGAGTGAGGATATCTTCATTAAGCGGCGCGAGGATTATGGCGCTGAGCTGCCGCAAGGCGTTCTGCTGCTGACGGCGGCGGTGGATACGCAGGATAATCGCCTGGAATATGAGGTTGCCGGCTGGGGGCATGGTGAAGAACGCTGGGGCATACGTAAAGGCGTTATCCTGGGCGTTCCCGACACTCCCGAGGTGTGGGAGCAATTAGACCGCGTCCTGGACAAAACCTATAAATTTGCCAATGGGCGAGGGCTGAAAATCGCCAGAACCTTTATAGACTGCGGCGGTCACTATACTGATTACGTATATGCCTACTGCTTTAAGAATCGTTTCCGTCAGCGCTTTGCTATCAAAGGCTCAAACATGGCCAACGAAGACCTTGTTGCCAAGATTGGCAAAAAGCAGATGCGTAACAGCTCCATTCCTTTGGTGTTCATCGGCACGGATACGGGCAAGCAGCAAATCATGGACCGTCTCAGCATTGAGGTTCAGGGAGCTAAGTATATGCATTTTCCGCTAGACGATAAGCATCGGATGAAAAAATTCGTTGAAGCGCTACAAGGTCTGCTGAAAACTGACGATAAGAGCCTGAGCAGTGATGCTGTCATAGAATCGTATGCCAATCGTGGCTATGATCGCATTTATTTTCGCGGTCTGATTTCCGAGGAGCTGGTGCCGCGTAAGAAAAACGGCGTAGTTGTTTTTCAGTGGACGAACATAGCCAAGGATAAGCGCAATGAGCCGCTGGACCTTGCTGTGTATAATCTTGCCTGCATGCGCAGTATTGCACCTAACTTTGAAAAGCTGGATGCTATGCTGGCGCAGGGCAGCAATGGCGAGGCAGGCGGGGCGACGGCTCCTACACCTGCTGCCAAGCCACAGAAACGCTATGGCTGCATTAAACGAGGAAGGAGAACAGAATGAGCAATGCATTGAACGAACGCTATCGCCAGTACCTGAAGGCGGAGCAGGCTATTCTAGCCACCGGTCAGAGCTACCGCATTGGCAATAGGCTGCTGACGCGCGCTGACCTTAGCGCCATTCAGGCTGAAATAAATCGCCTGCGAGCCATGGGCGCTACTGAAGAAGATAATGCGCCTGCATCTGAGGGATATAGGCGTGCCAAAAGAGTGCTTTTCCGTGATTAGCGCTCAAATCAAACAGGAGGCTACGAAATGAGTAAGAAACGAACACCCTACAATCGTAAGGCCAGACATCCTACTGGCCAAACCTTAACACAAGAGCGGCCCACTGGCATCATCCTCAGACCTGTGTTGAACACAGGCTACAGTAACGGTGGTGCCAGTGCCGAAAAACAAGCTATGCGTGGCTACTGGCCGATAAGGTCCAGCCCTAAAAGTGATGTTGACGTAAATCTGAACATCCTGCGCAACCGCAGTGCTGACATGGCCATTAACAGTCCTGTTGGCGCTGCTGCCATCAATCGCTACAGGACGCATGTTGTTGGCGCTGGGCTGGTGCCTTCACCTTGTCCGGATTATCGCTTGTTAGGCATGAGCCCGGAGGAAGCTGCTGAATGGCGCAGGCACACTAAGGCAGAGTTTAATCTGTGGGCGCAGAGCGTAGAGTGTGACCTGTATCGCAAACACAACTTTTACGATATGCAGGATGTTGCTTTTATTTCGTCCATCGTGGACGGAGATGCCTGGGCGGCGATTAAATATCGCAAGGCCTTGGGTGATAATCCTTATACCACCAAGATACAGCTTTTTGAAGCGAGCCGTGTCTGCAATCCTAATACCTATAGTCTTATTGGTGCGCTTAATGAGGTGGAGGTTCGTAACCCCAAGAATAGCAACAGGATTATCAACGGCGTTGAAATCAATACGGATGGTGCCGTTGTAGCCTATTGGGTTGCTGACCGGGTGCCTTATGACCCGACGGAAAACAGGAACATAAAATGGGTGCGCGTGGAAGCCTTCGGGCGCAAAACAGGTGCGCCCAACATCCTGCAAATCAGCCATGAGGAAAGGCCGGAGCAGTACCGCGGCGTGCCGATTCTGGCACCGGCCATTGAAGAATTGAAGCAGATGCACCGTTATAGCACAGCGGAGCTTACTGCTGCAATCATCAAAAGCTATTTTACGCTGTTCTTCAAAACGAAGGACGCAGGTGAAGGCCTTCCAAACGCTTTGCCGGAAGCCTTTGGCGAGAATGAAAAGGTTGCTTTCGACCAATATACCTTTGAGCTGGGTGCCGGCACGATGAACGAGCTGCCGCCTGGCTATGAAGTACAGACCGTGGATGCAAATCGCAGCCTGTCCACCTTTGAGGCCTTCGTCAATGCGCTGATTGCTCAGGTGGGCGCGGCGCTGGAGATTCCTTCAGAAGTGCTGCTGTCGCGCTTCCAAAGCTCGTACAGTGCTGCACGCGGTGCCTTGCTGCAGTTTCAGGCGGTTGCCAAGAAGCGGCGCATTTGGTTCGCAAGGGATTTTTGTCAGCCGGTGTATGAGCGTTGGCTGGCTGAGGCGGTGGCTATTGGACGCATTCAAGCGCCTGGCTATTTTAGTGACCCGCTGCTGCGTAAGGCGTGGAGCCGTGCGTCCTGGTATGGCCCGACTATGGGCATGCTTGACCCGGTGAAAGAGGTTCAGGCCGCCAAGCTGCGTGTTGATTACGGCTTCAGTACTGGTGAACAGGAATCTGCCGAAATCACCGGCACGGAATACGAGGAAAACATTGCGCAGCTGCAAGCTGAACATAAGCATTGGCAAGGCAATGGCCTCAATTATCCGCTTCATCAGAATGTAAAGACTGAGGAAGGAGGTGAGAACGATGGTGAAAAGTAAACCATTTTGGGAGATTATCAATAAAGCATCTGAAAACACTGCTGAAATCCGCATTTATGGCGATATCGTCAGCGAAAAGCCTTGGTATGACAGCAGTGGCGATGTTTGCCCAATAGGCTTTGCTGATGCATTGGCTGAGCTGGAAGGCAAGCCGGTCTGCATCCGTATCAACAGCAACGGCGGCAATGTTTTCGCTGCACACGCCATTGCCAGCCAGATAAAGTCTTACTCTGGTGATACCACTGTAATGATTGACGGTTTGGCGGCCAGTGCTGCAACAATCATCGCTATGGCCGGCAAAAAAATCCTTATGCCGGTCAATGCTATGATGATGATTCATGATCCAATGGTCTACCTTGCAGAACCTGCCAACGCTGAACAGCTGGGCAAGCTTATTGAAATGCTCAAGCCTGTCAAGGCTAGTATTGTGGCAGCTTATAAGGAGCGCTGCAAGCTCAGCGAAAAAGAATTGGAGACCATGATGAAAAACAGCACCTGGCTTACTGCTGAAGAATGCCTTGCCAATGGCTTCTGTGACCAGATTCAAGGTAAGGTTCAACCTGTTCTTGACGGCAATGTGCTTGTGGTCAACCATGTACGGCATCAGCTGAGCCAGGGAGATGCTGACTTAATTAAAAACAAAATCCACAAAAAGGAGGACAAAACGATGAATGAAAATCTTATGAATGCCGTAAACACTATTTTGAGTGCTATCGGTGTCAGAGCAGGTGAACAGACTAACAGTGCTGCTCCAGCGAACCAAACCACCGCTCCGGTTAATGAGGAGCAAATCCGCAATGAGGAAAGAAGCCGTCTGGCTGCTCTCAATGCTTTCGATGATGGCAGTGCTGGCGTGAAGGCTGTAATCAATATGGCCATCAAAGACGGCAAGACTGCTGATGAAATCAAAGAAACCATTGATGCTATTAAGGGTGCTCAGCCTGCAGCTCAGACTTCTGCAGCTCAAAGCTTTATGAATGATTTGATTGACGACCAGATGAAATCTGGCTCCGGTAATGTAACCGGTCAGCCTGCTAATGGCCTGACTGAGGCAGAGGAAGATGCCCTGCGCACTGAAAACATGGCTAAAACTCTGCAGAATATGTATGGAGGTAATAAATAATGGCATATGTAACCAGTGAAAAAAGCAATGTGGACCAGCTTATTGGCGGCACCGCTGTGGCTGCTCTTACCAAAAACATTACCCTTAAAGGTCTGGCCGCTGAAAAGGCGCTTAAACGAGGTGCTGTGCTGGCTGTCAGTGAAGGCAAATACCAGATTGTTGATGCTGCATCCGCAACTCCGGCGCTGAAGGTAGCAAACGCTGTACTGGCCGAAGATGTTGTTGTTGGCACCGGCGATGTAGTTGCTACTGTTTATATTCGCGGCATTTTCAATGCAGAGGAGATGTCTGTTGGCGCTGCATCTGATTCTGTGCAGGCACACGAGGAAGAGCTGCGTGCTGTTGGCATCTACCTGACTCATCTGCAATAAGGAGGAATAAACTATGGCATTTGATATCAATTCTACCCGTTCTTTGCTGGGCGTAATCAATCGTGCATATCCGCCCAACCCTTTGTTAGTAAACACCTTTTTCCCGAACGCTATTACCTATAGCTCTGAATATCTGGATGTGGATTTCAAAAAAGGCGGTCGCTCCATGGCACCTTTTGTTGTTCCGGGTTCTCAGGGCGTCAATATGCAGCGTGATGGCTTTGAAACCAAATCCTACAAGGCTCCGCTGATGAAGCCTAAGCGCGTATTGACCGCTGAACAGCTGCAAAAGCGCCTGGCAGGTGAAAGCGTGTATAGCGGTCGCACTCCCCAACAGCGCGCTGAAGAATATCGCGCTGAGGATATCAAGGAATTGACCGATATGTGCACCCGCACTGAGGAATATATGGCTGCAAAGCTGCTGATTGATGGCAGCTACACCATTAACGGTTATGCTGATGATGGCAAAACCCAAAAGATTGACACCATCTCTTTTAACTTTACTCAAAAGCAAACCTTGTCCGGTACCGATACCTGGGATAAGGATACCTCTGATGCTTACGGCAACCTGCAGGAGGCTTCCAAAACCATCCGCCGCAATGCTGGCCTGACTCCGACTATCATGATGTGCTCCGAGGCTACCAGCAACCTGCTGTTGAACAACAAGAGCATTTATGACAAGCTGCTGATTCCGTCCCGCGACAATGCGGCGCTGATGTCCTTCGCACCTAAGATTCAAAGCCCTGAGGTTATGCGCTTTGGCCTGCTGGGTGCCTTAGGCCTGGAGATGTACACCTATGAGGGTGGTTACATCAACAACGAAGGTGTATTTACTCCGTACCTGCCTGATGATTACGTTATTATCGGCGTTGCCGGTCGTGGCAAGCGCTTGTATGGCGCCGTTACCCAGATGGAGGATGATAAGCAGTTCCACACCTATGAAGGCCGTTATGTGCCTAAGGTTACCATGAACATTGAGAATGACTACTGCTCTATTGCTATGCAGAGCCGTTGCCTTGTTGTTCCTGAATCCGTGGATGACTGGTATGTTATCAAGGTTAAATAAGGAGGTAGCTTATGTATATCCTCGTTAAGAAATTCTCTCTGCGTCATAATAACGTGGTTTATGCAGCAGGCAGTGTTGTTGAGCTGCCTGACGACGTTGCTCAAAAGCTGTATGATGATGCTCCGGAAGAGTTTGAAATCATTGGCGAGCCGGAGGCAGAAACCACTGCTCCGGAAGATGTTGAAATCATTAGCAAAACCGAGGCTGAAAAGCCTGCGTCTGGCAAAAAGAGTAAAAAGCAGCCTGCTTCTAAATCTATCTCTAAAGAGCCTGCTGGCGATGATGAAGACGTGCTGCCGGCGGTTGATGAAGCCGCTACCGTACAATGAAAGCGCTGAGCTTTAAAGAGCAGATAGCCGCAGATAATGCGGCTGTCTTTCTCAATGAGATGGAGTTTGCGGAGCTGCATGATTTGAACGGTACGGAATGCAAGGCGATTGTGCAGGATATCTCTGTAGCGCAGTCGCTTTCTATCCAAGCCGGTAAGGATGATTATTATCCCGGTCTTTATGGCAGTCAGCTGCAGGTGAATTGCCTGAAGGCAGATTTGCCGGAGGTGCCGGTGTATGGCATGCGGTTTTATCTTGACGATAAAATGTATGAGGTTGAAAGCGTGGGCGATGATATGGGTATATTGACAATCCAACTGGTGGCGAATGACCGATGATTAGCATTGATGCTAAAAATATTGAGTATGCACAGCAGATGTTGGTCAAAGCACCTAAAGAGATTAACCTTGCAGCCGTAAACGCTATCAATCGTACAATTACAAAGATAAAAACGCAAACTTCTAAATCCATCCGTAAAAACTATCTGGTGAGTGCTAAGAATGTTAAAGGGACGCTGAACATTAAGCGTGCATCACGCTCTAAATTGTGTGGCGTTCTTGCTTCACAAGGCAGTCCCTTGCTTTTGACAGCGTTCCGGGTACGTAACCATAAACGTGGTCCGGTTAAAGTGCAAATACGAAAGCAAGGTGGCGCTAAGTCAGTACCAGGATTATTCCTTGGAGTATCTCGTAATGGTTATAAAGGTGCAATGCAGCGTAAAAAACGCAAAGCACGCTATCCTTTGCGCATTCCTTATGGTCCTAGCGTACCGCAGATGTTTGGCGCTGAAAATGTTATTGGCGAGCTTACTCCATTGGCAGAAGCTACGCTGAATGAACGTTTTCTGCATGAGGTAGAATATCGTTTCCAAAAAATGAAGTAAGGAGCTTTTATGACTACAGTTGAATTGATGGATAATCTGGCTGATTATTTACGGTCTGTTATCGTTGATTACAGTACACAGCAGCCATCCGGCAAGCGCAGTATTAAGGTATATGCCGGCTATCCTCCGGCACGCATGAATGCTGATGAACAGGCATCGTTTATTTATGCTCTTGTTACCGCTGCGCAGGATACTGCGGATGGCGATATGAGTACAGCAACGGTAGAAATTGGCTTTAGTATTTACGATGACAGTGAATATGATGATTGGCGCAGCCTCTATAACATCATGGAGCATGTGCGCCAGCATCTTTTAAAACATCGTTTTATAGCTGACAGACATCGTCTGCTGTTTCCTGTGAAAATTGAAGTGCCGGAAGCACAGCCTGCTCCGCAGTGGCAGGGTAAAATTACTGCAATTTATACTATTGGTCAACCTTATGAGGAGGACATATATTATGGCGAAGAATAAGAAAACAGATAAGCTGATTTATATCGGCCCTAACCTGAGCCGCGGAAGATTACTGCAGTATCAGGTATTCATTGGCGGTCTGCCTGAGCATTTAGATGCAGAATTCGATGAATTCCCTCAATTGGAGAAGCTGTTTGTTTCAGTAGAACAGCTTAACAGAGCGCTTGAGGAAGTTCAACAAACAGGTACTCCGCTGAATAAGTATTATAAACAAGCTATGGAGGTGTAAAACATGGCATATAAACATGGTGTGTATACCAGTGAGGTTCCGACTAGCGTTGTGCCTGCTGTAAACACTGCTGCCGGTCTGCCAGTTGTATTCGGTACCGCTCCGGTACATTTGGCGAGTGAGCGCGCTCAGAGCAACAAACCCATTTTGTGCTACAGTTACGCTGAGGCAGTACAACAGTTGGGCTACAGTAAAGATTGGGCTAAATACACTCTCTGCGAGGTAATGTATAGCCAATTCGCATTGTATAATCGCGGTCCGGTGGTTTTTGTAAACGTATTGGATCCAAAAACCCATAAGAAGAGTACTAGCTCCAAAAATGTTACAGTGACAAACAAAGTTGCAAAAGTAGATGCTCCGGTTCTGCTTGACACTTTGCAGATTAAAGCATCTGCAGCCGGTTCTGCATTGATTGCCGGCAGCGACTATGAAGCTGCTTATGATGACGATGGCGTATTGGTTATTACGTTGCTTGATGATGGCACCGCAACTGCTGCAAGTAATTTAACACTTACTTATGATGAGATTGATGCTGCAGCAGTAGATGCAGATGATATCATTGGCGGTATCAATGTGAGCGATGGTTCTGTCAAAGGTTTAGAATGTCTTAACAAAGTATTCCCGATTACCGGCCTTGTGCCTGGCATTGTATTGGCTCCCGGCTGGAGTGAAACTCCGACTGTAGCTGCTGTGATGAAAGCTAAAGCCGGCAATATCAACAGTCATTTCAAGGCGATTACGCTTAATGACGTACCGACAGACAGCGTCAAAAAGTATACTGATGTCAAGGTGTGGATGAACCAGAACAGCTATAACGATACTTCTCAAGTGGTATGCTGGCCTATGGTTAAGATGGGCGATGATGTTTATCACATGTCTACCCATGTTCTTGGCGTTATCTCAACTGTTGACAGTAATAACGATGATATTCCTTACGAAAGCCCGTCTAATAAAAGCATGCAGATTAACGGTTGCTGCTTAAAAGATGGTACTGAGGTAGTATTGGGTCCAGATGAAGCTGGTTACCTCAACGGCCAGGGCGTTGTTACCGCGCTTAATTTTATCGGAGGCTGGAAATGTTGGGGCAATCGCACCGCCTGCTATCCGTCAAATACTGATCCTAAAGATGCCTTTATCTGTATTCGCAGAATGTTTAACTGGCATGCGCAGACTTTCATTCAAACTTATTGGGCGAAGGTAGATAAGCCGATTAACAAACGCCTGATTCAAACAGTTCTGGATAGTGAAAATATGCGTTTAAACGGCCTTACCGGACAAGGTGTCATTTTGGGCGGCCGTGTTGAATTTCGTGATGATGAAAATCCCGTTACCAATCTTATGGACGGCATCATTAAATTCCACACCTATCTTACACCGCCTGCCCCGGCGCGTGAAATTGAAAACGTGCTCGAATATGATCCTGCGTATTTTGAAACGCTGTTCAGTTAATTGGGAGGTGAGATAGATGGCAAATGTACCTGAGAAACTGATTAACTTTAAAGTTTACCAAGATGGTAACGATTTGGTGGGTATTGCTGATGTGCAACTTCCATCTTTAGATGCTATGACCGAAACCGTTAAAGGTGCAGGTATTGCAGGCGAGTTTGATAGCCCGGTGCTGGGGCATTTCGGTAGTATGGAAACAGTGTTGAACTGGCGCACATTAGAGAAGCGCAATATCATGTTGGCTATGCAGACTGGCGTAAATCTTGATCTGCGCGGCGCGCAGCAGATTTATGACAGTGCCAGCGGTAAATACAAGGTTGGTAACGTAAAATGCGTTGTGCGCGGTGTACCGAAGAAAACGGAGTTGGGCAAGCTGGATGTTGGTGCTACTACAGGCACTGCGAACACAATTGAAACAGCTTACCTAAAAGTTACCATTGATGGTGAAACTGTTCTGGAGCTGGATAAGTTCAACTACATCTGTAACATTGGTGGAGTTGATTATATGGCTGATGTTCGCGAAGCCTTAGGCATGGTGTAAAATAAAAAAGCCTCCAGTTGCATGCTGGGGGCTGAATTATAAAAGTTTGGAGGAATGAAAGATGCAAGTTGTTAAATTGAATAATCCTATTATGGTTAATGGCGAAGAAGTTAAGGAAGTTAAATTAGATTTTGAAGCTATCCGCGGTAAAGATTTAATTGTAGCTGAAAAGGAAGTGCGCAAAATGGGCGACACAACTCCGTCTGTGTTTCTGTCCATGGATTTTCAGGCGTTGGTAGCGGCTAAACTGATCGGCGTACCTGTAGAGGATGTTTTGGACATGCCTTCGGCTGATTTTAAGAATTTGGTACTGCCTGTGGCAAATTTTTTGCTGGGCTAGGAGTTGAAAACTCTAAGCCCATAAAAGAGTTAGCTGTAAGCTTGGCAATGGCAACATTTACGTCTGTCGAATTTTATTTAAACCTAGGCTTACTTGAAGCGTTGGAAATTGCGAAAATAGTAAATAAAAAGTCCGCTCAGGCGTGAGCGGACAAAAAAGCAGTTCTAATATCAATCATGGCAATCACCATTCTGTTTATCAACTCTGCGATAATATGTAGATGTTGTGCCATCTGGGTTGACTCGGGTGAATTTTTTTAATTTAGGAATGCTTTTCTTGTAATTAATATGCATTTCTATCATTGCATGTATTGCAACGACAATCATAAATAATATTCCTAATACCATACCGAAGAAATAAATCATAAAAATCACCTCTAAATATATTATATACTTCTTACGAAAGGGGTTCAAGGCTGATGAAAGAATTTACATTTGGCTTTAAATTAGCCGCAGTATTGAGCAACAGTTTTTCTACATCGTTTCAGCAGGCTCAAAGAAATATATCTAATACAAAACAAGAATTAAAGAATTATCAAGCAGCTTGGAAGGGTGTATACAAAGCTCAAAAACAAGGTATACTTTCAGCAGAATCGGCTGCCAATGCATATGAAAGATTATTGGGCAAGTTTCAAAAACTTCCAGCATTACAAGAAAAATATGCTAAGTTGGCAACCAGTTCCATTCAATCTTGGGCACATTTTGATTTAGCTAAAATATGGATAAATTCGTTAGTTCAAATATCAGATAAAGCAATAGCCTTTGAAAGTTCTATGGCTGACGTAAAAAAGGTTGTTGATTTTAAAACTCCGCAACAGTTCAAACAAATGAGTAAAGATGTGTTGGAACTATCAACAAGAATTCCAATGGCTGTTGATGGACTTGCTAATATAGTTGCAGCTGGTGGACAGGCAGGAATAGCTCGAGAAGACTTATTAAAGTTTGCTGAAGCTGCTGCTAAAATGGGCGTAGCCTTTGATATTACTGCTGAGCAGGCCGGTGATATGATGGCCAAATGGCGTACAGCTTTTAAAATGAATCAGGACGAGGTTATTACTCTGGCTGATAAGATTAACTATTTAGGTAATACGACAGCTGCGTCTGCTCCATTAATATCTGATGTAGTTACTCGTATTGGTCCATTAGGAAGTATTGGTGGTGTAGCATCAAGCGAAATAGCTGCTTTAGGTGCAAGTATGGTTGGCTCAGGTATCCAAAGCGAGGTTGCTGCAACTGGTATTAAGAATTTGATTTTAGCTATGGTTAGTGGAGAAAGCGCTACCAAGTCGCAAGCTGAAGCTTTTGCACAAATTGGATTAAATGCTACTGATATGGCCTCCGCTATGCAAAATGATGCTAAAGGGGCAATATTAACTGTATTAAAGGCTATCGAGCAATTAGCACCAGAAAAAAGAACGGCAGTAATGGCTGACCTGTTTGGTAAGGAAAGTCTTAGTGCAATTGGACCTTTGCTTTCAAACCTTAGTGGGCTAGAGTCTAATTTTGCTAAAGTAGGCGACAGTACAAAGTATGCTGGTAGCATGGAAAATGAGTTTTCTACAAGAAGCCAAACGACTGCAAATAGTATGCAGCTTATGAAAAATCGTATAGATAAAGCGCAAATCCAAATGACGTCAGGATTATTACCAGTGATAGCTGTGGGAAGCGAATATTTAGGTAAATTTGCGACAACTATAGGAGATGTTACTGAAAAATATCCTGGGTTAACAGGAGGAGTTATAGCTTTAGGCTTAGGCTTGGGTGGAATGTACATTACAGTTAGCCTTGCTACTGCTGCTTTCAATACGGCTAAAGCTGCTATTGCTGGGTATGAACTAATTACTAAATCAGCGAAAAATTCTGCTATTCTTTATAATATACATACAAAAGCTATGGCGTTTTCTACTAAGTTGGCTGCTGGTGCTCAATGGCTTTTGAATGCATCTCTATGGGGTTGTCCAATTCTAGTAATAGCTGGAGCTTTTGCAGCGGCAGGATATATTATTTACAAAGATTGGGATACAATCAAACAGTTTTTTGTCAACCTTTGGGACAGTCCGACAGCTAGAACGATTATGTTTATTACAGGTCCAATCGGCTGGGCGATTGCTGCTGGAACTGCGCTTATTGCCAACTGGGACATCGTCAAGCAGTGGTTTATAACATTGTGGGACAATCCTTCTTTAGCAATACAGCAGTTTGTTAATGGTATAAAAGACAAGTTTTCTGATGCATTCTCTTGGGTACAGGAAAAATGGCAGGCCATCAGCGATTTTATCTCTAAGCCAATCTTCGGCAAGGTCAATATAACTGCACAAGGAAGCAGTGGCAGTGACGTTGCACACAACGCTTCCGGCGGCATCTATGGCAAGGGCGCCTTTCTGACAACCTTTGCTGAGGACAGTGGCGAGTCCGCTATCCCACATACTCCTAATGCGCGTAATATCGGCCTGTTGGCGGAAACAAACCGTATCATGGGTAATCCGTTGGGCGGCGGTGCCAATATTACTGCTACGTTCGCACCAAACATTACAATTCAAGGCGGTGGCGACGAAGGTAAAATCCGCGAAGTGCTGGAGCTGGAGATGGCAAAATTTAAGAAGATGCTGCAGGATTTGCAGAACCAGCAGAGGAGGGTAAGCTATGCGTAAATTGACTTTAACGCCTAAATAGTGTATAATATTATAACTAAAAATGAGCATTTTATTACATTGGGAGGTGCGTAACATGGATGAAAGAATTCAGCGTTTGGTGGACAATTTACGAGAAGCTAATAAAGAAATTCGTTTTCATGATAGCACTCAAGATGTTAATAAATTAAGTGCTATAGACAAAGAGTGCATTGAAAAGCAAGCAACTGGTGCCGCTAATAAGCTAGTTGAGTTATTTTGGCAAAAGAAGAACGCACCTTTGCGCATTGGTGACATGCTTGATTCGTTAGGTTTTACTGTAGTATTAAATGATTCTTTCAATGACGACCAGCTGTCTGGGGCTTTAGCTATTAATAATAGTGTTGATGTGGAGCGTTTCAAAAAAATGATAATGCTTAACACTAAAGACAGCACTGAGCATCAACGCTTTACAATTGCACATGAGTTAGCTCACTATATATTTGATGCAGTACCTGAGCAGAAATATTATGAGGCCTACTACAGAACGGACGAGGAACGAAACAATGAAGTGCGTGAGTACAGAGCAAATAAATTCGCTGCTAATCTATTGATGCCAGAAGCAATTTTTATTCCGCGATATAGATTTGTGGCAGGACAGCTTAGCGATCAGCGCAAAGTGCATATAATATTAAGCTGGGATTTTGGCGTTTCTATTACGGCTATAAAAAAACGCATTAAGGAGCTTAATTTAGGAGAAAAATAGCATTTGATGAAAGTAAAATATTCTAACGAAGCAGTAGAAAATATAGCCAGTAGATTTATTGAAAAATATGCTCAAGATAGCCATCAATCTTTAAAAGAATCAACTTTTAGGGATGATGAAAATACTTCTTTTGTCAGTAATGATGTTGTGAGTATGGAAGCTCATAATGAAAGTTACACAAATATCTTAAAAGCTTATAGCGAAGAGCTTGAAAGCAACATAAGATTTAAAAATGGGTGCAAAGAATGTTTCTTTTATTTGTGCGTTGGAGTAATGGGCAGTATCTGCATTGCTTTGATTGCAGTATTAGGGACTATAACTTATATGACTTTTAAGTATCAGCATCTTACATTCCAAATCAATAATATAGTTGCTGTTGTTACTGCTATCGGAACTGCTTTCGTTTCGTCATTTTTCATTATTCCTAAGATCATTACGAAGTATCTGTTCAATCGTAAGGAAGAAGAAAATATGATGAACATTATACAGAATATCCAAAAGCACGATTTGACAATCAGGCAGGACATCAAAGATTTTAGACAAAATAATAATCCAGCAGACTTTTAATAAAGCCTTGACCTAATCGTCAGGGCTTTTTCTATACCCAAAATCATACAAGCCGCCCGAAAGTCTAGCCATAATGACGGTAAATGGACTGGATTTCAGGCACAACAAAGGTTAGGGAGTATTGTATAATTAAATTGTTCGACAGCCGAAAAAAATACTTGACTTTTTGGTAATCATAAATTAAAATAAATTTGTGGTAATCAAAAAGTGAGGTGAATAAAATGAGTCCACGAACAGGTAGACCTAAATCTGATAATCCTAAAGTAAAGCAGCTAGGTGTGCGCTTCGATGAAGAAGCACTTGCTAAATTAGATGCTTTAACTGAGCATTATAACGAAACGAGAGTCGAAGTTATAAGGCGAGGCATTGAAAGATTATATACTGATCTACAAAATAAATAAAGCATTGTCCCAGTCCGTCAAAACAAAAGACAATGCTCGTATTAAGAAGGTTTCCCTTCATGGAATATTGTAACATGGGGGGGAACATCTTTCAAGTGAAATTTGGAGGTGTTCCATATGAACGAATTACGTATTTTCAATAACGCTGATTTTGGTGATGTTCGCACCGTAGAAAAAGATGGAAACATCTGGTTCGTTGGTAAAGACGTGGCGGAGGCGCTTGGATATGCGAGAACAGCTGATGCAGTCAAAGCACATATAGATGCTGACGACAAAGGGGTCTGTGATTTACCGACACCTGGAGGAAGGCAAGAAACTACCATCATCAATGAATCAGGCTTATACTCTCTCGTGCTTTCCAGCAAACTTCCATCTGCAAAAGCTTTCAAACGTTGGATAACGTCAGAAGTCATTCCTTCTATACGCAAAACTGGTAGTTATAACAAGCCGTCAAAACAGCCAACAACACAACAGGAGCAGAGGGCGAAAGCTATGCTGCTGAACGCACAGAGCAGGCAGTGTAAGTTGTGGCTGCGTTTGGCGGAAACAACGGATTTACCTGATTATAAACATATCTGCCAGCAAAAAGCAGCGGAGGTACTGGCTGGCTCTCCTGTACTGCCTATGCAGAAGGCAGAAAAGAAAACACTTTCTGCTACGGAGATTGGAAAAATTTTGGGCATCACGGCGCACAAGGTGGGTATGTTGGCTAACAAATTTGCGTTAAAAAGCGATGCTTATGGCAAGTATTTTTATGATAAATCTCCAAACAGCAATAAGCAGGTGGAAACGTTCCGCTATTATGAAGATGCTGTTGAGAAATTTAAGGAGATTCTGGAAGGCGGTGCTGCAAAATGACTGCTTTAGAAGCTTATAAGGCGTTACCGTTTGAACAGCGTGAGTTAGTTGAGCAGATTGAATATAACCTGGATATAGCCGACCAATGCTTTTCAACTATTAAGGCGATGCTTCCAGATAAAGAAGTAGTTCTTATGATGCTTATGGATAAATACGCTGAAAGTATGCATTCGCAAATGCAGGCGAAAGAAGAATTGGAAAAGGCTGGATATAGTGAAGTGCAGATTTTAAACTTGCGTCAGGGATATTGCGGCGAATAAAATAATTTTATGGCGAAAGCCGCTTACAGTAGATGTAGGCGGCTTTTGTCATACATAGATTGGAGTGATGAAATTGACAAATACCTACACAACCACCCAGGGCGACATGTGGGACTTGATTGCCAAGCGCTTGTATAATGACGAAGCATCGCTAAATGTCCTGCTGGAAGCAAATCAGCAATACGCTGACATTGTTGTTTTTCCGGCAGGAATTGTGTTGGAAGTGCCGGAGTATACTGCACCGGTAACATCGATGCTGCCACCATGGAGACGTTAAAATGTTTAAGATGAATGCAAGGCGATGCCTGGTAATCATTAAATACAATGACAAGGATATTAGCGCAGACCTGCAGCAATATCTGAAGAATGTAAGCTGCACTGATAACATGTCTGGTGAAGCAGATGATCTGCAGCTTACACTGGAGGATAAAGCTGGGCTATGGCAATCAGCATGGATGCCGGAAAAGGGTGCAACACTGGACGTTAGCGTAAAGCTGATTAACTGGCAGAGCATCGGTGAGCAGGTTGTACGTTTTGGTTTGTTTGAGATTGATGAAATCACCAGCAGCGGAATGCCTAGCGAGGTGCAAATCAAGGCGGTGAGTGTGCCGGATAATAACAACCTTCGCGGCGCAGAGCGTACACGCAGCTGGGAGAAGGCTGAGCTGAAACGCATTGCTAATGATATTGCAACGGAGGCAGGCTTGACGCTGTATTACGATGTTAAAGAGTATAATCCTGTTATAGATAGGGCAGAGCAGACGGAACAGTCTGACCTGTCCTTTTTATATAAGCTGTGTGCTGACCATGGCCTGGCTCTCAAAATCTGCGATAAGCAAGTGGTAATTTTTGACGAAGCAGATTATGAAGCGGCTGAGGCTGTGGCGCTGGTGCCGAAGCCAAAAGGCAGTTTTTCTGCCGGCAGCCTCAAGGTGTTGGATATGCTGAAGAGCTACAGCCTGCGCAGCAAGGTGCGCGATGTGTATAAGTCCTGCCACGTTAAGTACCAGGACAGCAGCACTAAGCAAAAAATTGAGGCGACATTTGCTGCTCCTGATAAAAAGATAGGCAAAACGCTGGAAGTCAATGAGCAGGTCGCCAGTATTGCGGATGCAGAGCGTCTTGCAAAGAAGAAGCTTCGGGAAAAGAACAGCGATGAGGTTACCGGTAGCTTCAGCTTTTTAGGTAATCCGGAGCTGGCAGCTGCTGTGAATATTCAGCTTAGCGGTTTTGGTGCTTTCGATGGCAAGTATATTATTACTAAGGCACAGCATGATATTAGCAGTGGCTACACAACGAGTATTGATGTGAGGAGATGTTTAGATGGATATTAACCAGATAAAAAACTTGATTCGCATTGGTACAGTATCGGCGGTCAATGGCGAATCGTGCAGCGCTCGCGTGGCGTTTGAGGATAAGGACAATATGGTGAGCGCTGAACTACCGATTATAACTATAGGCAGCAAGCAGACGAAAGCCTATTGGCTGCCTGAGGTTGGTACCCAGGTGCTGTGTATCTTCCAACCGAATGCAAGTGGCAGTGGCATCAGCAAAGGCTTTGTTATAGGAGCTTTTTACAGCACGCAGGATGCTCCGGTGGAAAATAATGCTGATGTGCGCAGTATTACGTTTGCCGATGGGAGCTTTATCAGGTACGAAAGCGGAAACATCGAGATTAATGCCACGGGGAATGTAATTATTAAAGGTGCTAACATTTTGCTGAACTGAAGGAGGTGATTACCATGCCAAAAGCAACACGCTTAGGCGATAATGACACTGGCCACGATGCCTGCGCACCTACAGCGCTTGTTACAGCAAGTACTGATGTTATCATCAACGGCAAAGGAGCTGGCCGTGTGGGCGACAGTTATGCGCCTCATGGGTGTGTAGCGCATCCGACGCATAGCGGTGTAATTGCCAGCGGAAGCGCCAGTGTTTATATCAATGGCAAGGCTGCTGGCAGAATAGGGGACAGCGTAAGCTGTGGTGGTAGTGTGGCGGCGGGGAGCAGTAATGTAATGATTGGAGGTTGATATTATGCTTGTAGGTTTCATGGCTGACATTCCATTTATAGTATCCAGCCGCTTTATCCGTACATTCGATGATTATGGTCGTGGCAGTGCAGGGCGCTGGGCACAGCATGATATTATCGGCGATAAGCCGGTGCTTGAGTTTATCGGTCCGGATATGGAGAAAATCAGCTTTTCTATGCAGCTGCGTGCTGATCAGGGCATAGACCCGTCTAAGGAGCTTGAAAAACTGCGAAAGCTTCGTGATACAGGACAATATTTTCCCTTGGTTATCGGTGGTAAGTTGATTACTGATAACATGTGGGTTATCGAAAGCTTGGATGAAAGTGTTTCCTTCTGGGGCAAGTTTGGCAGCATTATGAGTGCTAAAGTAAGCGTAACGCTGAAAGAATACGCAGGAGGGATGAAAGTATTATGATTTATGATGTTTTAGCTCAGCCAATGCAAGGTATTGATTTTACACCAGCATCAGAAGTTGCGGAAATCCTGCAAAATCTGCGTACAATCATTACCACTACAAAATATTCTTTGCCGCTTGACCGTGATTTTGGCATTGATGCTGATATGCTCGACCTGCCAATCAACGTAGCGCAGGCAAAGCTGCAGTCTGAGATGATTACGGCCATTAAAAAATATGAGCCGCGTGTGGAGATAACATCAATCAGTTTTACTGGCACGGAAGACGGCGTGCTGACCCCGAAAGTGCAGGTGAAGATAAAAGATGACAATGAGTAAATTAGATAACCTGGCCGATATTGTGTTTGTTGATACTGATGCCGATGAGGTTGAAAGCTATGTGATAGGCAGATACGAGTCTATTACTGGCAGGACGTTGGCCAAAGGCGACCCGGTAAGGTTGTTTCTGCTGACGATCGCGGCGCTCATCGTGCTGCTGCTCAATAAAATAAATGAGACCGGCAAACAGAACCTGCTCAGATACGCTACCGGTGACAACCTGGACCATCTGGGCGCGCTGGTAGGCGTTGAGCGCATCCCGGCAAAGGCTGCTGTGACTACAATGCGCATTAAGCTGTCCGCCAAGCTGCAGACGGCAACAATCATCCCTGCCGGTACACGTTTTACAGCAGGCGATAATGTGTTTTTTGCATTAGATGCCCCGCTGGTTATTGATGCGGGCACAACAAGTGCAGACAGCGGCGCAACCTGCCTGACAAAGGGCGAGCTGGGTAACGGCTATGTGGCTGGCCAGCTCAAGACGTTGGTTGACCCGGTGCCGTATGTGGACAGCGTGGCAAATATAACTACTTCCGAGGGCGGCGCTGAGGTACAGTCTGACGACAGCTATCGTGAGGATATCCGCCTTGCGCCGGAAAACTTTAGCACGGCCGGCCCCGAGGGTGCTTATATCTACCATGCCAAGAGGGCATCAACAAAAATTGCTGACGTTACGGTATGGTCGCCGGAAGCGGGCAAGGTAGAGGTAAGGCCGCTGCTGGCTGGCGGAGAGCTGCCTGGCGATGAGATGCTGCAGCAGGTCAAGACAACGCTTGATGATAAAAAGGTAAGGCCGCTGACTGATAATATCAGCGTACTGGCTCCAGAACAGGTAACCTATAACCTCAGCCTAACCTACTACATCGCCAGCGATAACAAGGCGCAGGCGACAGCTATCCGAAATGCTGTCAATGCGGCTGTCGACGATTACGTCTTGTGGCAGAAGTCAAAGCTGGGTCGTGACATCAATCCGTCTGAGCTTATCGTAAGAGTGATGGCTGCAGGCGCAAAGCGTGTTGCAGTGACTGCTCCGGTGTTTACCGTGACGACTGATACGCAGGTGGCTGTCTGCGGCACAAAGACTGTGACGCTGGGAGGGATAGAGGATGCTTGAGCTTAAGGACAATGCCCTGCAGCGCATCCTGCCAAGCTCCATCAGCGGCGATGCAACAGTAAAGGACATCGTGCAGGCCATCTCCGGCAGGCTGGCGCAGCTGGGTGAGCAGGCTGAGCTTGTCTTAATCCTGCCGCGTCTCAAAAAGCTGCCCGAAGAAATCGTCGACGAGCTGGCGTGGCAATATCACGTGGATTTTTATGACGTTGCAGCCGACATCGCGAAGAAGCAGGAGCTTGTACGCAAGGCCATTGCCCGCCACCGTTATAAAGGCACTCCCGCAGCGGTCGAAGAAGTCTGTTCAGCAGCTTTTGATACCGCCGAGGTGCTGGAATGGTATGAATATGGCGGCAAGCCATATCATTTCAAGGTGCGCATGGTGCAGGAATCCATCCCGGACGAAGCGGTTATGGCTGAGATGGTCAAAGCTATCAACAGCGCCAAGAATATCCGGAGTTGGCTGGATAGCATGACTTTCTACTATCGTCCGGGAGGCAAGATTTATACGGCTGGCGTGCTTTGCCAGCATAAAAAATTATTTTTCAGGATATGAAGGAGGTGAGCGGATATGTTGTGCATAGAATATGACGGCCCGCACAAAAACAGGATAACGCTGACGCGCGGCGACAGCGCCACGCTGAAGCTCAAGCTGTATGATGCGCAGAACAAGCCTGTACTGCTGACTGAGGCTGACAGAGCTGTGCTGACTGTCAAACAGGATATCGACAGTACCGCTGCCGTGCTGCAGCTGGAGGCAAAGGAAAAACAGTTTGATTTTGCTCCGGCCGATACAGCTGACCTTGCCTGCGGCCAATACTGTTACGATGTGCAGGTAACCTTATCTGATACGGACGTGTATACGGTAATCCCGCCCTCCGATTTTATCCTGGCTAAAGGGGTGACCTGATATGCGTGACGGCGAGTTAAAAGGCCTGATCGTCCATAAAGCCGGCCTTTTCGGGCGCCTTGAAAAAACGAAGGATATCCGCGGCTATATAGGCTGCGGAATAAAAAAGGTCAGTGATCATGTGCCGGAGGACGAATACTGTGGCACATATGAGGCTGTATCAAAGGCTTTTGAGGACAGCTATCTGGAAACAAGAAACAAACGCCTCAGAGACAATATACACGTCAAGGAAATCCCCTACTATGAAACAAGCAATTTATCCGATGGGGTGACGGTATATATCGGAAGCGAAATCGAATTTGAATAAACGGAGGTATGCTAATGTCAAATTGGGGTAAACCGGTATTGACCAAGCAGGGCCTTAAGCTGCAGGCCAAGGTCGATGCCGGCAGTCATATGCAGCTTACACAATGCAAGATTGGCAGCGGTACGCTCAGCAGCGGGCAGAACCTTGAGGACCTGACAGCGCTGATTGCACCTGTACAGACACTGCCTATTGCAAGCATCAGCTACTCGGAAAACAACAGCGCCTGCGTGATTGCAGCCGTGACAGATAACAGCAATGTAACCAGCGGCTATTATCTGCGTGAGTTTGGCGTGTATGCGCGCGATCCGGATGACGGCGAGATACTGTACGCGGTAGCGCAGGATTCAAACCCGGATTACATCCCGCCAAGAGGCACGTCAGCAGTAATCAGTCAAGAAATAGGCGTGGCATTATCGTTTAGTAATGCTGCCAACGTTACTGCTTATGTTAACACATCGGCTATTGCAACAATAACCTACGTCAATAGCTATGTGGCATCTGCCGTAGCGGACCTTAAAGATATGACCGGCGCATCCCCTGCGCAGGGCGGCATCCATGGGCTTGTCCCGGCACCGGGCCGCGGCGTTACGAAAAACCGCTTTTTGCAGGCCGACGGCACGTGGGCCTTTGTCAACGAGATGACCGGCGCTTCGTTTGGGGCAGCAGGTGTAAGCGGCCTTGTCCCAGCTCCTGCCGCAGGCAACAGCACGCGTTATTTGCGCAGTGATGGTACGTGGGCATCTATCACCGCCATGTTCGGTGCGACGGCTACCGTCAACGGCGCCGCAGGCCTCGTGCCGGCACCTACGGCAGGCAGCAGCATCAGATATCTGTGTGCTGACGGTACATGGAAAGAGGTCGACCTTGACAGTGCTAAGACCAAGCTTGTCAAGTATTACTGAGGTGGCAACTATGAGATATAAAATAATGGTCAACGGCACCGCGTATAAAGTGCGATACGCCAACGGCAGCTATTTGCCGGATATCTCTAAATCGGGATATGCGTTCCTTGCCGTCTATTACGATAACAATCTGATGGCAACAGGGGAGCGTATCACCGTTGACGGCACCGTATATACCGTCACCTATGGCGTTACCGTCGCTATACGCGGCGAGGCAGGTACAAGCAAAGTGCTGTCGGTAACATATAACGGTGTTAATAATACCGTACCGGTAACCTTTGACGGTGGGACGTACAACGTCACCTTTACGTCAAGCACAAAACGCCGGAGCTTCTCGGCTGAGGTTATTCCTGCCGATACGTATGCGTATATTGATGTTTCGGATTGTGCAACAGGCACGTGGACATATACAATCACGACCAACAGCGCATCCAAAGAGGGGTCGTTCAGTATCCCGCTACCAAACGCCAAGAAGCAGGAGCTTATTTTGGGCGAGTTTGGCGGCGTAGCAACGCTTACATATAAGGTCAGCTCCGGCGGCACAAGCAATTTGACGTCTTTGCAGCACAGCAGCAGCGACCCGACAACAACGATTACAGCCCAAATTATATAGGAGGTAAAAAATGGCTCAGTCAACAACAAACCTCGGAAAGATACACGTCTTCCCGTCAGAAACACTATACAATCAATTTAAAGATGTTATCGCAGATAACGATTTAGCATTATTAAAAGATGACGGTGCGTACATCGTCGCTGCCAATCTTGCACAGAACGGCTATGTTAAATTTAGCAATGGGCTAATTCTGCAGTGGGGATTAATCAATGCAGAAAAAACAGCAATAGCGTTTCCTGTGGCTTTCCCATTGTTCTGCTTTGCAATATCGATAACCGCTGTTTACGCAAACCAAGCGTGGAGCTACCCCGTAGTAGCTCAATCCATTACGCGCAGCTCCTTTGTCGCAAGGACGCAATCTAATTGGCGTGCCGATGATACTGCGCGTTATATTGCTGTCGGTATGTAGCAGTGTTTTAAGCGGTGTGCTTTTGGTAAGGCTTAGGCTTTACATACCGCTATCCAAGCGTATGGTGATGGTCCATAATAAGCAAACCCTATACTGCTGTAATCCCGCACATCAGGAATCGAATTTGTGCCGGTATCCTTTTTGGTTGCGCTTATAGCGTATACCACGGACACGGATATCGGAAAACGGGTTGTTGAAACTCCCCACTGCTTATATGCCTATAAACAGGCCAAAAACGTCGTCCTTATATTGGACGCCATAATTCATGTCGTGGGCAGTAAATTTAGCTGTTGTAATTGTACAGAGGTTAGCAGGAATACTTGCAGATGCAATAAAGCTAAGACATTTAGTTGTGAAGCTTATCGGGAATATAAATTCGCCTTCTCTGCCTGTTGTGCAAGTGATAATTCCCCACTGCACTACATGCCAACAGCTATCCAAAGAGCGGTATCATTTGCGCCCCAGCCTGATGCTGTTACTGCCGTAAATGAGCTGCGTGTGACAGCCTGTAATGACAACGGCTTCTGCCAGTATGACGAGCCCTCTCGGAGTACATATGTCGCTACTACCGCTAAGCAGCGCGCCGGGAATGTAAGAGGAAACGATGTTGCGTAACCGTTTTGTGTAGCAGTTCCCCACTGCTAAACACCTATAGCTAACCAATATTTTTGGCAGTTAATGTTATCCGCTGTTACGTAAAACGAATTTCTGGTGACAGAGTTAACATAGCCGCTTGCTTTGTACGCATTGGTAACTGTGCTTATAGCCATCCAAGTGACGTGGTAACAACTTTTAGGGAAGCTAATGGGAAATGTTATTGTTTGGCTTTGCATATTATCACTTAATCCCCACTGCAAATCTAAAACCGCCCAACATAGGGCGTAGAAAGGAAAAAACATGAATGATAAAAGAGTAAATCAATATCTTATCCTGCCAGAAAATGGGCAGAGAAAAGACACAAAGCTTGCCGTCGAGTACGACGAAGCTCAAATCGCCGATTACCTTAAACAAGGCTATGTCATTGCCAACCACGATGATTTTAATAAACTCATTGGCAACGGCGACGGCGAATACCTCATTGCTGATGATGGTTCTGTATATCCAAAGCCAGCACCTACCGATGCAGAGCTGCTTGCAGCTGCTAAGCCTGCCAAAATCGCAGAGCTTAAAGCTGAGAGAGACAGCAAAGAGGTTGAGCCTATTACCTATAACTGCAACAGTTATGACTACGATGATAAGGCAAGGGAGCGCATTAATGCTGCCATTATCGCCTTAGATGTACAGGGAGCTGACGCGTCCATTGATTGGACTACGGCAGATAACGCCGATGTTAAGGTAACAGCCAACGATTTGCGTATGGTAATCGCAATGGTCGCAAATCGCTCCAATGCCTTACATATAGCCTATCGCGAGGCTAAAGACAAGGTAGAGCAGGCAACAACTGTTGCTGAGGTCGAGGCGATTACATTAGATGCCTGATTATTGATAAAGCCTGTAACCATAAGGCTTTGAGGCATGTTCCTAACATGATTGTTGGAGAGTAACAGGATAGCAACAGCGCAGATGTAGCTATAATGCGTGATGTAGGTGTGTGGCAAGGCAATAGCAAGCAACAGGTTAGCAACAAATCATATCAAGTCTATTGCTTTTTTCAGCTCATGCAATGACTTGTGTGTATAGGTCCCTTTGGTAACACCGGGGCTGGCGTGCCCTAAAATGCGTTTGACTGCTGTGTCATTAGCTCCTGCGTTGTCTAACAAAGTTGCGCAGGTATGACGGCATTCGTGGGGCGTATGGTGGCAGTTGGTAACACCCATAACTTTGTCAAAGCGTGCCCTGAAGCGGTGGTAAGAAAGCTGTTCGCCTGTATCGTCAGTTATGAGAGTTTTCCCATTATCCTGCATCCATTGCTGGAAGTAGGGGAGAACTTTACGGCTGATTGGTACGGCACGATTTTCGCCAGCTTCTGTCTTAGATTCGCGGACGATAAAGTATCGTTGCTTTAGCTTAACGTCACATTTCTTAACCGCCAGCATCTCAGCCGGACGCACGCCGCTATAAATCATCATTACAACAACTTTTGCCCAACGTGATAGTGGTTCTTCACTTTCAGCAAGACGTTTAACTCGGTTTAATTGTCTGGTGTTGAATGGCGATTTCGGATAGACAATACGCTTTTTGTCTATCTCAATGTACCTGCTTATGTCTGCGCTGGCGGCGATAATCTCGTATTTGACTGCGTAGGTGTAGAGATTGTGCATAAGCTGACGGCATTTCTTTTGACTGGCATAGCCGATTTTGGCGCGGCTCATAGCACGGATAACATCCTGCAGGTCGCTTATTTTTAGCGCAATAAATTTCTTGTCGTAGAGTGGTTCGCAGTGCTTGTAGGCGGCATTGTAGTTAGCTGCTGTGGTTTTGGCTATCTTTGGGAAGTGTTCCGCTGACCACAGCTTAAAAATTTCTCCGAATGTTATTTCAGACGGGTTAAACAAAGATGGATTCTTGTTGTATGCGATTAGATATGCTAAAGCATCTTCGTATGTATCATAGTATCCAATAGGTTTTTGTTTTCCGTCGATGTATTTCTTGACAACGTATGGTCTACGGCGATGCTCTCCATAATATGAGATTGAACCGAAGCCGTTTGGCAGTTTTAATTTTTTCATTTTTATCAGCTCCTATACGTAGAGTATAGGACGGAAAGAGAGGTAATTTACATGGCAGACAAAAATATTTCCAAGGTCGTTTATGGCGGCAAAACATTGATTGACTTGACAGCCGATACCGTCACTGCTGACAAGCTGCTGAGCACATACACGGCGCATGACAAGAGCGGTGCCACCATTACCGGTACATGCACGTTTGACGCCGATACCAGCGACGCTACTGCAGCCGTAGCCGAGATTTTGGCAGGCAAGACCGCATACGTCAACGGTAACAAGCTGACTGGCACGATGAAAAACAATGGTGCCGTTACCGGAACCATCAGCAAAAAGGCTGAGGCCTACAGCATCCCTATCGGTTATCACGATGGCAGTGGTAAAGTGTCCATCAGTACAACTGAGCAGGCCAAGATTATTGCTACCAATATCCGTGCGGGGGTAAGCATTTTAGGTGTTACCGGTACGATGAGCGGCACCGAGGGTGCTAAAGCTCAGGCCAAGACTGCTACGCCGTCTACTACGCAGCAGACCATTCTGCCGGACAGCGCCGGCGGCTACAATTACCTTACACAGGTAACCGTAGAGCCGATACCGTACACCGAGTCTGACAATGCTGCCGGAGGCACAACCGTAACCATAGCTTAAAGGAGGCCTGTAACATGGCGGTAAACAAGATTATATACAACGGGGAGACACTGGTAGACCTGACCAGTGATACGGTCACCGCCGATGATCTGGCCGCCGGCGTGACCGCTACCGGGGCTGACGGCAAGCCGTTAGTAGGCCTGCTGCCAAAAGTTACCATCGACGCGGAGCTGTCGCTATTCTCGACAAACCCGGTCCAAAACAAGACCATAACGGCAGCGCTGTCCAACCTTAATATCGACATCGCAACAAACGATGAGATTGACAACGCCTTAAATGTTGCAGGCAGCGGGGACCTGCCGACAACCGGCGGCATCGTCCCTATTGCGATGGGCGGCACCGGGGCAACAACAACTGCCGGAGCGCGTACCAATTTGGGGGTGAGCGCTACCGCAGATTTTGCAAACGTAGCATTTAGCGGGGCGTATGATGATTTGACCGGCAAGCCGGCGATACCATCCAGGACAAGCGACCTTGCCAACAACAGCGGCTATATCACAAGCAGCGCGCTCAGCGGTTACGTCAAGTCGGTCAACGGCGCAGCTCCTGACAGCTCCGGCAATGTTACGATAAGCGTAAGCGGGGGCGGCAGCAGCGGCGGTGGTAACTATACATTACCTACGGCAAGCAGTAGCACACTTGGCGGCGTAAAGGTTGGCAGTGGCTTGACTATCAACACAAGCGGCGTGTTGTCAGCGGATGTTACGGCATCTACGTTAACGGCATATGCTAAGATAACGGACTTGTCAGCGGTAGCCAAGACAGGCAGCTACAATGATTTGACCAACAAGCCGACTATCCCCGCAGCCTACACGTTGCCTAACGCTACAAGCAGTACGCTAGGCGGTGTTAAGGTTGGCAGTAACATCAGTGTGTCAAACGGCACTATCAGCATTGCCAAAAGCAACGTGACATCGGCGTTAGGGTATACTCCTGCTACTACCAACAATGCGTCTTTTACAGGCACAACAATGGTACAGACGCTGACCGTCAGCAGCGTGCTTAATATTCCCGGTGGCAGTATCTGGATTGAGTAGGTGATGTTATGAGTATTTTAAACAAAAAATTATATGTAAAAAAAACAGGCGGCACGGCTGTTGCCTGCAACATCTACTCAACATTGGCGGAAGCCGGGGACAAAGCTTTGCGAGTAAGAGTCGACAATACTGACGGCTATATAGCCCTTAAAGCGACAGACGATGCCAATGCTACAGGCATGCGTGTTAAAATCGGCGGCATTATATACGCTGTTGCAACAAAACATGAGAACGGTGGCGATGTCACCGAGAACGTGTTTGTAATGACTATGGGACAGCAAAGCGGTCAATATGGGTATAGTCGCAACAATGGCAATTATGGCGAGGTTACAGGTAATGTTACGCATGATGGTAGAGCGGTAACCTTGGTAATATTGTCTTATTACGGCGGTTGGCTTGACGTTGCATTTAAGGAGGCTGATGTTACGAGCGGTAGTCGCAATATCAGCCTTAACATCACACCGCTTGAAACGGGTGTAACGGTTAATTTGACAGTAGGCAAAATGTCATATCAAGGTAGCTTAGTAGGATTTTATACCTTTGTGCAACGTGTACCGTCAAATATATCAATCATGTTTACCACTGCTAACGTGGGGAAAAAATATAAAGTCGAAATTGTGTTTAACTAAGGTGGTGATATTTAGTGGCGGAAAACATGATTGACCTTAACGGCCTTGTACATGTGTGGAGCAAGGTTAAGACGCTTACAAACGGATGCGTTAAGGCTAGTGACCTTGCTACGGTGGCAACGTCGGGCAGTTATAATGACCTTACGGATAAGCCTATAATACCTGCAGTGTCTACGGTGGACAGTGAGCTGTCATCGACCTCAACCAATCCTGTACAAAATAAAGTTATCAATGCTGCGCTTAACAGCAAAGCAGACAGCAGTGTACTGAGTGCTTACCTGCCGTTGGCAGGCGGTGCGTGTACAGGCAGTGTGAGTGCGCAAAACTTCCAAACAGGAACGGGCGCAAACAACTATTTCCAATGCCGTAAATTTAGGGGCGAGGGCGATGCCAACACATATTACCATGCTGTTGATTTCGGTTATAGCGGCCATGACAGCGTGGATTTTTATGAATACGACCCAAATTGGCGTTTTTATAAATGCACAACAGGTACAAAGTCTGGAGCTGTGCTGGTCGGCAATATCAACGAAAACGGATGGAATGGTGGAGCGGTTCTGAGCGGCACTCCGACAGCACCGACGGCCGTTGCTGGAACAAACACTACGCAGATAGCGACAACTGCTTTTGTTCAGACCGCTGTCAGCGGCAAGGTAGATGCATCGGCGCTTGCTGCCGTGGCAACATCCGGAAATTATAATGACCTGACCAATAAGCCGTCAATTCCTGCAGCGTATACGCTGCCGACGGCCAGCAGCTCTGTTCTGGGCGGTGTGAAAATCGGCAGCAACATAAGTGTATCAAGCGGCGTTATCAGCCTGACAAGGGCCAACGTAACTGGTGCGCTGGGGTACACTCCGCCGGTAAGCGATACGACTTATGTCAACGCGACAACGTCAACTGCAGGCCTGATGAGCAGCACTGACAAGAGCAAATTGGACAGCATCGCAAACTATGCTAACAACTACGTCCATCCTGCTTCACATCCTGCGTCTATGATAACCGGGTTGGCTAGTGTTGCCAAGACAGGCAGCTATAATGATTTGTCCGACAGACCAGCGATACCAGCGGCTGTCATCGTGGATGACACGTTGGATGCTGACAGCACCAACGCCATCCAAAATAAGGCTGTGTATGGACTGGGGCAAAAGTTTTTTAATCGGCTCAGCGCATTGTCTGCCGTTGCTCGCAGTGGCAGCTACTCCGACCTTACAGGTACGCCCGGCAATGCTACGGCCTCTGCCGCGGGGCTGATGAGCGCTGCGGACAAAGCCAAGCTGGACAAGGTCGACGCTGATGCCGGAAGCGTTAAACTGATAACATATAGTTAAGGTTCTTAAGCCGTCTTATACAGGACGGCTTTTATTATGTAATTTTTAGGAGGTTGAAAGATGAACTATAAACTTTTTTTTGATAGTGTGGTAGGTGCAGGCAAAACTCTTTATATCGGTTGGAATTATAAGGCGGTAGCTGCTGCGATTATGGTAATCCTGCTCCACAAGCATGCAATCCTGTTCTATGCATTTTCTGCTTTGGTTGTATTGGATTGTCTGACTAAGTGGTTAGCGATTGCTCATGATTATCTGGTTAAGCAAGGCAAAACAGCGCCAACCATTCTTCAATCGCTGATTGCCATCAAAGCGGCAAGAAGCGCAGGGCTTATTTCTTCTGAAGTTATGAAACACCGTTTTTTAGGCAAGATTTGCATATATTTACTGTGCGTTATGACTGCTGCCACGGCAGACCTTATCATGGTTGAGCTTAGTAAGCCTGCATGGGCAGTGAGTACAATCATCGGCTATTTAACTGCAACAGAATTGTTAAGTATAGTAGAAAACCTCAACGCAGCTGGCGTGGAGGCTGTGCAGGGCTTAATCGATACTATTAAGAAAAAAAGGATGTGATAACATGGACCTTAGACATCTCTTAGCGCGCGAGGTAGCTGCAGGCATCATCGCCACCGGCATCGAGGGAGCATACGACTCTGTAAGCTGCAGCACCGCTGGCAATTACCCGAGCATGGGCGTGAGCCAATGGGAGGGCGGCCGTGGGGATAACCTGCTTAGCTGGATTGACGGCGGCCGTAAATTTATCGGCCGCACATACTCCGATATCGTCAACTCCGGTGAGCTGGATGAGCTGCGTGCAGTCCTCGACAGTGAGCAGGGCAGAGCTGCTCAGCTGGAGATACTGGCAGCCGACTGCCTCGATTATGTTGACGCGCTGATGCCGTACATCAGCGACAGCAAATGCGTTATCTATGCGGGCATGTGGTGCCCGACCTCAACCAACGTGGTGAGAGTGTTTGTACGCAACCGCAAGAGCTGGGGCTATAATGTCAACGATCTATCCGTGCTGGCGGATTTGTTTGCGGATGAGTATTATGTGGCTGCCGCCGTCGACAACGCCTACCGACAAGGCTACGCCAACAGGGCGAGAGCTACATATAATTATCTTGCCGGACATGATATCGACTGGGGGCTGCTTGATGTATGACAAATCGTGGATATATCGCATCGGCGTTATGTGTTTATGTGCTGCTGTCGGCAGCTACATCCTGTACACCTGCCTCAGCGGCAGAGGCAGCGCCCCGGCAGGAGGTAATGGTGAGCGTGCCGCGCAGCAGATTACTCGAGCTGCAGAGCTTAATCAACAGGCAGGAGCTGCGGTTAAATCAGCTGCAGGAGCTGTTGAACGGGCAGAGCAACGGGCTGAGTCAGCAGAGCAGCTCAATCAGTCAGCTAAAGCAGGAGTTAGCGACTGCCAAAAGCTCGTTGACGAGCTCAGATCAGATAATCAACGAGCAAAACAAATCCTTGATGAGCTTATCAGCAACGCTCAAACAGGAGCAGCGCAGGACGCGGCGTATTGAGCGTCAGCGCCTATTGTGGCAGGCTGTTGCCGGCGGCGCTGTTGTGTATATGGTGCTTAAAGAATAGTTTATATTTGGGGCCAACGCTGGGGCCAACGCGCCTAAAAAATAGCTAAAAACAGGGCAAAAAACAGCAAAAATCAACAACTTAAAAGTGAGATTTTTACACACAAAAATACCCCGCAACCTGCATGGTTGCGGGGTTTCTTTCATGGTG
>OIWS01000118.1_pt1 | contig 104772 bp, 150 predicted proteins | sample 1587611 | NCBI WGS metagenome assembly OIWS01 (sample SAMEA3888919, study PRJEB22519) | human gut metagenome | biome: human gut; feature: human-associated habitat; material: faeces | place: Denmark | collected 2010 | reverse complement strand
AAAAAAACATACCGCACACACGCGGAGGACGACAAATCGTCCAGAAAAGGAGAAAAAAATGAAAAATATCACTACTATTACTACACGTGACGCGCTCTACAATTTTCTTGATTCCATGCCTCACGATGATGAAAAGACTGCTGGCGAGCAGATCATGGATATCCAGTACACGGGAGCGTTTCTGGCGGACGCAGGCTGGCGGTCAGATGATATCGACCTTCTACAATATCTTGCTGAGGAGTGGGATGACGGGCGATATCTCACCAGCGACCAAGCGCGATATATCCTCCATAATATGGACGGATACGCCGAGAATGACGAGGACGAAGAAATATCGGATGATGAATGGGTTCCGTTGTTCTAAACCTGTAAAGTCGCTGATTTCTCGGCGGCTTTCTTCATTGCCCACGTCGACGACAGTTCACTAATTTATCTCGAATCAGGATGACATATCACTAACTAAGTACGCTTCAGATACACCGATAGTGATATATCGACGTATGCATACATCAATGTACATATATGTATATTCAATCTATACATATATGTATGTATATATGTATGGATATATATACATATTATATATATGTGGGGAAAAAATCACTAAGTGATAAGTCACCCGCGCGTGCGCATGAAGATATATCACTAGTGATAAATCGCCCGGATGATATGTCACTAGTGATATATAAATGAAAAATATTAGTGATTTGTCGTACTACAACTGTCGTAGTGATATATCACCCGAAGTCCGACAATTGTAGAAGAATTAGTGATATATAATCCGACGTCTGTCGAGCTTTACAAACATAGAAAACATATGTTCGGTCTGGGCGATATATCATCCGAACAAATGTTTTCTTGAAAAAAGCTGGATGAGAACAGATGTTTTTTTGTGCAATTTGACGAAAAAACATTTGTTCGGTGTCCGGGAAAAAATTTTCCACAGGCGATATATAACCTGTGGAAAACTGTGTAAAGTGAATTACTTTTTCTTTTCGGGGTTGAAGAAAAGATCCCAGTATTTCGCGTCCAATGCGCGATTCATGCGGTCAAGCTCAACGTCAACGCCCGCCATTGATGCGATATAATCCGCGCCATTGTAAAACGCCTCTTTTTTGTCGCGCTCAAGCTGTGCTTCTCGGATGCTCTCGGGAGTGGACACCGGATCACGACTCTCGATCAATGCGGCAATTTGAGCTTTTTTCCACGCACAGAAAGCGATGTTGACCTCGCGAACGATGGTTTCTCTTTCAGCTTTTTTCATAGTTTTTACCTCTCAAATATTTGATTTTTTGGTTATTTTATATAACCCGGATATCATCCCGAAGGATGATATTTCGTCGCAATTTTCAGCGACTCATCAGCGGGTTTATTGATTAATTGTCCTCGTTCTCGTCGTCCGCTCAGTTAGCGTCGTCGCTCTCGAGCTCTTTCAGAAAAGCTTCGACTTCGGCGACTTCCCAGCTCTCGAGCTCGTACTGGTCCGCGATCATGTTTATGTCAGTAGCTCGGAGTCCGTCGTCAAACAGATCACAAGCGAACTCGCGAAGCGCAAAATACTTATCCATAATAATAATCCTCTCTCTGCTACTTGCAGTTGTCAGTGATAATCTTTCGTGGGGGGTCTCTTTTTCCCCCTCACCGTGACTATATTGTACCATATATCAGATAAAAAGTCAAGCAAAAACGGCAAACTCGATAAAAATTTTTTTGAAGAGCTATTGACACCGAAAATTTTTCTGTATATACCGCAAAAATTTCGGTCTATAGCGCCGCAAAATTTTCGGCGGAAAAATAGTTATTATCATAAACTAAAATTGGAAAAAACTGGGATGAATATTCTGAATGTATATGCATGAAAAATATGCAACGCCATCACTAACTTTTCAGTGACAGCTCGCCCAAAAATCAGTGATATATGATTTCAGGTTGTTCTACAATTGTTACAAGCCCCCAGAAGCCCGCCAGAAGCGTTTTCAGGGGGTAGCAGTATGTTTACCCGTCCGATTAATTTATACGCGTTTGATACTATATATCAGCGTTTATGCAATCGCCGCCGCATATAGTCAACGTGTCCGACGTCTGATAAAAGCATAGTATATCGATAGGTATTATTCCTGATTATGACTAAACAAGAGATAATTTGTAAATAAATTGTAAATTCATGTTTATGAATGATTCAAGCACTCAAATGTAAACAAATTGTAACATCGGCAATTGTGAACGAATCAATAATGATTTTGTAAACAGTTTGTTAATTCAATAATTATGAATGAATCAAGTATGATATTGTGAATTAATTGTAAATAATTAAGTTCGATAATAGTAGAAGATGAAATTAACAGATTATTTACAATTCAGGTGTTGAACTGTTCACAATCAGGGTTAAATATGAATAAATTGTAAATATGAATAAATCAAGCAATAATTATAAAAAGTATGTGAACTTTCTCAATATATATGAATAATATATTAAGGTTTTTTAGATACTTTATGAATATTAAGAATGTTGGTGTAGAATATGAATAATGGATGAATGAAATGGGGATTGTGAATGGAATGTTAGGAAGTGGAACACGATAGTGAATGAGATGTTAAAGATGTGTGATGGTGTTGTGATTACTGCAATTTTAACACATACGTAATGTACGCGTAAAATTACATTCATATCTGTTAATAATTCGTTCAGAATACAGGACGAATATGTCCTAACTATGAACAAACCCTATACATTTTGTTAACTTGTAAATAGTTTGTAAACTTCAACCATTAAATTGTAAACAATTGTAAACAAATTGTAAATAATATATCAGTAGTCATATTGCATAAAAAAGCTTACCGAAAATAGTGCAAAAAATATACATTTTTTCATGTTCTTCTCGACAAACATAGTAGTACTACATCTGTGTAAGTAGTGACGAGTTATGTACATACCTTGACGGGTTTATGAACTTTTTGTTAACAGAGGGGGGTACTTCCGGACAACGAATTATCACTGGTTTCCTCTCCAATTGTGAGCACTACAACACTCACATCCCCCTAATCCCCCATCCCCACCATCTTCCTTTACCCCCCTATCCTACCCTTCCCTTCCCTCACCCTCCTTCATCAATACTATGCGTCATATAGTATTAACTTCGTCACAATAATCATCCTGATATTATACAACGAAACGGAATAATCAATACAACGAAATGGAATATTTTTTTATCAAAACTACTTGACAAATTACTAATTTTGTAGTATAATATATACAGAGATAAAAAAGTATACCAATTCCCTTTATAACGGAAATATGTTATAAAGGGTTTGGGTACACTTTTATAAGGGGCGCGACTGCTCGTCTTGCCCCTATGGGCTGAATACGTTTGTCGGCGGGTTTAGCTACATTTCAGAATGAATAAGGAGAATTTTTATGTACACATTCAACCAAGAACAAATCAAAACCATCCAAACACACGCTATTGAATACCTTGGACAAGCCATGAAATATAAAGACCTATGCACTAGTCTTGAAATACCATATCTTAAACAAACAAAATTAAAAGACAAGCAAATGCGTGACCTTCAAACAATCTTAGATATACAAGAAACAAAAATCGGCAAACAAATCGGTTATATCATCACTCAAATTTACAACACTCCCGAATTACCCTACTATGATGATGACGAATGGTATGCCGCGATTAAAAGTCAAATCTGTTCTATCTTCAGAGAAGCGCACAATGACAGAACGCAATGGTTTGTCAGAACAAGACTTCTTACTGAATTAGGAGCAGTCAATGAAAACTATCAGCTTCTAATGAATCCTATTGATAAAGCCAAATTAGTAAGTTTTCGTAAGCGTAAATTTGATAATGAAGAGGAAGTCTGCCGCATCATCGGACGCATTCTTGTTGACAGAATTTATGATGCATTGATAAAGATGGAAAAAGAGCGTCTTATAATCTACACCAATGGCTATGTATTATTTGGCAAAACCAAAGATATTTTTGACCCTAAAAAAGAAAGAACTATACAGATTGAAGCCCCGTATAGTTCTGAAAAAGATTCTGAGTTTAGTTATCTTTATGCTCTTGAAAGTGAAGCCATAGACGATGTTGCCGAAATTTACGGATGCTATAGCCGAGATGCAGAATTTAAGAACAGAAATCGTGTCAAAGGCGGTCACTTCGAAGCGTTTCTTGATTGCCGTGACAAGCGAATACAATCTGATGAAGTATTTGAACATTATAAAGAAAAATACCCTGACCTTATTTCCATCGAAAAAATTCTTGACGTTAAATTCATTACTCCTGTTTGGGCTGACCATGAATTAACTATTCCTTATAAACCTTATGCAAAAGGAATAATCAATCAAGCCTCACAGCAAAGAATCTTAACTTCTAAAGATAAACAACTTGAAAGATATAAAGAACTAATCGACGGTGTTGTCAAGGTATTTATAAACGCCGACACTGACATTGATTATAAGGCAATTCTCAAATCCTTAGAATAACCCCAAAGCCCTCAACTCCGAGGGCTTTTCTTATTCTTCATTCCCTTTCCCTACTTACCCAAACGGTACACTCAGTGCCACAGCAAGGGCAAGCCAATCTATAAACCATTGCCGGCTTGTCAGCACACAACTCTACACTATAATCTCTTCTATCCCCTGTGAATTCAGCCCCACAGTGACAACAGTTAAATGTCTTAATATCCGAATAGGGGATTTTGCCCTGTTTGATTATTTCAATCATATTGTTCCATCTCCTTAAAACATGGGCGTTTACAGCATGGGCAATTTGTCACATAATATGCATCATTATATGATGTAAAACTAACATCATAACTTTCTGAATCAGCTTCAAATTCAGCCTTACAATATTTGCAAGTAAATTTCTTTATGTCCTCGTTAAGCTCACCTTGTTTAATTATTCTTATCATTCTTCGTTACAAACCCTCATAAGCTCTTCCCATGCCGCTTTGTCTACGATATTGTGCTGATCTTCAATCACCATGAACGGGACACCTTCTGATGCCGCCCAAAATGCCCTGTTATTATCTCTTGTGTCGTTGCCTTCAATCTCTATCCTGTTACCGCGCTTAAACATCCGCGCTTGAAAATAATCAAAATCATCCATGTCATCGAATTCGATTAAGTAAAGTAGCTCATCATAGTCATTATCGTCCTTGAATAATACTAACTTAACCATATCTGGAAATTGCTCAATGTATTCCTTTTCCTTGTCATCTTCACTGATTAAGACATATTTAGACATTACATTACCTCTTCGTTTAAGCTAAAGAATACAAACTTCATCATTCTTCCTCCATGCAATCATCGTCATCCCAGAATATATGCCCACACGCGGAGCACTGCGTCACAAAATGCTCACAGCAGTGACAATCAAAGAATGCTCCCGTCTCTGTGTTGTCCGGGCAGATATCATCTTCGTTTAACTGTCGGGCGAAATCCTTGCCGCACTTAGGGCACTTGCATATTAGCGTTCTATTAGGATTATCAAACTCTTCATCCTCAACGACCTTAATCAATAGTATACACCTCCTCTAACTTCTACATTTAAGCACGGTAAACGATAGTACTTTTCATGGCTCTTATCTACTAACTCTACACCTTGATATTCCCATTTTTCATAATCTGTGCCATAACTTTCTATATCAACATAGCCGTCACGTTCAAACGTCGCCACAGCCTCAAAGAACTTTTCAAGCGTCGGTATATTCGCCACTATTACTCGATGAGTGAAATGAGAAGGCTCCGTATCATCTTCATCAATGTGCTGAATAAAATCGGAAGTTATAACACTAACCGTTATGCCGATTTCGCGCATTCGGGTTTCAACATATGCCTCACCTTCATCGGCTTCTAAATTGTATGGGCAAATTGATATTAGCATACTATATTTCTTACCTCCTTTACTATCTGCTCAAGCATTTCTACCGTGTAGGGGTTATTCCATCGTGCAAATGTCATCAATTCTCTGTCCTGCTTCATTGTGTCAAGCCACAGAACCGCTGTTTGATGATCTGAAAATGGCGATTGACGGATAGGATACCAAGGCAGTCTAAATACATTCTCGGCTAAATCTTGATTTGGCGGCAACGCATTTTTGACAGATAAGACAACTTCGTCTTCATTGTGTTTTGCCCAATCTTCATATTCAGCATTGTTAGCGAAATAAATGAACTTTGACTTACCAATATAAGTTTCTATTTCCACTCTAACCGTATCGGGATTATCCTTGTATTTCTTCCACCTGTCTTTGAACCCTTTGGGTTGATTATCAACCTCATAGACTTCGCCCTTATTATTTACCCAATACCATCCATCATTATCCTTAATCTTGGTCTTGCGAAAATGTCCGTCTTTCTTAATTTTAGCCCACTCAAGATAATTGCATCGTGTCCAATTGGTTATCGTGGGTTGGGCTATTTTCATATACGTCATATAGAAATCTTCAGGATTACTTAATGACCACAGAATGGGGAAGGTATACCCTATTGGTTTAGTCAACTTATATTTGCATCCGTCAATGGGCTTACTTGGCTCATCCGGGTCATAGAACTGCTGATATTCCATTTCGCCAAAAACGGTATTAATAATCCATCGCCCTTTTCCGAGTTCCTGTTCTGCTTGATCTTGAATCTGCTCAATGTAGTAAAGATGGGCTGTATCATCAAGTAGTGTTATTTCTGTTGCTTCGGGAAAGATACGCTTGATCTCTTGTTCTGAAGGGGCGTAGTATTTAATGCGCCCCTCCGGAATGGTTACATAGTATCGATTCATTCTACAACCTTAATGAACTGTGAATATAAACGCTTATTTATATTCTCTACACTCTCAAAGTGTCCGTATTTAAAATTATCGTTATTAAAAAGTACACCATGATTTACCTGATAAATCTTTCCTTCTGTAAATTCACCAGAATCGCTATAGGTACAAACAATTTTACCCGTAAACCATTCAGGTTCTTTAGTTGTTGTATTATCCATCTTTTCTACCGTCTTGTCCTTGATATCAAACATTTGCTTAATCGCTTCATAAGCAGCTACGCCGATATCGTATTTATCTTCATCATGCCAACGGCTCACGGTAATCGTATCAACAATACGTCCATTGACGATCAAATCAGCAACTGTGCGCTCTCTATCGAATGGCGCGGGCATTATTGAAATTGCCCATACATTATTTTTGTCATTAGCCATTTCGCGTGGGGTTGTGGAGGTTGTGGTAACGGGTGCATTATTTGCTTTGATCATATCACAATTTGCAAGCGCATAATTTTTTACGCCATTAGTAGTCTTAAATACGACTTCTGCTCCTATGTCATCCACGTATCTGATAGTTCCCGTAAGTCCTCTGAGCGATTTAAGCCCACCAACAGTAGGCGTAAGATATCTGACCTTGTCTCCGACCTTAAATCCTGCTTTGTTTTTCATATTATTTTCTCCTTATTCTACAAATTCAATAAATTTAGCGTTTGCAAAAAGACTAAAAGCATTAAGTTCTTCAAGAGACCTGAACTTGATAAATTCGTCACCCATGTCCGTATAAATAGTGCCGTTTTCAACTTTGTATATTTTACCCTTGGTGAAAAATCTTAAATCACCTGTACAAATCACCTTGCCTGTATAATATTTGGGCGTAGGGATTTCTTCACTTTTTTCCTCGGTATCTTTAACGTCAAATAGCTTTTTGCAAACTTCAATACACGCCATTCCTGCGCTATACTTATCTGTATGATAGCGATTGACGTATTCTGCGCCTTCAAATCTACCGTTGATATAAAGTTCAGCATAAGTAGCGTCTTTATCATTTGTCGAAGGACGTATACGAACTTCCCACGTGTTATATTTATTATTTGCGCGTTGATTTACCAATGCAGTTAAAAGCTGTTCACCTTCTTTGGTTGAGCGCATATCTTTATTAAGCACAAGCTCCAAATCTTCGTTGTCTATGCACATACCGTTAATTCTTATGCCGCTGTCTAAAACTATCGAATTGTCAATGACTGATTTGGGCATTTCTACAGTATAACAAACATTGGGAATCCACGATACATTCTCTTGTTCTCTAATAATACCAATTGCACCTACGTACTTTTTCGGAATAAATCCCGGCTTAATTCTAACGATATCACCTATACCAAATTCAAACTCCATTTCAATTAACCCCTTTCTACAAGCTCAATAAATTTTGCCGAAAACCGATTATTAAGATCATCAAGATTGATAAACGTCTTATAATACTCTACACCATTATCATCTTTGATTATGCCGTTTTTTATCTCATATATTACGCCTTGAGTAAACATCTCACTACCTGTTATACACACAACTTTTTGATTATATGGTGGTATCTCTACAGCGACGTTTTCAGAGGACGGACTTGCGACTGCCCTATCGCCAAACATCCTCTTAATAACCTCAGCACAGGCTACGCCAACGTCATATTCATCATCGTGATATCTTTCAACACATTTGTGCTCAATAAACTTGCCGTTTACGAAGAACTGAAGTATCGTCCTGTCCTTGGAATCTACCGTGTCACCTGAGTAAATTTCTATGCGCCAATTATTAGGCTTCAAATTGGCATGATCAATCTCAATTTTTGTGTTGGTCTCATGAATTACGTATCCATTTTGACATACGGCTAAATGTGCTTCATCTATCCAGACACCATTGATGATCTTCCCGCAAAACATCGCTTCATGTGCGTAATCGCTTATTGGCAGTTCCACCAAATATCGTGCAATTGTTTTTCCATAAGGCGCATAAAATTCTCGCGTTTTAATAATTCCGTTCTTGCCCTTACTGCGAGGAAATATACAGTCACTTGTGCAAGTAACGGTGTCGTTGACTTCAAACTTAAATTCCATATTATTCTATCCTTTCATAGCACCATCCATTATCCGTGGTGTAATATATATTTTTGATTCCGTATTGTTTAATCAAGCCCATGCACGCATTGCAAGGTCGTGCAAGCCCCAAGTCACCATTTTTCTTTAACCTTGCTATGAATAGCATTGATTTGTTCCATTCAATATCAAGGTCGCGACTTTTAAGCAACGTTGCAATTTCAGCGTGCAGGGTGTTTCTTGTCCCGGAACTCATGGGGTCAAAGCCCCTGAGCCTATTCAAATGGGCTTGCATGGGATGGGTCTTTTCAAGATTGGGCGAAGCATTAACAACTTTGTTGTGTGAGACCAACACTGCGCCCAACCTTGCACATTTGACTGTACTTTGCTTACTGATATCTATTGCATAAGACAGATAAGATTTTATCTTATTTTCTGTCATCTGCGCTCAAGCACCTTTAATTCAGGCGCAGTATATATTTCTTTCATCGCGTCATCGTCAAGGATAATTTCATTCCAATTGACGTCAGCAGTGAAGGGGCATATCTCAACCTTACGCTTAAACACGTGCTGCGCAAGATAAACTATCTCGGATGATTTCTGAATATCGAGTACCCATTGTGTGTAATAAAATGGGACAATGGTGTATGTGCCGTCGCGCTCAAGGAATTCGCCGTTACCGGATATAGTTTCTTGTTTGATGATGTCGGGGTCAAAACGCTTCACAAGCTCTACCATCTCATCGTATTCTGCGTTGTTCTGTGTTGCTAAGATAAATTTCATACCAATTCCTCTTCGCCAATCAATTTCAGTCCTGAAATCTCTCTGACATATACCTTACCGCAATGGGTAAGTGCATCAGCAGTATGTTGTCCTTCATAAGCAAATATTGAGTAAAGAACTTCGCCCTTAGTATTAACGAATGTGACGTTTGTAGATGTGAAACTATCATCAGTTTCTCCATCATATACCACATCTGCGATAATACAGTCTGTGTTGTTCTTAAGAATAGCGTTATAGCAGTGCGCGAATGAGAAGATATTTCCCCTTGGTGTTGGTGCATAGCACTCGACTGCAAAAGAGCGTTCTTTACTATCTGTCATGACTTTGAAGGTGTTACTTACAGATGAACCTCCTAAGAATTTACTGCCTATCAGCGACTTAAGTTCAAACTCTTTAGTCATCTATATTCTTGCTCCTTTTCTTAATTTCTTTTTCAAAATTCTTAAGAAAGAATTCAGCACTCTGGGCAAGGTCATCAAGTGTGCCCTCATTATCGATAATCCAATCATAAGATGAATTGTATACATCAGCGTCAGCAAGGTTAGAGGTTATAGGCTTGACGCGCGAATTGTTGATAACCACCGTTGTAACGATATCGCCGTTGTGTTCAAAGTAGGCTTTGTATTTGCTTATATCATCCGATTCACGGATATGAACAAATACCGTCGCGTTTTTGTCGTAGTCTTCTATGTCCTTAATTGTCATGATAAAGGGTGCGTCATTATAAGCACTTAACGCCATTTTGAGGTCACTAAGGAATCGTCTGCCCTTAGTATCCTTTACGCCATCCCAGCCAAGTTCATAAGCAACTTGTTTGACGTAATTAACTGAGGATATGTTCTGTATAGTGGGGTCAATATTCTGACAAGCCTTGACAAAACTGTCTTTGCCACTGCCGCCCATACCGTTGATTATTATTATTTTTCTCATATTATTTCACCTTTCTATCAAATACGTAGAATGAAACTACGATTATTATTGCTGTTACACTGACTATTAATCCATTAATCATTGTTCTGCCCTCTCATCTTGTACAGCATATTGCCTACAGATGATTCAGAACGCCCAAGGATATTGGCTATTTCCCACTGATATCTGCCTTTTCTCTCAAGGCTTTTAGCAAGTGCTATGTCCTCAGCAGTATAGGTTGAAGTCATAATCTTGTTGCCCGATGTACGCTTACCCATACCCCGGCGTAGTTCGCGCCATCTGTTTTTAATTGAGCTTTCTGTGCGATTAAGCTGAACACCAATCATCTTGTTGCTCGCTTCAGAACTCTTGAGATTCATCAGCATGATGTCTTCGCTTCTTGTCCATGTTTTGTTAGATTTCTTCATTTCCAACATTCTCCTGTTCTTGTTTTGATATATAATGGATTTCGCATCCAAACACGTCCTTGAGGGCGGTTATGGCTTCGTTGGGTGTTATTGCAAAGAACTCTTTGTGAAGATTTTCTTTGTTTACGCGTTTATCGTTGAAATAGTTGTGTATCTTAGTCTCTATGTCAAAGACGTCATCTGAGAACACAAGAGCGCGACAGATAAATGGAAATGGCACTGATGCACTACTCAACTCGGCTATCCGGACAAGTGGATTTATGCGTTTCGAGCACCCAAGTTTGCATATTCCGGGCATTGCGGGTGTATCAATGACGTATAACCATCCGGAACGCGAATGTTGTTCACGGTAATTAATGTCTTGCTCACGCTTATCTATTTCAGCAAGGTGGTTCTTAATTTCTTGACGTTCCTGCTCTGTCGTGGCTTTACCGAGTGCCTTATCATATCTCAAACGGTCAGCATTGATAGAGGCACGGATTTTAGCTATTTCTTGAGCAAGTTTTTCTTCTTCGCGCATACGCTGTTTTTCTTCGCGAATGCGTTCTTTTTCTTCTTTCTCTTTTTGCTTTATCGCAAGATTGAGTTTCATGATGTCAATACGTGCGCCGACATAATCGCTGTTCAAACTAAGACCGATGTTTTCAGCCTTTTTCTGATACATATTGAATTTCTTACTAATGGCGTCAATTGTCTTGTTCAAGCTGTAGTAAGTGACGGATTTTTCTTTACTGTCAAGATAGGCGTTAAGTGCATATATAAGTCCTTCACCATAGGTCTTTTGCATAACTTTACCTTTCGAGGCTGAGTTGTTCAAGGTATAAGGGCTTTCAATCCACCATAGACCGTCTTTATCTTCGCCGTCAGTATATTTACAGTGAAATTCAATGTCTCTTTGTTTATCTTCACGGTCTTTTTCAAGCTGAACTTTAGCTTCTTTGTAGTGAGGAATAGCATATTCTTCCATGACGTTAATGCCATTGATTTCATCTTTGAGTTGAGCAAGTTCATCGTTAGCGGCTTTGATTTCTTGCTGTTTCTTAGTAATCATGTTGACTTGGGCTTCATATTCAGTCTTACGGTTAGAAAAAGATTCTTCAAGGGCTTCGCGTCTCTTTTCAAGTTCTGCTATGGATTCATTAAGTTCTGCTACCTTTCGTTTTGCTTGGAATAATTCTAAGATGCTCATTGGGTTGAGCCTCCTTTCGTTTGCTGTGTATATATTATATCACACTTTTTCGGTTTTGTCAAGGGGTTTTTGAAAATTTCTCAAAAAAATTTTTTTACGGGCTGTAGCAAGGGTTTTGGAGGTTAGAAACGCCGGAAGATATCAGCAAGGTATTTACTGCTCCTTGACTCTTTCCGTCGATTCTACGGTCAAACACGCTGATTAAATCTTAGGGCTCTGAACAAACAAGGAAGGGGTGGGCTATATCGTCATGAAAGATGTGCGAGCAAAGTCGGGGTGAAAATCGATTGATAATTTTTTAACACAAAGTCGTGTCAAAGAAAGAAACGAAAAGCACCAAAAGAGAAAGAAAGAAAGGAGAGATTAGATTCTTTTAGTTATATATAGGCTATCGCTATTATAGGTATACACGATATATTAGTTTATATATAGGGGTTCCCCTTATATATATAATAATTATACATTATTTTCTTTTTGGTACTTTTTCTTAAACCCAAAGTTGCAAGGCTCGACCTCTGTTGTCCCGCAAACCGTAAAATTTTTCTTGCTCATCAAGGCGTGTTCACGTGTCTGAAAAAATTTTTCAAGAAATTTTGCAAAAGTACTTGACAAATCACTAAAAATGTGCTATAATATATACAGCGGCAAGCGGAATAGGCACATTGGGCTGTGCCGGAAAGGAGAAACAGTGTACTGGCAAGAGATGAGTTATTACAGAGTGCGTCGTTACAAGACAATAAATCAACGGTTACGCGAAGAGTACATCGATGAATGGGCGGAAGATTACTATGACGTGGACGTAGAAATAAATCAAGACGATGATGAAGGAGACGATTAATTGGCGTTAGATAAAATTTGTTTCATACGATCTGTCGGCACGGACATTTTCTATGACGCAGAAGAACAAGCAATTCACGATGAGATGCTTAAGCTTTATAAGTTGCGCACAAAGCCAACCATACCAAAATGGAAAAAGACCGTAGTCAACCGGATGCTTAAGCGGCGTAAGCAGAAGTTGACGGAAATTCTTGACAGTAAGAAAGGTCATGGGCTTGTTCGCGACATGAACCCTGAGAAGTTCAACAACAAGAGCGTGATTAGCCTGTTTGAATCTGAGCTTACGCGTGTGTGTGGGTTAAAGCCGGGTGAGTTGAGTGAAGATATATTTTCCGTTGAGTTCTATTTCTATCAAGTTCTTCACGACCTGATATTTAACGGATTTAATTATAACGGCAAGCATTACGTTTACTTTTCATCGTCAGCGGGCGCGATTAGGAAGCATCGTGGGTTGTTCATTGAGGAGCAACTGCTTAATCGTGTGTGGATGACTTTGACGTGCGGGTTAAGTCGTGAAGAGGTTAATAAACGTGGTGGATGCATAATTAACAAATGGCTTGCTTATACGTCGCTGAATGGCTCTGCTACAGATGTGTGGGAAGACTTTGATATCGACAAGGCGATTGTGGTTGATGACCATGAGTTGATGGTGTGGGGGCAGATGGACTGCATCGATACTGCTACGTATGAAATTACAAATCAGTATACAAGCACGAGCGTGCCAATGAATGATGGTGTGGGCATGATTTTGCCTGAAGCGGGAACGACACGAGTAATCAGATTTCCCTTCGTCAAAGGATTGTTAGTGCAATTCCCATTTGATAAGTTCTTGCGCGAAAAATGTACGGAAGATCAATGGGTTGTTAAAGACATTTACGGTGTCGAACACAATGTGATTACCGAAGGTATTAAGTACATCTTGACGAAAAGTCAGTTCAAATTAAGCAAAATTTTCAAATCATTCGAGGAATATAAAGAGAATTTTAAGAAATATGGCTGTCATGCTTGTTACTGTAACGAGGAGCGACCTTATGTTCCCAAAGCACAAATCAACTACCAGATGCTCCAGACCTTGTACGACATTAAGGACAACGAGATAGACAAACTACTTAAATTTACTAACAAAGAAATTGATAATGTTGGTGAAGATTACAGGACGAACATGAAGCTGTTGGGGGCTATGCCCTATAATCAAACTCCCAATTATTTCCAACAGGGCTTGATGCTGTATCCTGAATTGTTCCGTGATGCCTACCACCGGGAAATCTTGAAGCAGACTAAACGTAGTCTTGTTAAGCAAGCGAAAGCGGGACGTTTGAGGGTAAACGGATATTACCGTCTTGTTTCACCTGACCTGTACGCTTTCTGTGAATGGCTGTTTCAGCATAAAGAAAATCCGGAGGGGCTGTTACAGGATGGTGAGGTCAGTATATCACAGTTTGGTAATTGTGCTGAATTGGATTGCTTAAGAAGTCCTCATCTTTACTTTGAGCATTGTGTGAGAAAGAATCGGAATGATGAAGAAACTAAGAAATGGTTTGTGACTAAGTGCCTGTATACAAGCTGTCATGACTTGATAAGTAAAATTTTGTGCCTCGACTGGGACGGTGATCAATGCCTTGTTGTAAAGAATAACACCTTAAACAAAATTATCAAGCGTATACAACCAAGTTTTTATCCCCTTAACTACAAAATGGGATACGCCGATCCAGTTGAAGTTAACCCTCAAAATATTTATAATGGCTTGATAGCTGCATTTAAGTACGGCAAAATTGGTATCTATTCAAATTCTTGTAGCAAGATTTGGAACAGTGGTGAAATCACAGACGAAAAGAAAAAGGCTCTTGCATGGCTTGTTGCTGAATCAAACTTTAGCATCGATGCCGCCAAGACGCTTCAAATGATCGAGCGACCCACTGATAAGAACGAAATTATCAAACCCCTAATTCACGGCAAGCTCCCCCACTATTTCAAATACGCCAAGGACAAAACCAATGAGCAAGTTGAGCCTCCTAATCAATCTTTCATGAATCGTCTGCCAGAACACGTCAACGGATGGTCAATGCGTAAGGATAAGAATGGTGATGATATTGAAGCGGTCAAGATTAAATACTGCAAGACCGTAGGCAAATTTGATTACCGTATGCTGATGAAAGAAGGGGTGGATTATACTGTACAAGAAGACCATCCGGTGATTCAAGCGTATAATTACTGGAATGCACATCAAGCAGAGTTTAACGAAGAGAACGATAACATTGATGATGATGATGCTTATGCTACCAAGTTCATCCGTGATAAGATTCTTGCCACAGGCTATAATGTTGACTATGTTACAAATTCGCTTGTTGCGTATATGTACACGGTTAAGACGAATAGTCAAAAGAAGTTGCTATGGTCGTGCTTCGGCGCAGAGATTGTTGAGAATCTTAAAGTGAATACACCTAAGTTGGGTAAGATTTGCCCAATATGTGGAAAACGATTTACACCTGATTTAAGCCATGACAGAGTTGAAAGGTTGTATTGTTCAGATAGCTGCGCCAAGGAAGCTGATAATGAAAATTGCTTCGAAAAATGGTGCAATTGTTAATTTTCTACGATTAAAGTTCATTGATTAAATCCACGAATTATTGATAAATCAACAAAGTGTAATATAACAAATTTACCCCCCATTAGGGAACATAATTCCCAGAAAGGATAAAAGGAATTAAAATGGAACAAAACGAGAATATAAACACTACTAAGGAAAAGAAGAAAAAGAAGGCGGGCAATCCTCACAAGTTTCCCACTCTTTCAAGCGCAGATTTTGTGAAGATGCTGTCTAAGCTGACTGGGCTTGATGAGCACACTTGTTCAAAGTTCAAGGAGGCTTATGAGCAGATTGTTTATGAAACGCTTACGCATGGATGTGAAGTTAGGATAGCGAACGTAGGAACGCTCACGTTTCGGGATTATCCACCACTGCCTGAGCGTGAAGCCTATTCAACACTCATGGGCAAGCGCATGGTAGTACTTCCGACAAAAGGATTTCTTGGAGCGTTTTTTAGACCACTGTCAAATTTTAAGTCTGCATTAAAGAGGGCGACTGCATATGGCGGTTTGCCGCTTAGAGAATACATTCAGCGGTCGATTGAGCTTTATGGTGAAAAGTCGCCATATTATGGCAAGGACGAAGAATGGATAGATGACTTCATTCGTAAAAACGAAGAAGCAAATATCGGGTACGTGCCGTATGACAGACAATGAATTTTATAAGGCGGTTGCAGTTTGGGCAAATATTAAAGACCCAAACACCGCAAAGCGATATATTGATTCTATCGCCGAGATAATTATACGGCAAATTTATTACGACGGTGAATGCAAATTCCCGAGGCTTGGCACATTTAAGCTCAAGACTGTTAAAGGAAGTACTCAGGTCGCTATGGAAGACGGCGAACAAGTGATTTATAATATTCCTGAGCATTACGTTCCTGTATTCACTCCGACTGATGGATTTATCGATGATGTGAACGAAACTATCGTGTCCAAAGGTGGACGCAAACGTGCCAGAGAAAACAGGATATCTGAAGCTGACAAGAAGCGTATCGCCCGACAGATTGCTCGTGAAAAGGTTGATACCATGTCTGACGAAAAGCGTAAGCAAGCTGAATATGATATCACGGAGATGATTAACAAATATGCCCAAAACTACCAAAAGCGAAATAGAAAAGAAACTCCCGCCGACGAGTAAAATTATGGGATGGACGGTTGTAATTATTTGCGTTGCGTTTCTTATTTGGTGCTGTTATGAGATGCACCGTCAAAACGACCTTTCGCCCTTGGCTTATATAGGCGGTGAAATTGGTGCAATATTAACTGCCGCGTTTGGCTTGTATTGTTGGCGTGCTAAAGCAACTGATACGTTTAAGATTGCCCTGCTTAAGGCTGAGTTAGAAAAACAAGAAGGCATAGCAATTAATACGAATGTTCCGCAAGACAGCGGAATAGAAAATTATATGGGAGATGAGTCCAATGGAAATTACGTTGAATGAAGTTCTATATACGCTAATTACCTGTGCGTTAATGATTGTTGTTAGATTTGGTGTTCAACTTATTCGAACTAAAACTGCCGAGATTAAGAATGCAGAGGTTCAACAGATGATTGATAACATTGGCGATATCGTTATAATGGTGTCACAGACATTTGTTGACAGTCTTAAGGAAAGCGGAAACTTTGATAAGGAGGCGCAAGCCAAAGCATTTAACATGGCTAAGACTGCCGCACTGAATGGCATGAGCGATTCGATGAAGAAATATATCGACAAGTATTGTGGCGGTCTTGATGAATGGCTGAGAATCCAGATTGAGGCTTGGGTTAAAAAGAACAAGATTGAAGAAATCGCGGCAAAGGGTTAACCAATGCAAAGAAATGAAAACGAGACGATAATTGCTTATATGGAAAGGGCAACACAAGCCCTTTCCGTTGGCGATATATCTATAAAGGAATGGGCAGAAATCGTGGCGGGCGATGGTGAGGTGTATTCACCTGAGACGCTTCGCAGATGCTCAAATTTATTCAAAATGTTCCTTGAACAGTATCATACACTTGTCAAGGATGGTGCACCTTCAGAAGAAAAGGAAAATCTTGAGCAGATTCTTGAAGAAATCAAGAAGGAAAAGATAAAGGTACAGACAGCCAATCTTGAATATAACGCTAATTTACGGCATGATGCTCGACAGGATATGTTGAGCGAAAAGGTTGTAGATGCAATTGAGCGTCTTAAGCCATTCGAGCCTGTTGCTGTTGACTGTGTTGAAGCGTTTAATGCGCAAATGGATTGCGTTGATGAGGGGTTGCTGCTTATAAGCGATATTCATGCAGGGGCAGACTTTGAGATTGTTGGTGCTGACGGCATGGTTATTAACGCCTACAATTTCGATATTATGCGGGCAAGATTTGAATATATTGCTGATTGGCTGATTAAAAATTATGACCGCAACGCAAATATTCTTAATATAGGGATATTAGGCGATATGGTCGAGAATTGTTTAAGAATGTCAAGTCTTGCCAAGTTAAAAGAACCGGTCGTTGACACAGTAATTAAATTTTCCGAATTTTTTGCTGAATGGCTTGATAAGCTATCGCGTGAATTAGGAATATTCATCATGGTCGATATGATTTCGGGCAACCATGATGAAATTCGTATGCTTCAGCAAAAAGCATACAACCCCGAGGAAAATTTTGGCAAGCTAATTGCCAAATATGTTCAGTTACGTCTTGCTAATAATAGTCGTGTGACTGTGCATAATTGCGTTCCTGCACGAATTTCTACCATAGCACAGCATAATATTTTACTTGAGCACGGAACTAAATCAGCAATTAACACATATCGATATTTTTCTGATGTTCAAGGTATGTTTGTTGAAGCTATGTATTGCGGACATTTACACTCAACCGAAACCAAAAGTTTAGGTGCTTTTGATAATGGCGATGTGAAAATTCATCGTGTTGGTTCAATCATGGGCATTGACCCATATAGTAATAGTTTACGAAAAGGTTCTTTACCAAGTTGTCATTTAGCTTATTATAACGAGCAAGAAGGTGAAACTTGGTCAAGGGACATATATCTCAACAAAGTCCTCGGATAATCGAGGTTTATATAGATATTTCCGACAGAAAGAGAGGTCATCAACTTGTCAATTTATCCACTTGTTACAATCAACAGAAGCATAAATTAACGAAAGGAGATGATTCGTCCAAGGCTCGCGTAGTGACGTAGAGTACAGACATATCTACTGTTGGTTTGTCTAAAGCAAATCGCAGTTTACAGACGCGCCATGCTTAGTCTTTTGCTTATTGGTGAAAGAATGCACAAACCGGCGCGTCGTTTTTATGAATTAAAAAGGAATTAAAGGATGGCAGAATTTAGTAAAGTCTCCCAAAAGGTATGTGCTGATTGTGGAGAAATTTTATCAAAAAATAAATTTTATGCCTCACCTATCAATAGTGGAGAATATATTCCCATATGTAAAAAGTGTCTTGATAAACGTTACAAATCTTTCGCTGATAAAATATTATCTATGAAGCCCCGTAATGGCAGATTGGCGGCACTTTGGTGTACGTTGTTCCAAGCTAACATTCCGTTTTATAAAGAATTGGGACGTGAAGTAGATGATAAGATAAGTGATAAGGATGCAAGTCCTGTTGGCGCGTATATGACGCTTTTAGCCAATTCTAATGCACAGTTTAAGGATGCTCTTGATGGTGATACCCCGATGGAGGAATATCTCAGTATGAAGAGCGTGATTAAATCTAATACTGACGATAAAGACGTGGTAATTGTTGATGATGATTCACTAAGCGAAGCTGATAAACGTCTACTTCGTCATAATTGGGGTGATTACCCGCCGTCAGATTGGGAATGGCTTGAAGGTGAGTTGCATGATTATATTGACGGCATAGAAGGTATAGACGAAGCAGGGATAAAAGTCTATAGAAATCTTTGTAAAGCAGATTTAAGGCTCAAGCAAGCTAATGAGCGTGGCGAGGACACCAAGGCTATTACGGATGAAATCCTTAAGTGGATGAAACTGCTTAAGATTGATAATTTTAAGTCAAATGAGCGGTCAGAAATAGATAAGTTTATTGACCGTATGGCATGGAAATTTGAGCAGACAGAACCGGCAGAGGTTGAAGATGAAAACGCTTATCGTGACATAGCAGGGTATGAAGCTATGTATAAAGAGATAATGCGGTCAATGGAGAATTTTATAAAGGGTAGTAAGAATTATCCTCCGATTCCGAAGGATGAGCAATGAGCACACCTAATAGATTCTTTAGACAGAAAGCCGTTCAGCAAGAATTACAACTGGCAAAAAATGCCAATCTTGATTGGACACAAACAGATTCCGCGAAGAATGCAAAGAAGTGGATTACAAGATATCGCCGCAATTGGGATATTTTGGCGCAAGAATTGTTTGAATGGAAATTATATCCGGTACAGTTGTTCAAACTTCATATGATGGGAGTAGCGGATTGTTATTGGGATGTCTCCACCAGAGGCTCGGCAGACTAAAATATTTTATAGAAAAGAGGGAGTTTACTCCATGAAGAAAATTATATTAACTGAAAACCAAATAAACTTTATAAAAGAAAATTACGAAAACAAGTCATTAAAAGAAATAGCTTCTTATCTGAAAATCAGCGTTAAGGTTTTGGATAGAATATGCAAAGAAAACGGCTTAAAGAACCAAAAGAAAAATCCACCCAAAACCGTAATGACAGATGAAATCCAGAGAAAAATAAAAGAAATCTATGCAACCACAAGAAGTACCGATATTTGTAAAATGTTCAACTTGAATCCGGGTACTTTGCAAGAATTTGCAACTACGAACGGATTGCGAAAAGCAAAAGGATTGCCAAGAAATCGCGGTGTAAAAGAGATTCTTACCAAAGAGCAAAAAGAATTTTTGTGGAAAAATTTTGCATATTATAGTAATCAAGAATTATCCGATAAAATAAAAGCACCCGTAGAAGCTATCAGAGCGTATGCGTGTAATATGGGATTATCCAAGAAAAAAGACGTATGCAGTAGCGTTCCATATGCTTTTGATTATTATTTGGAAAAACGTAGTCGCGATGATTACAGGGTAGAAGATTTTTTAGGGCACGAACAAGAAAAGTTTTTAGAACAGGATTTTCTCTATAAAGCGCCGACAGGCAAACATTTTGTAAACAAAGATTATTTTGAAAAAATAGACACGGAATGGAAAGCCTATTGGCTGGGCTTCCTGTATGCAGATGGATGTAATGATTTTTCTAATTGTTGTGTTAGATTAAAATTGCAAAAAAGCGACATAGATTTGCTGCGAAAATTTAAGAAGAGCTTACAGTCCACTGCGCCCATAAAGACCTTCTGGGCAAAAGAACGCGTTATACAAAATCGTCGCATAGACCCTAAAGAAAATTGTGAAATAATAATTTGTTGCAAAAAAATGTGTGAAGATTTAATAAAACACGGATGCGTCCCTAACAAAACATATTCTTTACAATTCCCATCTTTTGACGTTGTTCCTGAAAATCTTTTTAGGCACTTTATTCGTGGTTTTTTGGATGGTGACGGATGGACTTGTTGTAATCTTGAAAAGAAAATGGTAAGTATTGGATTTGTTGGAATAAATTCTTTTATAACACCTTTGTGTGATTATTTGGTAAAGACTTTAGGAATAGAAAATATTAAGGTTAAACCTCAGCCTGATACCGTGGCTGTAGAAATTTCATGGGGCGGTCTTTACGACTGCGAAAAAATATATAATTTTCTTTATAATGATGCCAATATTTTTCTCAAAAGAAAATTGGACAAATTAGATAAAATATTATGCCTTGGTCAATACGAAGTATAGATAGGTTGACCGGTAATCGGGCAAAATCGGTGAAAACCCTCCATTATAAGGGCAACGCCGAGGTAAGTAATAGTTTAACATCTATTACCACCGTAACGAGTAGAGATTGAAACTTTTGTAAGAAAAGAATATAATATCTCCAAGAGTGTCCGAGACACACTATACAAGAAGGGTCAAAACGTACTCTAAACTTATGGGAAGATGGTTTACCATAAGAGAGCAAGATAAAGAGCTTGCTGATAATACAATTGAAAAAGTTTTCTGGCTGGTGCAGGCGCATTATGCGCTCTTATTTTATATCCTTATGCCGAAATTGTTATAACTTCCGAAACGGTTGGTCAGGCTTCGCGTATTGTCGAGCAAAAAATTAAAAAAGAGCTTATCTGTAAAATGTCCCCTTATCTTAGGTGGATGTACGAACATGAGTATCTTGTCATCAAAAAAGGCACGGGCGAAGACGGCTTTGCTTACGTTATTGAAAATAAACTTAATGGTGCTACGCTGATTGTCGCGGTTTGTGCTGAATCAGCACGTGGTATTCGCTCAACGTTTACCATTTATGAAGAAGCACGAAGACTTAAGAAAAATCTTATAGATTCGGTTTTTGAGCCGATGGGACATAATCGTCCTACACCGTTTTTGTCATTAAAAGAGTATCAAACATCACGCTGGATAGAAACCGCCAAAAGCGTTTATATAACATCTACCCGTTATGAGTGGGAATGGTTTATTAGAGCTTTTAGAAAAGCAGTTGCACTACAGTACTCACACACACACGAAAGATATGTTACTGTTGCCGAAGATATTTTTACAGCAATTTGGGACGGTTCGCGCACATGGTCGGATTATCGCAAAGCTAAACGGCAAATGAGTGATTCGGATTTCCGAATGGAGATCATGAATGAGACACAGGGTCTGCTGGAAGATTCTTTCTTTAACCTTAAGCAATTTGTTGATAACCAAGAAATTGAAGATGCCTTTGTTCCCCCTACAGATATGCAAGTATTTACAGGTTCTAAGCCTACCTTCCGACCTAAAGACCCAATAAATGAAGTTCGTATTATTGGCGTTGACTTTGCGTTTGCTAATAAAACAGGCAAGACTGGAGTTGATAACGATAATACTATTATTGAATGTTTTGCGGGAATATGGAAAGGTAATCATTTTGAGCGTAGACTTGAGTATATTGAACAATGGGAAGCATCCGATTCCACAGGTGCGGCATGGCGTGTGAGGGAGCTCCGTCAAGACTTTGATGCAGATTACATCGTGCCTGACTTACGTTCAGGTGGCGAAACTATCTACAATATCATGACGGAATATCGTGAACACGAAAAGCGTGGGCATTCATGGGACGCACATGGCTTAACAGTTTCTGATAAGATGGATTATCAGGTGATTTCACAAGGCAAGATTGATGACCTTATTCATCGTACCGTTGACCCTCATGCAATACCATGTATTATTGGAATAATTGGTGGCACGGATATAAACTCAAATTGTTGGATGTCTTTACGCCATCAACTTGAATTGGGCAATATCAAGTTTTTAACTTCGCTTCAAAATAAGCAAGAAATACTCGAGGATACTGGTGAATATTTTAAGTTATCATCTGAAGAATTGGCAGAAGTTCTTGCACCTTATGGTGAAACAGACTTGTTAATTCAAGAGGCGGTTAAGCTGAATATTGAGATAAAGCAAGATAAAATTGTTCTTAAGGAAGACCGCAATAAAACAAAAGACCGTGTTGTTGTTTTGTCTTATGTAAACTATATTTTTGATAAGATAGAAAACGCATGGAATAAACAACTCCAAGAAAAAGATGATTTTGACATTGACGATTTGGAGCTTGTATTTTAATAATTCAATAAATTAAGAAAGGAGGAAACATGGAAGAGACGATAGAAAAACTTTCAACTGAACAGTTGGAAGATATAACCAAATTTGCGGCAGGGCTCGCTTACGCTTATCCCGGTAATAATTTTTATTCACCATTTTTAAGTAATCAACTTTTACAAAGTCTTAACACAGTCAAAGGCGTACCATCAACCGAGCAGATCAAAGAGGCGTTAGCAGATTTCAACAAATCGCCTGAAAATCTTGCTATGTACACAGAATTCGCGTCACAGTTTGATATGATATTCAAACGGACGCTTTATTCTTATGCAAACGCATTATCATTTGATTTGTCGTATGTTTGTACCGATGCTTATACCAAGGAAGATTATGAAAGCAAAGAGTATCTTGCCGACAAGCGTAGAGTGGAACATTTCCTCCTTAATTTTGATTACAAAAAGGAATTTTATAATGTTGTTCTGAATCTACTTAGGTCAGAGCAGTATTTTACATGGTTCAGAAAGACCAAGCCGGGCAATGGTAAGAAGATGCGTTATGCGCTACAAATCTTACCCCAAAAGGAATGTTTGATTACTGGCTATTGGGAAAAGGGTTTGTTGTTTTCAATGAATATGATGTATTTTATGCAACCGGGCGTTGATATAAATACATTTGACCCGTCATTGAAAGAGACTTATATCAGAACTACACAGGATATGAGCATTGATTACGTACCGTCTGCGCCACTTGATAAACGAACGGGGCAATATGCGCTGTGGGCTGATGTTTCACCAAATGATGGCGCGTGGTGTTTCAAAATGAACACCTCAGACTTCAATCCTACACCATTTCTTGCGCCTTTTATCAAAGATATTATGCGCAACAATGAAGTAGAGTCCTTGCAGTACAATAAGGATTTGATTTCAGCGTATGGCATTCTTGTTGGTGGTATTAAGACTTACGATGGTGCTAAATCCGGTGAGCAAAAAGACCAGTTCGCAATTAACCTTAAGTTGCTTGCTCAGTTGCTTTCACTCGTTAAACAAGGTATGGGTAATAACCTTGTCAAGGTTGGCGCAATGCCTACAGAAGACAACAAATTCTTCCAGTTCCAAGATTATAATACTGATATGTACAAGACGCAACTTGGTACAACTGTGGGTAGTGGTACAAGCATTAGTCGGGTTATTTATTCTACGGATAGAATGAGTAATGCCGAAGTTGAAGCGGCACTAAATGAGGTTTATTGTATTATGAAACCCCTTTATGCGCAGTTCAACAACTTCCTTGATTTCTACGTAAATAAAATTACAAAGAAATATCATTTTAAGTTTACGTTTAATGGTTCTAATTACCGATATGAACGTAGCGCAAGATTTGAGAATCTTATGAAAATTGCTGATAAGGGAATAGTATTGCCGATGACTGAGTTTGCGTCCGTCATGGGTTATCATCCTGTGGTATTTGAAAAGATGCTTCAAGAAAGTAAATGGACAGGATGGTTGGATGAGTATAGCCAGATGCTTTTGAATGTAAATACGGCAAACTCAGGCGATAAAGAAAACGGTAGACCAGCAATGGATGATACTGAAATTTCTGATTCAGCTGAAATATCGAGGGATAATGAGTAATGGATAATTTAGTTTCGAAATCTACACAAGAAGCGTTAATGGAATTCGTCAAACAGTGCTTTGCGATGAATCGTTTTCTTGACCGTGCGGTATCAGTGTTGGGAGTTAAATTTGCTATGAATCAACTGGCAGATTTGGTACATCATGGGCTTGCTCACGTATACCCCAACTTAAGCGATACAGCCGGAGAGAAATGCCTTGAGGCATATAATATTTCCGTCATTTATGGCGAAACGCCAAGAGGTGACGAAGATTATTCTACAGTTTCAGAATGTATTCGTGAAATTAACAAGCGAACAATAGATTTTCAGACGCTTACTATGGGTGTATGCAAAATTGCATACAATAACAACGATCTTCAAGTTTATGCCGATATGCTCGATATTCTTAAAAAGGTTAATGAATATGTAACACAAACCATATTGCTTGAAGACAAGATTGGGGTCTATGGCAACAATATCGCGGCATATGACCACGATGTAAAGGACTTTTGGATATTAAAGGAGGCTTATTAATATGGCGAAGATTCCATGCGGCGGATTTGAAGTTGATTCAACTCTTACCTTTAAGGATAATACGCTTGGCGTTGTTGGACTGACCGACAAGGAGATTATTCTTGCATCATCCACTCCAAGCTCGACCAAAAAGTTTAAGATTACCGTTACTGATGACGGAAAGATTACTGCTACTGAGATTCAATAATTATGTTAATACTTGGCACACCTAACGATGTTTCAAAATTTTTTGCTTGCGATGAAGATAGGCTGATTACAAAACTTCATCAAAAAGGATTTCCGCCCATGTATAAAGACGAGGATGGAACGGTCTATTTTAAGAAAAGCAAAAAGTTTATGAAATATCTTAATGAAACTATTGGAAAGGAGGATGAATGATGGAAAGAAAAGTATCGTTCCAAGTTGAAGAAGCTGTTGAAATTCCTAAGTGGTCAGAAAAATATCCCGAGCATAAATTTAGTATCTTCCGTTGTTGTTTCTTATCGTCAGCCCCAAATTCCCACAAATTGGAAATAGATGACAAGACGCTTAGAAAATATGCACCTACTATTCTTGGCAATTTTTTGGTTGCTAAACTTGATGGACATGATGCAACCAGTCACGCTGATTCAGAAGTTGAGTTTGGCTACTTTCCTATTGAGCAAAAAGTTGAATTTGTTGAGGAAAATGGCGTTACTAAAGCATATGCTTATGCCGTAATTAGCAAGATGTATGGCAAAGATTTTAATGCCATTTTTGAAGAAGACAATTTCCGTAATACATCGGTTGAGATGAGCGTGGTTACTGAAAATGACGAGGACGAAGGTAAGGTTGAATCCTTTGATATTTACGCTTTAACTTGTTTGGGAAAAACAACTAATGGCAGCTGCCCTGACGCAATGATGACCATGGTTAGATTTTCTAAGGATGAAGCAGAATCATTCTTTACCGAATCCACAATCCTTTCCGATCTTGAAAAATTTGTAGAAAATAGAAAGAAATCTATGGCTGAAAAATATGTTTCACATCCCATCAATACTTCTAAAGATGCGATTTATGAGGGTGAATGGGATGGTAATAAAGCCAAACAAGATTTAGTAAAAGAAAAGAATTATAAAACCCTCGCCCCGAAAGTTTGTTTGCGCCTTGAACCCGGATGGGAAGATAGGGAAGTGACCAAACTTGGCTATCCTGTCATGGGATTGTATGATGGCGAGTGGCGATATTCTGCTAAAGCTCTTGCGTCTGCACAGGGTTATGCAGAAAAAGAAAACGAGACTGGGGTTTTGAAAAAGATTAAAGCAATCAAGAAAAAGCTCGGGCTTGAGAATTCTGACGGAAAGGAGGAAACTAAGATGTCAAAAGAAATTGAATTTGCCGCTGTTGACATTGGCGATATGTGGAGTTGCCTATGGCATGAAATTGACAACACGCGCCATTGGGAGTATAGCATTGTAGGCATTTATGAAGAGGATAATAAGAAGTTTGCCGTTTTACGTGATCGTGATGGTAAACTCTATCGTCTTGATTTTAGTATGACTGAAGATGGTATGACTGTGGCAGAGGAAGTTGTCGAGGTTAAACAAGAGTTTATTGTTACTGAAAACATTAAGCAATTTGCTGAACCTGAAAATGTGACCGATTATCGCTTTGCAGAAAAAGATGATAAAGATGATGATAGTGAGACCCACGATGACGATGATGATGACACCGAGGAACATGAAGACTTTGAGGCTAAGTGCGCCCAACTGACTAAAGATATTAAGGAAAGAGACAATATCATTATGCAGAAGGACGAAGAACTTAAGCAATGCCAGACCGAACTTGCAGAACTTAGAGAATATAAGCGTTGCATGGAAGCGTCGCAACTTGCTTGTAAAGTAGAAGCCGCTCTTAGTGAAATCAAGGGCTTTGCTTCTGAGTCTCAGATTGATGCTTTCCGTGAGGAAGGTAAAAATTGTACCCTTGACAATATTGATGCTTTTGTTAATAAGGTCAAGGCTACTTGTTTTGATGCAACTAAGGGAAATCTTAGTAAATCAGATGATGGAATGTTCAAGTTTAGCATTCCTGTTGTTACTGAAAAGAAGTCTGAATCCGTTTGGGACAGACTATAAAATAATTTAATTAAAGGAGAAAAATAAAATGGCTAATAATCACGGTTATTGCTCGCTCATTAGAGCTACTGCGTGGGATGTCGACTCCAACAAGCTTGTTGGTATCGCTACCACTGATATGGATAATGGTACTTTTGTTACCCTTAAGGGAATGAATGTTGATACTCAGAAGAACATTAATGGTTTTGAGTATAATGTTGAGGCTGCTACTGCTGCTTCTACTTCCGTTTGGGTTGTTCGTACTCCCGAGGCAGGTACTGATATGCTTGAGGTTCAGCTTTATGATGACCCCAGATATTTCTACAACAAGGCTGGCAAGCCCATGTCCCTTGCTTATATGAATCCTCATGTTGACCACATCGAGGTTGATAAGAACTGCTTTACTGCTAATTTTGATCCTGCTACTGTTACTGCTGCTACTATGGCTCAACTTGACACTAATGGTAAGCTCAAGGCAGTTTCCGCCGCTCCCTCTTCGGGCGCATACTTCACCATCGTTGGCAAGCATTCTATCGCAGTCGGTCAGGAGCTTGTTCCTACTTGGGTGCTTCGTTGCGAGCGCAACTAATCTAAACAAAAATATACAAAGGAGACATAAATATGAACGCAGAACTTAGAAAATTTGCTGGCGATAATGTAGATTTCTACGTCGCTTTTGAAGAGTATTACAACTGCAAGAATGACCCCACTCGTACTCCCTCTATCCCACTCACCGAGATGAGCGAGAAAATCAACAAGGGCTTCTTTGCTGAGATTGAGCGTCTTTCTGGCGTTAAGAGAGCAGATGCGCCCAACGCATGGATGGCTAACCCCTCCGTTAAGTGGGCTGCTTTCGCGCTTATTGATCAGGTTATCAATTCGCTTCTTCCTGCTTATATCACTAATTCCCTTAGTCCTTTTGTTGACATGAGATTTGTAGCTTATGGTGACGCTGTTCACTATAAGATTACTCCTCGTAACCTTTTCACCGTTTCAAAAGGGGTAACTAAAATTGCCGCATAACAGCGGCTCGCCCTGCTTGTTGAGTGATCAGCAAGTATTCCATGTTAATTGCTTTGAATCCCTAAAGCCTTTATTACTACAGCATAAGAATGAAATAAGTCTAAGTGCGAAAGTTGCGAAAGTAGAAAGAAAATAAAGGATAAGCATATGGTTAAATCCTAAGTGCTTGTAAATGGGTCTTTAGCATCCACTTTCCGAATAGGAAAAGGTACAACGATTATCCCCTTACGGGGGAGTAGATAACAAGCTAATGGTTATCGAAAAATATGGCTCTTATATATTAACGTGAATATATAAGATGAAGATTTAATCTGGTCTTATACGAAAGTATAAGCAGTTTTGCTTAAGGTTCGGCAAAACGGTGCGGGTGTTGCGACCCCGCATGAACAAAAACGCACACGGTGAAAGAACCACTTTCCGTCAGAAGAACTTCAAGGGTGATCTTATCGTCGCTCCCGAGGAGAGAATCGTTACTGTCTATTCCGATATGTATCGTGTTCTCGCAGGTAAGGAAGATATTGCAGAGTTTGTCCGTCTTGCTGTTCTTTCCATTGAGCGCGAAATGACCGCAGAGGCTGTTTCTGCTCTTGCGGCAGGTCTTAATACGGGTGTTTATCCGACCCAGTTCATCGAGACTGGTGCATTCAAGGCTCAGACCCTTATTGAGCTTGGTCAGCGTCTTGAGGCTTACAACTTCGGCATGAGACCTGTTATTATGGGCACTCAGGCTGCTCTTGCGAAGGTTCTTCCTGATTCTATCGCGGGTTATCGTATGAATGTTGCGGGTGCTAATGGCTCTGTTGGCATCATGGCTAACTTCTACAACTTTGACCTCTATGAACTGAAGCAGATTCCTACCGGCAGTGCTGATTTCGGTGTTGAGCTTGACAACAATACCCTTTACCTTGTCTCGCCCGGCGCAGATAAGGTTATCAAGGGTGCTGTTTCCAACACTCTTACCAATAGCAACCAGTTCTATGACAATGCTGATATTACTCAGAACTTTACTATCCGTAAGGATTGGAAGTTTACTTTCGCGTCTGCCGCATACGCAGGTAAGTACATTATCAACGAATAATTAACACTCTAATGGGGGATGGGGAAACCCATCCCCTTTGAATAAAAGGAATAAAAGGAGAATAAAATGGCTACTGCCACTACTAAGAAAACCACTACTGCTACCACTACTACGAGTACTACAGAAAAGCCTGAGACCGATTCAAGAATTGCTGAACAGGCTAATGAAATTGCTGAGCTTAAGGCGCAAATTGCTTTGCTCATGAAGGCGCAGAAAGCGTCCACACAAACTACTACTGTAGAATCTACGCCCAAAAAGAAGAAAAACGTTACCATTATAAATCTTTTCGCGGGCGGTCTTACTGTCAAGGGTAATTCTTATTACCACTTTGATAAGCAATTTGATAAGCGTGCTTTTTCGGAAGCAGAAGCAACTGCCATTGTCAACAATATGCCCAACGCTGCTCGTGAGGGAATTTTCTATATTACAGACGCACAGTTTGTAGAAGATAATGACCTTTCGGATGCATATGAAAATATGATTGATGATGTCAAGATGAAAACAATTCTTTCGCTTGACGCTAATTCGGTTCTTGTTCTTTATAAGAACGCAAGCGAGGCACAAAAAACAATTATTGAAAACATGATTGTTAATGGTCGGCTGAACGGCGAAGCACTTGATGCCAATATTCTTGTTGAGCTTGGTAAGATTACAGGCAAGAATTATATGGAAATAGAAACGATGGATAAGGAGGGGTAATATGACCTCTTTTGATACAATAGAAGACCTCGCATTACAGACAATAAATGATTATAAGTTGGTTAAACTTTATAGTCAATCTATAGATGATTTTCAAAAATGGTGCGATGGTTTTCTTTTGAGCGCGATTCCGCAATTTACGGATTGCGTACAGTCCCTTGCGTTTGACGTAGTGGAGCGTAAATTTGTCTCAGACTTAACCATACAAGAAATAAAAATTCTTGCGAATTTCTTTATAATTTCTTGGTGGGAAAGGGAGACTAATGACGGGACGCAGATAGCCCAGAAACTTAATGTTCCATCAAGTTTCAAGGTTGAAGGAGTTTCGTCGCAAAACATGAAAGAAAAGCAAAACATTATTGATAAACTTCGCGAAGAAAATTCACGACAAATCAATAATTATATATCTCAGCACGCCATGGATTTTTTTAATGAGGTGGGGCTATGAGTCAAAATAGATGCGCCGATGAATTTTATAAAATCCTTGGGCTATGGGAAGATGCTTTTCAAAAGCGGACGATTGAAAAAGACTCTTACTTAAAGTATCTTAATCGTTTGTTTGTAAAATATTATGGGCTTGATAAGCAAGAAATTTATGCGCTAATAAAGGGATTATATGAATTGAAGGATAACGCAGGACACGAAACTGTGAAATCTGTGGTGTTTCATTTAATTGAGTTAGGCGGTGAATAAATGCCGTTTAATCAATTTGCTTTGAGCATCGCAACAGGTATGACGCAACAGCCCAATGACCATTATCGTGAATTACAACAAGCTGTGCAAGATGCGCAATGGGACAATACGTCTACTAAGACACCTGAAAATGAAGGGATAGTTTTAGAGCAAGATGGTATTGGATTACCAACGTATCATGAAGTAGAAGCATGGGTTTATCCTGCAACTGAGGCGAGTGTTACAGCACAACGCAATTCAGGAGACTTCTTGCATTTTGCGTTTCGTGACATAAACCATAAAATTGTAAGAGGTATGTATTACCAATATAATGGTGATTATTGGCTTGTTAACGATGACAGCCCATACAATGGAATTCCAAGAGATTTGAGTATTCGTAGATGCGATAACGAGTTAAGAATCATTGACCCTTTGAATGGTGCATTGGTAATTATTCCTTGTTGTGTTGATTATGATATGGGTTCGCCCGCTGTTCAGATATCAAGATATATCAACACACCAAACAATCACGCTACAGTTATTCTACAGGGTAATGAAGAAACCTTACGCTTATGCGCGTTGAATACACGCTATATGCTTGATGGAAGACCTTTTAAGTTATGGTCGTTCCAAAAGTCTGTTCACACGGCTCAGTACGATATTGCCACATTGATTTACCTCGATATGTACCTTGACGAAATTCATGACGGAGATGATAAGATTAATCAAATTGCTGATAATGGCGTTTATGATTATTCTGTCAAACTTAATATGAAAGATTTTGAAGGTGCGCCGGGGGAGACTGCACAATTGGCATATTCTGTAATGCTAAACGGCACAGAAGTTGAACGTGATGTCGTATGGGAATACAATAAAGATGTAGTCTCTATTGACGAAAATTGCGTCATGACGCTAAAATCAACAATAGGCGCAACAACGCAAGTTAAATGTATGCTTAAGGGCAATCCTGACGTATATGCAATTTGTGAAGTAACTATTGGTGAAACAAAGGAAACATGGTCGGTTGCTATGAATCCTGAGTTCAAGACTTTGCGGCAATATGAAAGTATTGACGTTGAGTTGATACCTTATCGTAATGGTATTGCTCAAACTTTGTCGGTTGATATGTTGTCAAATAGTGACGCTATCTCAATCGAAAAATTGGATAAAAATAAATACCGTATAACAGGTCAAAAAATTAATAAACAAGTCTTGATTATACTAAAAGCAGAAAGTACGTTTATTAAACAACGATTCATTAAAGTGACAAGTATGATGGGGTGATTAAATGTACAATAGTTTAAGCAAACTCCCTATGGGGGCTTATAAAATTCTTGAATATTTGGCATTATCGCCCAAAGCAGAAAATTTATGGAAGATGATTAAGTATAATTCATATGACGCCTTAAGTAAAGATAATCTTTCTTTGGGCGAAAAGATGAATTACGTATGGAAGACGGGCAAACAAGAAGATTATTCAGTATTTTTTACAAATCTTATTGAAGATGGTATGGCTGAATCTAAATGTTTGCTAAAGATATATACTTATATTATTCAACCTAATGATTTGTACACGTCAGCTGTTGTTTATTCTTTTGATTGGTTGTATGGCGGTCAAATGAGCCTTGTTGATTATGACGGAATTCCTGTGTCACGTGCGGATTTGTTTACGAACATTATTTTTGATACCCTTAATGGTATAACTATTGGTGGTGTTGGTAAAATGATGTTTAATGATGATATCTCACGTTATATGGGCGTTAATAGTATTATAGGTAATTCTAAAACATTTACAGGTATTACATTAAAGATGGGAACATTAATGGGCGACGCAGGAAAGGATGAATCTTGTGAGTATTGATTTGCAGTACTTAAAAGAAGCATACTTTGCTTATGACGTGCCTGTTCCCTATCAATGTAAAAATGGTGATATTGTTAATATCATTCCAATAAGCGTTAAAAATAGTGCGATTTTTCGTAGTAGTATTGACGTTATAGCGTTTGATAAAAATAATCTCAACGACCCCAAAATAATTTCTATGAGTTATCTGGAATTTATTGTGGAGCTGATGAGAGAAAGTTCTGTTTATGTGCAAAAGTTTGTTAATATCTTAAAGTTGTGCCTTGGATTTAACTATCCAATGATTTCTTTTAATGAGACTAATAACAAGCCCTTAATAACAGACAAAGAAATAAATGTACAAATCACATACAAAGATTTTGAGAATATCAGAAGAATTATTCTTTATCAAAATATTCCCAAGTATGATGATGAGTATATTGACCCCGACTTGAAAAAAGCAATGGAGGAAACTGACAAGCTAAGATATAAGAACATTGAACCGCCCGATTTTGAGCGTAGATGTGCGATTATTACGGCTCATTGCGGTTTGTCTAAAAAAGACCAACTTGAAATGACGATGCGGTCTCATTCTATACTTTTCGACGAAGTTTGCGGGGAAGTTGAGTTTACCACTACCAGAGCTATTGCACTATTTGGCGGGAAAGGTAACGAAATTGAACATTGGATTTATCATAAAAAGAGAGATAAGTTTGATGGATATATTATGGGAAAAGACGATCTTGTAGGAAAGATGGGCGGTGAAGGAAAATTCGCTGAATCTACTAATACAAGTCGTGGCGATTCCCTTGAACAATTATACAAACAAGGAGGAAAATAAAAAATATGGCTGAAACCAATATTTTTACTGCGGGTCCTGCGCGTGCGCTGTTCTTTTATGGTCAAGACCTTATCGGAATTGGCAACACACTGAACGACACTACGTTCGATAGCTCGATTACCGCAGAGGAAGTCCGTGGTGGACAGGGTAATCTGCTCTACGGTCAATATTTCCATGATTCGGGACTGACAGTTTCTATTACTGATGCAATGTTTAACTTGCAGTACGTTGCCGCTAACCTTGGCGTCAACCTTGAGCAAGGTGGTCTGTCTATAGTTGAAGAGGAGGCTGTTGTTGGTGCAACTGCTAACTCTGTAACTCTTACTCAAACTCCTATTGCATTTGAGGGCGCTTACATTGGTTGGTACAAGGAGCCGTCTGCTACCGAATGGTCTATCGGTACTATTAATGCTGTTCAAAAGACCATGAATATTCCGGGTGCGACTACGGGCGCACATTACTGCGTGAAGTATTTCTATCAGAACGAGTCTGCTAAATCTATTACGATTAAGGCACAGTTTGTTCCCAAGGTGCTTCACCTTGTTCTGATTAATGACCTGTTTTCGGGTTCTTCTTCAGACGTTGCAGCCTCGACCTCTAAGTATGGACGTCTTATCACTGACATTCCTCACTTCCAGCTCGATGGTTCGCAAAACCTCGCATGGGCGGCGGCTTCTGCGGCAACTGTTTCTCTGTCTGGTAAGGCTCTTGCTTACTCCAGCACCGATTCTTGCGAAACTGAGCCTGTTTATGGCACTATGACGCAGGAAATCTTTGGTGCAGACTGGCGTGATGATGTTGTTGCGCTTGCTGTTGAGAATAGTGATATTGATCTTACCACTGGCGGCAAGGAAACTCTTATTGTTCGTGCCATCTTTGGTGGTGCTGTTGCGTCACAGCGTAAGGACAACTCTAACTTCACCTTCGCGGTTGAAGGTGGCGGATCGTCCATTATTACCGTTGACAACAAGGGTGTAGTCACTGCCGCTGGTAAGGGCTCCGCTTATGTCAATGTAACGCTTACTGACCATACCGATGTTGCCCCAGCTTACGTGCAGGTAACTGTTGAATAATTTTAGGGGGTGACTTTTTGTCGCCCCCTATTTTTATTAAGGAGGACAGTTATGTGTGATTATGTTGGTGGGAACAAATGCAATATAACCAATGACGTATGTCCCTTTATTTATTGGTGCAATAAAGTAAATGACTGGCGACCTCTTTCAAGTATGCCTAACCGGTGCAAAAAAATCGATTCTTTAGAAGCACCCGAAGGTTTTTATAAAGTGCGACAATCACGAAAGCAATGGCTGTATGTAGATATAAAGAATGAGACAATAATGATTAAAAATCCGTATGATGAAGTCCCTGCTTTTGTAAAGGTTGAACAAAATAGTGATACCTATAAAATAATTGATAAAAAGTGAGGATGTAATTATGGAACTTTTAGAGGCACGAGTGCATGAACTTGAAGAAAAGGTGACACGACTTGATACCGAATATCCTTTTCTAAAAGAGAGTCTTGATCAAAACACAAAAAGTTATCAAGAATTAAACAAAACGCTTGTTAGTTTTAAGGATACTATGACGACAATGAATCTACAAATGGCGACAATGAATAACAATATCCAAACACAGAAGAATGCTTTGGATAGGGTTGTTGGTGATGTTGAGACGTTAAAAAATAAAGTTGACAACGTGGACGAAAAAGGAAAATTTGATATCTTTGAATTTTTCAAAAAATATTTTCCTTGGATAGTTGTGCTGATTGGTATTGGGGTATTTGCTGCTTCCAATTTTATAAAATTTTGAACTAAAGGAATAAAAGGAGTAAATTATGAAAGAATTACAAAAGCCTGAACGCATTTATATTGAAGAGTTTGATATTTATGTCAAGCCACGACTCTCAGATGCGGAGATTCAACAGATTGCTAATAATGTTATTAAGTTTAAGACATGGGCGGAGCGCGAGAGAACTATGAATCTCATGATGTTCATTTACGCTACTGAGATTTCTGACGAAGATGAGATTAATGCCCTTGATTATGACCTGATGAACGAATGTGGCGTATTTAGCGCGGTTTGGAGTACTATTCAGAACGCTTATAGCATTCTTGACGCTATTGAATTTTCTGAATCAATACTTCTTGCGCTGTCGCAAATTGCTGAAAATCTTCCTGAAATGCTGAAGCCGATTGGCGAGGTGCTGAAACGTCATGGCAAGTCTACCCAAGAATGATCACGAATTAAGACGAACTTTGAAAACACCATTAATTGCGGCAGTGGATTACGTTATGCAAAAAATGTGGAATGAAAATAGAGATATTATTCGTAAAGTTGTATATGATGCAGGACTGCCCAGTGAATATGAAAGAACTGATGAATTTCGTAATGCATGGAATTATGAATGGCACAGCAGTCCAAAAACTGATGCTTTTGTCGAATATGAATTCTTTTATGATTGGGCACTGTTGAATATTAATCGAAAAAAAGCACAGCATGGTTCACCTGAGTGGCTAAAAAATTACGAGGACGTTCGTCCATATCTTGCCGATATAATCTACGGCGGTTTGTCAGGCAATTTATTTGGTGATGGCTATTGGTGTAAAGCACGTGATGCTTGGAGCGAATTGTTACATCAAATAGGCAAGCGTAATTTAAGCAATTGGTTCAAAGAAGGTTGTGAACAAGTTGGTCTTGAGATGGCAGGACGCGTTAATGTAGCATTGGGAGCATGGGATGTTCAATAATGAAATAATTCTTTCATTAGACGCTTCAACGACGAGCACGGGTTGGGCGATATTTGCCGAGGGTAAGCTAATAGACCACGGCACAATAAAGCCTGACCATGCGCTCGAATGGACAGATAGGATAATGGAAGAGTGGATAGAATTAAGCAAGATTATACAAAAGTATAAACCTGTAAGAATTGTGTCAGAAGCACCGCCAGCCAAAGAAGGTAAATTAACTTTACAAAAATTGGGTGCGGTTCAAGGCATGGTTTTAAGTTTATGTGCACACTTTGAACTAAAAGTTGACTTTTTATTGCCGTCTCAATGGCGCAGTAAATTAGGCATATTTGATGGAACAAGAGACGGCACTAAACGTGATATATTAAAACAAAAAGCGATTGAAACAGCTAATAAGACCTTTGGGCTTACGCTTAATTGGGTCAGCCCCAAAAGTGCTCGAAATGAGGACGATGTTGCCGAGGCGATTCTTATAGGATGGTCTGAGATTAAGCCCAGAGCTTTTGGAAAGTAGGGGTGTAATTATTGGCTACAGGAAATAAAAGAAATTATTCAATCCTTGTCGGCGTTGAACTCGATACGTCAGGCGTGCAACAGCAACTTGACGCATTAACCAAAAAAGCTATTAATATTAGCTTAAACGTTGAAGGTAAAGACGACCTAAAGGATGTTATTGATGGTCTTAAAAATTTAGATAAGACCGCAAAAGAAGCCGGAGAAGGAACAAAGAAAGTTTCTGATGGCGCACAAAATATGGGTCTAACATTCCAACAGGCTAATGATATCATGCAAAAAAGCGTTGATATTATTGGGCGTATGTTAGATAGTGTTTTTGAGCTTGATGATGCACTGATCGAGTTTCAAAAAGTGAGTGATCTCGCTGGGGACTCACTTGACGCATATGTTGACAAGTTAGCCCGAATGGGATTAGAAGTAGGTAGAACCGGTAAACCATAAGGTCAGAGCCGGGGCGTACAGATGGTAAATGTGCGTCGAGAATTGTTCAAAATCCAGTAAAGCCTAAAGCCTTGCCACTACAGCATAAGGATGAGATATGCTTACGTGCGAATGTGGGAAACTGTTAAAAACGGCAAGGATGACATATGGGCGAAAGTCCTAAGTGTTATATAATGGTAGATTGGTCGCGAAGTCCTGATGAGGGATGTGTCGAGAGACTTTATAAGTTCAACCCCTCCAATAGTATATATGATATTGACGAAAAAGTCAATAGGCAGAATATACAAATATAGGGTGAAGAAATAGTCCAAAGATTGGTAGAAATATCAATTGACTTATTAGAAAAAATGTGGTATAATAGTATCAGAAAATGAGAAAGGCAAGGTAAGAAAATATGCTTACATTCTTTGGTATGATTCTTGGTACTATCTTCTTTATTATTGTGATGATAGTTTATGGTATTATGAGGCTGTGTGGTTATAATCCTGACAAAAGTCAAGATGAAAAAATTACTAAAGCCATACAGGCTGATAACAAGCGTGAAAATGATATATATGCTGAATTTGGCGATTATCACGAATACAAGGAAGAGCATACAAGTAAGTATGTAGATTTTTCTGATAAGAAAATTTAGTCTGAAATGGTTTCAGCCGCTACTTAGGAATAGGTAGAGTATACGGTAACGTATACAAAAGAACGGGGTGAATTGCTGGGAAGTCCTTAGAGCCTTGTACACCATAGTGTAACAGAGACAAGGATTGGACAATCAGCATCCAAGCCAATATTGATTTATTGGAAGGTTCAACGACTACGATTGAAATAATATCGGTAGATATCAAGTGATATCGAAGTGCTCCGCATCTGTAAAAGATGAAGATATAGTCTAAACATTATATGAAAATATAAGAGGTGTTTATAATTGAGAAAAGGAAAAGAAGAACAAGTAAGAAAATGGTGTGAGGAACATGATTTACAACCATTAAATATAAGAAATATGTCAACCAAGTGCGGAAGAACTACTATTGTAGTGACTTTTATTTGCAAGCAGTGCGGAGCGAGATATGATAGACATTGGGGAAATCTTCAAAAGCAAGATTATCCGTGGTTGTGTAGTTCATGCGCACACAAAAAATCTCAAGATGAAAGACGTTTAACTGCGCAAAAGTTGGTCGACTTATTTGAGAAGTATGGATATAAGGTTTTAACTCCTATTGATAAAATTAAACCTATTGGAAAAAACAAACTTTATAATAAGTCATTAGTAGAAATACAAGATAATAAAGGATATTCTTTTGTAATAAACTGGAATAATTTTCATAATAGACTACAATATTATATTGAAATGAATGGACAAGGACGTGACAGTACGGGTAGTCGCGAAATGAGTTCCTTGGAAAAGAAAGTTTCTCAATATCTTGATTCTTTAAAAGTTGTCTATAAGCGCGAGTTTAAGATATCTGATTGTCGTGGAGAAAAACGTGCTTTGCCTTTTGATTTTTGCTTAAATTACTCAAGTGACTACATTCTTTTAATAGAGGTTGACGGAGAATTGCACTACAAAGAAAACGCACCTTATACGAAAGTTCATAAATACGATAAAATAAAAGATTATTATTGTCAATCTCACAATATTCCTTTGCTTAGGATTCCTTATTGGGAGTTTGACGATGAAACCTATAAAAAATCTATTGATAATTTTATAAACACTAATAGTAGTAACGATACTATTGAAGATTAATTGGAATTCCGAAAAAACTCTTACGGTGATGAAGAATCAGCTAACTTAGCTCGAGTTGCAAGTTTGCTTCAAAATGTTGCGGACGAGGAAATAAGTGCGGGTGATGCCGCTTCATTCCTTATTGCGCAAATGAAATCGTTTAATCTTTCTGCTGAAGACGCGATAACTATAGTTGATCAGGTAAATGCTGTCAGCAATTCCTTCGCAGTCTCTTCAGGAGATTTATCAAATAACCTCGGATTAGTTGCATCAACATCGGCGGCAGTAGGTAACTCGATGTCCGAAACACTTGCGATGATGACGGCAATTACCGAACAAACAAGAAGTGCTTCTAAGGCGTCACGTGGCTTGAATTCAATTTTTAGCCGCTACTCGCAAATTTTGGATGAAGAATCGTCCACGGGTAAAAAGCTAATAGAAATCTTTGAAGGATTAAATCTTGCGCTTTTTGACCAAGAAGGACAAATTAGAAGCACATATGATATACTTTCAGACCTTGCGGGAAAATGGCAGGGTTTGAGCAAGAATGAGCAAGAATATATTGCTTTAACATCAGCGGGTGGAGTTGCGCCCCTAATTAACGCGTATATGCGGGAACAACAAATTGCTTAGAGCCTTATATACCAAGTCACATAGTGATGGCGTAACTAATTATTACGGTATGGTAACAACTATAAGGATTGCAGAATCCGCAGGGAATTGTTCTTAAATAGAACTTGCCCTCAACGACTATCCCCACAACAGGGTGAGGTGAAATGCTCACAACAGGAGTACGGCTACAATGCTAAGTAGTGGGTGAAAACCCCTTAAATGGAAGTGCGTTAAGTCACGTAAGTGATGAGATATAGTCTGAACATTATGGGAAAACCATAAGAATCTAAACGATTGGAACAAAGTAGCGACTTGTTCTTAACAAACTGGCAAACCAACTTAACAACTTCTTAGCCCTTATGAACGGCTTCAATACCGCTCTTGAAGCTAATAAAGTTGCATTAAATTCGGCGGGTTCGGCTGTACAAGAGAACGAGAAGTACATGGACTCGCTCGCCGCAAAAGTTTCGCAGTTCAAATCCGCATGGGAAGCTTTTTCCAACTCTGTCGTAAATTCTGACCTTGTTAAGGGTGTTATTAATCTTGGCACTGGTGTACTTAAAATATTAAATACCGATTTAGGCGTGACGTTTACGCAACTCGGCTTATTAACAGGGGTTTTGACAGGCGGGATTAGTTTGTTATCCAAATTTGTTACAAACATTGGAACAGGCATCTTAACTCTTAAAAACTTAAGTACCGCGATAATAGGGGCAACAGAAGCAGGAGCAAGTTTCAAACTTGTTATGGCGGGTATATCAGGTCTCGCACCTGTGGCAGCTGCGGCTTTGGGTGCTGTTATAGTTGCTATAATAGGTTTATCAAGCGCAATTTCACGACAAAAAGAGTATTATAAAGAAGTTAATCAATATGCGAAAGAACTTAATGATACTTTTAAGGAATCTGACAAAACCTATAAAGAATCTCAAGATTCAATAGAAGGAACTGCTATTCTTCTTACTAAGTATACAGATAGACTTGATGTACTTGATAAGAAACTTGAAGCCAATAAAAATTATACCAAATTAACTACCGCTGAACAAATTGAGTTTAAGAATATTATCGATACCCTTAATGAAAAGATTCCCGGTCTCAATTTGAAGATAGATGAAACTACAGGAAAGCTCAATAAGCAAACTAAAGAGATTTACGGTCAAATTGAGGCATGGAAAGAACTTTCTTTAACAGACGCTTATCAAGGTTTTGTTCAATCTAAGAAGAAAGCGTATGAAGATACCCAAGTTGAATTAGCAACTCTTCAAGCAAAGCAAGAGCGTTTAGAGACTGAACGCGACGCATTTATTGAACAAAATAAAGGAAAAACAGATGTTTGGGGATACAATGTAAATGTGCCCCATAAGTTTGGCGAATCTTCTGATTCAGTTCTAAATCAATATGCCAATATTGAGGCAGAAATTACTAAAACCAAACAAGCTATAGAAGCCACGAGCAAAGCGTTAAAAGAAAATAAACAAGAATATGACGATGCAACAGCAGCGGCACAGGCTTATGAAAACGCTCAGTTACCCAAGACAACTAAAACCAAACGCTCAAACGCAATGGCGGTTGAATTTGGTGGCGGTACAGCACCGGGCACATCTCATGCACAAGAGCCTTTCTATAAATTCAGTTATTCTGATTGGCTTGATAAACAACAGCACGCGCTTGCTATGGGTGAAATTCAAGAATCGGATTATTATGCCTCGCTTGAGTTTATGCTCAACAAGTGGACAGATGAAAGTATCATCTCAACAAAAGAGCGTTGGCGTGCTGAAGAGGCGATTTATAAGTACAAGAAGGAACTTTCCGAACAAGAGCAAAAAGACTACGAAAAGAAGTTAAAAGCTCAACAAACCGCTTCTAAAACTTCTACAAAATCGTCTTACGATGACGCAAAAGCTCAAACCACAGCTTATAAGCAAGCTTTCACTGATTGGCTTGACGAAAAGGAATATTTGCTCAATACCGACCAGATTACTGAGAAAGAATATTATGACGCTCTTAAAGCAAAGAACGAAGAATACTATGGCGGCAAATCTGAATATCTTTCTGAGTATCGCAAGTATGCAGAGATTGTCTACAAGTGGGAAAAGAAGCAAAAGGATTGGGAAAAGCAGCAAAACGATGAAATAGCAAAAGCGGCAAAACAAGCACATGAAGATGAATTTGATTCATGGCTTGCTAAAATGGAACACGCTTTGGCTATGGGCGAGATTAGTGAGAAAGACTACTATGAACGCCTAAAAGAAATGTCCGATGAGTATTTTAAGGGCGATGAGGAATATCTTGAAAAGTACTGGAAGTATGAAGAAAAGTATTATTCTTGGAAGCAAAAGCAAATAGAAACGGCGGCTGAAGCTGAAAAGAAAGCGCAAGAAGAGGCTCTTGAGAGACAGAAGGAAAAGCTGAAACTTCAACAGCAAGAACTTCAGACTGAACAGGACAATCTTAATGCTGTTATCTCTTATGCTCAGAAATATTCTCAAAAGCAGATAGACGACATTGATGAGCGGATTAATAAGCTCAAAGATGAAGCGAATGCAATTAAGGACAATTATCAAGACCAAATTGATAAGCTCAAAGAAACTAATGAAGCTCTTGATGACCAAATAGAAAAGCAGAGACTTCTTGAAGCATTGGCAAAAGCTCAACAAACCAAGAAGTATGTGTTCAAGGATGGTCGTTTCCAATATGTAGACGATGTAGATGCTATTACCTCTGCACAGGAAGCACTTGATAACTACAATCGTCAACAGAGCTTGAACGAACGTGTGGCGTTGCTTGAGAAACAGCGTGACGCGGAACTTGCAAGCAATGAAGCGGCACAAGCGGCACTTGAGCAACAAAAGCAAAGGTGGCAAGACTATAAAGACGGTTGGGCAAATCTTACTGACGAATATGAATATAACCAAAATGAACTTCTTGCCCTTGAACAATATGGTATAGATTTTGAGAAGGCGACATGGGATGAGCGCATAGCAAATCTTAATGATTTCAAAGAAAGATATGCACAGAATGTTAAAGACCTTGAAAAATTGGCGGCACGCCTTAATAGTCTTGAAACTTCAAGTTCACCAAGTAGCACAATTCAAACAGCAACTAAAGTTGACCCCGACCAAGCAATCCTTGACGAGATGAAAGCAAATAGCCAAGCATGGTGGTTTGCAAGTACCGACAAGGAAAGAGAAGCAATTCATAAGCGCAATGTTGAGCTTAATGAAATGTTGTCTAAGAAGGGCACGTATGATTCCAGTTCAGGCAAGTGGTCACATTATGCTAAAGGCACAACATCAGCAAGGGGAGGCTTGTCGCTCGTCGGTGAAAAGGGAGCAGAGCTTAGAGTGCTAAACAAGGGTGATGGTGTTGTTCCTGCCCATATGACCGAGAATCTTATGGATTGGGGTACACAGAAACCTAACGACTTTGTGAATAAGATGTTGAATAAGGGTAAAGAGATATTAAGTAATGTTATCAATGTTGGCAATGTATCATTGCCCAATGTACAAAATGCCAAAGAATTTGTTTCAGAACTTAAGAATCTTGCTTATCAAGCGGCTTATTCAAGAACGTGATATAAGGAGGGGGCAACCCCTCCTTTTAATGGAGAACTAAAAGAATGAATCAAAGTAATGATTTTCTTGAAGCGATAAAAATAATTGTTGACCGGGAAATAGACAAACGTGCTTCGCAAATATACACAGGCTTAGTTGCTAAAGTCAACGGTAATAAGTGTGATATGCTTATTAATGGAAAGACTTATTCCATTCTTGTATATGGCGGTACGCCCGCGGTTAATCAAGTTTATCCCGTATTTGCTCCACAAGGCAATATGTCAGCGGCTTTTACAATAGTACCATGATGAAAAGGATGTGATGTTATGGCACTAACTACACCTACCTTAATGCAACAAAATGCGTTCGATGCAACACAAGCTCATGTGTTTACATTTAATGTTTATTCAGGTTCGCAAATAACAGGTAGTAAATTAACAATTAAGAATAATGCGACACTTGAGACAGTATATGATGGAACGGAAACTTCTTATGCTTTTGAGCACACTGTTCCTGCCAATACCTTGACAAATGGTGTGTATTATCAAGCATCAATACAAACAATGGATGCGCAAGGAAATTTTTCGCCCGCGTCCAATATTATACAATTTTATTGCTATTCAGCACCAACACTTGTATTTAATAATATCCCTACGGCGAATATTATTCCAAGCGCAAGTTTCGCTTTTGAGGTAAAATATAATCAAGCTGAAGGCGAAGCTCTTGACAATTACGTATTCAATCTTTACACAACTGCTGGAACACCGATATCTACTTCAGGGCGGTTATATAATACTACCACAACCGTTCCTACGGTGTTCGCCTATACATTTAGTGGATTTAACAACGGCGAAGATTATGTGGTTGAAGTTAACGCTGTTACTGTTGAAGGAACACAAATTACCACGGGCAAGCAGACTGTATTTATACAGTATTCACAACCGGGTATGTTCTCAAGTTTATATCTAACCAACAACTGTAAAAACGGATATATTACTGTTCAAGCGAATGTTATTGGTATTAATGGTGAAGCTGATCCGATGCCACCTAATTATGAAATACTTTTGGGTGAAAATGTTGTAAAACTGCAAGGAAATCAATACGTTCAATGGACAGAAGGTTATGAAATTCCTGAAAACTTTACACTACGTATATGGGGTTATTTTGTGGATGACACTTTGGCTCCTCAAGGCGAATTCTCTACAATATTTATACCTTGTGCTTATCTTACTAACTCCAAAGGTAATTTTATAGAAGTTGGCACAAAATATGATGTGGAGCGAAATAGCGCAGGACAGCCTACAGGAATAAAAGCAAGCCCTTGTTTAACAGTTAAACAAGATATTACTGATATTCATGGTTATGAATTAGTGGGTGAAAAAATAACGTATACTGAGGGTTTAGATTTTGTGATAACTCTAAAATGTGTCAACAACTTATACTCTATTTCACTATCTAAACAAACAACAACAGGGGGTACAACTTAATGATAAATTTTGTAGGATATAATTTTGTAGATGATATCAACTCCCTTGACCCATATCCAACCAGTATTAGACAATTAACTTCAACAAAAATTCAGCACGGTATATTTAATCATATTAATATATCATCAAACACGTCAATAACGTCAACAATTCCACCTGAAGCATGGGATTATAGCACTGTTCTTGACTGTAATTTTGATAACAATATATCAGGCGGTAACGTTGACCAGCTGTCTGAGGGAATTACTGAGGTTAGAATTAAACGTCGTCCTGTTGGTACGTTTGACTGGATATTGATTAAATCTTATCCTGTTACAAGCCTTGATGACCTTTCATTTATATTTAACGACAACCTGTGCTATAACGATGTAGAATACGAATATGCTTACGTGCCAGTCTATGGTAATGTGGAGGGGCAATATGCTGTTTCTACTATTTTGTCACAATTTGATGGTGTGTTTGTTTGTGACGTGGATACTATTATTAAATTTTATGCGGGTGTGGAGTATGGCACAACCGACACTGCTCAACAAGTTGGTACTTTTACTGTTCTTGGTCGCCAGTATCCTGTTGTTATTAGCAATGGTCTAAGTAATTATCAAACAGGCTCAGTTACCGGAATGGTGCTACCTGATGATTATGAGGAGTCACGAAATATTGACCGCATGGCGATTGTTCGCAAACGTGACAATTTGATTAAGTTCTTGACCAACAAAAAAGCAAAGATTCTTAAGGACTACAACGGTAATAAATGGCTGTGCTATGTCACATCTAATCCGCAAACGTCATATGCCAATGAATATGGTCAAGGTATTGTATCTGTTGGCTTTGGCTGGACGGAAATTGGTGATGCTGAATCAAGGGATGACCTTGTTAAAGCCGGACTTGCTAAAGGTGAATAATTATGCCTCTTAATATTAATCAAGAAGATTTTAACGTTGTAAAACAACCTTTTATTAATAAGTATCTAAAGCTAAATGTGCTTAATTTCAACTTAAGCGTTGTAAATGAAATAAGCGGAAACCTTATTTCATTTGACGTGTCAGTCAATGCAGATTCAGACTTAAGAAGAAGTTGTTCAGTTAGCTTTGTTGTAACGGATAGTTCCTTTGAGCCTGAAAGTGGCTCACAAATTTGGCTCAATTCTTTCATTCAACCTTATGTAGGATATGAAAATATCTATACAGGCAAGATACAGTGGTATAATCAAGGCATATACCTTATTAATACGCCTACGTATTTTTATGACGCGACAAACAACACCCTGTCTTTCCAAGGGCTTGACTTGATGTCTAAGCTTACGGGTGTACGCAATGGTGCTCTTCCGGGTGTGCCTACGATTATCCCCCAAGGCTCAAGCGTTCGTGAAGCGATGATTGCCGCGATTAAGTTGGCAGGATTCACTAAATACGTTGTCAATGAATGCACAAATATCGATGGTTCTATACAAGCAGTTCCATATGATATTCAGGTTAATCAAGGCGGATATGTATTTGACATAATTAAACAACTTAGGGATATTCTGCCCAATTATCAAGTATATTTTGATGTTAACGGCGTTTTCCATTATGACCAGATTCCAAGTGGCGATAATGACCCTGTATTGATTGATGACACATTGTGGAATGATGTCAACATGAGCGACAATATCACGACAGATTTTGAAAGCGTTAAGAACTATATAGAGGTCTATGGCAAGAGCCATACAGTAAATTATTTCCCGTCTGCAACAAGTGTATCAGGTGGAACATTGAATCTTACCATAGCTGGGTATACAGAAACAGCGGGCAACATGATAGGGTTTGTACCCACGACAAGCATTGCGACAAGTGTCTATATAAAAGTCAACAACGGCACGGCAAGAAAACTTGTGGATAGTGCCGGAAATGGCGTCAAAAACCTTGATAAAGATGTATATTATGTCGCAGTTTATCAATCAAACAATACCTATCTATTCCTCGGGCATCAACAAGCACAGGCTGTCGCGACAGATGATAACCCTGAATCGCCGTTTTATGTAGACGGTTCAGTGGGCATGATTAGACAGGTTTTGAGCGGTGGCGACTATGACAATATTATGTCTGATGAATTGGCTCTACAAAGGGCGAAACTTGAGATTTACTGGAAGTGCCGGTTGAACGACAGCATAGCTCTTACGTGCATACCGATACCGTGGGTTGATGTAAATATCCTTGTGTCTCATGCGCCTAAGAACTCAAGCAAACAGAAGAAGTATATGGTAAAATCATTTAATGCATCATATGGCGACAATACGACGATGACCATTAATGCGATTAGTTATTATGCGTATTATAGCCCTGCTCCTAAACCTGAGCCTCAGCCTATACCGATAAATTATATTCAATCGACCGGAACGCAGTATATCGACTCAGGTGTGGTTGAAACGGCTGACACGGCGATTGATTGTTCTTTTGATATTGTTTTCCCAGCATCAGATTACGTATTTGGTTCAAAGCAAAATAGTCAAAATATGGCATATAACGCATTTTTCAATGATAATACTTTTGAATATAATTATGTAGATATAATCAATGACTCTTCTATTTCTTTCAGTTCTGTTACTATTTCACAAAATGTAACAGGAACAAAGAATAAAATTGTCATTACCGACTCTAATCTTGGGGCGGTTGAATATGAAGAATCTATAGGAACACCACAAAACGAGACAATCCTTATTTGCGCGATACGTAAGAATGACGGTTCAATACGTCCTTATGGTGGAAAGTTGAAGATAAAATATTTCAAGATAAAACAAAAGGGAGAACTTGTTCGGGATTTTGTCCCTCGTAAGAATCCATCAGGCGAAGCCAGCTTATACGATAATATAACTAAACAATTCTACGGTAACGCCGGGAGCGGTACATTTATTCCCGGTGAGGAAGTAACCAATTAAATTAAAAGAAGGTGATTCTATGGCAAGTACGTACCCAAATTCAATTCAATCGTTTCCAACAATGGAAGACTTAACAGCGTCCGACCTTGCACTTGTCAAGCAGTTTCAAGTCGCAATGCAATCGGGTAATATACAACAAGCGCAAGCAATTCTTACCCTTATTCCAAATTATCAAAACAAAATAATCTCAACTTCCCTTATGAACACGGCATGGGACACCCTTGTTGCTTTGCAGGAACAATTTGCTAAACGTTACAGTCCTGCATACGTGGTATCTGAAACTCAGCCGGCTTCACAAGAGATTGGAGATTATTGGTTTAAGGTGACAGGGACGGTGGATTAATGGGCGCATCAAATTTTAAGTATAGTGATATAAATATATCCAAACGCGAAGATTGGGGAAGTTTTATTGAGCTTATGCAACAAGGCAAGTATACAGAGGCTTTGGCTGTGTTGCAAGGAACATCTTTTGAAAATATTGCCACAACTGCCGCGTTTTGGAACACCCTGTTTAATTATATTGTCAACACTGAAGAATTAAAGGACGATACATTTAAGTCAACAAAAATTCAAACGTCCTCAACAGCTCCTGCTGATTTGACGACAGGGCAGATTTATTTTAAGGTGAAGTCATGAGCAAAAAGAAAATTTTAATGCAGAGGTTTAACGGTACGGGGTATGACCCTCAGTATCCGGAAACCCATGTAAAGAATGTAACAGGTGTTAACCAGACTGTTGCTAATAATGTTGGTGTTGCCGCAACTGATGGTGCAACCGTTATTGGGGAGATGAGTGAAATTGATTATTTCGTCTCCCCTCAAGGCACAACCACGGGCACATCAACAGCATATAATCTTAACATAGGAAGTCAATACACGTCCCTTGATGATATGGATGGTGTGGTTATCAGGGCAAAATTTCATACCACCACAGGAGATAATCCCACACTTAATGTAAACGGATTAGGCGCAAAGCCAATACTTGCCGAAAATGGCGCAAATATCCCTTATCAAATTGGTGAGAATGTATGGGCTACGCTGATTTGGTCAAGTACCTTGAATGGATGGATTGTTCAAGGATGGGGAAAGAAGAAAGTAATGAAAACTGAATTAATTACTTCTACTTCTACATGGACTGTTCCTGATAATATTGATAGTTTGTTGAACGTTAGATTGTTTGGTGGTGGCGGCGGTGGTGGTAGAGGAAGTTATCTTTCGGGAGGCAATGGCGGCGCAGGTGGTTATATGTCCGTAGGAAACTTTTCTGTTAAGGCGAAAGAAAAATATAATATAACTATAGGTAGAGGTGGCAGTGGTTCTCAGCCCTTCGGTGGTAGAAGAGCAGGAGAGACAGGAGGGGTTACTTCGTTTGCGACGCTCCTTTCAGCAAATGGCGGCGGTGGCGGCGATGAAGGCTATTATTATTCGGGTACATCGGGGGGGTCAGGTGGTTCAGGTGGAGGCGCTGGCGGTGCTTATGTAACAAGTCGAGCAAACGGTATAGGAACAGGTGATTATGGAGGAAATGGTGGTGCTGGTGGTACTCCTGACATAACAAGTGGTCGTGGGGGTAATGGGATGTCGGTTTCAGGACTTGGAAACGGTTCAGGTGGATATTATGGAACAGGTGATATAGCCGGAGGCGGCGGTGGTGGCGGCTATGGTGGAAGAGGGGGTTATGGCGGTGATGCTACCACAACACCTTCCGACAAAAGTGATTTCACCGACTTTAATGCTGGCGGTGGCGGCGGTGGCGGTGGTGGTGGCTATGGAGCAAGTGGCGGCAATGGTGGGGATGGAGGATATGGTGGAAGAAAAAGTGGAAGTCCTGCTTTAGGAAAAAATCCAACGCCGGGAAGAAATGCAGGAAACGGAGCAAGTTCATATGCGGCTGGCGGCGGCGGCGGAGGTGGATACGGTGATGAATCTAATGCAAGCGGTTTTACCCATCAATATGGGGGTGGTGATGGTGGCGATGGTATTTGTATTCTTACCTATTGGACACGTGATGATGTTTAATCTAATTTAATTAGAGGTAAAATAAATGGCAAAACAATTGATAACTTGGCAAGAAAAGGTTTCAGCGACAGCGTATGACACTATATATCCTGAAACGCTTTCTGAGCAAGTTCATATAAATAATGAGATAGCAAATAATTTAGGCATATCACCTGAAGTTGCGTTAGATGCAGCTCTTGAAAAGCTGTCTGCGACGGATAAAAATATTAGGTCGCAAGGTGTAGCAACGGGTACTGCAACGGCGTTAGCATTGAGTGTAAATGTATTTACATTGTTCGATGGCGTAGTTGTCAGAGCTAAGATTCCCTTTGATACAGAAAAGGGATTAACGTTAAATGTTAACAACACAGGTGCAAAATCTATATATAGAATAGACGGACAACCCATTGACCTTGTATTAAAATCAGGTGCATGGTGTACGTTTATTTATTCCAGCGCGTTAGATGGTTGGGTACTTCAAGGATGGAGTACTAAGCCGGTACTTAAAACAGAGGTTATAACTAAAACGCAAACATGGACTGTGCCTGATGGCGTTACAAGCGTGAATGTGCTCTTATTTGGTGGCGGTGGTGGCGGTGGATATACAAGCGTGTCTTATGAGTCCACCTATGAAGAAACAGGAACAGGTGCTGGCGGTGGCGGTGGCGGTGGTTATATGGCGAAATCAACTTTAACAGTCACCCCAAAGCAAACGATAAACATAACTATTGGAGCAGGAGGAGCATCCGGAGCGTATAATGCAGATGGAAATAATGGAGGAGTAACCTCTTTTGGAACATTGCTTTCTGCCCAAGGTGGGGGAGGCGGCAAGAAAGGAACTTCAACATATACGTCAGGAAAAGGCGGTGACGGGGGGACAGGAGGCTCAGGAGGCGGAGGAGGTAGTGCTTCTAAAAGGCGCGATTCAGAATCCTCACGATATAATTATGTTCAACCCGGAGGTAATGGCGGCAATGGTGCGCAGTTTGGCGGCGGTGGTGGCGCTTATCGTGGCAATGGCGGTAATGGTGGCACGTATGGAGGTGGTGGTGGCGCGGGCGATGGAGGAACCGCTGGAGTAGGCGGACAATACGGCGGCAATGGCGGCGCTCCTGGCAAAGCAGGAAACGCGGGGACAAATACGACATCAATAGCTGATATTGACTTCAAAGGCGAAGGAAAGGGTGGTAATGGATATACTGTAGGGTCGGAAAAAAGAAGCGGCGGTGGTGGAGGCGGCTACGGCGGTAACGGAGGCAACGGAGGAAGTTTCGAAGGCGGTGGTGGCGGCGGCTACGGAGGCAACGGAACTAATGGAGGGTATGGCTCCGGAGGTGGAGGCTATGGTGCTTCAGGCTATAAAGCTGGCGGCGGTGGTTATGGTGTTAATAACTACGGTCATGGCGGCGATAGCGATGGAGCAGGAGCTTCCGGTATTTGCGTAATCACCTATGTCGCTCAAGAATCCTAAGAATAACCCGAACAAAAGGAGATAATTAATCAAATGAAAATATTTCAAATAGTTAACAACATATGCTACTACGATGCAACCCCGGTTCACCCAACTCTTGAATCAACCGTCGACCGGTATCCACCTGACGTCCTGTTTGTGGAAGCACCTGATATCGTCCGTGAAGGATGGGGATATGACCCAACCGAAACAGGCGATGCAAGATTCATCCGTCCTACGCCCCCGGAAGGTTGGCAATACGATGATGAAACAGGCACATTCTATCAAGGCAAACTTTATGACCCTTATCGTGAACGTAAGATTGCCGAGTGCGATGAGGCTTGTTCAAGAGCAATTGTTAAGGGGTGCGACGTAACACTTGAGGATGGCACTGTTGAGCATTTCGCACTCACGGCAGAAGACCAGATTAACATAGCAACTGCTGAAAAAGCCGTTCGGGCAGGAGCAACACAATTCCCATATCACGCAGATGGAAAGTTGTGTAGATTGTATGACGCCAAGGATATTATGAATATTATCAATACGGCAACTGCGTGGAAGACTTATCATACAACCTATTTTAACCATCTTAAGCAATGGATTAATCGCACAGAGGAAAAAGCGGATATTTTGGCGATTCATTATGGCGATGAATTACCCGCTGACCTTAAGCAATCTCTTGACGCTATAACGGCGGCAATGAAAGCCCTCATTGATTCAGGTGCGACAGCATCATGAAAAAGGCGATAGAAGCCTTCATATTAACTTGCTTTGGTGGGAGTATTTACGTCATGATGGAAATTTTGTGGCGTGGATATTCCCACTGGGCAATGTTCTTTGTAGGTGGATTGGCGTTCCTTTGTGTAGGCGCAATCAATGAAATTATCCCTTGGGACGTGCCGTTAATTGCGCAGATGATACTTGGCGGTCAGATTATTACCATGATTGAATTTATATCAGGATGTGTGTTAAACCTGTGGCTCAAATGGAATGTCTGGGATTATAGCAATCTGCCGTTTAATGTGTTGGGGCAAATTTGCTTGCCGTTTACGTTGTTGTGGTGTTTAATTTCGTTGATTGCGATATTGCTTGATGATTGGTTAAGATGGAAACTTTTTGGGGAAGAAAAGCCCCATTATAAAATTGTTTAGGAGGATTAGATTATGGCTAATGAAATGAATAAAGTCCCGTGCGGCGGTTTTGTTGCCGGTGCGGGACTTAAGGTCGAAGATGGCAAAGTATCGGTTAACGGTGGCGTTGAGACTTGGATTTGGTGTAAAATGACTCCTCAAACTTCGGATACTTCTGCTGATTTGGGTTATTGCTATATTAACGAAATTCGAGTGACAGATGCTGATTATAATGAACTTTGGTCATTTACACCAGAAACTCCCAGAAAAGACGCAGGATTGAGAGAATGTATGGATTGGCTCGCAGAAAACGATAGAGTTAAAAATCTTGGCTTTGGAAGTTATTCATTTAATTCATATTACAGATATGAGCCGTGGATTTTGGCAAAATTTGTTGACGCAAAAGACAATGATCGGTATATTGAAGGATATGAATTTATTACACCGCGTCCTTTTGTTATCTCTGGTGCTAAGTCAGGCTTTTTTCAAGAAGAATATAGACTTTATTTCGCTAAGCCTTTTTCTACTATGAAATGGAAATATTTAAGCACGGGAATTAAAAACTATCAATTTGCTGCATATACTAAATCTGCCAACTAATATTATACCCCGGATTAACGTCCGGGGTATTTTTTGTTAAGGAATCAAACGCCAAATTTCTTTTGGTAACTTTGCTTCGTGTTCACGAAGAGTTTCTTTTACGTACACACTCGCAAACCAACAATCCTTAAAATTGTTTGACAGTTTATCAGCAGTGGTCGAATAGTTATCAGATGTTGTATATTCTTTGTTCCACGGTCTATCAACCAACCAACAATCGTTACACAACGTATCATCAATATTTTTGGTGTAGTCATCAATCATGATATCACCCATGAGCAGATGTTTATCATTGCACGTGATGATGTGATGCTTGTCGATGCCTGTTGCCTCAGACGCTACTGTGAGCTTTTCCCTAAGCCCTGTTTTTAAGGGGTTGGTTGCTGTAACAAGATAGACGGTAAAATAATCGGGTTGGGCAACCATCGTCCGTACAAGCCCACAGATTGGTTCAATAGGCTGTACATCATCCCATGTTTTTGGCTTGGTCAAGAATTCAAAGAAATCATCATCAACTTTATCGCTGAAATAGTTCCAACAGGTCACATCATCAAGGGTAATGGACTTGTTATAGCGACGATTGTATTCATCTACTATTAGCTGCTCCGTATTAAGGATAGTGTTGTCGATATCGCATAAGATAATCAGTGGTTCACTCATGGGCAATATCCTCGCAAGCACTCATTAGTTTCTTGTAAAGGTCTGCACCTGTATCCCAACCGTGGTCGTTGTCGATGAGGTAAGCAGACTGGTAATCTTCCGGAAGGTTGAGTTTAGGGAAGAATGTGTTGACACGATTAAGGTTTTCCTGCATAATGGTGGGTTTAGACCCCATCGCTATAAGAAGCATACGGACTTCATCGGGCGTGAAACTTAAGGTTATTGTTTTCATCTCAGTTCTCCTTTTCTTTGTTAAAATTTCTACCAATCAGTGCCATAGCGTCATCAAGAGCGTCAAAGAGCTTACTATCTTCGTCACCAAATGGTACATGGGATGGATGGTTGTTCATATAGGCAATTACGCGCTCATATGCGCCACTGACAGCTGAGTTGGATTCAGTGGCAAGATATTCTTCATAATCATCACGTATTGCGTTGACGATGGTTGATGTGGTTGCCTGTCCAAGCAGTGCGTGTAAGATAGCCACCTGAATGTTGTTAAGGGTAAGGGTGATGGTCATTTGTTTAATTCCTTTCTGTTTTAGGCTGTCGCCTTTATGTATATATTATACCATAGTTTTTAGAGGAAATCAACATGATTTTATGAACGGTAGGTAAATAGTCGTTCATAAGTTTTCCGTGCCTTGTTGGTTAAAAAACTCTTGCTGTACACGGAGTTTTTATGATGATTGGCTCTCTTGTTTACATATATATTATAACACGCTTGAAAGAAAATGTCAAGAGGTTTTGAGAAAAAAGTTGTAAATAAAATGTTAAAGGGTAGTCTATAACAGACTACCCCTTTTTTGTTTAGGTTAATTTGTTCCGGTTGAGCCGAAGCCACCTCTATCAGGTGAATCAAGGGTATCAACCTTAACTATATCAACAGGAGGCATCTTGGGCACAATGCGGAACTGAGCTATGCGATCGTTTTTGTAGATGGTTGTAATGCGTGTTGCGTAAACAGGCATACACCATATGTCGTTATTGCCGGAAAATGAGTTGTCAATTACGCCAACGGAATTTACTTGTATTATCCCCCATTTCTTAAACGTTGATGAACGTGGAGCAAGATGGGCTTCATAACCGTCTGGGAGCTTCATGGATACGCCAAGGTCGATTAGAGCAAAATCGCCAGGATACAGTGTGTAGTCCTTGGATGCTCTAAGGTCTATCCAGTCCCCATTAGGTAGGGGCTGAATAGGTTCTATATCGGTGTGATAAAGTATTTCAATTTTCATTTGTTGTCTCCTTTAACGATGCTTCATAAAATTCTTTGAGATATGGGACTTGTTCAAGGCAAATATCTCTAAATTCATTCCATTCATCAAGTTTATGATTTTTACGTTGATGTAGAATGGATAGTAGAGTTTCCATAGACATATCCCATGTGCGCCGTTGATTGTAGGATGAGGGAAGAAGCTGAATCATCTGCCACCAATATTTCTTGTCTTTGGTTTCGAGGTACTGTCTACGTGCTGTGTTGAGTACATCAAGAACATCATAATACAGAAAATCTTTGTAGCTGGAAACTTGACCATTTTCGTTTTCAAAATCGTCTTGGTCATCAATCAAATGTTCATGGGAAAAATCATCAAGAGTAAATTCTTTCGCGGCAATCTTGTGCATCGTGCTACAGGAGTTTGTTGTTGTTCCAACCTTATAAGTATCGGCTTCTTTCCACCAATACAAAGGGGCTATAACGTCCATCTGCACATGAATCATACGTAGAAACTTACGATGCTCTGTTCCTGCTTTGATGAGGCGAGTAGCAAGATTAAGGTCATTTCCACCTATTTCAAGAATATCATCAGACACTGTAGTATCTGCTTTATCCCATGAATTAAGGGGGTTGCGCATTCCGCGCATTGCCCCTTCAATTCCAAAGACTTCAATAGCCTCAACTTTAATCATCATCAATCTCCATAATTACCTCAACAACAAGATTTGCTTCTGTGCCGTTGTAGCAATGAATGACTTGCTTGACCTTATAGATTTCGCCCGCCGTGATATAGTCTTCATATTCAGGGTTAAGATTGACGGGAGAATCGATATCAAATATAATCCTTTCACCCTTGCGCGGAATGGGCATATCGTTGTTGTCCATTTCAATTGAAGCGACAAGAACGGTGTTTTCATCATCCTTGCCTATACGAAGGTAATAGTTGACGGTATTAGTTGACTGATAGGTGCGAATTGCTGTGCAATCGCGATGTTCTGCGTAACTCATGTTAATTGTTCTCCTTTTTATCTTTAGATATTATATAGTGGAAAAAGGAATCTTTGTGGGGCAAATTCTCCGAAAAATTCTTTCTCCCATTTTAATCTTTGTATTATAGCTTCTTTTTCGTCACGAAATGTCTTTTCTTTGTGCTTCTTTTTATCATAATATATTTGCGCACGCCAAGAATTCGCGCATCTTGGGTCTTTTCTCACACCAATAATTTTGTTTCCGCCTAAATGGTTGGGCATTGGTCTTTTATGTGTATTTCTACAATTTTCTTGGTGAGTACAGATTCTTAAGTTGGACAATAAATTGTTTTTGGTGTTGCCGTCTATGTGATCTACAAAATCCCCTTCTATAAAATTATTGGAAATTTTTATAAGAAAAACGTGCAAACCTATATATTTATTATTCATTTCTGAACAAGCGTATCCAGCACTGTAGCCCCAATGATGGGACGACACTTGTTCATAAAATTTTTTATCAAAGAAAAAAGTGTGTGTTTCTAAGTTAGTGCGTGTGATTTCTAAAAAGCAAACTTCTTTATCGAAATAATATTTGTTAAGACTTTTTTTCATTTATGAAAATCATTAAGCCACAATGACAGCTTCCTTCCTGTCCTGCCTTTATCATATCACGGAATTCCTTGCACATACACTTTGTATCGGGCGTATGGTCTATGCGACATGGACAGTAGCCATTAGATTCTTTAAGGGCTTGCAGGATTTGTTCTTTTAGTTCTGTATCATCTGTGTATTTTATCATATTCTATACCATGTTTAGTCCAAAAACGTGAGGTTATATCAATCAATTGATTGTCTTTGATTTGATAGAATCGCTGATTGGTAGTAGGAGAATTAAGTCCTCCTTTTGCGTTATTATATTCACCTAATTTAAGATAATCGATGACGGAAAGATAAGGTATGAATGCTTCATAAGTGTTGTTGCCACTATATATAGCAACCTTTAATCCAAGACTTTTTACGAACCTTGCGTAGTTTATAAGTTCACCGGTATTCCTGTCTCCGCCCATAAAACAAACACACGTTATCATTTTTCCGTATTCGTCTAATAACGCAGATAGATTATCTTTAAGGGGCAACGCCCCCTCATCATCCCAAAGGTACTTGGAGTGACAATCGGGACAGTGATGAGGGCAGTTGCTAATGTTAATAGCTAAAGATATTTCGTCAGGTACTTCTTGCAGTGCTATTGTGTAACCTTTATACATTAACATTATTGTCGTAATACCTTGTCTTTGCTTCTTTTTGCCGTGCTTCTGACCACTTAGATACACGCTTGAGATAACCTATGATACGTGTTAGATAATCTACATTGTCTGAACCACACTTGGGGCATTTGGGAAGATTGTGCTTGGTGATGAATCCACAATCGTTACACACTGTATTGGGTATATTGAAGGTGAAGTAGGAACAACCCGTGTTAATGGCTATTTCCATGACTTTCTTGTACTGTGGTTTAGATAAATGTTCTTCCAGATTTGCATGAAGAGCAGAACCACCATCAAGATACTTGGTCAAACGCTTGCCATGAAGAATGAACTTGTCGACGAGGTTGCACGACTCATCCTCAACCTTGTAGAAATAGCTGTTATAACAATTACGAGGGACAATATAGCCATCCTTCTTGTCCCATTTAGCATTCTTAATACCAAGGTTTTCACCGGGAACGAATTCCGTATTAAACATTACTTCACTTGTGCGGGCTTTACGGTTTTCTTCATAGATTGGCTTAAGGATGGATTCACCATAAGCAAAATACTGTTCATTAGGAGATATATCTATGCCAAGGAATTCCGCGCCTTCTACAAAGCCGTTTATACCAATGGTAAGATATTGTTTATCAAGACTGATATATCCTGCATTATAAGCGGTTAAGAGATTAGCCTTGAAGTTGTCCTTGACAATCTCGTTAAATGCAAGTAAATACTTATGAATCTTCTTGACTTGCTCACGCACTGCTTCGGATATATCTATACCGTCACGCTTTGCATTCTGTACAAGACGGTTAATATTGATAGTCATAACACCCTTAGAGCCTGTTGATACACCGCCCGCGCCAAGAGTATAAGAGAATGTGTTGTCTTGGACTTCGTTCTTAAGACGGCAGTTATGAGTGATTGCTCCGTTAGGAAGGGTGAAATAAGGCTCATCCTTATCATCCATTTCAAAGCAATAAACATATTCGTCATTGTATTCAATAGGTGTGATTGACTTTATCTTAAAGAAGAGTGAGTTATTTAACCATCTATGAACATCTTTTTGTTTGCGCTTATAAGTTTCATACCATCTAATGCAATATACAGGATAATTGCGATTAAATGATTCACCTCTGATGACAACCTCATCGTCTCCCGTGCGGTCACTTACATCAATGATTGTTGAATAGCCAAGAGAAACGCAAAGGGTTTCGATATTATCAATCAGTTCCTTAGAGGTCGAATATATTCTATTGCTATTGCCTCCGTCAGTAAGGTAGTATCCATCAAGAATGCCCTGCCTAAATTCTACAGATTGTAGCAAGCAATCCATGTTAAGCGATTTCTCAAAGCAATACTTACCGCTTACATAAGAACGAATAAATGATGCAACGTCATTATCTCTTATGGTAACAGGATAAACATTATTATAAACTTTACCAAGATTTATCTTAATATTTTTTCCTACCGCCCCTTGAATTTTTTTAAGTGCCACAGAATACTTTTCTTCGTTGAGACTCAGCTGAACCGTTGTGGTAAAAGTTTCATTTTCTTCATCACTCATAGAGCCATCACCAAGATACATACCGATAAGGAAACCTTGGTTATAAGTTAAATGTTTATCTACTTCATGAGGCGCGTTTAATGCCTTTGTCGAGAACATTAAGTAGTCATCTGTGGTTAGGGTATCTGCACGTTTATCACCATTAAAGGTAGGGAACAAATGATTATCTGTAACTACCATACGCTTATTATTGGCTGTAACAATTTCGTACATTTGGTGTCCTTTGGACTCAAGACGAATAGCTTTTCCTTTGACCCAATTACCATTGTGGAAAATTGTGAGATTTCTCTTTATCGAATAAGGGGCGTTATAGAATTCCTCAAATGTCATATAATTAACACCATCAGAGGACTTGGTTAAGCACTTCTGTTTACCATCAAAACAACATGACGCGAGGCTATCTACACTATCACTTGTGTACGTAAAGAACGAGTGTCCTTCGCTGTACATTTCTGCACCAAAATCAGCCCATTCCTTATCGACATATTCCTTGCCGTCATTGAGCAGATTTAGCGTCTCAACCGGAAACGTAAGCTCATAAGAAAGACGCTCCTTGTTGAACCACTTCATGAACCGCTTTTGGAGAAATGAAACTGTTTCCCAATTTGGCTCAGAACCATCCGGAAATACGAAGTTGTCAAACATACCCTTGAAATAAGGCTCATCAAAATAAGCTATATTCCAGAACACTGCCTGATAACCACGTGCCGCCGCTGGCTGATTGATAGAATGAACGACCTGTTGGAATTTATCTTCTACAAGCTGACCAAGTGTCTTCTGTTCAGTGGCTATAGCAGGAGATATTATTTCATTCCAATGGGCAGTGTAATCATTGCCATAATCTTTACGGATGAAATAATCCATATACATGAGGAATTCGGGGGTTGATACCGCGCCAGCAAACTGAGCAGCTATAGCGAAAACAAGATTGATAAATTCACCGCAGAATGAATCAAGATGCTTGGGTGCGCCCGACTTACCGCCAAGGGATTTAAGCCCATAGAATAAGAACGGGTACATGGTTATACTTACACAGTACGGATATATACTTGTCTCGTCATGCTTGTATATCTCATGAGATTCTATCTGTCGAATATATTCTTCTGCGACGTCTGCGCCCCACATTTCGGTGATTTTGTCAATCATCATGAGACGGTTATATCCTATTTTCTCACGTTTTGCTATTTCACTATCGCAAGTAGCAATATTCTTGCTATCAACATTAGCATTAGCGTCCACTTCACTTGCTGTCGCGGCATTTGATTCTTGACGGTATTTCTTTACATAATTGGCGTACTTACGGTACTGTTCGTATTTGTTAGTTAGCATTCCTTATCCACTCCATTGATTCCTTAAAATTCTTTAGTTCGCCTTCAACTTCAAGATAGGGAACGGACTGAATACCCTTAGACTTCATTACATCAATATCTGTAATCTGGGTATATTCAATTTTCTTATCGTTTAGCATTTTTTCAAGTACTTTACATTGTGGACAATGTGTTGTATACATTATTACCAAATAATCACCTCATTCATCATATTCATCTTCGATTTCCATAGACGTTGTTTCCTGCCCTGCTCCATCTCTGTGAAGTCGACAGGACGTTCCGAGTCTGTCACAAAGTTCATCCATCCCTTCCATTAATTCTTCGATTCCCGCCGATACATTGGTGTTGTCCAGTACGGCATAGAAATCGTCTATATTTATTTCATCATCAACGTCAATGACGTGATAATGTTCAATAACTTCCTTAACTATTACCTTCATGGTTACTCCTCCTTTCTCTGAGGATGTATATATTATACCACATCCTCAGAGATTTGTCAATAGGTTTTTGAAAAATTTTTAAGAAAATTTTTATCTGTTAGGGTCTTCGTCCATAGGCTTGCATAAATCAAAAGCTAAAGCGCAATCAATTAGCCAACTGTCGAATAAGTCGCTTTCAACCCATCCTAAAATATCGTACAGCTTGTAAACCTTGTGACAATAGGTTTCGCTTGCACGTCTTAGGCAATCAATCCAACCGCAAGTGCCCGCCATATATACCCATTGGGTTTCATATTCAAACGATGTGTTGAAAGTTTGTTCAAGCTCTTTCTTGAAACCTGTCATCATCTCATAAAATTCGCCGCTGTCATCAATAGTCGGTTGATTCTTCGTCTCTTCCATAGCGTTCACTCCTTATAGTTAAATTATTATTTTCATCAATTGACTCGATTAAAGCCACTTGATGCTGATACACACTATTCTTGTATTTCTTAGCAACAAATTCGTCGCCGCGTCTATAACCAGCTACAATAATCATTGTACCACGATTAAACCATGACTTGTCAAGTACTGTCTTTTTACCCTTGTTGTCAACTTCTGAAAATTGCTGTTTATACCATGCGAATGTGCCTTGATTGAACTTGACATTGACAACCTCATTTTCGGGTGTGAGAATGGTAACAATATGATGTGCGTCTGTACGGGACAAAACTATACCACATATAGCAGACAATTCATATTGCCTCCATGTTCTGCCACGGAAACTGCGCTCGACAAATTGAGGCTCTTCGGGTAATTCCTTGTAGTTGCTTAGATTGTATGCTTTGTAGTCAACATGAGCTAATACATGATCGTGACTGAAGAATGAACATGAATCAAACGACCAAAGGTTGACGTTTTCAACACCGTCTATGAAGTCCTCATACGCTTGCTTGCGCCGTGTATTGTTGTAGTTGTCAAGGAATTCAGGGGTATTGATATATTGCATAAGCGCGTCCGTTGAAGGCTTGAGCAGTTTTTCAAGTGACTTATCGACGACTATTGTCCGGTCATCTTCTTGCCAATAATCTACTGATTCTGTAAGAGATGAAACAAGATTAGCATTGAAATATTTAAGTGCCCTGTCATCAAGCCAATAGAGTTTCTTGGATTTGTATTGGGGATGATTGCCGTATAAAAATTGCTTGCTACAGACGTATTTTAGCCACCTGTAAGGCGCAATAAGGTTACGGGGTATAGATACCTTGCTTGACAGGATTGCGGGCAAATTCTGCCCATTTACGCTTGTTATTAAAGGCGTTGACAAGCAAATATATTCCTTCATCACGGATATACGGTTGGGGTTAAAACAATCAAAGCACCCTGCCTTGATAAGTTGTTTGATTTTAGATGCTGTAACAAGACTGCCGGGATAAGTGTTGCGTGTGTAAAAATCAGCAAAGGACGAGTAGGGGCGATTGGCAATGATTTGAGCGGAGATGTCGGAGTTGATACCGGAAATTGCGGCTAATCCAAACACTATCCTATTCTCTTTTGCAATTGGCGTAAAGTCGTTATCTGATTTGTTTATATCAGGTGCATTGACCATAACACCAAACTTAGCCATATTGTAAACAGCTTTGGCAAGTTTACCATAATCTGTATTACCACCAGAGCCTTCATCATCCGGAGTTGCCTCCGAAGACAAACAGCCTACGTTCCAATAGACGGGATTGTAATGGTAGAATAGATTAAGTTCTTGCAAAGCAATCACGGAGTAGACATAGCTGTGGATCGAGCTAAAGGAATACCCGAAACTTGCACTGAACAATTCTTCCCATATATACTTAAGGAATATTTCTCTTGTCCCTATCTTCTTTCCATACTCGAAAAATTGCTCTTTTGCTTGCTCTTGTAATTTTGCGTCTTTACGAGCTATTGCTTTTCTCAGTAAATTTGCCTCTTTTAGCGTATATCCCGCGACGTGTTTATCCATTGATATACGCATGATTTTCTCTTGACAGTCAGCTAAGTAATGAGCATCTTTACAGTAGTGGACAATTATATCCTTTTCATCTTGATTTAACCCATAATTTGTTGTGTCTCTTTCCCATTCGGTCTCGTCTTTATCGTATCGAACATAGGTTTCAAGTGGCGTTTCTTTTGCATTATCGGGCATGAGACGAATAAGGCTGTTTGCCGCCGATAAATCCATGATGTTCTTTGGCTTAACTTGAGCAAGTGCCTTAATACCAATTGCTGTCACCCATTGAAAACATGAATACATCTTGGTAATATTGTCCCACATTTCAGGTGTAGTATAATCAATCACATCAGGATGAAGATATTTATTATAAGTTTCGCGTAAAGAACCTTGCCATTGAATTACGCCATCTTTTAACATTGCGTCCATTGCATAGTGGATTTTTTGTACTGCGTCCAACGTTAAGAGATCGAATTTTATCTCCGAGACCAACTCTGAGTCCCAAAGATCATAGCAAGTACACAATGTCTTATTAGGCGCACGCATAGCGGCAAGATGGTTTGTGTATGGTTCATTGCCTATAACTAATCCTGCACTATGAAGACCACGTTGACAAATAAGGTCACATATTCCTAAAGCACATTCTTTAAGATTAGGATATTTGCTTATTTCGTTGACTATTTCTGTAATGGGTTTAGTGCCATTTTTTTCACTGCCGTACAAGCATTCTTTAAGTGGCGTAATCTTACCCCTATTAACTGGAATAAGTGACTTAATATAACCGCTTACATCGTCACTTAATCCCAATCCACGACAAGCGCGTTCTATTGCCGTTTTAGCAGAAACTGTTCCAAACGTAGCAACATTAAGAACCCTGTCTTCACCAAAGAAATCTTTAACGCCTTGAATAATTGCGTATTTCTTACTTGGTTCTGAGTCGGTGTCAATATCACTACATTCAGCGTTGCGCTCTAAAGCCATGTGCCTCCAATAAGGAAGATAATCACCTAACGGAACAGGGTCGCATTGGCTAATACCGAGAATATAGCAAGTTAAAAATCCTGCGCTTGAACCACGTCCACACCCAACAATACTACCCACTTCCCACATGATGTCAATTATCTTAGTCATAGTTGAATAATAACATACCATCGACGTATGAAGAGCTTCGCTTATTTTATAAAGTTCGTTCCATTCTGTATCAAGCCGTTTAATGTATTCTTCTATCTTGCTTTGTTTCTTAGGGTTGCAGTAGATTTTTTCATACAACCCCTGTTCACATTGATAAAAGAAATAACGTTCTTGAATTAAATGGTCTTGTCCAAGTGTTGCATAATACTTAAATATAGGGTACTTATCATACCATTCCTTGAAATAATGTTTTATTTCAAAAGCAGGAATTTTATCTGTTGGTATTTGGGGGATTATAGGGTCATGCCATATATCATATCCTTTAACACGTTGTCTAATGGTCTCTGTATTACGGAACATTTCATCAATTTGTTCATCTGTAAACTCATGATGTAAATGTTCCCGTAATTCCTCAGCGTCCATCAAGTAAGCGGTCGCATAGAAATCATCAACCTCACGCTCGCCATCCTGTGAATTAAGGAATATCTTATGAATAAGTTTATCTTCTTTTTTAAGGTAGTGAGCATCTGTTGTTACGATTAGCAGAACTTCGCTTATTTGAGACAGCCAAAGCATTTTTTTGTTGACTTTGCTTTGGTCGCAATTACTGTCTTTAGAGGGCTGAACCTCAAGAAAGAAATTATCCTTGCCAAAGATATCTTGAAAATGCTTAACTTCGTTTAAGGCTTCGTTATCTTTGCCGTTAAGAAGCAACTTATCTATTCGCGAGCCAAGACAAGAACTTGATGCAACTATATGTCCTTGATTGGGTTTAATAATTTCTTCAAGGTCGCTATATAATGTAGGTCTGCGCCATATACTGTCAACATAAGCCCTTTTCCATGCCCTTGTTGATAGCTTACAAAGTTGATGATAACCTTCTGTATCAAGCGCATTTAAGACAAAATGGTACTGAGGCGTTTTGATAGAACCATTGATGTTAGCTTCGTGTTCTTCGTCGGTCAAGAGATAGATTTCATTACCTAAAATTAAGTTAAAATCTCTATCTCTTTCCATTTTTTCATAATATTTCAGTGCTTTAACAAAGCCACTAATGCATTCATGGTCTGTAATGGCTATACCGGATAACCCTATATCATAAGCACGCTGTATTAACTCAGGAACACGATTGATGCAATCTGAAAAACCAAGTGCGGCATTTGAATAATCTGTGTGAGAATGAAGGTTTGTGTAAGATTCACTCATCTTCATCTACCTCCACATAAATATCCCCATATTTTCTATTCGACCATTCCCAATCTTCCCAACATTCCGCGTCATTTATTTTTTCTATAAAATCAAGGCATTGCTCTAAATTGCCCGTAAACTTAAACCACCCATCCTTGGAGGAAATGGTGAATTGATTCTTTGGAATTCTTTGCCAATCACCGTCAGGTTCAATTTCTTCAATATGTGTCATTACTTTTGAATGGTCGTAATCTTTGTTGCTGGTCAGTTTTTTCCAATTATTTATCCAAAAATCTTTTTCGTTATTCGAAACCCAATATTCAACGACAATGTACCACTTCTTATTCTTTATCAATTTCAACCCCCACCCTTCCACAGCTTGGCGAATACCATTCAAATTCCTCATCGGGGTGATTCTTGATATACCCCAACAGACTTTCAATGTCCCCATACATTTGGCTCTGTTCGCTTTCTATGCAGAACTTGTCAATCGTCATATGTGTCTTAGGCTCAACCGACCTTACACTAACGCGCTCCCATCCCTTATGGTTAAGAAGCATATCGTTGGTTAGCGTATAGCGCATGATGGGATAGATGATGTCTTCCTTAATTTCAGTTATAAGAAAATAGTTTTTCATAATCTCACCTCATAAACAAAATTGGTAGCCCTTGTTTTGGACTACCAATATTATACCACATATTTGATTATTTGTCAAGAGGTTTTAAGAAATTTTCTTAAAAATTTTTATTCCGCTATATCAACCAAGGATGACTTAAGTGTATTAGACGAAATTACCGTTCCCAACTTACTATAAAAGCGTTCCTTGGGATTTGGCTGATTGAAAACAAGTGTGCCGATACGCTCGAAATCGAGGTAGAGCATACATAAATTATTCATATAAACCCCACGATCAGTACCGTCTACATCGACAATCTTAAATACGATGCGATCTCTTATGGCGATGTCAAAAGATACGTCATAAATATATCCCTTTGAACCGTCCTTTGCCTCGAAAAACATTCCGTCTTTGATATAATCTGTAATTGAATTGATCATTTTTTATTTTCTCCTTTTAATTTTTATTCAACCCAACCCTTGTAATTGAGTTGTTTTGCTAATACTTCGCTGATTGCATCTGCTGCATCAAGTAAATCAAAACACTTTGTTCTTGTAATATCAAGTGCTTCGTCCTTGCGGGGCGTAAAATACATAGTAATGCTATCCGAGGGATTTCGAACTATATTCTCTTTTTCCTTTGTGCTGAAATAGCTTAAAATCTCAATAAGAAGTTGGGGATGCTCTTTATAAAGCACCTTAATTTGTTCGCGTGTGAGATAATCTTGATATACATATTTATCAGCTAATTTGTTTTGATAAATACGCCAATTATCACACCATAAATCACGATTAGTGTATACGTTACTCATTTTTATTATCCTCCCACCATTCAGCGATATCCTCATCACATATATAATGCTTACTTTCTATTTCAAAAAATTCTTCGTTCAACCCATCCCATACAGCCCAAACTTCATATGATCCTATAGGGACAAAATGCCCAAAATATTGAGGAAATTTAAGTATGAGTTTGATTCTATCTCCATCATGTAAAGCGGGCAATGGGCGGTCACTTCTCTTGTGCCACATTGTTTGTCAACACCTCACCAATATTATCGCTCATAAATTGTGCAAATTCACGCGCTGATAATTGATTTATTAGTTCTTTTATACGAGGCTCTTTGATTATATTAACCTTTGCCGTGATTGAAGCCGACTTGAAATTTCTTGCAGTAACATTACCTTTGTAAGTGACAATTTGCTTACGCTTTTTGAACAAAGTATGGTCTGTGAATACGCCATTAAATATACTATTTTTGTATAACCAGTCCCAGATTGAATCAAAAGTCTTAAACTCCATATCACTCCACATAAATTCCGCAGGGTCACTATATGCCCATCGACCACAACACGTAAATTCCATATCGTTGAGCCATAGTGTATAGATTATTTCATGGACTTGCTTAGACATTGTCGTCCTCCTTAGTCAATTCCTTCAGCTTATTCACAACAATCTCTTGAGCTTCACATAATCCCTTGGCTTCTGCACTAAGATTTCTTAAAAATTCAATTGTAACATCCTTGCTGTCACTATCAAGGTGGCTTTGAATTGTGCTACTTATGCCTTGTATCATAACCCCGATTTTATCACGAACAGCCTCCAAAGAGTACTTCGACGAAACATTTTTGTCGCAAATGGAATAATTTCCTATCTTTGAAAAATATCGTGCGGCTGAATCAATTGACAGTTTTGTTCCAGTTGAAACATCCACAAGGTAGAAATTTTCTGTGTTGTCCAAATATATCAGTGCGCGGTTGTAAAAGATGGCAAACTCTATCTTTGAAATAGTATGTTCTTCACCGTCATGCGTAACTACCTTATCACCCGGCATTACCGGAATACCATCACTCATCATCTGACCTCGCAATCTCATTAAATCTTTCACAGCAAGCATCAAGCCCCGCCGCATAGCCAAGGTTAAATTGTCCACCAACATGGTAGGCTTTGTCGTCTGCTTTGCGTGATTCTTCGATTAACCAATCTTTGAACAACTGAACCACAACGCTATCGTAGACTAACTCGGTGAACGCTTGTTTTGTTTCATCAAAAAAGTGACTCATAATTTACCCTCAAACATCCCTTCAAATTTTAGCAAGCAATCTTTATAAGCATTTATTTTAGAGATATCTTTTTCAGGCTTTTTTTGAGCTTGCTGAATCATACCTTTCAATACAAAATGAAACCCTGTTAAAAGACTTTTATAACTCGCGTCACGTAAATTCTGCTCGCTTTCTATTTGACTGATTTTCTCTGCATAAGCACGACACTGTTCCTCAAGCCAAGCCTCATAATCATCTTCGTCAGAATCTATGAATTTATCCTTAAGCTCTTTACGGAACTGTTCGCGTCTATATTTTTCAAGTAACATTTGGGATTCTTTGCGCAAGTCTTCGTAGTTGGTGACTATCCGATAAACCCTTTTATCTTCTGGCTCATAATACCAATCTTTTGGATTGTCGCTATACAGCATAGTACTCGCTACGATTGACCTTGACCACCAACCTATTTCCAAATCGTTATAGGAGACTGCCGGAGGCTCACATATACCACATACATCACGTTCAAGATGACGCGGATATGATGCTATAAATTCATCAAATTCCTGTTTTGTAACGTCCTTGAACTGCTTCTCTATTGTTGCATGGGTGTCGATATATTCATGTTCATCTTTGGTTGATATTCTCATTTCGTCCACAACCTTTCCGTTCTAACCATATTTACATTATCATCCTTTTTCAATGTTCTTATCTTTTCCTTGTGCCATATGCACCTAAAATCACCAGGCGCGTGTTCCTCGCTTATGAATACTCTATGACCTTGTTTGGCGAGCTGTCGCATATAATCCCAAAATGCCGTATGGTCAAAATCGCCTGTTGAGTATTTGGTTGATTTTTCATAAGGCGGGTCGGCGTATACAACGCTACGCTCAGGAATCACCACATCTCTATAATCGCCACATATAAACGTTGCATTCTTTAATCCTGTCATGTCTTTTATTGTGGTGTCCTTGGCTTTGCCACAATAGTCCCTCATCACGCCGCGCTTAGCTTGACCACAATAATCATCACCACGTTTATCATGGGCGTAGCCACCAAACCATTTCCCGCCAAACGAGCAACCAAATCCTACAAACCCTGTAAGAGCCGGATTTTCATCTTTGTGCGCTTTTATATATTGATATTCTTCTTTACTTATCGCGTCAGGTGGTGTCCATCCATTTTGTAAACCTTTCCACATGGCGATAAGGTAAGGATGAATATCATTGCATATCTTGATATCAGCTTTGACTTTAGCTTCAATGGCGCAACCGCCACAGAATAGGCTCACAAACGGTCGATGCTCTTCATCCAGCCCCCCCCAAGTGAAGGGGTTAATTATAGACGCTATTTCGTTTGATATAAGGCATTTGCCGCCCATGTATCGCATTATATAATTACCTCCACAATATCCCACACACAACATACAATCATTAGTATCATTAACACTAATGAACTTTTTCTGCCAAGCTGTTTATATTGCCAATAATTAAGCCCAATGCAAAACAAAAATTATGAAACCGACAATGCTGATGAAAGTACCCATTATTCAGCCTTCTTATCTATGACATATAGCCATAAAAATAATTCCTGATAAAAACAGCCCAACACCTCCAGCAAATGGATAAATACCAAACGCAGTAGGTTCTATAAGATGCTTTTTGCGCTCATATACATCAATTAACATCGCAAGAACACCCACGATCATTAAGATAAATCCAATTATACAAACAGGGCACCTCATTAATCAACCTCCTCAAGCCAGTACTTCTTTCGACAAGCAAAACAACCTGCATTATAGGCATGGCATTCTTCTATGCTAAATCGTGATGAATCAATCGCGCATGGATTGATAGTTAATATTTCCTTAAAAATCAGAGCATTGGGAAACATTTTCAGGAACTCGCTCTGCCGGGTCTTCCGGGGATGCTCTTTTGCCCATTTTTCAACAATTGCAACAGCTTCTTCTGGATGCCTTTTGATAAAATCTCCGCAGACGTGGTCTGTCTTGTTGTTTGTATAGGATAATCCACATTCTTCACAATGTGAATTCAAAGCTTCACACATCCTATACTGTTCTTCAAGGAATTCAACTGCATCCATTTTCTTCACCCCGTATGCACCGGTTCTCGAACTTCTTGTAAGCGTCGAGATACATTTCGTCTTTGTCCCCGTTGTATGTCAACTCATAGTACATCCCGTCCGGCACAGTCGTACTCGCGAGTGCTTTCCAGTTCTGGAGCGTCTTGCAGAACCAGACGACATACACGTCGTCGACGGTTATCTGCATTTTGTCGGTCTTGTCAATGTGCTCGTTCGTGTAGTCACGGACGGTTTCTTTGATAAGCTTCATGGTGTTTTTATTGATCATTTTCGTCCTCCTCATCTATCTTCGCCGCGCTCAGTTCGGCGGCGTAGGGTTTTCACCGCCGCTTCGATCTGATTCTTATCAATATAGTGCACTCCCCCTTATTATTCGGCACCACCCCCGTATCCACATACTGCGTCCCGCTCGACACGATATACTCCAGTTCCGTATACCCGCACGGCAGTCTGGAGTCGCCTTTCAGCACTGGTTCCACCGCTTTAACGGCGTTATCATCAAAATCATAAATCCGTATTGTCATTTTTTGTCCTCCTTTTCCCACACTTCAATATTCCATTCATCCGGTGTCCGTTCACTGATCCGGCAAGGTCTTTCTCAGTTGCGGCACTCGTCGCGGATAACTTCGAGTGCGTGTCTTATTTCGGGTGTCATTTTGTAGCCTCCTCAATCTTCTTCTTCACCTCATCGTAGCTCTCGTAAGGAAGAATATAATCCTGCTTAATTGCGTCCGGAGCATTGAACGCTAAATAAATCGTACATTCTCCGTCTTCGTCTTCCCACACGTCCTCGATATACTTCATATTCAGCAAGTGCGTTCCATTCTCAGTGGTCACTTCGATAAAGCCTTTCATTTCTCACTCCGCCACAAGTAATACGATGACCACTAAGATCACCCATAATATCGCTGATATCCATAGCGGAGACAGTACCCACCACCATGACCATGCGATAACGCCGCACAGCTTCAGGATGATAAAGACTATCGTCAGCAGACCGGTGAAACCGATTCCGCCCGACGCTTGTTTGTTGTTCATTGTTCATTCTCCTTATTCAGCTTCGCACCGCAAAACATACAGCGCGGATATTCTACATATTCCTCGACGCTACGATGGCAAACGGAACATTTGGTGACACCACATTCAGGATAATATATCCAGTGTCCGTGCTTTACTTCCTCAACATCAGCAATAGTGCGATTCATAATAAACGCCCGGAGCGCGTTAATGCTAATCATCTTATCGCCAACCATCAGTGACTCACGCCTTGTGATTTGTTCGAGCATTGCTTCTCTGTCGATATAATTAGCCATCATTTTCTCCTTTCATCAATTTGTAAAATCCGATACAGTATCTTCTAAAATCTCCCTGACCAAAGCATCATATAATCTGTGTGACTTCTCGCACTTAAATTTTGCTTTGATAAAGTCTGGACACGTTGGCACGAAACAAGCTCCAATCATTTTACCATAGCCTTTTTTAACGTAGTCGTATCTCCACAAAGCAGATGCCCATTCCATGACGTTGCCATATCCATATTTGTCGCATACTGCTTTAATTTCGTGGCATTCTTTTACTATGCTAATCTCCATTGTTTTCTCCTTTATCGTCAAGCCAGTGAATGTTCGTCCCATAGTATGCGTCTTCCCTAATGTCTACGGCTTTTGCTAAATGTTCTCGCAGTCTTTCTTTACATTCAGGACAGATATCAGCTTTAATCCACTGTTTACGCTGGTATCCATCCGTGTCAACGTAACGCCCCGGAAGGGTTATGGAATCCAAACCGCCAAAAGATACCTCAAATTCCTTATGACAAAAGTCGCATTCTTGATAGTATTTGGTAGTTTGTTTAGCCATCGTTTTCTCCTTTCTTAACCTCTTGTTCCAACATCTTTATCCTCTGCTCCAACAGCCCCATACAGCTGGTCATGTGGCGCATGATTTCAGTGTGTTGTTTAATCAACTCACACGTAGCCTTGTCGTCTTCATAATGTTGAAAATCTGTCCATACACAAAGAGCAATTGCACCAACTGACAGGGCTATTGCAAGTATTGATAATGCGGTCATTTATTGTCACCTCTACTTTTTCTTAATGTTTCATCGCCTTTATCAAGCACTATTTGACTAACCGTTAACGTTATTTTTCTTGCCAACGCCATGCAGTCATTAACTATAGCGAGCGTCCAAAGACTGATAGATATGGCTACAAGAGATAGAATTATTGTTATAATGGTCATATAATCGCATTCCTTTCTCCCTCTAAGATGGTATATATATTATAGCACATCAATCGTGATTTGTCAAGGGGGTTTGAGAAAAATTTTTAAGATTTTTCTTCTCTTAATTTCTTATCCTCAATCATCTCATAAATCTTATCAAGGCAATCCTTACATATATCGTAATATTCCATTGAAGACCCAAACTTATCACCTACTGCTAAACCCTTTGCTTCAGGGGTGTCGCGTTTAAGCTCTTTGCCGCAGAAATCACAAAAATATTTAATCATCAGTTTCCTCCGTATATTCTATTTCATCGAATTTCCATTTTTTTAATTCGTCCCAAGATTTTAGTTTTTCTTTAATCTGGTTAGTTGTCATATGATGTTTTATACAACTCTCTACATATTCCTGTATTTGTTTAATAAGTTCACAACCTTTCTCTTTTATTTCGTCTTCACCAAATTCTTCAAAGGGCAAATATGCGTATACACCAAACTTCCTTTGGTATCTACTGTCTCTATAATATGTTATGTTTATCCAGTTTTTACTTCTTTGATTAGATGTTTCAACATGAAGCGTTGTCCATATCCTTTCATCGGGGTGACTACGTGAGTTGTAATATTGCCCTCCATCAATGCGCCAATATTTAGGTATTTTTCCAAGTATCTCATGTTCAGCAATAACCCAATTTCCTTTGAGATGCTTTTTATAAGCCTGCGCATCTCTTTCACGCAAAAAAGTTTTTCGCTCTCCACAACTTTCGTCTGTTCTCTCATAAACCTCGTAAACTTTCATTCTTCAATAACCTCCCTATTTTCATATAACATATTCCATTGCTCCTTCGTCCCATCAAACGGGCTACATTTGTTCCAGTTCTCAAGCCCTATGTTGTTATACACTACGCTAACATTACAGTATCCCTTGAATTGCTTCGCTATATCAAACATCTTCTTTTCAAACTTGTCATATTCAGGCGTATCGAGCCCCACAAAGTCGCTGTCAAGGCACAGAACAACGTCCTTAACGCCCATCTTAATAATCTCATTTCTACGCTTTAAGCCCAACTGAGAACCATATAGAGCCACACAATTGTTGTCACGCCCAAGGAATTCATTGGCTTTCATTACGCCCTTCTCCGACTCCACAATAAGCACTTGCCCTGTTCTCTCAATCGCTTCCCATGTATAGTTTATCCCATAAAAAACTTGATTAGTTGGGAAAGCATACGATTGTCCATCAAGCGTTATCAATGGGATATACTTAGCTGTCTCAAGTCGCTCGGGGTCAAGATTTCTACAGCGAATGCCTATAAGCTCACCTTCACGATTTCGGCAAGGGATACAGATTTGATTGGTACGGCGATAATATTTTATACCAAATTTCTTTTGTGTCTCGATACTGATACCCTCATCAATCCAACCTTCGTAATAGCTTGATTCAAGCTCGTTTAAGATACAAGGGTCAAATGTCTTAAGTAAGCTATCGCCTTTACGCATACGCACAAACCGCTCAAGTCCCGACCAATCGCATATATTGGGCTGTTTGCTTATACGCTTGTAATCGCCCACTTCTTTGCCTGTTGATTTGGCGATAAACCCTATAGCGTCCATGAACGTGCAAGGTTTCTCAAGGGTTTTCAACCTACGCTGTGTCAGTCCTATGATGTCAAACGAGCAACTACATTGAGTGACGCACTGAAACGACTTGGTGTCCGTGTAGAAGATGAGATTGTGACCGCCTTTGTAAGCGTCTTTATGGTGGCAACCTGTGTATAGTCTCCATGTCTTATCCCCTTTGGAGTAAATAGGGATTGTTAAGTCTGCTAAGATTTTTTCACAATCCCCAAGGGTTAATTGCTGTTTGAGTGTTCGGGTATTTATCTTTTCCATCAGTCATTCAACAACTCATCAATAAAATCGCCCGCTAAACATCCGCCCACATCGTATGAGCTAAAATACGTATCGCAATCCATATCCCAATCAATTGTACTGTGTAGTAATACGTCAAAAAAGTGAGCGTAATATTCTTTGCACATCTTTCTAAAACGCTTGAACAGACGTTGGTCGCTGTCAATCCTTGCCCATTCGTCACGGACGTAAGACCTTTTTACTCTCTTTGCGCGAAGATGGTCATTATTTGTTGCCAAACGATGAAAAGATTTGACAGCTTCCTCGGCACACCTATCAAGTAGGGCAGTATACATTTTGCCCATGTTATACTGACCGCTCTCCGATTCAAGGTCATAAGTCAAGGTATGCAGTGCCTTGACTATATCAAATTCCTGCTTCATTTCTTAATCCTCCCTATTTCTGCGATATAACTGACTTCGCCATCGCGTTCTTTCATTGCCCATATTGTGCCACCATATTCAATCTCACGATACCTCATGAAGTGTCCATCCTTCTCGATTTCATCATCGTTAAGGATTTTACCGTAATGAAGAAGCTCGTCTCTGCCGGGTGTTGTTATCCAAGTCATGGTTCAGTCCTCCTCACCATATAATTCACGTCTTATTCTATCGGATTCTTCGTAACTTACAATCCATTGTACAATATCGTCAGTCTCTTTCATAAGAAAACGAATATGGTTAAGTACCACATATCTAAAGCGTAAACGATGTCCATTGACCATATCGTCTGTATCCATAATAACCTTGCCGTGTTGTAAAAGTTCTTCTCTTGTGGGTGTGCAGTTGTTGTTCATAATCATTCTCCTTTGAATTATGTATTTGATTTATCCTTCTCTTGAGGACATATATATTATAACACAAAAGGGGGCTGTTTGTCAACCCCTTTTGCAAATTTTATTATGAACTTTTTGTAAACGTTACTTGCTTAATCCAACCGGAATACCACGTCCTGCAAGTTCCTTCTTAGCTTCACAGACACCATCGGAGCAAAACATCTCCCTAAATTCTTTCAGTACTTCAATAAACCTATCAATGTCCTGCTCATTTGTTTCATATCCAAAGCTCAACCGGATACAATGCGCCGCTTGTTCTTTAGTTAATCCATATGCTTCTGCCACACGATAATCGCCTTGTCCTGCGCACGCCGAATGGAACACGGAAAAGTAAACTTGCCTCGTTGACGCAAACTGCTGAAAAGCGTCTGCATTGATATCGAGCAGGTACAGCCCTATTATGCCCAAACTGAACTCTTGGCTTCCCCAACGGAACGCTTTGATGATATCTTCGTAATCATCGCGTATATCATTTATTCCATGGATAAGTCGTATATATAGGTCATTCCACTTGTTTTCAATATATCGTCCCGTCCATGTATCTTTGCCCGCACGTCTTGATACTTCGTTCTGACAATGCTCTATAGCTCTTGCCTGTGCCATTGCTTGAGCCACATTGGGCGTGCCAAAATGAAGTGGAGGCTCGTTTCCTATACAATGTTCCTTCCATGCTCTTTCGCTGAACCAAACGCCACCTGTACCCTTTTCAGCACCTACTTTTGCGCCTGACCATATAGCTATATCACACCAATCGTCTATATTGTTGGGGATGGGTTCATTGTGTAGTCCTGCTGTCAAGTCACAGACCATGTGCATACCATATTGATGAACAAGATTACCTATTTCTTGAACAGGCATAATCTCCCCTGTCAAATTTTGAACAAACATCCATATACATGGACAAGGTGAACAAGTTTCATTTGATTCTTTAATTCTATCTTCGTTCTTTTTAAGCCATCTTTTAAGTCCCTCGATGGTTTTACCAACAAACATACAAGCACTGACCGGCGCATAATTGGCAATATAAGCTAAACAATCATGCTCAAACGCACTAATTGCACATGGTTCAGTAAAGTCATTATACAAATCAGCAAGATACTTGCCCATAATCGTAGCGTTCGCGCCAAAGATGACATGACCTGTCTTAGAGCCAAAGGCTTCAAGGACAATCGACTCAGCTTCTTTTAGTTGCTTCTGTTCGCTTATTGCATAAGGCTGATTGGGGTTATAGTTTGTTCCGGTGTTATAGTCCCACCCCCAATATGTTGTGGGGGCGGATGCTGCATAATCAAGATATACAGGTTTATTCATTTGTCTCGCTTTCTGTTAATTTACGCTGTGCTTCAGCTTCTTCTTTTTCATGATAAATACGTCTATATTCATCACGTTTGTCTTCATCACCATCGTTCCACCATTTTACGTTAATATAGTCAAGGACTTTTGCCATCCCGAGTCCTTTGTCAGGTATCCACATTCCTTGTTCGTCATAACAACCGCCACGCATACAATAGTCATATAGTTGGGGGTGAGTGATTGCCATTTGTTGAAAACGGTTGGGCTCTTTTTCACAATGGCATCCGAATCCGCAAAACACACAACCTGTACGATTCATTTTTGTAAGATGATATTTGTTGTTTTCATAAATAATATCACCGTAAGGAGAGGCAATTGGAATCTTATTATCATACAGATATTTTAGTATATCTTGCTCAGTCCAAAAAGCAAGCGGGGCTGATAAAGGTTTTTTTTGATTGAAAGCATTGCATCCATTTTTTAGCCAATTGTTACGTCTTTGTATAGATTCAACGGCTTGTATTCCTAAAAATGGATGTAAATTAGTTTGCTTTTCGAAAACGTGTAACGGGGCTTTTTTTATTATATCACAACATTTATTATGAATTCTAAAATCAGATTCAATCAAGAATTTCCATTTACGATAATCATAAAAGCTATTTTCTTTAGAATCTTTCGTCCCGTCAAAAGTTTTTGTGGCAAAACAATTTCCCCAACCTAACGTTTGAACATCATGGACTTGTCGCGCAATGTTTTTACTGACAATAGGATACCCATACTTGGTCAGCACATCGACAAACGTCATTTTTGGTTTAACCCAAACAACATTATCATACCCTTTGACAAATTCTCGAATCTCTGGATATTCAAGCCCCGTATCAGCAAAAACAGCAGGGACATCTGGATATATTTTCCTTACTAAATCGAGCAACACCGTACTGTCTTTTCCACCTGAGAAGGAGACATATACTTGCCCTTCCCAGTTCTCGTACCATTCGATAATTCTGGCAGTCGATATCTGAATTTTTTCCTCAAGAGACTTAGACTGTAATTCTTTTAATTCCTCTTTAGTTGGCATATCTTACCTCACAGACACGTTACGTCTTCATAATAATCTCTGGTGACGAAAACCCTTATCTCGTCCTCATACTTGACTCCGAATATCATCGTATCACCACTCCCCGTCAAGTAATGGTCGCCCGGCTTCCATTCATCAGATGTCAATTTTGCATAACATTTATCGATATATTCCTGAATTTCTTCATCGTCGATAGCCACTGCTGAATCGCTGTTTGTATGGTCAAAGGTTGTCTTCCAATTTGGTGGCTCTACACGATGGTCGCTAACAAAGCAATCTTCGTTGCACTCAGGGCAAGTAATACACTTCATTCCCCACAGACCAACAAATTCATCATCCTTATCGTACTCAAGTTCTGCGCCGCAATGGTCACAGACAATACGTTTTGGATATTCACTTGTCTCAACTTCGTTTTTCTTAATTACTTTCATACTTCAAAATACCCCTTATTCATATCACATTTTGTTCCTATACCCTTAACCGTGCCAAGTCCATACTGCCACATCTTAAGATTCTTAACTGCATAAGGTTTTGACACATTGTAATGCGCAAGCCATATGTCGCAATCATCGAAAGCATTAGGCACAAATTTATATTTAAGGTAATTAGGATTGGTATAAAGCATAACTTTATATCCAGCTTTTTCTATTATCTCCATAAACTTCTTAACACGTGCTGTAAGCTCTGACTTTGATTGATTGTCGCAATGTTTAGGGCTTTCAACATCAACAGCAACCCACAGTGAAATCCTGTCTTTATATGGATTGATAGTGCTAAGCAGGAATGTTGCTTCTTCTACAACCTGTGAATCTGTCTCGGCAGTAAAGTAATGATATACACCACACTTGATTCCTGCGTTGTATGCGCCAATCAGATTAGTAGCAAAGTTCCTATCCCGGAAGAGTCTATATTCATATCCCGTCCCAGATTCTGTCCAGCCTTGTGAGGCTTTAATCATGGCGAAATCAACGCCATCGGCTTTTACTTGCTTCCAGTCAATCTTACCCTGTCCTACGTATACGTCAATACCCTTTGATTCTTTCTTGTTCGTCGAGATAGATTGTGTGGGCTTAGGCGCAGTATCTTTTGTATAGATAGCAACAACGTTGTCAACAGCACGCTTATGATAGATAGAAGTCTTCTTTTCACCATTAACAAGCATTCCTGTTGAACCACCACCATCAAGATTTATGGCAAATCTACAACCGAGCTTCTTCATATAAGCCTGTGCTTCAACGAGGTTCATTCCGGGGCTGTCAACACATACAAGTATCACACGCTTGTCATCATAGCCCAATAGCGTTCGCCTTGCTTTATAGTCAATTTCTTTAGCAAAGGTGATTGTCACAGCCTGTGAATCATCAAGTAGGTTAGGATAACCCGACACAAAATCGCGCCACTTACGGCTGTTTAATTCACCATAAATAAGCCGATTGTTTCCAACAACACCCATGCCCCATTTGTATTTGGCATTAGCTGATTTTGCGTTTCCCTCGTCAACGTAGTTAAATACCGGGTTACGTGTTGACATATTGAAGAATCCACCGTTAGTTACTATTGTTGGCTTCACCTTCTGTCGGTTGTAGAATTGCTCAATTGTTTCTGCCGGCTGATTGCAAGTAGCAAAGTCAATCATGGTGATTTCCGACTTAGGAATAATCGCCACCGAACAAATCCCGTCTTTGTAAAATTGCATTAAATTTCCTCCTGTTTTATTTCTTCTCCCATGTTGGGATTAATTATTTCATATTCTCCATCCACTAAACTAATGTAAGGCATACGCACATCTTTGCGAATGGTGAACAAAGCTCCGTAATTGTCGGGCGAATCGATATCATCGTCGATAAAAACTATAGGTCGCCACCCATCCGTATAATTTATGGCATACAGTTTAGGAAATATCTTGACCATATCTAAAAGAAGTTTAGGATTAACAAAGATATTTGGAAAAACCTCGTAAGGGAGATAGGTCACTCCATCCTCACCCTTATATTTAGCTTCTTTAACAATCTGCTTCAAGACGTTGACATCAGGTGGTGGCGCATCACAACAGCCGAGCGGCATATCAAGAATACTGTCGTAATCATAATCCTTGCCTTTAACTATTGGTAAATCAGGCTTTTCCTTAAAAAATAATACGCTTATACCATTGGTAACAATCCAATTTTTACCGCATTTGAATGTGCCTTGAAGTTCAGGATAAATAGAAGATTTTGCTATTTGCTCAATTAACTTCATTCGTGTTTTGTTTATCATATAACCTCCTCTTAATTTCGCCTAAGAAGCATTCCCACGTACAAGTATATGAACCATGAGATATATAGGCGTGCTCAGACGTTACTACAAACAGCTTACCACATATAGGACACACAGCCGTTTCGCCTATCAATGGCAAGCCATCATGTTCAACAGGGTCTGCCATTGGCTCTTCAATCTTTTTACGTCGTCCCATCAGTAGGGCTTATACCTCCTTATCTCAGACACGGATTCAACCTTCCAAGTCTTGCCAAGGCACTCATCAACAACACGCTGATTAGTAGACTCGATTGCGCTCTGCTCGTTATCAGCCAGTGCCATCAGCTTTGTGTACTTACCATCAAGTTTGCCCCATACTAAGTATCTTTTCATGTTGTTTTTCCTCCGTGTTTTGATTACATATATATTATACACCAAAACCCCTCGTTTGTCAAGGGGTTTTGAAAAATTTAATAAATTAATTTTTAGAGGATGAGGTCAAGAATCTCAGGCAAGACGTTCCGAAGGCTAAGAGTTGTTCCGAATTCTTTACGATAATCTTCTACCGCCTTTATATAAGCAAGATAAGCGTCATCAATTCTTTTGATTGCGTCAGCCTTCTTCTTGGCTTCTGCATCAGCCTTTGCTTTTCTTTCCTGCTCACGACGCTGAAATTCAAGCTCTTCCTCATGAATACGCTTTTCATCCGCATTAAGCTCGTCAACAGAATCATAAACCTTATCGGTCATTTCAGAATAATACTTCATAAAAAATCTCCTTAATTAAAAAAATATTTTATCGCCTTGTTGCACAGCACTAACACGTGTTGATTGTCCTTGTTTTACAAATTTATCTTGTAAAACTTTAGCAAATTCAACCTTATCGTCTTGGTTTCCGTGAACAAGAAGTAAACGGTTGCATTGTAAAGATGAATAAAAATCAAGCAATCCTTTATAATCGCAATGAGACGAGAAAGAACGTAGCTCGGTATAATTAGCCATGTTTTTAACTTTCTGCCCATCAATTTCTACACGCTTTGCACAGGACTTTATATCAGCGGCAAGCCCTTCTTCAGGCGTGTAACCTATAAAGCAGATATGTGTTGTTATAAGTGGTAGTTTAGATTTAATCCATGATACCACACGCCCAGCATTCATCATGCCTGAGCTTGCTATTACACAACACTTGTCATTCTGCATTTGGTACATTTGAGAATCTTCAAAAGAATCAATCTTTATCACATTTTCCCACGCCCAAACGCGTTGCCATAATTCATCGTCCGTATATATGTCGGACAACTTTTTTCCCAGTGGTGTGTCATAATATATCTTGATGTCCTTGGGCAATTCGCCACGCTCCCACATGACATACAAGGTGGTTAAGATTTCTTGACTGCGTGCTAAAGCAAACGATGGAAAAATGGTGCATTGATAGTCATTGACAATCGACTTAATTTTACGGATGTCATTAATAGTGTCTTTAGGATTATTGGGGCGCATAGGCGAATTGTAAGTGTTCTCAACAATGCCTATATCAAACTGCCGTGGTGTTTGACGCGGTATAACATAGTGATGATTGATAGCCGCTCCTATGTCACTACTATAATATATACGTTTTGTATCACCCCTTGAATTCTTCAACGTCATCAACACACTTGCTGAATTAATAATATGCCCAGATGGAAGGAACTCGAAGATTAGTTCATCAGATAGATGAATGGGATAGTTGTACGGTATTTCAATCAAGTGCTCAAGGGCTGTCGCTATATCCTTTTCATTAAACAAAGGCGGAGCGGGTTTGTTCCATTTTTTCTCAATCTTAATACTGTCGCTTTCCATAATTTTCAAGCTATCAGCCCACATGATTTCAAGAAATTTCTTGTTACCTTCTGGGATGAAAACCGAACCTTTATAGCCCTTATGAAACAGGGCGGGATACAGCCCCATGTGGTCGTTATGATTGCCATGCGGAGCAATTGAACAAGTTAGCCCTTTTATATAAAAGCTGTCCATGAATCTCTTGTTAGCTTGATACAACGAATAAATATCACGCCCATCCTGAATCATACCGCACTCTAAAAGCACATCAGAACTACCAAACTTCACCCTATAAGCCGACCCTGTAACATCACTTGAAGCGTTGCCTATGAATTGAATATACGCTTTATTGACGTGTTTAGTCATCGTCTATCTCTTCTTCGGGCACATCTTCATCAAAATTTGCGTTAAACCCGCAAGCATTTGTATGATATGTTGGGTCATCATTTGCAATTCCAGCTTGTTCAAGCGTCTTTTGTGCATTGACTTGCCATTTTGACATGGGCACATTTAGCCTTGCACAAATCGCTGAACAAGCCACATCAATTACCGGCATAAGGTAATTAATCGCGACAACTGTGCCAAGTCCTATTAATAGTGGTGCTATTGAAAATTTATTATTATTCATTAATGTCTTTCTCGCCATAGGGCGTTGTTCTGTTAATACTGATTAGTTCGTCATTTTCGTCTGTTACAAAATAATCTTTACGTCGCATTGTCCCCCTATCAATCTTTGACCATATCTTGAATTTTGAATAGGAAGTATCTTGATAACGTGCCTTGAAGATATGCTCAACAATATTGGGCTGATCGTCTTCACTACCCTCACCAAAACCGCGCTTCTTGATATAGGCTTCTACTTTTTTCCAAGATTTGGGCTTATCCTTTGCGCCAATCATGACCGAGCCACAATCAAGTTTATCCTGCATAGCCACAGCACCGGCAAGACATGAAGCGTCACAAAATTCCTGCTGTTCATAGTTACGCGACAACTGACACATAGTCATAAGCCCAACATTATAGGCTTCTGCATATTGTTTAAGGTCTGCCGCTATTGACGCGATAGCCATATCAGGTCGCACGTTAGTGCCCATAGACTGCTGATACTCAAGTGATACATCACGATTGAGCCATATATAGTCAAACACACCATACGTCGCGCCATCAGCTTGTACGCATTCCTTAATCTTTGTCTCAAGCCCACGAGATGTAAAGTTGGGCATATCGACTAATCGGATACATGAGTCCTTAAGAATTTCACCCGCTTTAAGAATCCTGTTTCGCTCATCTTTTGTGTACGAGGCTTTGGTTATTGTACTGTTATCTACACCTGAGATACAAGCAAGGAATATCGGGTTGACATTGATACGAGTTTCCATTTCAGTGTGAATAAAAAACGTTGAACCTTGATAGTTGGGATTATCAACAAAATCATTTGCTTCGTAATCCCACATCTGTTTTGCACCTAAGAAACAAAGGTCTGCAACCGCAAGACGTGTCTTTGAAATTCCACTGCGTCCCCCGCGTAATAATAGATGACTTCTATTCCAGCCGTTATATATTGTGGTCTGATAAGGTGATGTCAAGCAAGCTCCCATCATAGGCTTTTGCTCAAACTGTTCAAGCAATCCTTCGGTATCTTCTCCTGCATACATTTCATGTCGGACGTACTTAGTATCATATGCTGTTCTTAATTTATTCGTAAGAATTTCATATTCAGCAAGTATTTCCTGTATAGTGAATTCAGCGGTTCTATCCCCATTATCAACCGTTTCATCAAACCACTTATCCACATTCATTCCTGCCTCTTTCATCTGCCGGAGCATAGAATATTTGCGGATGCTATTCCAGTACGATTCATAGTTGTCAAGGCTTGCCAATTCACGGACAGTAGCGATGAAATCCTCAAACCGATTATCTACAAGAATTTCATAGGCGGCATTGTGGGATTTAGCAATATTATCTATTTCTATTTCCGTGATGTCGTTGATTCCTGCTTGATATGCTTTTGACGCGCAAAGGAACAAAATCTTATGAAACTGTTCAGGCGCAAAATCATCCGGCTGTAAGGGAAACTGCGGATTCATGATGAGACTTGGATTCTTGAATATACAGCCAAGCAATTGTGAACCAATGTTAATATTGTAAATCATATATTATCTAAATCCACCTTAAATCCTATATATCGTTCGCCTGAATTAGGCGTTACCTCTACAACCGGGTCATCTTGCATCGTTTCAGCAACTTCTTTTGACCGCTTAATCGCTTCGTTGAATTGTTTATACAAGGGGTAGAATCTTTCAAATTGACGTATGCCATAATCTGTACAAAGCTCATAACCTTCATACTCAATCGCATAACGTATCATCAATTTAATGTCGCGGTCAGTACAATCATGGTCTTTTTCAAATTTTTCAATTTGCTTGCCAAACCATCCAAAGGGCGTTTCTACGCCGTTATCGAGATATAATTCGCAAAGAAAGTCTGTGAGCTTAAGACGTTCGGTAGCTTCTTTGGTTTTGCGCTCCCTTGAAACAGGCTTATGGTCTATATGATATTCATTATAACAAGATTCTGAGCAGAAGGGGATGGACACAAAGTCAACACCTTTGAATCTATCACCTTTTTTTATCTCTTGCCCACAGACTCTACATTTCATTAGTTACCCTCGACTAAATCCTTAAGATCGTCTTCAATCATAACAAGCTGTTCAATTTGCTTTTCTGTACATTCACTTATCTTACCGTCTTCGCCAAGGTAATGAGCGACAATTTCAATAGTTTTATCGCGATTGGTTTTCATAGCAGTCTTGTAAATCTCTCTAAGACTATCCATGATTTCATCAAACGAACGCTCCTTAACAGATTCATTCTCGACCTTTTCAGCGAACGTGATTGATTCAGAACCAGTTTCCGCATTCTCTTTGTCAACCGCTTCCTTGATTGCTTTCTGCACAGCTTCTGCCGTGAAAGGCGTTATCTCAGACGGCATATACTTAAATCTACTACCCGCAATAAACTCGGGGCAAGGCGTAAAATATATGGATGACATTTCGGGGTTGCCGTTCTCGTCATATCCGTTGCTTTTGACATAACCGATAATGTCAGCGGCATCAATGATTAAATCAATTGTTCTCTTATCACCCTTTGGATAAAGCTGAACATATTCCTCGCCAGTAACCGGATTCTTCATCTTACGATCTTCTGAATGAGCTATAAAGATGATACAATAACCACAATTCAACAGCTTATTCCATTCAGTGAACCATTCATTCTCGTATTCCTTCCAAAGTCCATAGCCCGAATTGCCGTCGTTAAGTCTTTCAACACCTTGAGTTGAACAGACATACTTTTCGCACCACTTAATAGCGACATCGGTAGTATCTACGATGATTGTCTTGTAAGTCGCAAGAGCCTGATCAAGTGTCTTGGGGTCAGTCAAGCGTTTGTTTACTTTCTTAAAATCGCTCCAACTCTTAAGAGCCGCATATTTAACACCATTGATAGCGTTAATACCCGCTTCAAACCTTAAATAATAAGGACTCGGAAACCGTGTTGCTTGAAGAGTTTTACCGAGCTTGCGTTCATTTGAATGTATAAGAATAAGTTTTCCCTCAACACCGCTCGATACACAGCTTATTGTTGGATTAAAAATATCAAAATCTGCCATTAAATTCTCCTTTTATTCCTTTATTTATTATATTCAAAGGGGAGTTACCTCCCCTTAATCACCACGGTAATTCATCCAGGTTATCAAAACCCAAAGTCATCATCGTCATCAGTGCTGTTCATGTCCGGCTTTTTGCTGAACTTGCTTGTCTTCTGTGCAGGAGCGGAAGCAGTAGTCTTCTTAGACGGGTTCTTTTCAAGCTCAGTAAGCATCTTTTCACGTTCCTTAATAGCAATCTTAATCGCTTCAGGATTCAGCCAACCATTATCAATAAGATTGCCATTCTCATCTTCATCTTCTGGCTCTTCAATAGGCTCATTACCACCACGCATAACACGCTCTTCTACATCAAACCCTGTATTGATATTGGTTGACGCCGCTTTACCAAACGCCTTCTTCTTAGCCTTTTTATCACCGACGTGAACCATAACAACATCTATATCAAAGTTGCCCGTCTTGCCCGCTTCATAAAAGTCTGTAAAGCCTTCAACAAGCTCTTCAGGTACAATAATTCCTACAGGATAAACAGCACCCTTAGTGTCTACGCCAAGAAGCTCAACGTTAAGACGTCCTGTTTCCTCTTCATTTCTTATCTCCGGCACAATCTTCTTGACAAAACCCGTGAAATTCAGTGAACAGCCAAGCGGTTCATTGGGTGATACCTTGGTATTAGCACTGTTTATGTTCCACTTAAGAATAGAATGCGCCTTACCGTCCTGTCCAAGATAATCATTAATCCCCACAGAACCGTTAAGAATTACCTTGGTCGGCTCTTCATTCGGATTGCCATGAATCCTTGGGTTCCAATTCATCATAGCTTCATACATTGCCCACTGCTGGTGCTCTTTTCCCTTAGATGTAGTCTTAGACGCATATACATCAAAAGTCTTGACCTGATTTGCACCAATTTCAAGTGATATCTTACCACGAATACGCTCACTTGGAACTTCCGACACAGAGCCGTCATCGCTCTTTACTTTAACAACGCAATCTTCTCGCTTCAGGTCAAGCTCAGACACAAGACCTACTACACCAAATCTATTCTTTGTCGCATTAAGCACAGAATTATCCATTATTCATTTACCTCATTTTCATCATTATCAAAATCTTTCATCTTAAGTTTGTCAAGTGTTTCTTTCTTTTTCTTTCTTAGTAGCTCAAGAATTTCTTCCTTGTCTTTGCATTTTTCGCACTCACTTTCGAGGCTCATCAATGCTCCGTTCCAGCCTATCTGAACACCAATCATCCTCGCCTTTTCAAGTTGAGGTTTGATAGCATTGACAACAATGTCATGAAGCTCGGGATTCTGTTTCTCTGTAAGAGCTTTCATAACTGCCTTGGCGTTTGGATAAGTTTCAAGAAACTGCTTGAGCATTAACCGTTCGGCTTTTTCCTGCTTTGTTTCTCTTTTAGTAGCCATCACATTCTCCTATCGCACTTGGGACACTGGATATTCGTCCAATGCTCAACAGGTGTGCCATCAAGTTCAGGATGGGGAATATCACTATCTACTATCTCAAGTTTGTCACCACATTTTGAACATCTGCCCATCTGTTCAATTGCTACAGCCGCTCTATCTCTTTCTTCTGCGCTCATTAGTCGCTGTTTTAGATAGAACAAGCAGTCAACTGCCGTCTCATCGTCCTTCATTTCCTTGATCCAATATTCAGCTATGGCTTCAAAGATTTCCGACTCCATATTAAATCCTGTCATGTTTTCACCTCCTTAAAATCTCATGGTAGCCATTGCATTTGCAACGGTTTCATCAGCTATTTTAGCGTATCTTGTTGTTGTGTTGATGTCGCTATGCCCAAGCATTTTTTGTATGGTAGGTAGCTCAACGCCATTTCTTAAAGCGAGGGTTGCACAGGTGGTTCTCAGAAGATGATTGCACACTTTATCCCACTGAGGAATTCCTGCTTCTTTAGCTATCTTCTTAAGTTGTTCGCCCATATTGCCCGCCGCAAGAGCAGTTCCTTGATTAGAAACAAACAGCAGATTTGTTCCTGTTTTCGCCGCATGAATACTACGCTCACTCCATATATATTTATCGATGCAAGCAATGGCTTCATCGGGGAACGTCACACGACGTTCTTTGTCGCCCTTACCGGTGATGATTATAGTGTTGCCTACACGGTTATTGTAGTCATCGATAGTCACAGACGCAAGCTCAGCGATACGCATTCCTGTTGTGGCAAGTACCATGATGAACGCTTCCATACGAACATTGCTGGTTTTAGCTATCATAGCTCTAACCTGTTCGCCTGTAAGCGGAATCTTTTCTTTGTTCTTAACCTTGGGGCATTCGACATATTCAACAGGGTTAACTTCAACATATCGTCTTTGCATAAGGAACTTGTAATAGCTCTTAAGCGCAGAAATTCTTGTGTTGATTGTTGATGAGGACAGGGAAGCTATTGACAACTTGTAGTTTTCTATATCCTCATAGGCTACCGCTTCTTCATTCTTGCCGATAGTCGTGAACACATCCGTAAGATTGCGAACATATTCATGAATCGTACCTTCTGACTTTTTGTTTCCTCTCATGTGATTAATATATTCATCAAGGTGTGTCATATCCTTATCTCCTTTGCTTTGATGTATATATTATATCACATTCTAACGCAAAAGTCAATAGGTTTTTGAAAATTTCTTTGTGAATTTTTTGTGAACAAAGGGTAGAAAAATGCCCTGCACTTTTTCCAATTGTCCTGATAATGGATTGTACTTCAGCACAGGGCGGCTAACTTGGGCTTATCAATAGCCCGCAACTATTTGTTTATCTTACTTTATACAGTTCTTTATCTGACTACCGAACTTAAACGTTGGTACGTACTTAGCCGGAACAGTAATGGTCTCACCTGTTGCCGGGTTTCTCATTTCATGTTCTTCCTTCAGGGTTGCACCAAATGTTCCGAGCTCCTGAAAGTAAACAGAGTCATGATCTGCGATGACGTTGCAAATCTCAGCAAGGACGGTGTCAACTATCTCCTTAGCCTTGACCTTAGACAGCTCCTGATGCTCTGCGTAAAGTGCGATAAATTCAGTCTTGTTCATGTGTTTTAATTCCTTTTCAATTCAAAATATTACAGCTTTTGCCGAGATGCTGTTGAACTCGTGGTACTCCCGGTGGTTCCTGCCTCCACACTACAACGGGTTTGAGCCGTTTCACTCTGCTTTTGGTGTACGGGAGCATATGCGCGAAGCGCATTTTTAATGAGGGATGTTGTAAACATCAAGCCATTTTTGATGAGAACGACGTATTAAATCAGGATGCTGTCTACGTGCCTTTATAAATTGAACGGTAGTATCTTCACCATATTCGCGCAACATTCTGTTAATGGTACAAACACCTAATCTTAATATTTTTGCCCAATCAGTGCCTGTGTGTGATTCATTTTCTACTCGCAAAATGGTCGTGGTTGATTTATATTTTGCGTTATTGGCACGTGAAACCCATCTACAATTTTCAGGGCAATAGTTTTTGTTTTCGTCTATTCGGTCTATAGTCAATCCTTGAACATAACCATTTAACAAAGCCCATTCAACAAAAACATCTTTATCATTTAACCACTCTTCGCAAATACTTATTCCTTTTCCACCATAAAATTTATAATTTTTATCTTCTTTGTTGTAGCATCTTTCTTTCATACCGCTTAGAATACTATACAATCTTTTACGTGTGTGCGAAGTTTTTCTAACTATTTTCGTATAAAATCCCATGTGGTCGGTATGATTGCATTTCTCTGTGTGATTTATCTCATATTTTCTTATATTGCCTTCCCAAGCACATTTTTTACATTTTACATGGAACATTTTATGACGATATTTGTCAAGAAAATCGCAAATGTATAATACTTCGTATATACTATTTGAATTAAATGGTGTTTCTTTCATATTTTTTCCTTTTTTTATAAAATGGCAGGGGATGAGCGTGACGATCGCTCGTTTATCGGGTCAAAGCCGATCTCTCTACCGTTGAGATAATCCCCTATATACAAACTCGAATTGCACCAGCCATGCAGGAACTTCACGGTCATTTGTAACGAACCTAACTGTACTCATGGATTTTGTAAACCTTTTACCTTTCACCTTTATTCATTGACCTTTAGATTAAATATAACCTTTGACAATTGACCTTTAATCTTTGACCGTTAACCTTTAACCTTTACAGAACCTTTTGGCTGAGTACCCGCGCAATCGTCGCAGACATACCCTTCATAGCTTTTTCAGAAATAGCGATTCTGAATCAGATTACAAGTCTGATGAATTGTAGTGAGGCACTTTTTTATTTTATCCTTGTGGACGCGCCGAAACCACAAGTTGCTACAGTTTAGAAGTTTCGATGCAATTCGAGTTATTTTCTTGAGAGTAAATTAATTAATACTCAAACTCAATAACAGTGAGAGCATTAGAGACGCTAAGTGCTGAATCAACCTCTGACTTAAAGGCGTCAATCTTATTAGTAAGTTCCTTAATGACATTTTCAATGTCAAATCCGGTCACAATATCATATGAATGACTTGTTATATAAGCCTTCTGCACAGCTTCGACCTCTGCATTGTTGGTCTTCTCCTTAGTGCCGAACATTGTCTGTAAGTAATTTTCGCAATTCTTATTGAGCTTATCGCCATTCTCTGATTCTACCATACGCTTAACGGTTGAATACTGGTCTTTAAGGAAATCTCTAAACTCAATAAAGTTTTCCATACCGTGATTGTTCATCTCAATTGCTTCAGCAACTGTATATTCGACACCGCCAATTTCAACCTTGGTCACAGCATTGGATAGAACAACCGCTCTTTTAAGGGCATTGCGTCTGTTAATCAGTGCTGTAATTGACTGATAGCTTGCCTTTGTATCAGACTTGAATTCATCAATGGACTTGCCGAATATCTTTGTATTGCTATGCACATTGGCTCTAACAAAGATTGAGCCTCTGATTTCAGTCTCTATTCGACTATCAAGCGTCTTAAGCTCCGCAAGAGCCTTATGAACCGTCATCTTTTCGTGTATCATAATTTCACCTCATTTATAAATTTTGAATGCGGTCTTGCCGCTGGTAGCGATGCTGAGAAATCGAACTCAGGTCTTCCCCTTATAAGGAGGACGCTCTAACCATTGAGCTACATCGCTATAACGTACACCCCACAGAGGTTTGGGTGGGTGGTGGTTGTGAGGTGTACTGAACCTTATCGTCGTGGTTTGAGTGGAGGTGGTAGACGATAAGGTTAATTGGCACGTCAAGGAATTGCACCTTGTCATAGGTGGTGGGTGGTGGTTGACTTGTCTAACTCGTCCATCCGTGCCATAGTGGCGTCTATTTTAGCCCAACGCCAAGGGCTTGATTAGTTGGTATATATATTATATCACATTTTCTTCAATTTGTCAAGAGGTTTTTGAAAAATTTTTCAAAAAATTTTTTAGTACTTGCTCTCAATTGTTTGAATAAGCTAACTTTCTCCAAACATTAGCACGTTTGTATGATTTAGTTTCATGTTCACCAACATGAGGTTTAATAGAAGCCCATTTCTCAACTTGGTTTCCGGGCACAACATATTGACCGTCAAAGAAGTTAATGCATCTACATTCTGAAGCGTCAAACGCCTGTGTAGTACCGTCCTCAAAGACAATCAAGCCTGTTTCGTCACCGGACAAAATAGTCACAGTGATAAGATTAATAGGTTCATCACCTGTATCAACCTCAATCGCGTTATTGTTGTAATCATAAATTTTGAATTTCATAATTCAATCTCCTTTGATTTATTGTATATATATTATACCACACTTTTGCAAAAAAAGTCAAGAGGTTTTTGAAAATTTAATAAATTAATTTTTAGATTCTTTCTTAAATTCCTCATCAGCCTTGATGACCCACCATGCTTGAATGGTCATGTCTTTATCATCCAATGGTAAGTTGCTACCTGTCGAATGGTCGAAATCCTTGAACACATCAGCATATGGACATTCAGCCGCAAGGTCAGGATACTGCTTTTGAAGCTCCTCAAGCTCTAATGCCCATTGTGACCACTTAGCGTCGCTAATTACATTCCTATCAAGGCGATAGTAGATGATGCTATGCACCCACACTTGACGTCTACGCCGGGTGATTAATTCCTTGATTTGCTCATCGCTAAAACCTACTGTATTCATGTTGTTTTCTCACCTGCAATCAACGGAAATTTTACCCTACTATTTACTCGTCCTCATCATCTTCGTCGATTCTGGCTTGATTTTTGCTTTGTATACGTGCAGTTTTTAGACGCTCACGCACTGCTTCAAGTTCTTCAGGTGACATTGGCTTTTGTTTACGTGGCGGCGAGGGCTTCTTAATCCATGAACGCGGAACACGTGCCACAATCACCCCAGAATTCTTTTCAGGGTAGTGCTGAATAGTAACATCGTTAGGATGCTGTTCCTTCATCTTCTTGATATGATTTATTATCTTTGTCTCATTAGATGAAACGCACGCCCAATCATCAGATGTCATGTACCCGTAATAACTTTCTGCCATTTTTATACCTCGATATTTTTCTTTTCGTCATTACTTAACAATGTGCCACAACCAAAGGCTATAGCGATTGCCCTATCATCCCAATGTGTCATGGTTTTATGACCAATTTTTTTGAGCAACCGTGTTTTATCAATGGTCATAACTTGCTCATACAAAGCAATAGAAGTTTCCTTTACCCCTGCGTCCGGAAAGATTGTCACATGAGTAGGCAATCTATGCTTCTTTGCTGTCGTAATCGGCGCAACCATGACCGTAGGAGCGTAATAGTTGCCCTTGTTGTTTTGTAGGACGATTGCAGGACGAAAACCGCCCTGCTCAGACCCCACTCCTTGACCAAAGTTTACAGAGTAAATATCACCACGATTAATTGATTCCATGTCAACCCTCCATTGCAGTTAGCACTGCATCAATGACCGTGTCAGCAACCTCGGCAAGGTCGCATCCTGTCCAGCGACAGAAGCTCGGAGCGACTTCATCGAAGTCATTGTCGGAGTTACTTCCAAAAGAGAAGCCCCAAGAACGACCATCGAGAAGTTCGACGGAAACGTGAGCGTCGCGCCCAAAGTCCCCGCAGTTATGGTCGAAGTAGTCGACCACTGCCATAGAGCCATTGGAAAGCTCAACAAGCGCACCGCCTTCCGGCTGAGAGTAACCTCCGCCATTGTTGGCGAAATCGGGGTTTGCAAAGGGGTTGGACTCCCAGCCCCAAAATGTAATAATCTTCGTGTTTTTCATTGTATGTACCTTACCTTTCTTATTTGTATATTTTTTCTTCATTCCCATCGGGAGGAGGACACGGAACGCAATTGATTCTCTTGCAATTAGCAATGTGTTGCTTCATCGCATTTTCCTTTGACGTAGCTCGATAGCAACTATAATAGTACTTGCCGGTTGTTTCATCCTTACACCAAAGCTGATACCCCATAAAGGATTTACCACGTACTCCGGACGGTTTCATACGTCCTTCAGGAACAATTACTTCGATTGTCTTGTTTGACGCACTGTAGCTTCCCGCGACCGTCTTGCAATCTGCGTAGTGGTCTTTATAGTCTCTATAGCGCATACGGATTATATCCATGTTATGTACCTTACCTTTCTTTACTGTACTTATATTATACCACATCTTGATTGATTTGTCAAGGGGTTTTGCAAAAGTTTTTGAAAAAAATTTTTTTTGCTTATGTTTTTTATGTAACCCCTTGCTTGATTACGTATATATTATACCACAAGCAAGAGCAAAAATCAATAGATGAAATATGAATTTATTGTAAATCGTTATTCATATTTTAGATGCCTTAGTTTTCACATCATCGCCTCCTCAATCATCGCTTTGACTTCTTCGTAACTTTCTTGAGTAAAATAATAAGATTGCTGTATTTCTTGGTCGTATCTCCAGTTTTCTTTAGAATAAATAGAAGTCGTATTTATGCTTGCCCCTCCTGTATTCAAGGGCGATATCGTCTCAATGCAATTAACATTAAGAAGAATGCTGCCTCCACCCTCAGTTGTTACTTCAATAAATCCCTTCATGTTAAATCAACTCTTTCTATTTTAGCGCGAACTTCAAGCCCGTTCAAATATCCTTCCATCCACTTCTTCTGTCTTGCAAGTATCCATATTGGACACGTAGGTTCAAAGTCCAGCTTGCCCGCCTCGTATTTTTCAAGCATCATACACAGCTTGTCATACCTTATCTTGGTTTGCCAATACTCAGCCTTGAGTCTATCCTTGTAGTCGGTTGAGGTCATCAGTTCAATTGTTTCATTAAGGTCGTACATTTTAATTCTCCTTCTCTTCTTTAGGTCTAATCGTTCCCAATTCACAAAATCCATCACATCGCTTGAACGTGTCATAGATAATACAGTATACCAACTCATCTTGACGAACTGCATCAAAGTATGGTTTATGGTGGAAGCAGTCTTTGCATCTTACAACTTTGCGATCAGCGTCGATTTCATCTTCCCCTTTATCCCATGCCGCAACCCACGCGTCATTTTCTAAGCAACCGACAATTTCCTTATTCGTCTTAGCCATTAAAATCCTCCTCATAAGGGCTGTCCCACGACCAATCCCAAAACACTTGGTCTTCAAGTTGTTTCCGAAAATGATTATGCTTACCATCGCCCCACCAGAAATAATAATCTTTAGGTAACACTCTACCTACATCCACTACGCCATCCTTTTCCATATTCCATCTAATCAGCACATCTTCGGCAAGCTCAACAAGATGGTCGTCAAGAGGATTGTCCTCCTTATATCCTTCTATCTGTCCGGGAGCAGTTAACACCTCTTCAATCGTATTCATGTTTCGGAATTCCCAATCTGTTGAATCAACACGATTAAGGACGCACCATGCAATAGCCGCTTTTTCCATGTCAGACTTGATACCACGTGCCTCGTTCCAAATAGTTTTAGCCAGCATATTAATATCTTTTTCAGCTATCTGATACTCAACATTAAGTTCTTTTTGCTGAACCACTTCATGAACGGGCACGTCAAAGTAAACCGTTTCCGTGCCTCCGGTTAATAAGGTAATGGTAATTAGTATTGTTGCTAAATTATTCATTATCATCTTCTCCTAAATATTCTACTGCTTGTTCATAATACTCAATAGCCCTATCATTGGTGTTGTTGATATCGCGCTGTACTTCTTTGAGCAAAGCAATTGTATTCTTGCTATGTTCTTCAATCAACGCTTGTTTTTCATAGGTTTCACGAATTTCCTCGCGCCAGCCTATATAGACGCGCAAATCTGTCTTAGTCTCGAATTGGACAAAAATTCGCCCATTCTCTTCATTTTTAGTATACGCGAACAAATCGCGACAATGCCAACGATAAGGATTGATTGACCAGAACGAATAGAACTGGTCAAAGGTTAAGGTGGTTACAATCGCGCCTAAGTTTTTACAACGGGTCAATGTATCTTGCGTTTTCTTATATGCGCTTTCTAAACATTCTTTGTTGTTTTGATAAGAACCGCAATATTGCTTGTATTTCATTACCTGCTTTATACGTGGATAAGTTATAAACGACACAAGTTTACCATAAATAGGAATTTGCCGTTGTTCAAAGATGGTAACATTCTCAAGGTTTGGATAGTACCACACACCATCTTTAATTTTCTTTTGCGCTTTGCCCCACCATCTAATTTTTTCAAAGCTCATATTGTGAACCCCTTTCATTTGATGATACTATTATACACCATTTCTCATCAAATGTCAAGGGGTTTTCTAAAATTTCTTTATGAATTTTGTGTTAATAATTTTTCTGCCAACGCATATCATAATATTTATAAGCTATTTCAGGACATTCTTTTTCAAAATCTTCAGCGTACTTCTGTGCAGCTCCCCCACGTAAGCTCACTAATTCTCTAAAAGTTTTCTTTTTGAAGAAATTAGGTTGATTGCACCAAGCGGCTATATCTATATACATACCACGATATGGGGACAGTTCGTAGTCCTTATATCGCATAATATATGGCAAGCAGTTATATTTCATCAATATTGCGATACGCTCAAATAAGTCTGCTATATCTTGCTTCCAAAACTCAATTGAATAATTATCGGGCGATTGATGATTGTATCCACAGAAACAATAAAACTTAGGGACTTTGTTGGTGTATTCTCTAAGCATATCCAACTTAGATTGTATCAATTCCTTATCTTTGATGTTATCAAAAGCAAAAATATAATCGCCTATCCAATGTGAATTAAATATAACCTTACATTTTTCAGGCGTTAATAGACGCTCATCCATTCCTTGCTTAAATTGGAATCGCTTACCTGTTGAATTTAATTCATCAAACACAGAACGCCATTCTTTACAAGCAAGAACATTGTCATCCAGCAGACAAATATATTTTCTATCATCTGCCATAAATTCATAGACGGAGGAATGTTTTTCGCATGACTTACGATTTTGATTTACACAGAACGAACAACCACGAATGCAACCGCGAGTGGTAAAACCAATAGAATAATCACGATAATACTTAAGGTCGTTTCCACTTAAGTCTCCAAAATATTTATCGTATAAATGATAATCGGGCATATGATGTTCAACTTCATAAGGCAAAGGCTTGGCTTTATCATAGAAGAAACCCGTGCCTCCGTATTCCACATTAGACAGTTTGAGTAAATTGTCAGGACAATAAGTATCAGTAAATACTTTACTTATAAAAATTTTATCAAAAGCATTTGGCGAAAATGCCCAATCAGAAAGTAAAGATATATCATGACCTTGCTCTTTATAGTAACCTGATAACTTCATACATACAAGATTAGGAAACCGATGTTTTGTACGCGACAACAAATCAGCATCAACTATTCCTATTTTCATTATTATCCTCCTTTAACATTTCGCACAGCCATGTATCTCTTTCAAGATTCTGCACTTCCTTCATGCCATTGGCTATTGTCTGCGTATCGCCTATGATGCATAGTTCCGTCTTGGCGCGTGAGAATGCCACGTATTCAATGTTTCGGTTTATCATGTATAGGTGTTGCTTAAGCATTAAAGCAATCACTACAGGCGATTCAGAACCTTGAGATGAATGGACAGATATTGCATAAGCAAGACGTAGATGCTTGATTTCTTCGCCACTAAATACAATAGTTGATTCATCAAAAGCAACAACCAAATCTTCATCATCCACATCAACAACCGTGCCTATGTCGCCATTGGCAATGAATGTGGTATTGGGAACAAGATTGCCGAATTCGTCATACTTAGGCGTATAATCGGGGTTATAAATTTGTGCGTTATAATTATTACGTTTGTTAATTACCTTGTCACCAATCTTGAAATTGACGGATTCATATTGCGTCTCATAGCCCACACCAGTAAATTCATGGCCATTAAATTCTTGCTGAAGCATAGCGTTAATGACGCGTGTGCCAAGTTCGCCCTTATTGTATGGGCATAAACAGAGGATATCTTTCATACCATATCCCTTATTAAGATAATAAGCGTATGCTTCTTTGATTTGGTCAAGGACGTCAGATGAATTGGATGCTTGCTCTTCGAATATATAATCGTCAAATTGCTCGGATTCAATTGATGACGGCACGCCATTTCGTGTATCAGTTACAACAGTAGCAATACCGGATGAATTATAGCGGAAGACTTTGGTTAATCTTGTGACAGGAACAATGCCACTATCAATGATGTCTTGGGCAAGATTGCCACAGGATATAGACGCAAGCTGTGAGGGGTCACAGACAAAGAATATTTTGACTTCCTTGTCAATATGCGTAAACAGCGCAGCAAGTAAATCAACCGCCATAATAGAAGCCTCGTCAACAATGACCACATCGGAACAACATTGCGATATTCCTAATAATGTCATCCACATATGAATGGTTGACGCAGGACGTCCGGTTGCTTCTTTGAGCCTACGCGCGGCACACCCTGTTGGAGCAAGAAGTGTATAGCTTTTGTTGATTGATTCAAGATACTTGATTACAGCATTGACAGAAAAGCTCTTGCCACAGCCACCCGGTGCTGTAAGAACCCCTGTTGAATAGTTCTTAACCATATTCAATGCGCCCATCTGCTCGTCAGTCATGGTGTTGCTACCTATTTGCCGGAACTGTTCAATATCTCCACCATAAACAATAGGATTCTGTGCTCTTACTTTCAGCTCTCTTGCAATCTTGCATTCAGCTTCAAATGTAGACATCTTGCTAACATATTTACTTTCCGAGTCAAAGAATACCTTATCATTTTCTGTGATGCATTCGCCTATCCATTTGATACACTCAGGATATTCTTCTTTAACTAAATCGACTAATATCTTGGCGTTGCATCTTGTCGAACCTTCGCTTTCCATTTCATCAAGTAAATCGTTGACAGCGCACTTACACCTTGATTTTGTAGATAGCAGTTCGGGATGCTTCTTTTGTACCATCCTGTCAATGGTTTTCGTCTTTCTTTCGTATAGATTACATAGCACGCCGTAGGGGTCGTCATTAAGAGCTTCGCGCAATTTGGCTGGTGACGAAAATGAAATTGAGGCTTTGGCACAAGCCCGTGACTCAGCAGTTCCATATTCACTGAGGATACCACCGAACAAGACGGATTTACAATCACCCCTGATTTTGTCGCAATATTTAGCGAGCAATTTATTGCCCACGCCATGAATCTTTTTAAGGTCGATTTCGTTTTCTCGATTGGCTAAAATCAATTCAAGAAAATTAGGATAACCTTCAGTACACGCTTTTGCTTGACTTTCTTCCATATACATGGACAAGATTCTGATTTGCTCTTTGGGGTCAACTTTGATTTCTTCACCGACGAAACCGATGCCTACAAAACCATCAAAATTATATGAATATGGATATTTAGGATTATCAATAGGCGATAGGGACAGGTAATATTCCTGCCCCACATCAAATGCTTGTTCGCCGGATATAGTGAACGTGCCGTATTTATTAACCTCTACAGGGTCTCCCCCTGTAGGGAGAAACCCATAGACTTTATACCCATTTTTATTGTAGATTTCTTTAGTGCATTTACATTTTACATTTATACTCATCTCTTACACGTCCATTCATAAGGATATCCATACAACTGACAAATTTCATTGTACATCATTTGCCCAGCATTTTCATGCTGATCTTCAATGAAGTCGAGAAGGTCTTCAACCATCATTCGCCAATTGGGGAGCTTTGCATCAAGTTCATCAAGGCTTTCCATTTCTTCTGGTTTGATACACCATTCGCCACGCCACGGCTTTGTCCACGATTCTGCATAGATAAGATGTCCGCCATCTTCTGTTGGCTCATCTTCTATTGACTCAATTGCAATAATCTGCACAATGTCTCCAATGTCAAAGTCATGCCCTGTCTTATTGTCTACTACACGATATTTTCCATTGAGTTTTACGTCTTCAAATTTCATATTATTATCTCCTTCCAATTTTTATTGTTTTCATATTTCCACTGTAAATAGCCCATCCATATGCGGGTTTCAATTTCCTCAAATTTTGGATCAGTAAATAGCATTGATTTAATTTTTTCACGCTGTTCTTCTGTATATTTATCGCACTTACTAAGTGTTGTATTGACTTGATACTCAAAAAATTCTCGATCAGTCATGTTTGCTATTTTGTCAAGTCGCGCTCTGTCTTCGATGATAAATTCGTTTGCTTCGGAGTGGGAAGCATATACTTGATGGAACGGAATTGACACATAATCGCACGCACGATGGATAATGGTGTTGTTAGACGAAGGTTCGTACATAGGATGCTTGGACACGATTCTGAATCCTTGACTTGTTACCTCAGCTTCAATATGTGCGCGTTTATCTTGTGAAGATGGGGCAACCAACCAACCATTTTCAATTCCTTCAAACGCCCATATAGCAGCAGGAAGCCCGTTTTCGAAAACTTTTTCATCACGCCATTCGCGCTCTTCTTCCGTAAGTATCTCGGTTTCAGAATATAACCTTGTATTATACGTCCATCCTTTAGGTAGCTTACGCCACTTGGTGGAATTGAAGTTATAATCCTTAATTGGAATACCATCTATTGCTCGTACATCACGCAACTCATAGAGTTTTAAGCCATATGTCCCTGCGTATACATCTTCTACAATACCCCAGTCTACATAATAGTAAGGAGTAAACAAACCTCCACGATTGATAAAGTAAACCAAATCGCCTTTCTTGAATCGTCTATTGTTCAGCTCATTGAACTGTTCAACCGATAACTTAATCTCAATCTCGTGTATCATTACTTACCCATCCTTTCCATCTTATCGTCCCATACGAAGAAGGAATCTTTCCCCTTGCATAGCACCTTATATAGCCCCCACTCAGCCAATCTGAACAGGAACATTACGCCTATAATAGCGCTCACCCAAAGCGAAACAGTAATTGCGAATGCCATAATCAATCTCCTTAAACTTACCTTGCGGTTTTGATGTATATATTATAACACAAAACCCCTTGATTGTCAAGAGGTTTTGGAAAAATAATTTTATGAATTTTTTATGAAGGTTAATTCCATGATTCTAATTCGCCTGTTGCTTTATTGACTCGATAAAATTCATTAAGTCTATATAAATATAAATTAACATCACCAATTTGTTCGCCCAGATAAATACATTTAAGATATTGACGATACAGGCTTCGTTCTTCATCGGTCATGGAATTATAAAGTTCAACTATACGTTCTGCTTTGCCAAAAGGATGCTTATAAAGTAAATGGTCTGTTAAGCTCATTTATTTACCCCATCTGTTTTTCTTATATCAGTTACTTGAAATTGATACCATCTCTTTGTGCCGTTTTTGGTTGTAAATGATCCCCAATATTCCAAATCAATCTCACAATCTGGTTGACATATAGTCATGGTTTCATCAATTGTGCCAACTTCTTCGTCCCATTTATTAGCATCCATAACAATTACATCGTCAATTCCATAAATTTTATTATAAGTTCCTTCCATTAAAACATATCCTCCCCATCATCCTCATCAATCGTCCATTCTTGAATTACGCCTTGCGGTGTTTCTGTGCCGTTATATCGATTGATGCCCAATGTGAATATCACATCAATCTTAAGTCGCTTTGTCGATTCAATTTTTTGAACTTCATCTTCCTTTAATTGGAATTTGATAAAAGCTACGCCATTCTTTTCAACTTTGAACGTTGTGCTTGTCTTCTTAAACAAAGCAACGTCTGTGTTCTTGATACGTAACGTGGTACTGAATCTTGGTTCAGGAATTTGATTAGCCCATAGCTGCTTATTGGATTCAATTTGTTCGCATAAGAACAGGTTGATATTCCTTGGTGACAATTGTCCGGCTATGTCCTCCGTAGGTTCAAAGTCAAAATTCTGTGTGTCAAGCCACTTCAAGAACGCGTCGTAATTTTCCTTTTCAATAACGATACCCGAAGCCTTTTCATGTCCTTCAGCACGGCACAGACGAGACGAATTAAGAATTGAAGCAAACTCTATAGGCGAACGCATTGAGCCTGTGTAGACCTTATCATCCTTGTCACGAAGGACAAATGTTGGTTTCTTTGTTGCGTCAAGAATCCGGTTCGCCAACAGCCCAGTAAAGGAAGCGTTTTCATTTTCAACGAATGATATTGCACAATTCTTTTGCTCGTCTATCACGGGGTCTTTAGTTATTTCGTTTGTGATTTTCTTTGACGCATTATAAGCACGGTTACATTCCTTGTATGCTGATTCAATCGCCGATGGATTGATGAACCCCTCAAACACGGTAGCAATATCCGATTCAACCCGGAATAGTGCGTTAATTTTGGGCGCAATTGTCCAGCCCACGGCATGAGGCGTTGCTTCTTTAGCTTTGTCAAACAGAAATTTTAGAAATGGATTCTCAACACGGCTCAATCCATCATATATATATTTACGATTTTCAAGGGCGGTTACATCACATACATCGGATATAATGGAGCAAGCTACTAAATCCTTGGTGTAAACAGGACTTAATCCATACATTTCGCAATATGCATCCACAAATTTAGACGCGATTCCTGCGCCGGATAACTTGGTGTTTAGATGTGCCTTGTCCATGTGCGGATTAATAATGATGGAACTTGGATTTGGTTTTGTGATTTCATGGTGGTCAAGAACAAGAATCTTAGTTCCACGTGAAGTGAGCCTCGAGCAATACTGTGTATCATTACTTCCTGCATCGGGGATGATTAGTAAATTCAAATTTGCATTTTCGATTTCATCAATATTATAAGTGGTTAATCCATGTGCTTTATTGGGATGAAAAAAGATTTTTGGATTTACAGAAATCGATTTTAGAAATTGAACGATTGCGGTCGCTGAACATATGCCATCGACATCTACGCATCGCAGAGGACTCCAATTTTGCCATCTGCGCTTACCACCCCCTTTACTATTTCACACGCCAATTTCATGTTTGGATAGTCCCACGGCGATTGATACTGTACATTTACTGGACAAATATAATCTTCGATTTCTGATTCCTGAATGCCCAATGCAATCAGGTAATCGGAAATGAAACTTCGTGGATTGATTTTGGGAACTAAATTTTTGAGTTTCGTTTTGCTCGTCACCTTTCAATTTTGAATTTGCCTTTTGCGGGCTGATTATATTATATCACATTTTCATCAATTTGTCAATAGATTTTTTATAAATTAATAAATTAAATTTTGATTTTCGATTTTTGATTTCAAATCCACAACTGCGATATTCAATTTTGGATTTCTGTTCCACGACTGCTCGCGACAATCGCACATTATATCAAGCAAAAAGAATGTGCCACTGTCATGTCCATCGATACAAGCAATGTTGCGTGAATGCATTAACACATTTACGCACAGGCTTGTGTTCATCAACATATCCACGCACAGCTTATGGTGTCTCAAAAACTCTACGTATACAAAGGAAAAAATTTTCTACAACGCACGGAAAGCTGAATCGTGACTAACTATATACCCATCAGTTAACGTCGCTTGCAGGAATAAAAACCTTGGGTTAATGTGTAGATAAAATTAATGCGCCCATTGACGCACAAATAAGCCCATGTGTCAACCTACCAATACATTAGCATACAGCCGGTCGTAGACACATGGCACATCAACGCATTGTGCCTCAATATATCAACACATAAGCGCATTAACGCACAGCTCGTCAACTATATACCTACCAACACATCACGCACCTGAAGCCCCTTTATAAACGTGCTGGATAGATGGATGGATGCACCGCCCAATGGTCGTGTGTATGTGCTTATATATGTACAGCTGATGCCCTATAGGCATATAGATATATATGTATATATGGTGTCTGTATGTAGGTACTGTTGTATATATGTATATATGTATATATATAGATACTATAGCGGGGAAAAATCACTAAGTTATACGTCACTAAGTGACAAGTCACTAAGTTATTTATCACTAAGTGATATATCGTCGCACAAATGTTCGGCAGTGACAAATTATCACTGAACAAATGTTCGGCATAGTTAGTGAAGAATCTTCACTCAGTGATATATCGGCGACGAAAATTCTTCACTAACGAATCGAACAAATGTTCTATAGTGAAAGACCGTCGTCGAACAAATGTTCTATATAGTCGATATATCACTACAACAAATGTTCGGTTTCATGGAAGGAAAAGCGGACGAATTATCGTCCGCTGATATATCACTTGTGATTTATCATTTTATATGCCCATTCGCCGAACGATAATTTACCATCCAGAACGACGCGATATATCGCCCATAGTGATATAACGATAGTGATTGGTAATCCAATCATTGTCCATCCGAACATAAGCGCGCCAAAAACTTCAGGTGACATATCACTTATCCTCCTCTTCCCAGTAATAGCGGTCAACGCGACCACCGAGGAACTCGAGCTCGTAGAATCCGCCGCACTCGTCGACGCCGTCACTGTAGTATGACGCGCTTTTTATGGTCTGGTCAATGCCTGTATACCAACCTACCATAAACGCCGCGAGAATCGCCGCTACAGCCGCGAGAGTTATCACTAACAGCTCAACACGTGTAAAAATAAAGCCTGATTTCATGATATATAATCCTCCTTAGTGACAGGTCACTGTGGTTAGTGACCTGTCGTGTTGTTGAATGTGACGGTTAATGCTCCGGGAAGAGTATCTGTTTCGTACCTTTTGCCCAGCAGTTTATCCCTAACCGGAAACAGTCAGCACAGCCCCACTCTCCATGTTTCGATGGGCAGATGGTCGACCCGTCACTAACGAGTCGCTCGATTTCCGCTGGCGACGTATGCCTCGGGATCACGTTAGTGACAGGTAATCCATACGGATTTGGGAGTGTCCAGCTTCCCCAGTTAGATATCACTATATGGAGATTTTTTGGAAGGGCTTTTTTCTGTTTTTTCAGCGCCGATATTTTGTCATTAACCCACTCAGCACGTTTAGTAAATGCCAGAAACTGGCAATTCTTACAGTCTCTCGCCAGCTTGATCATTCCTTCCAAATACTGGATATCCGGAATATCTCCGGAAACATGGAATCGAAAAGCTGATACCATGGAGCAGTGGGCGCGGAGTTGAAGCCAGTACGACTCAGGATTGTTTCTGTAAATGTCAAGGTTCCGCTCGTATGCGGCGCGAACGGTTTCGCGATATGCACACATTTTGCGAGCATAGCACTTCTGGAAGCAAGGCGCATCCGGACGACACGTCACTACTGCCGGGAGGCTGATGGACGATATGTCGCCCATCTTGATGTTGCCCGACGAAATCGAAATCATGTTGCTTTTTTCCATAATATGTAAATCTTTCTCCCGGGGTTTTATGAGCTTTTCCGGGAGCTCTTTTTTCTTTACGTATACATTATACCATAAATCCGATTAACAAATCTATGGTATAATGTAAACTGTTTGTGAATGTTACTCGACGATTGTCAAGCCGTTCTCGTTCGCGACTTTTTCAGCATAATGGCGATATATCGCTTCTCTGATATGTTCCGCTTGCTCAAGCGCTTTTTTCGACTGGCGACCGCTCGAAGGTTGATATATCGATACCTTGTAGCTATCAGCTGGACAATAGCTCTTAGTGATATATCCGTTATGGTCTATCAGCTTAATGGGAGTAATGGTCATAATATATGACTTGTACTCCTTGCTCCAAAATGTGTCAACGTCGATAACTCGACCGGTCTCGTTAGTGATAAGTCGTTTTGTTCCCAGTATTTCCATATTATGTAGCCTTTCTGGCGTTATAGCTCGCCGCGCTTTTTATGTTGGTGTCATTTCCTTTTGACATATATATTATACCACACTTTCCCCGTTTTGTCAAGTACTTTTTTCAAAAAATTTTTCAGAAAGCTATGCCGAAATTGCATAACGACTATATCGAAAATGATATAAGTGATATATCCATTATGAGAACGAACAAATGTTCTTAGTGACGGACTGACGCATGAACAAATGTTCGGTTAGTGATTGGTCGACACGAACAAATGTTCTTCTATGGGGGGGGTATATCACTAAAACAGATGTTCTGTTTCAGGACAAAAAGAAAAGCTGGAAGTGATATCCAGCTTTTCTTTTTGTGATTAGTTGTTGTTGAGTCTCCACTCAAGCGTTCCGTCACTAACTATGTGACAAACGATATTCTGCTGCCAGCAGAAGTTAGTGATGAATCGTGGCGCCCTGTCCGTTAAACCTTGACGATATTTCCTCGTCGTTCCGTTTGACCAGTGAACTTCAAATGTTCGCCAAACGTCGTCATTTGTCTTACCATATTCAACATATGTTAAGATGCTATCAATGACCGGATGATTTTTCGTCTCCGCTATCCGGATATACTCCGGATAATATGCCGCGAGAGTACCGAGATCTTCTCGCGGAATTCTGGAGGCTTCCAGACCCCAGCTTCTTTCGCGGACGAAATATCGATACCGCCTTGTGTCGTATACTCCATAGTTACAGAGTATCTTCTGGGCGAACTCGTTAGTGATAGATTTCATATGTAATTCCCTTCCTCCGATTCTTTAGGGCTTCTCGGCTTCCCTTGTTGTGTATATATTATACCATATATTTCTCAGATAATCAAGCCCATAAAAACGCGTTTACAGCTGATTTTCTCGGGTTTAGCTCGCGATATCTTCATTTATCTTTCGTTTTCAGCGTTTTTTGAAATTTTCAAAAATATTTTCCTTCCTTATATATATAAAAATCGATTTTCACTTCCAAATGGTCTGGCTCGATAAATGTAAAGCAATTTGTCCACATCCTGAATTCAAAATTTAATTATGAATGGTTCAATCTGATTTTGTAACTAAAATTTGAATTTTCGATTTTTGATTTCTATTTTGGAATTGAAATGTGTATTTCACTATATTCATAAATCGTTTACAAAAAAGATTATATATCATCTTGACTTGGGCGTCTGAATGTGATATAATATATACGTAAACAAAAAAACATACCGCACACACGCGGAGGACGACAAATCGTCCAGAAAAGGAGAAA
>OIWS01000114.1_pt1 | contig 106793 bp, 74 predicted proteins | sample 1587611 | NCBI WGS metagenome assembly OIWS01 (sample SAMEA3888919, study PRJEB22519) | human gut metagenome | biome: human gut; feature: human-associated habitat; material: faeces | place: Denmark | collected 2010 | reverse complement strand
TTGGGACTGCTCTTACCTTGATAAGGTGATGTCATAAAGTAATGCGTCGGCCCTGCACCGACCGTTCTCCATGTTCATAACGGTCGATATGAACACGAGCATCGACCGTTCCCCATGTTCACAACGGTCGATGTGAGATGACTTTCTTCATGCTTTCGCACAATTTTCTGTATGGTTTCGCGCTACTTCTTGCATGATTTCGCCCGATGTTTACGCCGTTTTTTGCCAATAAACGTCTTGCTTGTTACTGGAGGATGGGGCACAGAGACCCTATACTACTGGGCAAGCTAAAGTAGAACAGGATCTCTGCGCCCTGTTCTCCCACAACCAGCAAACAACAACACAAACAACAAAGGAACAACAAGAACAACATTCCTAATACAATGATAAAGGAAACAACGTTGTTTATATTGTTCCTTTATTGTTCTAAGTTATTATTTTATTGTTCTATGTTGTTTCTATAAGTTAAACAGTTTTCCAACTCATTAACTTACAGCAAGTTGGAAACCTGCGAGACTTCAGTAAAATATTATTGCGAGTATTTATTTTTATCTAAACGAATGCGCCCTCCAAGTAGGACGGTGGTCTCCGCGCCCCGTCCTCCAGCACCCAACACTTCTAAATAGATAACGTCACATATTTATTGCCTATTTCTTCGGTTGGTAACACTAAATATTATGGGCAGATAGTATTATTATGTTTTTGCCATTTAATAAAATATCATTGTATTATTATGCTCGCAATGCTTTGCATTGCTTGTGAGTTTTTAAACATTAATCTCCATTAATTATCCATTAATTATCATTAATACGCGCTTTGCGCGGTGTTATTGATGTTTAATAACTCCACGAAGCGCGAAAAAAGATTGTCATACAGTGTTACCAACTTAGAGAGAAAATCTGCTTATGCCCAAAAAGAGCGATGCCTTTATTAAAGACACCGCCCTTTCTGTTTTTACTATTTAGCTTGCTTTACTTTATTGCCACTTTCTTTGTTCGTCCGTCAGGGTAACGAATGATGTTTACGCCACGCTGACATTTTTCCAAAAGATTGCCGTTAGTGTCGTAAATTTTTTCTGAGCCATCATGGTTAAGCGTTGCATCAACGATACCACTACTTGGTATTACAGTAATATTGCGTATTTCGTCGGGAGCAGCCTCATATTTGTCATCGCCCTCCTGACAAGCCGTTACATCCACATTACCAGTCTTTTTGCAGATAAGATAGCAAACGCCACCAGTAACAGATATGCTGGCCACGCTCTCGTCACTACTCTTAAAAGCAACGGTTAATCCTGAGGTGGCTGTAGCTTCCAACTTTATCTTTGTGCCTACATGTGCCTCAGCAGGCAAATCACCTTTCCAGTCTATTGTCTGTGCTATCTTCACCACTCTAAGGTTATGCTCCTCATAAGGCGCTGCCTCATATTTATCATCACCATCTTGATAAGCCGTCACGTCTACATAGCCAGCTTTCTTACAGATGAGGTAGTAGGCTCCGCCTGTAGATGAGATGCTGGCCACGCTCTCGTCGCTGCTCTTGAAAGAAACAGGTAAGCCTGAGGTAGCTGTAGCCTCCAACTTTATCTTTGTTCCTACAGTGGTTTCTGTGGGCAATTCGCTCACCCATGATATTGTCTGTGCCGTTTTTACTATTGTAAGGTTACGCGTCTCATTGGGCGCAGCCTCATAGTTTTTATTGCCTTCTTGGTAGGCAATAATGTCAACATCGCCAGCCTTCTTACAAATGAGATATTGCTCTCCGCCAATGACCGATACGTTAGCCACACTTTCGTCACTGCTCTTGAAAGAAACTGGCAAGCCTGATGTGGTGGTGGCCTCCAACTTTATTTTTGTGCCGACAGTGGCCTTGGCTGGCAGCTCGTCGTTCCACACTATCGTTTGTGCAGCCTTCACAATAGTAAGCACACCCCTTTCGTACGAGAGGTCATAATTATCGGCTAAACCGCCAAAGGGCACTATCGGATAGCTACCTACAGGGCTATTTTTCTTTGCCGTGGTTGAAATAGAAACAGGTTTTGTAAGCACACTCTCATCCTCACCATTCTTGAAACCGAAGTAGGAAACAGTGAGGTCTTGTTCCTCACTGCCATAGGGCCGCTCTACATTTTCGGCAATAACCGTGAGCGGAGCTTTGTTTACGGTGTATGACCAAGGATAAAATATCTCTGCCGTCCAAATGTCATTACTCAATGTTATGGGCAATCCCTCTGTATGTTTTCCTGCTCCAAAGCTCTTGTTTACATTAATCTCCGCCTGCATGTCAGGCACATGGTTAACCAATGCCGAGGTTGTAATATCAGGAGTGTCCCCATACTCAAACTCTGCTCCATTCTGCAAGTCGAAACCTTTAATATTTATCAGAGTCTTTATTCTATCAGGATACCATCTTTTTACATCATCTTGAACATTATCCTCATTTAGTACATACATACTGTCTGGAATATGCTGGCCTGTATATAACGCATCTGTCAACCAGTACAATCTTTTTACAGACAAGTCACAAGTATAACTGTTTGTTGCTTTAGGGCCTACAATATAATTCGTTATCCACTTCTTATTATCTAATGCAGGAAATGCTTTTTTATCTACTCCTTTTGGAGTATTGCAAATAACGTTTTTAATCTCTATTCTTACGAAAGGCTGCTGTCTATCGTCATCATTATGGTCATAGTAACAAGGTACATAACGGCCTAGGTATAGGTTCTCAAAAACACATTTCGTATCAAATGAAGAATTACCATAAGTAACAAAAAAGCCCCAGTCAAAATCAAATGTTAATGGAGTATTGCCTTCTCGAAGTATAAGATTCTTTATTTTTAAACATCCTAGAAATGTCCCTGCAAGAATTTTTTGAACTTTGTTGCCAATACTTATTTTCTTGAGATTCTTACAATAATAGAAAGCTAATTTACCAATACTACCAACGCTATCAGGCAAAGTTGCATCTTCTAATGTGGACAGCCCGTAGAATGCATAGTCGCGTATTTGCTTGCATCTATTGTCCAATGTAGACAAATCTTTGATAGGTTCATTGTTCAATAGCAACAAACCTGATGCATATTTGACCATTCCGTTCGTTGATTCGTTATGATAATTATAGAATGGCGGCATCGTTCCTTTGTTATCTATGTTGCAGTATGCCGTCAAGTCGTGTATAAACACTTTCTTAAAATAACAACCCGAAAAGGCAGAAGAGCCGAACGTGTTTATCGTGGCAGGTAAATCAATGGTTCCCATATCGCCACACTGATAAAATGCAATACTACCGATGGCTGTTACGGTATATTGCTTACCATTATACCCCACTTTTTCTGGAATTACAATGTCAGCCTGGTCGCCATACACATTGTACTTCTCATCACCAACTGTCACTTCCACCGATAGTCCGTCTGGCAGAATGTTGTAATAAATACGGTCTACCTCAAAATCATAGGCAGACACATGCAGAATTGCCATGGACAGAAACCATAGCAACAAAAATCTTTTCATTATGTTCATATTTTTTTATTTTTTATCATTCACACTTACGTTTATACATGCTCAACTGTAAAACTTTTCTCGTATTCTTTTATTAGTTCTGTTAGAAAACTATCCAAACAAGGTATTTCTAAATATCCAGCAGAAGAGGTTTGTTTTTTATCATTCACATCGTTTATGAATAACTTTTTATCTGCGGCCCTCAAAAGTGCATGAGCAAAAGAATTTCTCAGATGGCGACACAAGTCAGCGGCCTGATATTTATTACTGTTAAACATCAAAGTACATTCAGGTTGTACTTTGAATTTTTCTATTTGCGCACATTTTCCTTTTGTCACATATTTCTGTATTCGCTCTTTGAATATACCGTAGGCACCAGAAAAAATTTTCTCGAAGTCAGACTTTGTGCTAAGATATATAATCTTAGTTTCATATATAATGACCAACTTCGCAAGTTTGTCAAATATCTTTTTAGCCCCATGACACGATTTAAGTCCACAATACGGCTTTGTTGTTTGGGTACTCATCTACCTAAGTTTGCCAGCAAATTTCAGGTTTTCCAACACATTTGCTACAAGTTCCACCTGAGCGTGGAATGTTGCTTTAGCCTTATCCGTTTGGTTATGTTCGGCATAAAGCCCATACAGCCAATCCTTTGCTTCAGCAACATCCTCTCCGCTTATCACACAGGCGTACAGATACTCTACAACTTTTCTGTAGCTCGCAGCATTGCCAAAAGGATTATCAAGGGTGTGTTTGTTCCTCTCTACCTCATCTTGCAGAAAGCGTCTAGTCGATTCAACATTTCCATTAAAATCCATATTATTTTTCTCCTTTAACCATTTGGCTCCTAATGGTATTTTAAATAGTTAAACGAGTATATATACAAAAAAACGTGGAGCCAGTCTTCTGCTCGTTCCACGTATCTAGGCTCTCGCATTGCCCTGTAAGTCGAAACGAGCAACGCTGAAAGCCCCACGTCGTGTAAGTATATGATATACCCTAACGCATCATGCGCAAGATAGCGTACGATGACATTAGGCATATAGATATAATACACCCTTTGGGGCGTCCCCGTTGCTTTGTTTTTGACTTACAGTTTGAATTTGCGAGATTCAGATACGTCAAAACCAAAGCGTCAGTAACGCCTTTTATGTATATTTGTCCACCCCCTTAAGCCCACATGGGCTTTCAGCTAAGCCGACATTGGTCAGGCATAGGTGAAGACAGTGCAAATATAGTGGTTTCGTCTGAATAATGCAAGCGATATAAGAGATATTTGTCTCAAAATGTGACAAATAGCGGTATGTGCCACCCCACCCCACATCATCATACATCATCTTTTTTATGGGATAAACAAAAAATATGGGGAAAAGTGGCGCGAAGTGCAGAATTTTATATAACTTTGAACACTAATTCCTATTATTAAGGTACGCATGTATTTTACATGTATTTTGTTTACATATGACCCAGATAACAGAAAAAGATAACACTATAGCGGCCCACGCCGAAGCCGCCACCACAACAGGCGCCGACAACATTGTAACAGCGCAAGGCTATCATGTGCCCGTGCTGCTGCATGAGAGCATCGACGGCCTCAACATTCAGTCTGGCGGCGTGTATGTTGACGTAACCTTCGGCGGCGGAGGCCATTCGCGCGAGATATTGCGACGCCTCGACCCCACCGCCCGCCTCTTCAGCTTCGATCAAGATGCCGATGCCGAAAGCAACATTGGCCCCGATGCCCCCGACAACTTCACCTTCGTGCGCAGCAACTTTCGTTACCTGAAAAACTGGATGCGCTATTACGACATAGACCATATTGACGGACTGCTGGCCGACCTGGGCGTGTCGTCGCACCACTTCGACGATGCCACACGTGGCTTCTCGTTCCGTTTCGACGCTCCGCTCGATATGCGCATGAACAAACGTGCAGGCATGACGGCGGCCGACATCGTAAACACATATAGCGAAGAGCAGTTGGCCGACGTGTTCTACCTGTACGGCGAACTGAAAAACGCGCGACGCATTGCCGCCACGCTGGCCAAGGCACGCACACTAAACGCCATTGCCACCACCACCGACTTTATGAAAGCCGTAGAACCTCTGTTCCGCCGCGAGCGCGAAAAGAAAGATATGGCCAAGCTGTTTCAGGCCCTGCGCATTGAGGTAAACCACGAGATGGATGCCCTAAAGCAGATGCTCACCGCCGCCACCGAACTGCTGGGCGAGGGCGGCCGACTGTCGGTCATCACCTACCACTCGCTGGAAGACCGTATGGTGAAAAACATTATGAAGACGGGCAACTGTGCGGGTAAGGCCGAGGAAGACTTCTTCGGTCGTGTGAGTTCGCCCTACCGCCTCATCAACAACAAGGTGATTGTTCCCTCTGACGAAGAACAGGAAAAGAACCCACGTAGCCGAAGCGCAAAACTAAGAATTGCAGAGAAGAAATGAAACACAAAGACCCCACATCGCACCCCGACCCACAGATTGAAGCTTTGCTGAAAGCCGCCTTGGCCGATGCCCCCACCCAGGACAGCGGAAAGGAAAGCCATGCACCTGCCCAAAGCAAGAAGAAAGAAGACAAAGACGAGGCAACAGAAGAACATAACGACAAAACAGAACAAAGAAAAGACAATAGAAAGGACCCCCCCAAAGAAGATAAAAAGGAGGATAAGAAGGAGGACAAGAAAGATAAGAAGCGTAAGAAGAACAACGCCAACAACGACACCGACAACAATACCGACGACGAACGCGAAGAAGGCAAATCGCTGGCCGACGTTATTCGCGAGCGCGCCAACGAGGTAGAGCGCCGACCACTGGGTTCGCTCACCCTTAAAAGCATTGTGGGTGGCGACATCTTGGCCACCACAGCCGTAAGAAAACAGATTGGCGTAATCATGCTCATCGTTCTTTTCATGCTGGTTTACATCTCTGACCGATACAGCTGCCAACAAAGCCTGATACAAATTGACAAGCTGAACGAAGAGCTGAACGACGCCAAGGCTAAAGCCCTATCAAGCAGCAGTAAGCTGACAGAGAAGAGCCGTGAGAGCCGCGTGCTCGAGATGCTGCAAGCCTGTAAAGACAGTACGCTGCACATCTCTACACAGCCTCCATACATCATCAACATTCCTGAACAATAGTAAACACGCACCAAGATAATGAGTAGTACAAAATTTGACCATAAGAAAACGCCCTTGCGCTTTTCGTGCCTTGTTATCATCATGATGGCCGTAACGCTGGCCATGCTGGGCAAGGCACTATATATGATGACAGCCGAGCGCAAATTCTGGCTCGACGTGTCAGAGCGTGTGAAGCTCGACAGCACCGCCATCACACCTACACGCGGCAATATATTGAGCTGCGATGGAAAGCTCATGGCATCGTCGCTGCCCGAATTTGAGATATTTATGGACTTTAAGACGCTGCACGATGCGGGCACCGACACGCTATGGAGAGAGAACATTGACGCTATAGCCACGGGGCTGAACAACATCTTCCCCGAACGCTCGGCACACGACTTTAAAACCTATCTTGAAGAAGGACGCGCCAAACAAAGCCGATACTGGCCCATCTGGCCCAAACGTATCGACTATAACACGCTGTGCGACGTGAGAGCGCTGCCCGTGTTCAACATAAAAAGCAAGTATCGCAGCGGCTTTATCTTTAAAGAATATAATGCCCGCAAGCACCCCTACGGCTCGCTGGCACTGCGCACCATTGGCGACCTCTTTGGAAAGAAAGACTCGGCCATCTGTGGCATCGAGCTCTCCTTCGACCGCGAGCTGCGCGGCATTGATGGCGTGAAGCACCGCAGAAAGATATTGAACAAGTATCTCGACATTATTGACACGCCACCCACCGACGGTTTAGATGTGGTAACCACCATCGATGTAGGCATACAAGACCTGGCCGAGCGCGCCTTGGTGCAAGAACTGAAAGAACCTGACGTGCATGGCGACGTGGGCGTGGCCATTGTGATGGAGGTGGCCACGGGCGACATTAAAGCCATTGTAAACATGGAGAAATGTGGCGATGGCGAGTATCGCGAGCGTAAAAACCACGCCGTGAGCGACCTGATGGAGCCTGGCTCGGTATTTAAAACGGCCAGCATCATGGTGGCACTTGACGATGGCGTGGTCGACACCACAGCACGCGTTGAGACGGCGGGTGGCGTGTGGCCCATGTATGGCCGCGAGATGCGCGACCACAACTGGCGACGCGGCGGCTATGGCATGCTCACCCTACCACAAACATTGATGGTGAGCTCGAACATCGGCGTCAGCCGCATCATTGACGACCACTACCGCAACTGCCCCGAAAAGTATGTTGAAGGCATCCACCGTCTGGGCTTGGCCGACGACCTCAAGTTGCCCATCGCAGGATCGTCGCCCGCCAAGATACGTATGCCTAAAAAAGATAAACGTGGCAAACAATATGTAAACTGGAGCAAGACCACACTGCCATGGATGAGTATTGGCTACGAAACACAGGTGCCACCCATCTCTACCGTTACCTTCTATAACGCTATTGCCAACAATGGCAAGATGATGCGCCCCCGACTGGTGAAGGCGGTGATGAAAGATGGCGAGGTGATAAAAGAGTTTCCACCCGTTGTGATGCGCTCCAGCATCTGTAAGTCTAAAACGCTGGGCGAGATACAAACCATTCTTGAACATGTGGTAAGCCAGGGCTTGGGCAAGCGCGCTGGATCGCCATCGTTCAAGGTGGCAGGAAAGACGGGCACCGCACAGGTGGCAAAAGGGGGTGGCTATAAGATGGGCACCGTGCACTATCTGCTCAGCTTTGCAGGCTACTTCCCAGCCGACGCCCCACGATATAGCTGCATTGTATGTATACAAAAGTCGGGACTGCCCGCCTCGGGTGGTGGCATGAGTGGCAAGGTGTTTCACGACATTGCCGAAGGCATCATGGCACAAAGCCTGAAGATGGATGTGAAAGATGCCCACGACGAAAACTCGATACTGGAACCCGACGTGAAGAGCGGCAACATCATAGCTGCCGATTATGTGCTGACACACCTGGGCTATGAAACACGGGCCGACTGGAGCGGATCGTATGCCGATGGTAACCCCATATGGGGGCATGCAACACGCGGCAACGGACACATAGCGCTCACACGACAAGCCAAAACACAAGCCAACGTGATGCCCGACGTAACGGGCATGGGCGCACGCGACGCGGTGTTCTTGATTGAAAGCCGAGGCGTGAAAACAAAGCTGTATGGCCGAGGCAAGGTAACACAGCAAAGCATAGCTGCTGGCCACACCATCAGCAAGGGCATGGCCTGCATACTAACGCTTAGATAGCACACCGACACAGCTTTTTATTAAACATTGAATATATCAAGTTAAAAGACAATAATTTATGGTATTATCAGAATTGCTTAACGACTTGAAGCCGACAAGCATCGTCGGCTCAACCGACATTGACATTACGGGCGTGAACATCGACTCGCGTCGCATCAAAGACGGACACCTGTTTGTGGCCATGAAGGGAACACAGGTAGACGGACATCAGTTCATCCCAAAAGCAATACAACTGGGCGCCAAGGCGGTACTATGTGAAGACATGCCCGCCGAGAAGGCCGAAGGCGTGTGCTACATTCAGGTGCCTTCAACCGAAGATGCCGTGGGCCCCGTGGCCACCGCCTTCTACGGACACCCCTCGCGCAAGCTGAAGCTGGTGGGCGTAACGGGCACCAACGGAAAGACCACCATCGCCACCTTATTATATAATATGTTTACGCGTTTGGGCTATAAGTGTGGATTGCTATCTACCGTGTGCAACTATGTGGTAGACGAGGCCATTCCGGCCGACCACACCACCCCCGACCCCATTGAGCTGAACGCCTTGCTGGCACGCATGGTAGAGGCTGGATGTAGCCACGCCTTTATGGAGTGTAGCTCTCACGCCATCGCACAGAAACGTATCGGCGGACTGACCTTTGCGGGTGGTTTGTTCACCAACCTCACACGCGACCATCTCGACTATCATAAAACCTTTGAAAACTATCGCGACGCTAAGAAGGCGTTCTTCGACAATCTGCCTAAAGAGGCGTTTGCCGTAACCAATGCCGACGACAAGAACGGCATGGTGATGGTGCAAAACACTAAGGCAAAGGTAAAAACATACTCTACACGCACCATGGCCGACTTTAAGGGCCGCATCATCGAGTGCCACTTTGAAGGCATGTATCTCGACATTGATGGACACGAGGTGGGCGTACACTTCATAGGCAAGTTTAACGTCAGCAACCTGCTGGCGGTATATGCCGCCGCCGTGCTGCTGGGACAGAAGCCTGAAGATGTGCTGGTGACACTGAGCACACTGCACAGCGTAAACGGTCGACTGGAACCTATACACGCTCCGGAAGGCTACACCGCCATCATCGACTATGCCCACACCCCCGACGCGCTGGAAAATGTGCTGGCAGCCATTCATGAGGTGCTCGACGGCAAAGGACACGTTATCACGGTGTGTGGCGCTGGCGGTAACCGCGACAAGGGCAAACGTCCGCTGATGGCGCAAGAGGCTGTGAAGCAGAGCGATAAGGTGATCATTACCAGCGACAACCCCCGCTTTGAAGAGCCGCAAGACATTATCAACGATATGTTGGCGGGCCTCAACGCGCAGCAAATGAAGAAGGTGATCACCATCGTCGACCGCCGCGAAGCCATACGCACCGCTTGCATGATGGCACAAAAAGGCGACGTTGTTCTCATTGCTGGCAAGGGCCACGAAAACTATCAAGACGTGAAAGGTGTGAAACACCATTTCGACGACCACGAAGTAGTAAAAGAAATGTTTAATTAGGCAGTTGACGAGTGACAAGTGACGAGTGACGAGCAATAGACGAGAGAAGCAAAGGTAATCTCCTCGTCAACTCGTCACTCGTCAACTCGTCAACTTGCCAACAAACAAACTTCAAGAAAAATGTTATACTATATCTTCCGCTTTTTAGAACAGTATGGTATCTCGGGATCACATATGTGGGGATACATTTCGTTCCGTTCATTATTGGCACTTATCCTGTCGCTGATTATCTCGGCATGGATGGGCGAAAAGTTTATTAAGTTCTTGAAGAGCAAACAAATAACCGAAACACAACGCGACGCCAGCATCGACCCCTTTGGCGTGCAGAAGATAGGCGTGCCCTCAATGGGCGGCATCATCATCATCATGGCTATATTGGTGCCCGTACTGCTGCTGGGACGTTTGCGCAACGTTTACCTTATCTTAATGATTATCACCACCGTATGGCTGGGCTTCTTGGGCGGCATGGACGACTACATCAAAATATTCCGCCGCAACAAAGAAGGACTGAAAGGTAAATATAAAATTGTAGGACAGGTGGGCATTGGCCTCATCGTGGGTTTGGTGCTGTGGATGTCGCCCGATGTGAAGATGAACGAAAACCTGGCCATCGAGAACAAACAGTCGAACGAACTGGTGGTGAAGCATCGTGCTCAGGCCACCAAATCGTTAAAGACCACCATCCCGTTTGTGAAAGGCCATAACCTCGACTATTCGCACATCATGTCGTTCTGTGGCAAATATAAAACGGCTGCTGGATGGATATTGTTCGTCATCATGACCATTATTGTGGTGACGGCCGTATCAAACGGCGCCAACCTGAACGACGGCATGGACGGCATGTGTGCTGGCAACTCGGCCATCATAGGTGTGGCCATCGGCATATTGGCCTATGTGAGCAGTCATATCGAATATGCCAGCTATCTGAATATTATGTACATACCACAGTCGGAAGAGCTGGTGGTGTTTATGTGCGCCTTCATTGGTGCCCTCATCGGCTTCTTGTGGTATAACGCTTATCCCGCACAGGTATTCATGGGCGACACTGGCTCGCTCACCATCGGTGGCATCATTGCCGTGTCGGCCATCATCATTCACAAAGAGCTCATGCTGCCCATCTTGTGCGGCATCTTCTTCGTTGAAAGTCTGAGCGTTATCCTTCAGGTTTACTACTTCAAATGGGGCAAGCGCCACGGCGTGAAGCAACGCATCTTTAAGCGCACACCTATCCACGACAACTTCCGCACACAGGAGTGCCAACTTGATCCCGAATGTCGTTACCTTATTCGTAAACCGAAGGGGGCCATACACGAGTCGAAAATCACTATCCGCTTCTGGATCGTGACCATCATCTTGGCAGCGATGACCATCATCACGCTGAAGATTAGATAAGAGCCCCTCCCAGCCTCCCCGGTGGGGAGGAGATGGTAAAGCTCAGTATTCATTCAGTGTTAATGTATAGGAATAAACAAGGAAAATAAGAACTTAAATAACTGCGCACCTCTACTCCTCCCCACGGGGGAGGTTGGGAGGGGCTTTTTATATATGAAACGAATTGTTATATTAGGAGCCGGCGAAAGTGGAGCTGGCGCCGCCGTACTGGCAAAAAAAGAAGGCTTCGATGTGTTTGTTAGCGACATGTCGGCCATCCACGACAAGTATAAAACCTTGCTCAACGCTCACAACATCGAGTGGGAAGAAAAGCATCACAGCGAAGAAAAGATACTGAACGCCGACGAGATTATCAAAAGCCCAGGCATACCGAAAGAGGCGCCAATGATACAGAAGGCAATGGCTAAGGGCATACACATCATCAGCGAGATTGAGTTTGCGGCCCGATATACCAACGCCAAGATGGTGTGCATAACAGGCAGCAACGGCAAGACCACTACCACCTCGCTCATCTACCACATCTTCAAAAAGGCAGGCATCGACGCTGGCCTGGCAGGTAACATTGGCCACTCGCTGGCCCTGCAGGTAGCCGAGCAGCCTAAGCCCGTATATGTTATTGAACTGAGCTCGTTTCAGCTCGACAATATGTACGACTTTAAGGCCGACATTGCCATCTTGCTGAACATCACCCCCGACCATCTTGACCGTTACGACTTCTGTATGCAAAACTATGTCAACGCCAAGATGCGCATCATACAGAACCAAACTGAAGACGACGCCTTCATCTACTGGAACGACGACCCCATCATCAAGGGCGAGCTGCCTAAATACAACATCAAGGCGCGCCAATATCCGTTTGCCGAAAACATGGAAGACGGATGCCAAGGTGCCATCATAGACGGTATGTATGAGCTGCTGGCTCCCACCCTCTTCAAGATGAAACGCGAAGAGTTGGCACTGGAGGGCAAGCACAACATTTATAACCAGTTGGCAGCAGGATTGGCGGCCAACATCTTCGGCATCAACCACGAGGCACTTACTGCTGGCCTGGCCGACTTCCCTGGTGTGGAACATCGCCTGGAGAAGGCGGGCGTGGTGAACGGGGTGCGATACATTAACGACTCGAAGGCCACCAACGTCGATGCCTGCTGGTATGCGCTGGAAAGCATGACCACACCCACCATCCTGATCTTGGGCGGAAAGGATAAGGGCAACGACTATAACGAAATAAAAGATATGGTGGCAAAGAAATGTGCCGCTCTGGTGTATCTGGGTGCCGACAATACAAAGTTGCACAACTTCTTCGATGGGCTCGGGCTGCCCGTGCGCGACACACATAGCATGCCCGACTGTGTGAAGGCGTGTGCCGAGCTGGCCAAGGCTGGCGACACCGTGCTGCTGAGCCCCTGCTGCGCCAGCTTCGATCTGTTCAAAAACATGGAAGACCGTGGCGAACAGTTCAAAACACTGGTGCGCGCAATGGCTAACGAACAGTCATAAAACGCATAAACAATGAACAAGACTCTGAATAACATCTTCAAGGGCGACAAGGTGATATGGATGATTTTCCTATTGCTCTGCGTCATCAGCATCGTCGAGGTGTATTCGGCCTCGTCACAGCTCACCTACGAAAACGGTAGCTATCTGAAGCCTGTGGCTAAACACATAGGTTTGCTTATCGTGGGCGTGGGAGCCATGATTGTGACGATGAACATACCGTGCAAGTATTTTAAGGTGGCGCTACCCTTCCTCTTGGCTGGCTCTATCCTCTTGCTCGTGGGCGTTTACTTTGCGGGTGCTGTGAACGACGGACACCGATGGATAAGCATCCTGGGCATTAAATTTCAGCCCTCAGAGATAGGCAAAGGCACTATGGTGCTGGCAACAGCACAAATATTGAGCACCATGCAAACCGAACATGGCGCCGACCGGCTGGCCTTTAAATATGTGCTCACGGTGTGGTTCATGATTGTTCCCCTCATCTTCTTCGAAAACCTGTCGACCGCTGTGCTGCTCAGCGCCGTGGTGTATATGATGATGATTATTGGCCGTGTGCCTGTATCGCAACTGGGAAAACTGCTGGGCGTGGCGCTGCTGGGCATCACGCTGGCGCTGTCGGCCATCATGCTGCTGGGTAAAGATAAGGAGCGCGAGGCTGAAAAAGAGGGAAAAGCGAAAACCGAACTGGTGACTACCACTACAGATAAGAAGGAAGAGGATGGCATTGCCTCGAAGCTGCTACACCGTTTGGACACGTGGAAATCGCGCATCGACAAATTCTTCGACACGAAAGAGTTGACGCCAAAAGACATCGACCTTGATGCCGATGCGCAACGCGCTCATGCCACTATTGCCATCGTGTCGTCGGGCATCAAAGGCAAAGGGCCTGGCAACTCGGAAGAGTGCGACCACTTGTCGCAGGCCTACTCCGACTTTATCTTCGCCATCATCATTGAAGAGATGGGCATCCTTGGCGCCATCTTCGTGGCATCACTATACATAGTATTGCTGGTACGTACAGGATATATTGCTAACCGCTGCGAAAACAACTTCCCGGCTTATCTGGCTATGGGCCTCGCACTCATGCTGGTAACACAGGCGCTGTTTAACATGATGGTGGCGGTGGGATTGGCGCCTATCACGGGTCAGCCGCTACCTCTTATCAGCAAGGGCGGCACCTCGTCAATCATCAACTGTATATACCTGGGCGCCATCCTCAGCATCAGCCGCACGGCACAAAAGCGTAGCGATCTGGTAAGCAATAGTTCGGGCAACGACCAGGGCACACCCGTCGTGGCACAACCTGCTGCTGTATAAGCAAAAACAAAACAATATCTATCACGCGCTTTGCGTTGATGAGTTTTATCGTAAGCATAAAATAACGCGAATTGCATATTTATACAACCTCATGCATAAATATACAATTCGCGTTTTTATTTCTACAACAGAGCATAAATTATTTCAATCTTTTGACAGGAAAAGAGCATAAATTCAAAAAATATATTTACCTTTGCCATGTAATAAAGTTGGAAAAGTTCCAATTTTAGTAGCAAAATAGGTTGGAAAAGTTCCAAAAATCATAGAAAAACAGGTTGGAAAAGTTCCAATTTTAGTAGCAAAATGGGTTGGAAAAGTTCCAAAGTGCATATAAACAAAATACTAATAGACGAACAACAATATGCTTAACCGAAAGATTTACAACGAATTAGAGGATTTCTTTAAGACCGAAAAGAAGGCTCTGTTAATATCTGGCGCTCGTCAGGTAGGTAAGACATTTGCCATTAGAACTGTTGGAAGTAAATGTTTTAAGAATATTGTTGAAATAAATTTCCTCAGCACCCCCCAATATAAAGATGCGTTCTTTGTACCTACCAACGCAAAAGAAATATTGCTACGCATTTCGGCTTTAACAGAAAAAAGTTTAGTGCCTGGCGAAACACTTATCTTCTTTGATGAGGTACAAGAATGTCCTGAGATGGTTACGGCCATTAAGTTTTTGGTTGAAGAAGGTAGCTATCGTTACGTAATGAGTGGTTCTTTACTTGGCGTAGAACTAAAAGACATTAGAAGCGTGCCCGTAGGTTACTTAACCGAAAAAGAAATGTTTCCTTTAGACTTTGAAGAATTTGCACAGGCCATAGGCATGAGTAAAGAGGTAATGGCACATGTAAAAGCATGTTATGAAACGATAAAGCCTGTAGATGAGATTGTTCACAATAAGCTGAACGATTTAGTGCGTCTCTATCTTTTAGTAGGTGGGATGCCAGAGGTTGTTCAGAAATACATCAACACAAATAATCTGCAAATTGTTCGAGCTACCCAACTTGACATCATGCACCTATATACAAAGGACATCTCTAAATATGATCCACAAAACAAGTTATACATCAAAGATATTTTTGAGCTGATACCGTCAGAGCTCAATGCTAAGAACAAACGTTTTATTTTGAAAGCGTTGAATGAGAAGGCAAAGTTTGAGCGTTATAGCAATTCTTTTCTTTGGTTGGCCGATGCGGGCGTGGCCCTTCCTGTCTTCAATGTTGAAGAGCCTCGATTACCATTAAAATTGGGAGAGCAGCGCAATCTGTTTAAACTATTTCTAAGTGACGTAGGATTATTGGCCAGCCAGTATGCTGCAAATATTGCAATAGAGATACTTACTGGTGATGCAAAAATCAACTATGGCGCCATATATGAGAATTTTGCTGCTCAAGAGCTTCGCGCTCATGGTTACAATCTCTATTATTTCAACAATAAAAAGCAAGGCGAGCTTGACTTTGTAGTGGAGAACAAAGATAGCATATTGCCTATAGAGATTAAATCGGGCAAAGATTACAAACGTCATAATGCGCTTTCTAACGTCATATTAAATGATGAATATAACATTTCTGAAGCCATTGTGTTTTCAAACGGCAATATAGAAAGCGAAGGTAAAGTAGTTTACATGCCCATTTATATGTTGATGTACCTACAACCAGAAGAGATAGCTGACCCTATTTTTAAATTCAAACCCATTTAAAGTTATACCCCATAGGGCGTACCACACTCTATGATACGCCCTATGGGGTATAACTTAATTGTTACGTTCGTTTGCTGAAATCAAATTACTTTTTCGTTTCATACTCGGGGTTTTGTGTCAATCCACCATTCAGGTCGATGGCCTTTTGCGGAATGGGAAAGACGATAGAAGCTTGTTTGGCATCAAGCTGACTGGGGGTGTGGAGGTCGTAGGCCTGGGTGAAGCGCCCAAAGCGGATGAGGTCTTGTCGGCGCCAGCCCTCCCATGCCAGTTCTAATAAACGCTCGTCAAGAATATTGTCGAGCGTAGCCGCCTTCTCGGCCATGCCCACACGACGTCGAACGGCATTAAACGGTTCGTCGCCACTTTCGCCATTGCGCACTAAGGCCTCGGCCTTCATCAGTAGCACATCGGCATAACGATACAGCACAATGTCGTTGTTAGGCAGGCGGCCATCGGCATAGGCAGTGCGGTCTACCTCATATTTCTTCATACGTGCGCCCGCCGTCTCAATATATTTACTGGCTGTAAGGTTCTGCTCTACAGCCAGAGGCTCATATTTCAGCGGTGTACCATCGTCGAGCATCACCTCTTTACCATCTACCACCACCTTGCCTGTGTAGAAATTATAGTCGAGTCGGGCATCGGGGCTGCTGGTACCATAACCATACACCGCCATGGTGTGCAGTGTGGCGCACGGCCCATTTTCAGAAGCACCGCCATAGGCACCGCCATGCGCATAGTGACGCGAGCGAAAGAGGTAATGAAACTCGTTAGGATAATTCATCTTATCCATCGGAATTGTAAAGATATTTTCTACTGAGTTTTCGTTATGCACGGCAAAGTTTTGCGTATAGTCGGAGGCCAGCGTGTAACCACTTTGTGCAATAAGGTTGCAATAGTGTACACAGGCTTGCCATGCGTTTAGTTGCTGCCCGTCAACATTAAAGAAGATGCTGGAGCCCGAGGCGTTGGGGGCTGTGGTCCAATGGTCGTTGGTATACACCTCGGCGTTGAGCGCTAACTTAGCCAGTAAGAACCATACCACGGGGCGCGTTACACGGCCATAGCTGTTGCCTTCAAGGTTGCTGTGCGCATCATCAAGCAAGGGCTCGGCTGCTTGCAGTTCGCTTATGATATAGCGAAACATGGTGCTGCGGTCAATTTGTCGGGTTTCGGCAATGGTTTGGTCGGCCTTCTGCATAAGAGGCACACGCCCAAACATATCCATAGCATAATAATAGAACATAGCCCTTACCGCCCGCACCTCGGCCTTATAAGCTTGCTGCTGCGTGGGGCTAAGCAGCTGTGCATGCTGATCGATGGTTTCGAGCGAGCGCGTAGCCAGCACTATCACCTTATACAGATATTTCCATACGTTATACAGTTCGGTGTCAGATGCTGTCCAGCGGTGGTTGTACATATTTTTCCATAAACCACCATCATACCAGTCGCCACCACGAATAGGGATGATAGCTTCATCGGTGGTAAACGTATTATAATCGTAAATGCCACGACAGGTGCCTTGCAGGCCCTCGCCTTCTTCATGAGCACCGATATAATTGTACAGCGATGCCACTGCATTGACATAGAGGCTGTTGGCCGAATCGTATATCTCTTTTGCAGAAACCTGATCTTTAGGATGTTCGTCAAGGCAAGCGGTGAGCGAGAGCGACAAGCAACAGAGGGTCACCGCGAAAAATATATTTGTTCGTTTCATGATGTAATCAAATAATAATAACGGTTCGTATCAAAACTGTATGCTCAGCCCCATTGAGAAGGTGCGATAGGTGGGATAGCAACGTTTGTCGTCGATACCCAAGGTAGAGTTCATTACATACGAGTTGATCATAGGCATTACGCCACTATATCCTGTGATGGTGGTTAGATTGTTTACGCTGCATGATAGACGCAACGAGCGCACCACGCGCGACTTGATGGGTACGTTATAACCTACGGTAAGGCACTCGATGTTAAGATAATCGGCACGCTCCAACCAATAGTCAGACACATTTTGGTCAACAATGTTACGCTCGGGTGCTCCCTTCAGCACATTATAGACGGGGAACGACGACATATTGTTAAAGGACAAAGCCGTGCCATTAAATATTTTATGGCCAAAGGCCCCATTCATTTGCAACGACAGGTAGAACTGACGGTAACGCAGCGAAATGTTAGAACCCAGCGTTGCCTTCGGCGTAGCTTGTCCGCAGATGCGACGGTCGCCACCATCGCCAAAGTCGACGGTGCCATCACCATCAAGGTCGGCAATGTCATACTTCATGGTGCCCTGTTCGTCTTTATACAACCCTGTGCAGTGAGGCAAGTAGAACACGCCAAGAGGCTGACCCACAATTTGATAGAGCACATGGTTATTGTCGCCACCATTCTGCCCTGCACCATCTATCGAACCCATAGCGGTGATGGGCGCTGCCGACATTTCCATGCCTTTATATTGGCCTGACAACGACAACAGTTTGTTTTTTTGGAACGAGAGGTTTAGGTTGATATTCAGGTCGATATCGCGGGTTTGAATAGGCGCTATTGAGAATCCTATCTCAAAGCCTTGGTTCGACATTGAACCTATGTTTGCCAGCAACTTATCATAGACAAAGGGCGGCACGGGCACATCGTAGGCATAGAGCATGTCGGTAGTCTTCGAGTAGTAATATTCGGCAGTGAGCATCAAGCGGTTATGCCACAGACCTATCTCGCCACCAATGTTAAAGGTCGACTTGGTTTCCCACTTCAAGTCGGGGTTATTGTTGCGTATGGCGCCCAGCGTTACAGTGGGTGTATTATTTACAGGCACGATGCCCGTTTGCTGCACATTATCCATGGTGGTGTAGGCGTTGATGCCACCCAGGTTGCCCGACTGGCCATAGCCCATGCGCAACTTTAAGGTGCTAATGCCTTTCAACGTGTGCATAAAGGGTTCTTTCAACACATTCCACTCGCCAGATATTGATGGAAAGAGGCCCCACGTATGGTCGTCGCCCACCATCGACGAGCCGTCGGCACGAAGCGTGGCCGTGAGCACATAGCGGTTGAGCAGGGTATAAGCAGCATTGGCAATGAACGAGCCGAGGGTTTGGTCGTCATAGCTGCTCGACGTGCCTCCAAAGGGACGAGAGGCCGTGGCACCAATATTTTCGTAACCAAAGGCATTGGTAGTGATGCCTTTAGCACGTGACCAAAAGGCTGAACGCTCTTGCTTATGATACTCGGCGGCGGCAGCAGCCGATAGAGCATGGGAGCCCCAGGTGTGTGAATAGTTGAGCGAGAGGTTGGCCAGATACTCTTGCTTCTTAAACTCGCCACGATACACATTGCCTTGCGCCCATACCCAGGTGGGACAAAACTCGGCATTCTCGGTTGACGCATGCGAATAGCTGCCAAAAGCGGCGAGGGTGAGCGAGGGCGCCAAGCGATATTCGAGGCGTAGATGGGTGTTGAAATATATTTCTTTTTGGTCTTTACGTTCGGCCAGCACTGCCTTGGGCGGATTTATCTGATAGGCATTGCCGTTCTTTATCCAGTTGCCATTAGCATCGCGCCCCGATGGGTAGGTTGGGTTCTGACAGGCAGCCGAATAGAACAACGCCTTGGTATCGAAGATATCGTTGTTGCGAAAGGTTGAACCAAAGACGCCAAACTGCCCTGTCAGACGGTCGTCAAAAGCATGCTGGGTGACATCAATCTTGGCCACCAAATTGGTATAATCTTTATCTTTAATAATGGTATTGTGGTCGATATAACCAAACGAGGCACGATAATTAGACTTTTCTGTTCCGCCACTAAAGGCCAAGAAATGGTTCTGCACAAAGCCCGTGCGAGTGATGGCATCAAAGAAATTGGTGTTATAGCCTCCATCATTGGCATGAACACCAAGGGCGCGAGCTGTGGAAAGATATTCGGTACCCGACAACATTTCTAATTTGCGTGCCATCGTTTCGAAGCCAATGTTAGCCTCATAAGATATCTGAAAGCCACCACCAGTACCCTTCTTAGTCTTTACTTCGATTACGCCTGAGGCGCCACGCGAACCGTAAAGGGCGGTTTCGGAAGCATTCTTCAGTACGGCCAAGCTCTCTATGTCAGCAGGATAAATAGTTGAAAGGGTAGCTATATCGGAGGTTACACCATCGATGATAACAAGGGGGTCGTTACCACCAATAATTGAGGTGGTACCACGGACACGCACAGCGCTGAGCTGAGCCATACGATCCATGCCATTTGAGGTAACGTTTACACCAGCAGCATTGCCTTGCAACACATCGAGGACATTGTTTACGATACCTTTTTGATGAACGGTGACGTCGGTTGAGATGGTGTCGCGTAACACACTGAGGCTTTGCATCTGCACCTGTGCCTCGGCGGTGTTATGGCAAGCCAAAGCCGTTATAAGCAACAGGCTAACGGGTGATATCAACCGTAAGCTATAGCGAGGTTTTTGTGGCATAAGCATTTGTTTCATCATAGTTTGTAGTATCGAAAAAAGTGTTATCGTTTTTAGTTATGTTGCAAAGATAGAACTTTTTGCGAATAGTTTTAATGCTTGCCAATAAAAAAGAAAAAAATATTTTGTCTTTCAACTGATTTGCAGTATCTTTGCATTAAATAGGCACATTCTGGCACAACGTCGGAAGAATTGCTTATACCTTATTATATATAATATGCACATATAGGCAGGCGCTACACACCTACCCTTCAACATAGATAAGATGGAGAAGCAATTAAGAATTATCATTAGCGGTGGCGGAACAGGAGGACACATCTTCCCCGCCGTTTCCATAGCCAATGCCATTAAGGCAAAGCATCCTGAAGCCGACATACTGTTTGTAGGCGCGCTGGGACGAATGGAAATGCAACGTGTGCCCGCAGCAGGATATCGCATCATAGGCTTGCCCGTAAGAGGTTTTATACGCCCATTATGGTCGCCCAAAAACATTGGCGTGGCGCTCGACTTCTTGAAGAGCAAGCGCATGGTAAAGAAAACCATTAAAGAGTTTAACCCACAGGTAGCAGTGGGCGTAGGCGGATATGCCAGCGGTGCCACACTGGATGCTGCCAGCAGCATGGGCATACCGTGCCTGATACAAGAACAAAACTCTTACGCGGGTGTTACCAACAAACACCTGGCACATAAGGCCGAGAAAATATGTGTGGCCTATGATGGCATGGAACGCTTCTTCCCCGCCGACAAGATTATAAAGACGGGTAACCCCGTGCGACAGGCGCTGCTTGAAACCAGTATCAGTCGAGAAGAGGCCATCAAGAGCTTTGGCCTTGACCCACAAAAGCGCACCATATTGCTGGTGGGTGGAAGTTTAGGCGCACGCACCATCAACGAGAGCGTGCTGCAACATCTTGATAGCGTTGAAGAGAGTGGCGTGCAGTTTATTTGGCAGACAGGCAAATATTACAGCGCAGCCATTGCTGAACAGCTGAAAGCCCACAAGCCGCTACCCATGCTGAAGGCTACCGACTTTATTGCCGACATGGGTGCCGCCTATAAGGCTGCCGACCTCGTCATCAGTCGTGCTGGCGCCAGCTCTATCAGCGAGTTCTGCCTCATTGGCAAGCCCGTTATCTTGGTGCCCTCGCCCAACGTGGCCGAAGACCATCAAACCAAAAACGCCATGGCACTGGTGAACAAAGATGCCGCCCTATACGTAAAAGATGCCGACGCGCCACAACAGCTACTGAAGTTGGCCATCGACACCGTAAACGACACCGCTCGCCTGCAACAGCTGAGCGAGAACGTAAAGAAACTGGGACAGGCCGACTCGGCCGAAGTTATTGCCAACGAGGTGCTAAAGTTGGCAGCCCAGAAAGGCTAAGCACCACAATATGTAATAAGAACACATCGTAACAGAAGGAACAACAACGAAATGGATATTAAAGATATTAAAGCCGTTTACTTTGTAGGAGCGGGCGGCATAGGTATGAGCGCCATCGCACGCTACTTCATACGTAAAGGCTTGGTAGTGGCTGGTTATGACAAAACGCCCAGCGACTTAACACGTCAGTTGGAAAAAGAGGGTATGCTCATTCACTATGAAGAGAATACCGACGAGATACCACAGGCTTGCCGCAACGCACAGTCGTGCCTCGTGATCTACACGCCCGCCATACCGCAAGAGCACAAAGAGCTGCAATACTTCCGCGAGGGAGGCTTCACCATCGAGAAGCGAGCTCAGGTGCTCGGCACCCTCACACGCGCACACAAAGGATTGTGCTTTGCTGGAACACACGGTAAGACCACCACATCGACCATGTGTGCACACATCATGCACCAAAGCCATCTCGACTGCAACGCCTTCTTGGGCGGCATCTCGAAAAACTATGGCACCAACTATATCTTGTCAGATGAGAGCGACTATGTTGTGATTGAGGCCGACGAGTTTGACCGCTCGTTCCACTGGCTGCGCCCTTGGATGAGTGTCATCACCTCGACTGACCCCGACCACCTCGACATCTATGGCACCAAGGAGGCTTATCTGGAAAGCTTCCGCCATTATACCACACTCATACAGCCAGGCGGAGCACTCATCATTCACACAGGCTTAGAGATGAAGCCCGATGTGCAGCCAGGGGTAAAGACATACACCTACAGCCGCGACGAGGGCGACTTCCATGCCGAGAACATCGTGATTGATAATGGCGAGATTACCTTCGACTTTGTATCACCCATCGAGGCCGTAAAAGATATTCAGCTGGGACAGCCCGTGCCCATCAACATTGAAAACAGTGTGGCAGCTATGGCTATGGCACAACTGAACGGATGCACAGCCGAAGAACTGAAGTATGGCATGAAGACTTTCCACGGCGCACAACGTCGTTTCGACTTCAAGATTAAAACCGACAAGCTGGTGTTCTTGTCTGACTATGCACACCACCCAAAAGAAATTTATCAAAGCGCAAAGAGCATACGCGAACTGTATAAGAACCGCAAGATTACGGCCATCTTCCAGCCGCACCTCTACACTCGCACACGCGACTTCTATAAAGACTTTGCCGACGCACTAAGTCAGCTCGATGAGGTGATATTGTGCGATATATACCCCGCACGCGAACAACCCATACCGGGTGTCACCTCAAAACTTATCTACGACAACCTGAAACCAGGCGTAGAAAAAAGTATGATACACAAGGAAGATGTGCTCGAACTGGTGAAGCAACGCGACTTTGACGTGCTCATCGTGCTCGGTGCCGGCGACCTTGACAATTATGTGCCTCAGATAGCTAAGATATTAGAAAGCAAAGGATGAAGTGGAAGAAAGCACTGCTGGTCATCGCCAATCTCGTACTGGGAACGTATCTGGTTTTTGCCTTCACGGTGTTTAACAAGCCAGACGAAACCATGCGTGTATGCACAAAAGCAAACATCAGCATCGACGATGAGCGGACAGGTGGTTTCATTGACGTACAAGAAATAAGCAAACGCCTAAAACAGGCCGACATGTTTCCGCTGGGAAAGCAAATGCAACATATCAACGCGCGAAACATTGAGGAGATGCTGAAAAGAAGCGCCTTTGTAAAAACCGCCGAATGTTATAAAACAGAAGACGGACAGGTGTTTATCTCAATCAGTCAGCTCACGCCCGTGGTAAGGGTGAAGGCCGAAAACGGCGACGACTATTATCTTGACGATAAAGACTGCATCATGCCAAACTCGGCATATACCAGCGACCTCGTCATCGCAACAGGAAACATCAGCCGCACCTTTGCCGTAAAATATCTGTCGCCACTGGCCAAAGCAATCATGGCAAACGACTTGTGGCACAACCTGGTGGAGCAAATTAACGTGTTGCCCAACGCCGATATTGAGATTGTGCCACGCATAGGCGACCATATTGTATGCCTGGGCCCGCTACCTGAAGCGACCACAAAGGAAAAACGACAACAGCTGATCAACGACTTTGTGAACACGAAGTTTACGCGACTGGAAAAATTCTATCGCTACGGACTGTCGCAAGCAGGATGGAACAAATACGATTATATCAACATCGAATTTGACAACCAAATCATCTGCAAACGACATTCTGATAAACGTCAACCTATGCCTACGCCACCCATCGTGGCAAAGTCCGACTCGGCAGCCATCAAGCAAGCAGCTAACACTCAGGCTTCAAACGTTAAACCATCTTCTCAAAAGGAAGTAACAAAAAAAGACGAAACGAAGATGGCTGAGAACAAGCCTGACAAAAAGAAGGCTGATAAAGCTGACAAGGCCGACAAGAAGAAAGCCGAGAAAGCTGAAAGAAAAGCTGATAAAAAGAAAGCAGACAAAGCCGATAAGAAGACTGACAAGAAGAAAAAGTAGGTCACTCATCTATAAAAGAAAAAAAGAACAAGACAAAACATATACGTATGGATAAGGAATTTATCATTGCAATAGAACTCGGGTCATCAAAAATGACCGGCATCGCGGGAAAGAAAAACCTTGACGGCAGCATCACCATTCTTGCTGTGGCCAAGGAAGATTCCACTCTATGCATACGCAAAGGCGTGGTCTACAACATCGACAAGACCACTACCGCTCTAACCAATCTGGTGAAGAAACTGAAAAACAACCTGAAAACAGAAATAGCAAAGGTGTATGTGGGCATAGGCGGACAAAGCTTACGCAGCATTAAAAACACTATCGTGCGCGAGCAGCCTGAAGAGGCCATCATCACACAAGATATGGTCGACTCTATCCTCGACTCGAACCGCGCCATGACATACACCGACCAAAAGATTTTAGAGGCTGCTATTCAAGAGTATAAGGTTGATATGCAATACCAAATCGACCCCATCGGCATTGAATGTAAACGTCTGGAAGGCAACTTCCTCAACATATTGTGGCGCCGCTCGTTCTACAATAAATTGGAAAAATGTTTTGAAAGTGCACACATACGTATCGCCGATATGTATATTGCACCGCTGATATTAGCCGAAAATGTGCTGACAGAAGTAGAACGCCGTGCAGGATGTATGTTGGTAGACTTAGGTGCCGACACCACGACAGTATCGGTTTATTGGCACAACATTTTGCGTCATCTGGCCGTTATTCCATTGGGATCAAACAATATCACCAAGGATATCGCATCGCTGCAGATTGAAGAAAAACTGCAGATTGACGAGAATGAAGCCGAAACCATCAAGCTGCGCTACGCCAGCGCACTGACTGAAAACACCGATAGCAACGACTTGCAAAACATCACCATCAGCGGCGATCGCAATATCGACAGCGCTACACTGGCCGACATTGTTGAAGCACGAATAGAGGAAATTATCGAAAACGTGTGGATGCAGGTGCCCAACGAATATGCCGACAAGCTGATGTTGGGTGGCATTATTCTGACAGGTGGAGGCGCTAATATGCGCAACATGGAAAAAGCGTTCCAGCACTACACACATATTAACAAGGTGCGCACAGCAAAGTTTGTAAACTTGACTATCAACACAGCTTATCCCGACCAACTGCCACACGATGGTTCGCTGAACACGGTGCTCAGCATCTTGGCCAAAGGCAACGAAAACTGCGCTGGAAACAACGTGAACAACGACCTGTTCAACGGCAACTATGATGGCACGTCAACAAACGCCAACGCACAACACGACGAAGAGAAAAAAGCCGAGGAGGAGCGCAAGAAGCAGGAAGAAGAGAAAAAAGCGGAAGAAGAAAGACGCTTAGCCGAAGAAAAAGCTGCTGCAGAAGCCGAAGAGGCACAACGACTGGCTAATGAGGCTGCACGCAAGCACTCACCCCTTCACCGATTATTCAACTCGCTCAAACGTTTCGGAAACACCATCATCGAGGGCGACAACGAGGAAGGAAAGTAACAAAAAGCAACGCTGATTATAAAGCAGTAACAACGCTGAAAACAAGACAATATGGAAGATCAACATCGAAATATCACACCCAACATCCTTGACTTTGGTGAGCCACATAAAGAAAACTGCATCATAAAAGTGATTGGTGTGGGCGGTGGCGGCGGAAACGCTGTCAACCACATGTATCGCGAAGGCATACACGACGTATCGTTTGTTCTGTGCAACACAGACAACCAGGCTCTGAACGACTCGCCCGTGCCGCAGAAGCTGCAGCTGGGAAAAGAAGGATTGGGCGCAGGAAACAAACCTGAGAAGGCACGCAAAGCTGCCGAAGAAAGTATCGAAGCCGTGCGCAAAATGCTGAGCGACGGCACAAAGATGGCATTCATCACAGCAGGTATGGGCGGCGGAACAGGCACTGGTGCAGCGCCTGTCATTGCACGCATCTCGAAAGAATTGGGCATCCTTACCGTGGGTATCGTCACCATTCCCTTCCGCTTCGAAGGCATCAGAAAGATTGACCAAGCGCTTGACGGCGTAGAAGAGATGTCGAAACATGTTGACGCTCTGCTCGTTATCAACAACGAGCGTCTGCGCTCTATCTACCCTGAACTCACCGTGCTCGACGCCTTCGGAAAGGCCGACGACACACTGAGCGTGGCCGCAAAAAGCATTGCCGAGATTATCACCAACCATGGACTTATCAACCTCGACTTCAACGACGTGAAGACAGTGCTGAAAGATGGTGGCGTAGCCATCATGAGTACAGGCTACGGTGAAGGCGACGGACGCGTAAAGCAAGCTATTCAGGATGCGCTGAACTCGCCACTGCTGAACGACCGCGACATCTTCAACGCGAAGAAGATTTTGCTGAACATCAGCTTCAGCAACACCGAAAATGGCAACAACGGCTTGATGATGGAAGAGATGAACGATGTGAACGACTTTATGGCGAAGTTCGACAACGACTTCGAGATAAAGTGGGGTATCGCCATCGATCCCGAACTAAGCAAGAAGGTAAAGGTCACTATCTTGGCTACAGGTTTCGGCATCAAAGATGTTGAGGGTATGAACGACCATATCGACAAACGTCATAACATTGAAGATGCACAAAAGCGACAGAACGAAGCCGAAAAAGAGGCGCAACGTGCCGACATACGTGGTCACTACTACGGCACCGATGGCACAAAAACAAAGCGTCGACACAACATCTTCATCTTCGACAGCGAAAGCCTTGATAACGACAATGTCATCATCAAGGTTGAAGACACACCCACCTATATACGTAGCAAGAAGTGTCTCGACGACATTCGCAACGAGGCTAAGGGCAACACAACACAAGAAACAAAGCCCGAAACCAACAACTCTGACAACGCACCTGGCATCATCAGTTTTGTATAATACAGCACAATATAACCATAAAGGATACATGGTACACCTTTAATAGTGAATAGCGAAAGCGTCCTCGAAGAAGACGAACATATTTTCATTAATAATAAATATGTTCACCTTTTTCGAGGACGCTTTCGTTTATAGCCTCACCATGTTTGGCCCTTGTTTACCCAAACAATTCTTTCAACACAGCCAATGATTTCAACTCTTTAAAGTCGGGAAAATGCAAGCGATAATAAGTTAAAATAATATCTACACACCGACTACGGTCGGCGCGCGACATGGCAAACAGGTGCATATTATCAAAATTCATTCGCAAGATAACACGCAAGCGCTTGCTATCTTCGGCCGACAGAAAATCGGGATGAAGCGGAGCCTGAGCCACAAAACAGGCGGCACGCAAATCAAAAAATACGCCCTCATCCTCAACGTTAGGCTGAAAACCTAAGAACAAAGCTAGGCGTAGCATAAACACGAGGTGGAAATTGGGGGCGGGACGTTCGCAACCATCCAACCAACGCATGCTGGCCATCACATAATTAAATAAAGGCACATTCTGCTGTTCGTTGCGCGTGGCTTGACACAAAAACTCAGACACGAAGATACACAGCGATAATTTAGCGGCATCAAACGGGATTGACGAATAAGGATATAGCATACGGGCTTCCTTCAAACGCTGTAAGGAACCCTTCGGATGCACATCATATACTACATCAAGAATGGTGAGTGGTTGAAACAGCTGGCGACGGATACGCCCATGTCTCGAACTGCTGATTGTTTGAATAATGCTTACCCTTCCCTCATTTTCGGTGAACAAATCAACAATTAGCTTCGAGTCGCCATATTTTAACGAATGGAGCACTAAAGCGCGTGTTTTTACCAGCATAACGGCATATTTTAATGCAAAAATACAAAAAATGAAGGGTTTACAGAAAATTTCTTGAAGAAAATTTGCAGCATTAATAAAAAATTCCTACCTTTGCATCCGCAAATGAAAGGCATGGTCCCTTCGTCTATCGGTTAGGACGAGAGATTTTCATTCTCTAAAGAGCAGTTCGATTCTGCTAGGGACTACAAATAAAAAAATAATATTATAACAACAAAGATGGCAAACCATAAATCATCACTTAAAAGAATCCGTCAGGACAAGGCCAAAACTTTGCATAACAAGTACTATGCAAAGACTATGCGCAACGCAGTGCGCAAGCTTCGCGCGCTTACAGACAAGGAAGAGGCCGTAAAGCTCTACCCTGCCGTTCAGAAGATGCTTGACAAGTTGGCAAAGACCAACATCATCCACGCCAACAAAGCTGCTAACTTGAAGTCGAGCTTGTGCTCACACATCGCTAAGTTAGCATAAGAAAAGCATACAAGCACCAAACGAAATATAAGGCTCATACCGAAAGGTATTGAGCCTTTTTTCGTATCTATACCTCTCACCCCACCCGATTAATCGGCTCAGAAAATATTGTCGTGTTTTTAACAGTTTAATAATATAATGATACGAGTATTCATTTTTATCTAAACGGATGCATCCTCCAAGTAGAACGGTGGCCTCCGTGCCACGTCCTCCATGGGGAAACATATTTTGGTTGTTGGAGGACGGGGCACAGAGACCCCTGTCCTACTTTTAGATACCCAGCCTTCTCTTTATACTTGGCGTAGTTATTACAAAACAGGAAACCATAGTAGGACGATGGCCTCCGTCCAATTTGGATTAATTCGTAGATAAATTCGTATTCGGGGAAATTCATAGATATTCGTGTTCAAGTAAAAACGTGCGAAGCGCGAAATAGACCGCCATTTCACAGTTATCCACCACCGCAATACCCTACGTTACACACACCTTTTCACCTTCCTTTAAACCAGGCGCACTAGGGCAATAACACGCGCTCTATTTTTCTTCTTTTTAACACCCCAAGAAGCATGAAAAAGGTTGTGCAAAGGGCTGTTATACCAATTATTTTTAGTATCTTTGCAAAGATAATATTGAATATTAAAATGGCAGAAATACAGAACAACGAGAGCAACTATTCAGCCAGTAACATTCAGGTACTGGAAGGATTAGAAGCCGTTCGCAAGCGCCCCGCCATGTACATTGGCGACATCAGCGAAAAAGGCCTTCACCACTTGGTGAACGAAACCGTCGACAACTCTATCGACGAGGCCATGGCAGGTTACTGTACACATATTGAAGTAACCATCAACGAAGACGAGAGCATTACCGTACAAGACAACGGTCGAGGCATCCCTGTTGATGAGCACAAGAAGTTGCACAAGTCGGCCCTGGAGGTAGTAATGACAGTTTTGCACGCTGGCGGCAAGTTTGACAAAGGCTCGTATAAGGTCAGTGGTGGTTTGCACGGTGTAGGTGTGAGCTGCGTCAACGCCCTTTCAACGCGCATGATGTCACAAGTATTCCGCGATGGCAAGATTTATCAGCAAGAATATGAGAAGGGCAAACCCCTTTACCCCGTAAAGATTGTGGGCGAGACCGAACTGCGCGGTACCCGTCAGCAATTCTGGCCCGACCCCACCATCTTCACCACCACACACTATCAGTGGGACATCATTGCCCGCCGTATGCGCGAGCTGGCCTACCTGAACGCAGGCATCCGCATCACTCTGCGCGACATGCGCCCCGATGAAGAAGGCAACACCCGTGAAGAGTCGTTCCATGCAAAAGATGGTTTGAAAGAGTTTGTGCGCTACATCGATCGTCACCGCACACACCTCTTCGACGATGTTATCTATCTCAAGACCGAGAAACAAGGTTTCCCTATCGAGGTAGCCATTATGTATAACACCGACTATTCAGAGAACATACACTCGTATGTAAACAATATCAACACCATTGAAGGTGGTACACACCTCACTGGTTTCCGCGCCGCCCTCACACGCACCCTGAAAGCTTATGCCGATAACGACCCCATTATCTCAAAGAAAATTGAGAAGGCAAAGATTGAGATTGCTGGTGAAGACTTCCGCGAGGGCCTTACCGCCGTTATCTCTATCAAGGTGGCCGAGCCACAGTTTGAGGGACAGACCAAGACCAAGCTGGGCAACAGCGAGGTATCAGGTGCCGTTCAGCAGGCCGTAGGCGAAGCGTTGAGCTACTATTTAGAGGAGCATCCCAAAGAGGCTCAGCAGATTTGCGACAAGGTGATATTGGCTGCCACAGCACGTATCGCAGCTCGTAAAGCACGTGAGAGCGTACAGCGCAAGAACCCGATGACGGGTGGAGGCTTACCTGGTAAATTGGCCGACTGCTCAAATAAAGACCCGAAAGAGTGCGAAATCTTCCTCGTCGAGGGCGACTCGGCCGGTGGTTCTGCCAAGCAGGGCCGCGACCGCTATACACAGGCCATCCTTCCGTTGCGTGGTAAGATTTTGAACGTTGAGAAGGTAATGTGGCACAAGGTGTTTGAAAGCGAGAGCGTAATGAACATCATCCAGAGTATCGGCGTGCGCTTCGGCGTTGACGGCGAAGACGATAAGGAAGCAAACATCGATAAGTTACGCTACGACAAGATTATCATCATGACCGATGCCGACGTCGATGGTTCACACATCGACACACTGATCATGACACTCTTCTACCGCTTCATGCCACGCATCATTCAAGAAGGCCACCTGTATATTGCTTCGGCACCGCTCTACCTCTGCACCTACAAAAACAAGGTTAAAGAGTATTGCTACACCGAGCAGCAGCGCCAAGCCTTCCTTGACAAGTATGCAGGAGGCATTGACGATGGCAAATCAATCCACACACAGCGTTACAAAGGTCTGGGTGAGATGAACGCCGACCAGCTGTGGGAAACCACCATGGACCCCTCAAGACGTTTGCTGAAACAGGTTACCATTGAAAATGCTGCCGAGGCCGACGAGATATTCTCTATGCTGATGGGCGACGATGTAGAGCCACGACGCGCTTTCATTGAAAAGCACGCCACCTACGCAAACATCGACGCATAACAAAGCGTTGCATACATTCATAGAAACAACATACAAGCCGTTATTCACATTTAACCTGTGGATAACGGCTTTTTTATACACTTATGCACAGTTATTATATTAGTTATCCACACATCTTAACCACGTTATCCACACATATTAGCCACGTTATCCACTATCTTAACCCACATTATCCCCCATTATTTCTTCTGTTATCCACGCCTTCATCTTAAACTATCCACGTCTTACCCTTACTTTATACACCGTTTATCCCCATCATATCCACAAGTTATAACCACATTATCAACAGTTATTAGCAACATTATCAACAGTTATAAACACTATTATACACACATTATAAACAAGTTATCCACAGTATAAAGCACAGTTATACACAACGAACAACCCTAATTATCCACAGTTAAAGCGAAAGTTATACACAGTTAAGGGGAAACTTATCAACAGTTATTGGCAAAGTTATCCACAGTTATAAATAAAGTTATCCACAATAACAGGCCAAAAAGGTGTGGATAACTAAACAAAACAAGATGAATAAAAGGCCGAAAAGACGATAGAAACGATGAAAAGATCAGAAATTCATCCACGGTAACAGCAGATAAGAAGACAGTTCTAAACCTTCAACATACTGCACCTGCGACGATTGAAAACGCCTATCACCCAGTATAGAGAAGATGTTATGAATACGCGGAAGGAAACGTCCGAACAGTTGCTCATCTATCTGATTGCTGCAAATATAGGCTAAACCATTATCAGTAGCGACACGTTCGCCCCGACGGGCACCACGAAAAGTGATACGCACAAAGCCGAAAAAAGGTTGGGGGAAGACAGCCGTCACTCGTTCATTTCCCGCTTTTACACGCCGACAGATTATTTTGTTGAGCTGATTGTTCGCAAGATTGCTCGCGTTTAAAGACATAGTGTTTGCGTTTAAAGGCTGATTGCTGGCATTTAAAGGCTGATTGTTTACGCTTGAAGACTGATCATTAGCCGTAAGATATTGATTATCAGGCGAAACACTATTACATAAGCTAGCCTTATAGACACGTTTCAGGCGTAAGCGCTCCCTACTGTCAGCCTCAACCACAAGTCTACATTTCGCATCATTCACCACCTCGGCAGGTTGCCAAAGCGCCCAATCAGTGTCGCCAAAAGTCCATTCAGGCTGCATAGCCCTACCATCATATCCCTCCACTACAGCATCACCATCGGCCTCATACCAAGCAGGAGCCGGCCTACATAGCCATGTGTCATCGCTTTGAAAGCCAAAACGTTGGCCATCAACATCCTCGCCAAAGAAGTTTACGGCCAACTGACAACTATCACCCGCTTGGGGCACAGGAGCATACCACACTGCAATGTGCACGCTATCAGGTCGTAAGAAGGGCGCCACATGATAGGTTAAAGCCACAGCTTCGTTGCTGTTTGTAGGGCGAAAAGGCGTAATAGGGTCGGTGGTTACCTGTCGGCCATTCACATACACCTTCACATATCCTGTAGTGGCTACGCGCAACGTAGCATCGTATACCGAGCCCAAATGCGTATAGGTACGTCTGAACCATTGCTGCCCCTCACCCTTCTGGCCAGATGCTTTTATCCACGACCAGCCAAAGGTTTGCCCCATGCCCCCCATTGGGTAGAGCAACGTAAAGAACACACCTATATAAATAAGGTATGTGGCCACGTATTGCTTTGCGCGCAATGCCACACACGCAAACGTGCGCAGCGCTACACACTGCGTTATAAATATAGCGGCACATCGTATCTTGTTGTAAGCAATATTGTGAAAAGGTGTTTGTGCAAAAGTCATTGTTTATGGTGGTTTCGATTTTGCAAAAGTAACGAAAAAAAACGAGGCATCGGCAGATATTAACATTATTTCGTGCAAAACAGAAGTAGAGAATAAACTAAGCCCAATTTCAGCGCTGGTAATGATTCAAATAACAACGCAAATAATGGCACACTTTATTCATAATTATATAGTATTACTAACCGTAAAAATCCGCTGACCCAAAATGTTTCGAATCGAATAAAATGGGGTTCAGATAAGGGCATAAAAAAACTTCCCTGTGCTCACGCATAAGGAAGCTCACTGTGTTCAATAGTATACCAATTAATGAAGAATAAAAAACTTTGTCTTGTTTCAGCATCGGCTCGCATCGTTATGCTGCCGTGTATCGATGATTTATCATTCCGAATATCTTTTTCCGAAATAGCCTTCATCACAAGGCATAGCCAAAATAAAGAATCTTTTTCTTCGTCCTTATCTTAACTATTGCAAAGATAATAAAGAGAAAGAAACCGCGCAAGTTTTTCGGTGCTTAAATGTCATTTTTTTATTTATTTTGCATTTTGATAGCGTTTATTTGGCAATTTTCATGCTCAAACGGCCTTTTTTTTCATTTGTTATCATATCACAAACACCAAAACCTACGAGAAACAATAGGCCTGCCATCCCCCCACCAGCGCCATCTGCCGAAATAAAGATTTCGCCCCATAGCATACTAAATGTATGAAAATGTATAAACATTTCAATAGATAGAAACAGAATGTAAGTTTTTCACGCTTTTTATAATACATTCTTCACCATTCTGAAAAATAATGTATATATTTGCAAGGAACAAAGCGCAATTAATGGTTATGCAGAAGACAATTAAACATATTACGAAAAACAATTAGTGATTTTGCAAAAAACAATTGAACAAATTGCGAGCAACAATTTGACAAAAGACAATTAAAGTTATCATAAAGAATAATTGGAGGGAAACACTGATGAAGAGATATTTTTCAAACAAATGGAGCCACCTTACTTTCGCGACAATGATGTTGTTTTCGAGCATTGCCACCAATGCCACAGCACAAGAGCAAGCCGACACCGCCACATGGGCCGTGCCCGTAGTGTCGGTTACCAACATACGTGTAGGCGGCGACTATGATAAAGAACTTGAAACACAAGCCCTATTGGGCATGCCCCTGCGCGTGGTAAAGAACGACCACTGGCTACATGTGCAAACACCCGACAACGACAAAGGCTATGTGCTAAACACATCGGTAAAGAAGATGACCGATGCCGAGATGAAGGCTTGGAACAGCGCACCACAAGTGGTAGTGACCGCCCTCAACGGCTATGTGTATGAAAAGCCCGACCTGAAATCGCAACACGTGAGCGACGTAGTGGCCGCCAACCGCCTGAAGCTTCTGGGCACGAAGAAGAAATTCTATCAAGTTGAATACCCCGATGGCCGAAAGGGCTACCTTCCCACCGCCATTGCCATGCCGCTTGAACAGTGGCAGCAGAGCGTGAAGCACGATGCACAAAGCATTATTGCCACCGCTATGACCCTGAACGGCACGTCATACTGGTGGGGTGGCACCAGCACAAAAGGTGTCGACTGCAGCGGTTTTGTGCGCACCACCCTACTGATGCACGACATCACCTTACCTCGCAACGCATCACAGCAAGCCAAGATAGGCGAATATATCGACATTGCCTCCGACTTTTCAAACCTTATCCCTGGCGACCTCGTCTTCTTTGGTAGAAAGGCCACCGACGAGAAGCCCGCCCACGTGTCGCACGTAGGCATCTATATTGGCGACCAAAAGTTTATCCACTCGCTGGCATGGGTACACGTGAGCAGTTTCAACCCCGCCGACCCCGAGTATGACGAATACGATCTAAACCGCCTATTGTGGGCTCGCCGCATCTTGCCGTTCATCAACAAGATACCCGAGCTCAACACCTCGGCCCACAACGCCTACTATAACTGTAAGTAACAAGGCGTGGTGCACCACTCTCGGCACATCGCCCAAAACAATGTAAAACGAGAAAGAGCAACAAATTATTTAAAACAAGAACAAAACAGCATAATATGGTTTCAAGAAGAGATTTTCTTAAACGTGCAGCGCTGGCCACCGCAGGTTCAGCGCTCGCCATCAGCAACGCCGATGCCATGACAGGCTTGGCAAGTGTAGCAGCCAAGAAAGTGAACGTCAACCGCAAGGGCAAAGGCGGAAAGATGACACTCAGATTCTTCCCTTACGAGCTGAAGTTGGCCCACACCTTCACCGTAGCCACCTACACCCGCACCACAACGCCCGACGTACAGGTAGAGATTGAATATGAGGGCGTTACAGGCTATGGCGAAGCCAGCATGCCGCCCTATCTGGGGCAAACGGTGCAGAGCGTTACCACCTTCCTGCAGAAGGTAGACCTGAGCCAGTTTAAGGACCCCTTCATGATGGACGACATCCTCAACTATATCGACAGCCTCTCGCCTGGCGACAATGCTGCCAAGGCCGCTGTCGACATTGCTCTGCACGACCTCGTGGGCAAACTCATGGGCCAGCCCTGGTATCGCATCTGGGGTCTCGACCCCGCCAAGACGCCTAACACCACCTTCACCATCGGCATCGACACCGCAGAAGTGGTAAAACAAAAAACATTAGAGTGTGCCAATAAGTTTAAGATATTAAAGGTAAAACTGGGTCGCGAAAACGACCATGAGATGATTGAAACCATACGCAGCGTTACCGACCTGCCACTGGCCGTAGACGTAAACCAAGGCTGGAAAGACCGCCGAAAAGCCCTCGACGAAATTTATTGGCTGAAAGAAAAAGGCGTAGTGATGGTAGAACAGCCCATGCCGAAAGAGCAAATCGACGACATAGCATGGCTCACACAAGGCAGTCCGCTGCCCACCTTTGCCGACGAGTCGATACAACGTTTGAAGGACATTAAGGCCATTGAAGGCGCCTTCACGGGCATCAACATCAAACTAATGAAGTGTACGGGTATGCGCGAAGCGTGGAAGATGCTCAACTATGCCCATGCACGTGGCATGCGCGTGATGGTGGGCTGCATGACCGAGACATCGTGCGCCGTGAGCGCCGCCGCACAGTTCTCGCCACTGGTCGACTTTGCCGACCTTGATGGCAACCTGCTCATCTCTAACGACCGCTTCAAAGGCATGACCGTGGTAGATGGAAAAATCACCCTACCCAACCGCCCCGGTATTGGCATCGTGAAGCTATAAACTATAAAAGGGCAACAAGAACAACAAGGTTTTCATATACAATTGTGAAAGCCATTGTTCTTATTGTCCTTTTATTATGCCATGTGGTTGTGTTTTGCCGATATGTTTTTTCCTTTGTTTTATGTAAGATTGTTTATTTCCTCTTCCGTCAAACCTGTTATCTGCATAATCTGTGATGTCGGAAGATTTAAGGAAAACATTTTTTTTGCGATAGCAATTTTCTCTTCTTTTTTACCCTCATCAATACCTTCTGCTCTTCCTTCAGCTCTTCCTTCAGCTCTTCCTTCAGCTCTTCCTTCAGCAAATCCTTCGTCTCGGCTTGTATCTAACACGCTACGTTGATATCTGATTGCCTCCATGTGCCGTACATAATCGTTTTTCTCAGCAGAGCTTAGGGTATCTATTCTCAGACACTCGCGTGCCTGACTGAGTCCTGGTGCTGTAGCATCGGGTGCTATTGATCCTGTTTTAAAGAACTCAATCCATTGATCAAGCGGGGTAGTAGCCACTCTGTCAAAATCGTTCACTCTCAAGATATAATACTCAGGAAAGAGGTCGCCAGCTTCTTTACGTTCAAGCACGTTTTCGCCATCAGCCAATCCAAACCCGAAGAATTTCTGGTTTTGACGCACTGAGAGTTTCAGAATATCTGACTTATCATGCAAACCACAGAAAAATGTTTTACCGTGATACACATAGTCTTTACCTTGTCCGAGTTCGAAATAAACGATGTTTATGCTGTAAACCTTTCTTACCTTGTCATAGTCGTTGCCGAGATCGATATAATCGGTTATGGCCTTCGACACGCCATATAACATTCGGTGAAAATAAGTCAGTTCGCGGTTATTCTGTATCTCAATGATCGTTAATTCACCCTTGTCGCTTTCAGCAAGTATGTCAACACGATTAAACTTGTCTTCCCCTGTTTCTTGGTTCGATTCACTTTCGAGAAATCTCTCAATGGTGTATTTTCGTCCTAACAGCGATTCGAGCAGTCCCTCAATCACAGCATAGTTGGCCTTGTTGCGCAGAAGACGTTTCATGGCCCAGTCAAATCGTATATAATTATCCATATTGAAATGTCCTTTCTTGATTTAAATGTTTGTCTGTTACAAATTTACACATATTTTTGTTTCCAACCACTTTTTCTCCGTCTTTTTTCTTTTTGATGGATGATGGCTCATAACTGTTCCGCCTTGTCTTTCCGTTCTCTAATCATTTCTTGTCATCATTCTCTAATCCTTTCTTATCATCATAAGCAAGGCTGAGGCCGGTGCGAACAAGATAGAGAGCGCGAAATAAGAGAATGTGAGTGAACCGTTCCACATGGGCAGCAAAGGTTTGCGATTAATATTCTTGAGCTTTCATCTTTTCCTTTAGCGCCTTGTAGCAATTGCTTATATCTTCGTTTTTCATAAGGGCAGGAACATAGATAGAGGCCTTCTCTGTTTTCATAGAAAAAGATGAATAAGACCCCTTTTCATGAAACCCCAATCCGTAGTTGCCCTCACCAAAGATTTTATAATTTCCTTCACACCAATACTCTTCTTTTAGCATGCCTGTGTCTTGGATATCTTTTAAAAGTTCGTCTGTAAGAATTAATCCAAGCTCATCAGCCCAGTCTGGGTCTTTGAACCAAAGGAGCTCACACTTTATGTGTGTAAGCAAGTTGGCGTGTGGGCGTGATGCTGTTCCCCAAATTTTAGACACGTCTTCTTTTTCTTCTCTTTCAATTGTAATTCTGAAATTATATTCAATGTTTCCCTCATGAAATCGGAAACTGACCTCATCACCGTGTTTAATTGTTGGTGGAAATTTATCGTTTGTAAACTCGTCTAAAAACTCATCATCTTCTTCATACACTTCCTCTTCCTCTATCTCCTCTTCCTCATCTAATTCTTTCTTGTAAGAGAACGAGTTGTTTGACGAAGCAAATGTTGTTGCCTCGTTGCTTTGGTGGTTTTGTGTTGTTTGTGTGTCAAGAGCCTTTAACATCTCATCAATGCTTTGATAGCGGTTTCTTGCGAGATGTGCCATGGCCTTTTCTATTACTGCGACAATGTGGGCAGAGACGTTGAACGCTAAAAGTTTTTGTGAAGGAAAACCTTCCTCATCAATCTCAAACACCAAGTCTTTCATGTTGCCATAGCCTGTGAGCATCTTGAAGAGTGTGGCACCGAGGGCATGGATGTCGAGCGTGGCAGGAAAGCCGTTGTGCTCGCGGTAGCTGAACTGCTCCATTGGTGCATAGCCGTTGGTGCCCGATGTTATGAGCGTCATGGTCATGGCCTTGCCGTTGCGGTCATACTGCTTAGACAGTCCAAAGTCAACAAGCACCGCCTCGTTGCCTCTCATCATTATGTTATCGGGCTTCACGTCCAGGTGCAACATGTTGTGAGCGTGCATGTATCTTAGTGCGGCGCCTATCTGTCGAGTTATGTTGAGAGCTTCGCTTTCGGATAGACGTCCCAGTCGGGCGATGCGGTTAGAGAGACTTTCTCCGTTAATGAATTCCATAACAAAATAGACCGTGTTGTTGGCCTTGAACGTCTCTGCGCATCTCACAATGTTAGGATGCTTGAGTGTCTTTATGTGAAGTGCTTCTTTCTCAAATTTCTGTTTAAAGTAGGCAAAATCGGTTCCTGCGTTGCCTGTGTTCACCGTTGTGCCTGTGCGAGTGCAAACCTCTCTTATAAATAGCTCTTTGATGGCAACCAAACATGTGACCTCGTTGCTGTTTACCGTCTCCGCAAGGTAGGTTATGCCATATGAGCCTTGACCGAGCACCTTTGTTATCTTATAGTTGTAAACCTCGCCGTGGAGTATGGTTCCAGATGCGAGGCTTGATGTCGTGTTGCTGTTCATAACTGTTGATTGTCGTTTCGTTTTTTTTCTTACTCTCCTCTTTGTCTTTCCTTTGTTTATCTTCCCTGCTTTTTTGTTCTTATTCTTCTTAATCGGTAAACTATAAAAAGGCTGTTCATTCATAATTGGTTTTCATTTTTTACTATAAACAAGGCAATGTCCTATTGTCTTTTTGTCACCCGTTCAACCTCAGCCAATCCCATGTTAATGAGAATCATCACCACAATCCAAACGATGACGGTGAGGGCTATCGGAACGAGATATATGCTGCTGCCGATGTTAGACATTGGTGAGTCCCATGCGGCATGAAGAATGACAGGTATGATGAACAGACGCAGGAACCTCTTGTCGGTTAAGAGCGACGTGTCGAAACGTCGCAAGGCCTTGCCTGCTATGACCAAGGCTGCTCCCGATATTGCTGTCCAGGTGACATGTCCGCCGGGCGCGAGGAAACCGCGAATGATGATGCTTTGGTTTATCGCATCCATCATCATTGAGGCATCGAGCTGTCTGCCATAGGCAGCATAATAGCCCGAGTTTTGGAAAAAGGCGAGCACAGGTTGCAAGGCATAGCCTGCCGACTCGAAAGCGGCGAAGCCCGCTCCCACGCTTGCGCCTATGAGCAGTCCGCCGAGAATGCTCAGACGTTTCATCTTGCTGAGAAACCAGAACACGATGACAGCCTTGCCTGCTTCCTCCACAATGCCCGTCACGATGGCACCTATGAGGTTTAGCTCGTGGCTACCCACGATAGAGAAGAGCATCAGCGTTGCCACCAGCGAGGCACATCCTCCCACAAGAAAGGTCTGTATGACCTTATACAGGCTGATGTTACGCCATGCGTTGACCTCCATGAACATAATCATCGTTGAGAGAGGCACGGTGAACGAGCCAACCACAATCATGCCGGGTAGGGCGTTAGGGTTGCCGAAGAGGTTGCAGCAGAGCCACAAGAGGGCAAAGGCTGCTGTGAACATGAGGAACACGCGGCTGTAGAGCCATGGTCTCGGCCACTCTTTCGACACCAGTTGCGGTGATGGCGTGGTGGCGTGTGTGCCGCATATAAAGATGTCTTCAGCCTCTTCCACGGTATGGCTCTTAAACACATCGGTGAAGAGCATGCGCCAGTTGAGGTCGGCAGGCCTGTCGTTGCCCACATACTCGTTAAGATGGTCCACAAACGAGCTGGCGGCGCTTTGACCTCTGCCTTGGGCATGGTTGCCGTTGTTGTTGCTTCGTTGTGTGCGTCGGTCGCCTTGTAACGGCTGCAAGTCGCTTCCGCAACGTCCGCAGAAGCGTGCGTCGTCGGGTATGGGGCTTCCGCAGTTTGGACAATATCTCATAATCTTCTTGTTTTAGGAATTGTTCTTGTTATGACAATGCTTGTTTTTATCTTTTCGACAATACAAAATTACCCTTCTTCTTTAAACAATCATACTCATTTTTGCTTAAATGTATGAAATGCGGCGATTACTTTACATAATCTCGTTTTCTTAGATCACGACTCTTCATGTTGATGAACATCCAAGCGTTTATGGCGCACAAGGTCTCTTGTATTAAGAAGAAGGCAAGTGCACCATCTATGTGCAATTCGGAGGGAAAGCTAAAAGACATGATGAAATTTGCAGCAATACACAATCCCAACATCTTTAGGCTGTCGACTCTTTTCTCGCCTACGACTTTCCATTCCCATCGTTTGTGCAGACGCCAGCAACTGAAAATTATGGTTCCTATAGATACTGCGCACCATACCATCAGAGTCTCCCACGACTCTTGTGGAAACGCCTTGTTTAATGCCAATTCCATGACTGAGTGTCCGCTCCCACGATGTAGCAAATCGATAATATTACTTATTGCTGAGACAATGAAAAACACCCATGCCCAATTGAATATGGCTGAGCCTTCTATTGAGCGTGCAAAATTTGTTGTGCTGGCATTGTTTGTTGAGTTTGATTTTTTTTGAAGTGCCATTGCTCTTTCTCTTTCCTTTATTGCTGTCAGAGTCAACGGTTGTAGCTTCGCTTTCTTCATTTCTCTTTTGCTTCTCTTCGTTTCCCTTCACTTCGTCCATTGCTTCATCCATGGCTGCCATCATCAGTTCCATCGTCTGGTAACGGCGGTTGCATTGTGGTTTCATCGCCTTTTCAACAACGCCAATAATGGGTTGGGGCACACCTTTTTGTTTCATCTCCATCTTCGGGAACCCGAAATTCAGAATGTCGGAAGCCTCTGGTGGTCTTTGACCTGTAAGCATTTTCAGCATCGTGGCTCCGAGGGCATACACGTCCATCTGCACAGGAAAATCCTTGCCTTCACGGTGGTTGGCCTGTTCTATGGGCGCATAGCCTGGCGTGCCAGACCCAACGGTTGTGCTGCTCTCTGGCTGTCCGTTTTTGTCATACTGCTTCGACAGGCCGAAGTCGATAAGTATGGCGGTCTTCTCATCTGCCATCATCACGTTTGCAGGCTTCACATCGAGGTGAAGCATGCCTTTCGAGTGCATGCAGCCAAGGGCAGAACCAAGCTGTCTTATTATACCCACCGTCTCGTCAGTAGACAGCCGACCCTTAGCCGCGATAAGGCTGTCAAGGCTCTGACCGTCGATATATTGCATGACATAATAGGATGTGCTATTGGCGCGGAAGGCATCAACTACCATCACGATGTTATTGTGGCGCAGCCTGCTGAGGTGGTCGCTCTCCTGTTCAAATTTACGCTTGTAATAGTCGAACATGCCCTCACGGTTACTGCTTGTCACAGTCGTGCTTTCGCGTCCATTGATGTCGCGCATAAAAAACTCCTTTATGCAGAACAGCTGCTCCACCTCGTCCTCACCCACAATATTTTTGGCAAGGTAGGTTATGCCAAACGACCCTTGTCCCAAAGTCTTCAGCAACATGTAGCTATCGTTGCTTCCCTTCAGAACCGTGCCTACTGGAAGAGCGCTTTGTGTAGTATATAGGTTTGTCATTTGTTTTTGCTTTGTCTTAAAAGAATTCTTTGTTTCGTTTTGTCACGTTTTATGATTTACACAGCTTTAATGCTTCAAAATTACGAAAAAAATCTTTGTTGTGCAAACCTGTGCTAACACATCGTTTACCCGCTTTTGTGCTTATCTGTGCTTAAATGTTGCTATGTCGTGCTTAAATGGTAAAAAAGGTGCTTAAAACCTTAAATTAGCAGACAAAGTATTTTCATATATTCTTAGTTTTTTTTAGTGCGCACAATAAAACAATAACAACAAAAGGACAACAATAACAACATGCATTTCTTACACAATGGTAAAAGATGTTGTTTTTGTTGTCCTTTTATTAAGCCATGTTGTTGGATAAGATAATATTGTGGTGTTTTTAACAATCTATTTCGCACTTCACGCGTTTTCTTGAACACGAATTTCCATAAATTCTCTACGAATTAACTCATAAATTATCCTAGTAGGACGGTGGTCTCTGTGCCCCGTCCTCCCGAAATTAGAAATGGGCAATAAATATGTGTGGTCTTCAACAGGAAGTGCTTACTTAGGTTGGGTGCTGGAGGACGGGGCGCGGAGGCCACCGTCCTACTTGAAGGGCGCATCCGTTTAGATAAAAATAAAACACTGGTCACACAATCTTTCGTAAGGATTTCTGTTCTATTAACCATGCAGATTATTATCTGATACCAAGCAAATAATTATCTGATACCAAGCGATTATTTTTCTGATATGCGCCGAAAATTGGGCGGAAAGGGCCAAAAAGTCGTCTCACAACGGTCGTTCTCCATGCTCGTAACGGTCGATGTAAACACGAGCATCGACCGTTCTCCATGTTCATAACGGTCGATGCGGCATGACTTTCTCGATGTTTTTGTTCAATTGGAACAATATTTACGCTCAAGAAGAGGCCTTATTTTTCTTTATAATTTGAGGGCATCTACTTGGGCGTAGCCATGATAAAAGAAACGCGGGGTTAGCTTTGTCGATAATCTTTGGGCGACATGCTTGTGCGTTCCTTAAAATATTTGCCTAAGAACGATTGGCTTGAGAAGTTCATCTCTTGCGCAATCTCTTTAATACTCTTTGTGGTGTTCTTCAGCAACAGTTTTATCTCCAGTATCACATAATTGTCTATCCAGTCGGTAGGCGTAATATTGCTCACCGACTTCACCGCGCCATACAGATATTTAGGCGTGATGCACAGTTGCTCGCCATACCACCCCAGTTTGCGATGCATACGGAAGTGGCCCTCTACCAAGTGTATAAACTCGGTAAAAATTTTCTCGGCGCTGGTGCTGCGATAGCCTGCTTTGTTTTGAGCGCGATACATCGCGTTGCTCAAGTCGTATATCATTGTTGAGATAAGCGACTGCACCGTTTCCTTTCTGAAATGATGTTCGGTGTGTGCCACCATTTTCTTTATCAGGTCATAATAGGTCAAGATGTGCTTTATTTCTTCCTCATGTAGTGCATACACGGGGTTGAAACGAGCAAAGATGAAGAGCGACGACATTTCATGTATGTTCTTCACAATCTCATGAAAAAAGCTGTACGACAAGATAATGCCTATGCCTTCACAGTCGTCGCTAAACCATTTACTACTTACTTTTTGGTTATTACTGATAATGATAAGATCGTTGGCATGCACCGTGCGTTCAGTGGTGTCGACGGTATAACGAGCGGTGCCCTTCAAGCACACGGCCATTAACAGGCATTGCATACGCCCTGTGTCGTTCGTCATGGGTAAACGTTTAAAATCGTCTACCAATACAATATCGTTGCCAATATGGGCTCCATGATATTGCAGAAGAATGTTATCGACGGTAATGTCTCGCAAGGTCAATTCGTGCATACTTATAATTATTATCTTTTGCAAAGATAGCGCATATCATAGACAATACAAAACAAATTCAAAACTAATTTAAATCATCAAGCATTGCAGGCTCTTACCTATGGCTTTAGGATCGCCTCTTTTGCCCATGATTTAAGATATAAAAACCTTCTCTTGCCCCTGATTTGAGACAAAACTAAGACTATCTTGCCCCTGATTTGAAACAAAAAAGACAAAAACATTTCTGCAAATAGCAAAAAAAGCATATCTTTGCAAAAGTATCGACCTAAGCATTTTGGTGACAACATCATTCAAAATCACAACAAAAGAAGACCCGCTATGTTCAAGAGAAAAATATTAAAGAAGCTGGAAGCGTGGAAGAAATCAAATCTGCGTAAGCCACTGATATTAAGAGGTGCACGTCAGGTAGGAAAGACAACCATCGTAAACGAATTCGGATTGCAGTATGACAACTATCTCTATTTTAATATGGAGAAAAGCGAGAACGTGAAACTGTTTGAATTGGAGATACCGCTTGACGATTTGGTTACGACATTGTTTGCCAGCGTAGGAAAAACACAGAAGCCAGGTCAAACGCTCATCTTTATCGACGAGATACAAAACTCGCCCAAAACCATAGCATTGCTGAGATACTTTTACGAGCAACGCCCCGACCTACACGTTATTGCAGCGGGCAGTTTGCTTGAAAATCTTATAGATGTAAAAGTGAGTTTTCCTGTAGGTCGTGTGCAATATCTTGCTTTGCGCCCTTGCTCTTTTTACGAATTTCTTGGAGCCACGGGCAAAAACAATTTACTTGCCGTTCTTAATGGCAACCCTGAGATTAGCACCGCTTTTCATGACCAACTGATGCATTGGTTTAACCTATATGCCATCATAGGTGGTATGCCCGAAGCCGTAAAGATATTTGCTGAAACAAGAGACATCGTTGCCCTTAACGATGTATATGAAACATTGGTGCAAGCCTATAAAGATGACGCCGAGAAATATGTGATAGGCAACAAACTTACTGATACCGTGCGATTTATTCTCTCCTATGGTTGGGCGTTTGCTGGCGAAACCATCACACTGGGCAATTTTGCCAACTCTGGATATAAGTCGCGCGAAGTGGGCGAAGCCTTCCGCCTACTTGAAAAAGCTATGCTTTTAGAAATGGTATATCCCGTATCATCTACCAGCATGCCTATCATTCCTGAGACACGTCGCAAGCCCAAACTCATTTGGTTTGATACCGGACTGGTAAATTATCAAGCAGGAATACGCCAAGAGATTATTGGTTCTACCGAAATGGTTGACGCTTGGCGCGGACATATTGCCGAACAGGTTACGGCCCAAGAACTATTATCGCTTGACGATCGTGTAGGGCAACACCGAGTCTTTTGGGCGAAGCCAAACAACGGTGCAGAAGTAGATTATGTTATCAACCACGCCTCAAAGTTATACCCCATTGAGGTAAAAAGCGGCAACAACGCTCACCTACGCTCTCTGCAAGTATTTATGGATAGCGCCGATATTGATATGGCTGTACGCGTATGGTCGGGCCCCTACTCTGTTGATAAAGTGGCTACACCTACAGGAAAGACATTCAAACTTATAAACCTTCCTTTCTACCTCATCGGGCATATCCATGAGATATTAGAGAAAGTGGTAATCATGTAGAGAACATAAAAAAGAACTATTCATATAAAAAGGTAAACCTAACAGCAAGCTGTTATGCACAGTGGCTATCAGGTTTGCCTTTTTGCTTTTTTTATGTAGCGAAGCAGTTTTTCTCGGCAGCCTTTACAATCTTTACGATTTGTTATATTTTCCTATAAATTTTTCTATTTTACCACTATTGCAAGTTTAAAGTATATTGTATATTTTTGCAAACGAAAAATATTTATTAATAACTTAAAGCAAGCATTATGAAAAAGAACCTATTTTATTCATTTATCATTGCTCTTACCTCAATGGCCTTCGTGGCTTGCAGCAGCGACGACAACGATGGTAAGCAACCCGCAGGTGTTCCCGACAAGGCAAAGCCATCAACCGAGTTTACTTTAGGTAATATTGAGAATGAGCAGTATGCCGACGACGCCGTAAAGATGAATGTAACGACATGGGGCAACAGCACAGCACAAGAGTTTCAGTCGATTGAGCTATTTGCCGACGGCCATTTCCTCATCACCAAGCCAAATGCTGGTAACACACCGAGGCGTGCCCGCATGGCAGCACGTGCTACTGGCATCAACGGCACGATTGAGTTTGACAATGGGCTATACATCTACGGCACCTTTACTCGTAAGAAAGAGGGTGTATATGAGTTGAGCAATAACACCAAGATAGAGATTAAGAAAAACAGCTTAACAGGCACTGCAACGGTAACATACACCAACAGCAAGAATGTTACGGTAACTATTGTGGTAACCATCGACATTAATCATAAGCCCGACAATGCTCTTCGCCAACTTTGTCGCTCATGGAAGATGGACAGTTCTGAGATATGGCTGTACACCGACAAGGCCTATATAGGTTATGGCAAGCAATGGGTTGATATGCTCACCGTGAAGCAAGACATAACCATTACGCCCGAAGGCAAGCAGTGGGGTTTTGATAATGACGACATTTTGGATGATAAAGACGACTACTGCCGACGCGTTATCTTCTCGCCCTGCGGCACGTTCATCTGTTTCTATGCAGATGGCGAAGTGGAAGTGGGTCGCTGGGAATGGAAAGACGAACGAAACGGCATACTGCGCTGCTGGGAGCCACATGATCTTGACGACGACGATGATGATGATGATGACGACTGGATGGACATGACCATACGCTTTGACGGCAATCAGATGCGCGCCTACGCCGACTATATAGATAAGGAAAACAACATCACATTCTACGCATATAGCGTAAGCACCTTCTCTGCAAAATATTGATTGCCTATAATTGGGAAACGATAAAACGAAAGGGTGCATAAAACGAAAGGGTGCATAAAACGAAAGGATGCATAAAAACGAAAGGATGCATAAAACGAAAAGGTGCATAAAAACGAAAGGATGATTTTAGCATATCATTATACAACTAAAAGCGCGTCCGATGGTCATCACATAACGACTAAATGAAGAGCGCTACAATATCTCCCCATGAGGCATAACAACCTCGTGGGGATTTTTATTTGCGTTTTGCAGTTCTCTCAAGCAGCTAAAAAGACCTGTTTTTCGGAAAAGTGTGTTTTTCAACTCTCTGTTTTATAGGAAAAGTGTGTTTTTAAGGGGCTGTTTTTATAGGAAAAGTGTGTTTTTTGCTTGTTTATTTCATAGGAAAAGTGTATTTTTGCAGCAGTAGAAAAAGGAAAAACGGGTAGATATGCTTTATAGAAAGATAGAAAAAACAATCGTAAACCACTTACAGTCAGGTAATGACAAGATTCTTGTCGTTGACGGCGCACGCCAGATTGGCAAGTCGTACATCATACGAGAGGTCGGCAAACGTATGTTTCCTAGCTTCATCGAGATAAACATGGAGACAGACAAGGTCGGCGACCAGGTGTTTGCCAACGCGAAGACGCTGTCCTGTTAGATTAACCCAAAAAGGTCATAAGGCTGTTTTAATGTCGTTTTTATAACTGCTTGCGGTCTTTTCCCTTTTACAAGCGTCTTTTGCTTGTTTTTATTTTTACGAACAAGAAAAAAACATTATCTTTGTCGTCAAATATAACGTACAGTATATGTGCTGTCTAAGTTATATAGCTTCAGAATAAAAAACTAGTTAATATTAAAATCATTCGAATGAAGAAATTCTATCTTGCTTTGCTGTTGGTATCGGCACTTACCAACAACGGTGTATCGGCACAGACCGATACAAATAATGGGGGGGGGAAAAAAATGACGTAGTGTGGAAACCGCAGACTGTGCTGAAATATGTAAAAGACAGTGAATCTAGCAGTTGGGGAACACCAGAATCCACAACCTACACTTACGACCAGTATGGCTATGTAACATCTGTAGACAATGGCAGAAAGACTACATACACTTACGACCTTGCCGTGCCTGGTTATCTGATTGACACACGTTTGCCGAGTTTGTGGGGAAGCGAAGAGTGGGACGACAACGACTACTATCATGAAGAAGTTACCCGTGATGCCAATAACCGTGTCATTTCTGCAAAGTATGTCTTTGATCAGAGTGGTTCAATGTATGGCACGCTGGACGTGGTGTATGACGAGACAACAGGCAAGGCTAAAAAGATGACCGTGAAACTCGGTGATGCCTATACTCGAGAGTTTGACAACATTGTATGGGCTGCTTTCGATGGAACCCGCCTAAAGGTAGATCCATATATTGTAACAGATCCTGGCTATATTGAGCAGTTACTGACAGGACCTAATCGTATAAAATCAGCAAATAATTTTAATGTAGAGTATACTGCTGACGGAGGATATAAGACAGAGTATGGCGGCTACACATTTATAAAAACCATTACTGATGCTAACGGCAGTTATGTAAATGAAAAGAATCGGTATCGTTCCGATAAAATTTACATGGGCAAGAAAACTATAGTAACGCTTGATGACCACGGCAACGTGGTAAAGAAAGAAAGCTTGAGTTGTGAGGAAAACGGCATATACGAAGGCGAGACTCCATTGACTTGTGAATACACCTACAACAAAGATTATGGTTATCCGGAAATGAGAATTGGAGACGACATGGATGAAGGTGTGCGTGCGGACGGAATTATAAAACTCGAATACCGCGACTATCTGAGTTTTACAACTTCTGGAATCTATAATGTGCCAACAGACAATTCAGTCTGTTCCGACGGCATATATAATTTGAACGGCGTAAAGATGCCTTCAGAAAATTCCCTGCCAAAAGGTATCTACTTGAAACGCATGAACGGCAGAACTATAAAGATATTGAAATAGCAACATTCGTTTTATTTCCTGACTTAGTCACTCAAAAATGAGGAGTCTGCAGCCCATCTGCTGTAGGCTCCTTTTTTTAGCATCAAACCCCTCACGTCTCACCAAAGCAGCGGTTAATAATTCAAATAAAGCGGTTAATGACCGTTTATCCCCAATAAATCTATAGATTAACTCCGAAAGTTGTTCCTACGGCAAGTGTATTCATCCATTCTCCGCTTTGTTTGCTGTGAGAAGGCTGGAGATTGTAATCAAGGAAGAAACGGATGCCATAGTTTTCCTTTGCTTTGTAGGAGAAGGAGATACCACTTCCGAAACAGACGCCACAATTCTTGGGAACGACATTGTCTCCTGAGAGAGAAAGCTTTGGTTAGACGATATATCGGTCAATAGCTTGCTTCCAATAATCCATCTTGATGTAATGGGGTAAGAAAAGTAAGGTCCAGCCATTGCCATGACGGCATCGAAGGTTTCACGTTCCGCTATTTCGCCATTCGACTTATTATAATCCATTGCTGACTGCTGAGAACTTGAACCGCTCTTCTCGCTCGTTATGATATGCGTATTGGGAACCGTAAATCTACCGCCGATACCAAGATAGGGATTCAGAAACAGGGCACCTTCCACACCTGCCGAACTTCCAGATGAAGTTCTGAACACCTGATTCTCTGAAATATCATAGTGGCTCAAAGGAATGTTTACACCAAGATATAATCCTATGAACGTTGGTTTGTCATATTTGTTGAAAGATTCGTCTTGCGAGAAATGTCTGATGCCTTTATCTTTAAAGAGGAGATCGGCAATATAATAGCCAAACTCGGTTGAAAGGATTCCGATGCCAGCACCAGTCAACACATCACTCAGCCAATGCTTGTTATTCGCCATTCGCATCAAGCCTGTACCGGATGCAATAGTATAAGATCCGATTCCTATCCACGGACTGATATGTCCATACTCCTTGGTAAGCATCGTGGCGGTCATAAAAGCCGTGGCGGTATGACCAGATGGGAAAGAATGGTCGTTGCTACCGTCTGGTCGCGTAACATGAGTGGTGTATTTCATCGTGTTGACTACAGTTCCCATAATAGCAGCCGAGAAAGCATCAGATGCCAACATTCTGCCCCATGAACTACGGCTGTCTACACCTGCTGTCTTCAAGCCAAGCATAACCGCACCTGGAAGAAACTGAGTATAATCGTCAAAGGGGCGATGAAATGATTTCATGTAATCGTTACGCAAGCTTCGAAAATGCGTATCTTCTCCCTTCATAATCATACCTGTTAATATCAGAGGAGCACCCACAAACGCCATCTGATAGAACTTGGAATCCGTGAAGTTGCGCTTTTCTAATTCAGAAGGTTTCTGCTTCTTGAAATCTACTTGCTTCATATTATCTTCAAAACTCTTTTCAATGCAAAAATCTACCTGCTTATAGAAAGCTGTTGTATCCTGGCCTGAAGCATTAAGCACTCCTAACACATATACAAAACTACACAATACAATTATTTTTTTCTTCATATCCATAAAATGTACCTGTCAAACCTTAAAGAGGCGCATTTATCTTGCTTTTTCTAAATTACTGTACCCACAGAACTATGCAATTACGTTTCTTTTCAACATATCATGAGATTTGATCTTAAGCAACAAATACAGCTCCATAGTAAAACTCCTATAATGATAATGAACGACTATTGTGGGTATTTATTGCATCGTATCTTAATTTAAATTTGTAATTTTAATAAATGTTACATCGCATGTTTCTGTAACGACATGGACGAAGCGGTGCTGTTAGATTGGGCGCTAACGGTGCTTCTTGTTAGATGCCGGGTAAGAGGAACATAAGGCCCCCCAAAAAGCACGCTCGATGGTCGTCATTCGTTATGAGACGGCTATCGAGCGTGCCTTTTTTGGTTTATGGGTTGCTTGTTTTATGAAGCAAAGGGCATGCTTTATGCTCTTTAATGCTTAGAGCTTCCTTAATGCTTAGAGCTCTTTAATGCTTAAAGCTCATTTAATGCTTAAAACTCTTTTAATGCTTAGAGCTCTTTTAATGCCCTTAAAGCTTCTTAAAGCGGCTTGATCTTATTTGATGAGGTAGTTGAGCACCTGCTGCATCATCAGGTTGCGCTGTGCCTCGCCCTTCACACTTTCGAAGGGGAAACCGAGCACCACGGTGCGCCACTTGTCGGTTTCGTTACCACCGAAGACCACGCCAGCGGGCAGGTTGTTCTCTGAATAACGGAAGCAAGTGTAGGCAGCGGGGTCGGCAGGCACGATGGCGTCGGGCGACTCTACCACATACGACTCTTCGTTCGGTTTGTTATAGTAGCTATACTGTGTGCGCTCGGCAGTGAGGGGCGACACCACGCTCTTGATGCCACCCTCGCAGGCAGCCTTGTCGTCGCGCCACTCATACTTCAGTATCTCGCGCGCAAACTTCTTGTCGGCATCTTCAGCCTTCACCAGCGGATGCTGGAAGAGGTCGGTAGCCACATACGAACCACTTACAAACACACGGCCACCCGCCTTACAGTAGTCGGTCAATATCTGCTGCATCTCAGGGGTAAAGGTCTTGAAGTCGAAGCCCTTGATGGCGCCTATGCGTCCCATCTTGCTCTGCTTCTGCTTGCCCAAGATAACGTCGATAGCGCAGTAGGCATCGGGCGAAACGGCAGCATCGGCCAGGGCAGCACTGCTTGTCGATACAAAGCTGTAGCCCGCCTTCATGATGGCACGACCGTGCAATGCAGGATAGTCGAAGGTGTTGCCCGCGATGGTCAGCTTTTCATAGTTGCCATAGCTGTCGCCATAGCCAGCGGCATCGTCGTCGGTCCAAGGAATGGCACGACGAAACTCTTTCATCTTGCCCACGTAGCTAATCATCTCTTGATAAGGCACGCCATTGTCGTCGTCGGCCAAGAAGCCAGCCTGCTCGTCATCGTTTGAGCGGAAGTCGTCAGGAGCGCCCACACGGTTGAAGCCGTTTACCACCAGCACAGGCTTGGCGTTAGCCTTCGAACTGAAGCCTACTGACAGCACCTCAGAGGGGAAACTCTCGCCACCCTTGTTAAGGGCAGCCACCTTGAAGCTTACCACCTCGTCGGTAGGAACCTCGCACAGATATTGGTTTTTCTTCACGATGGTGCCGTTGTCGAAGTCGCCATTGCCAATGCGTTTATACACGATATAGCGTTCGGCCTTAGCTGTAGGCTCCAGCGGGTCGTCAACAGGTTGCCATGTCAACTTCACCTTACCCTTTTCGCCCAGCACAGCAGCAAAGCGCTCAACGGGCAGTGGCTGTACAACATAGTCGTAGCCATACTCGTCAGACAAGAAGCGCAAGATGCCCTTGTAGACAGAGCGGCTCACGGTGAAGTGGAAACGTGGGTCGAGGCCGTAGCGCATATCGGCAAAGTTTTCATGCGACAGCAACTCGAGCAGCATGGCAGGCACGCGGGGCGACCAAGCCTCAAAGTAGCGCGAATCCCACATACCGCGACGTGTCCACTTGGGCTCGTACAGGGTGCGAATGTCGTTACAGATGCTTGACAGCACGTTGTCGCACAAGTCGTGGTTAGCAGCTCGTGAAGAGCCATCGGCAAAGACGCCATCATACTGGTGCGAGTCGTAAATGCCCAGTGTGCCAATGATTGAGTCGCCATACACGGTGCCAGCATCGCTATGGAAAGCAAACGACAGGTCGATAGGAATGTTCAAGCCAGGGCAGTCGGGCACCGCCTTTGTGCCACCCGCCAGCCAGTTTACCCATATACCGCGGTTCTTATAGTCGTCAGAATATTCGTTCATGCCATGCGAGGGCGAGTAGATGCTATCAGGCACGCCAGCCCACTGCATATAATAGCGTGCGCCTTCCAGGTAGCGGGGATATCCGCTGGTTTCGAGCGGAACGTTCAGCGCGGGCTGATATTCGTTACGCGCCTTCGGGTCGGTGGCACGATCTTTCTTTGAGTTTGGCCAAACCAAATTGCCATCAGCCGTACGTGCAATGTTGCCCATACCGCCACCAAAGCGCACGGCATCGGCTGTTACCACCGCGTTCTTGTCTTTTGAAAGGTTGCTCAGCACCACCTTACCCTTGGTGCCCTTGTCGAAGGCAAAGGTGCCCAGGTATATCCATGTGCCGCCACCCATCTTCTGGTTTACAGCAAACTCGGTTTTGCCATCTTTATGATAGATGGTGTAACGAGCGTCTGAGGCGCTGTTAGGCAATGTTTTGTAAGATACATACACAGCATATTTGCGGTCGACGGGCATATCGGGCGTCCAACTGATGGTGCTCTCTTGCGCCTTCTTGCCCACTACGTCGGCCATGCGGAAGGTGCCCTCTGCAAATGGGTTCTCAAAGTCTTTATATTCGGCACGCAGATAGGCAAAGCCCTTTCCATCGCCCTTCAGCCATGCCTTGGCGCCATTGCTCTCGGCATAGATAGAGTGGTCTTTTGTTACGGTGCCGTCGGCCTGACGTACAGGCATATTGGCATCGTTATCCACCACCACCTCATAGGGGTTGGTGTCGCGCTCGCGCGGTGTCATCACAATGGCGCCCGCGTTTTGCAGCATAGGTATCACGTAGGGCAGCACATAGCTCTGCGTATATTTGTCTTCTACGCTCTGGAACATACGTCCGCGCTGCCACTCCCAGCGAGCCAAGCCCTGCTGATAATACAGTCCATGGCTCTGCCACATGGCAATGTGCTTACCATCAAGACCATGCGACGGTGTGTAGGGGCGGTCGAGGTTGCGCACCAGTGGTGTGGTGGCAGGGTTTGTAAAGGCGGGGCGGCGGTTTTTGCCGCTCTGCATATCGCGCGGTATGAGGGTGCTCACATCCTTCTTATCGGCCATGATGGCGATGGTTTTATGTGCACAGTCGGTGGGCAACACCTTTTTGATGTCGGCCATGATCTGTGCCAAGTTATCTTGACGGATAGGGAGATACGTGAGGTTACGTGAAGCGAAGAATTTTACCGAGTCGGCAGTAACGGCCATCGAGTCGACCTTGATGGTTCCTGTCTGCACACCCACGGCATGCTGGTTCAGCACCTTAGCCACGGCAGCGCGCGTGTCGGCATTGGCCTCTTGTGCCATAACGGCCACTGGCAGGCCCAACATAGCAATGATGCTTGATGTCAAAAGTTTGTTCATATATTAATAAGTTTATTTTACAAATCAGTGCGTTCCAGCACTTCAAGGTTCCATTTCCATTTATCAAAGTAAAGGTTTCCGCCTTGCCATTCAACCTCGCCACGCTGGAAGTCGACCGTCTCGCTGCGCGGATACTGCTTAGCGGGATAGAGCGGACAACCAAAGTCGTTGTTCACAACCATTCGGAACGAGTCGATGCCGCCCAAGAAGAAGAAGGTTTCTTTCTCGTTTTGGGCGTAGGCAGGTATGCCAAACGACATATCAACGGGCACCCATCCCAGGTCTTGGATATAAATCTCGCCCCAGTCGTGCAGGTTCTCATCGCCTGGGTGCAGCATAAAGCCACTCTGGAAGTGGGCGGGTATGCCTACCGAGCGACAGAGGGTGAGGAAGAGCAGCGTTACCTGTCCGCAGTCGCCATGGTTATTGGCCAACACATATTCAGGAATATTGTCGATGGTAGAATATTCGCGTGCTGATGCCCAAGGGAAGTTTTCGTCAATCCATTTAAAAATGCGGCGAGCCTTGGCCAGCGGCGTGGTAGCCCCAGCGGTGAGACGCTCGGCCAGTGCACGTATCTGTGGCGTAAAGACAATGTGGCGGTCGCGCTCAGAGGTATAGGTTTTATACAGCTGGGTGGTGGTGTCGTAGGGCTTTACGCTGGCGGTGTCGAGGTCGAACCATGCACCGTAGGCATCAAAGGCAAACTCTTCAGAGAAGACGGTGGGCTTGCCTGCCTCGGCCTTCTTTTCCATGTAAACCGTTGAGTGGGCATAGGTCATGGGCGAGCGCACATAGTCGGGCTGACTGGTGCTGAGCAGCTCAACATTTTGCTGACGCATAATGTCAGTGCGAGGCATGGGCAGCCAGCAACGCACCGTCTCGCCAGCGGGCACCACGTCGGGTTTCACCGTGACGGTGTAGCGTATGCAAAAGTGCTTGGGGTCGCCCAGTCGGCCTCTCATTCGACTGGCCTGCTTCATGATGGCACGGGTGTTATCAGCGCGCACCTGCTGGTCGCCATCGCGTCCTGGGGTGTCGCGCTTCGCCTTCAGCGCAGCACAGTGTTTGTTAATGCGAAACAGGTTTGGCGCTGCATTATGAAAGTAGCGTTTCTCGCCATCAATAACGCGGCACTCCAGTTCGCCCGTCTTCTCCCATGCATCCATCTGCTGGTCAGTAACATTGGGTATATATTTACGTATATACGCCTTCACCTCATCGCGGGTTTTCGAGAAGTCGTCAAGCAAGCGATGGTGCAAGTCGGCCTCCCACGAATATTGCTTATCAGTGGGCTGCATGATATACGGCCCTTGCGCCATGACCGAAGTGGCCGACGCTAACAGCAAGAAAGCTGAAACAATCGTTTTTCTGTTCATCATGTTTTTATTAGTTGACAAGTAGACAAGTTGACGAGTTGACAAGTTGATACCTTTGTTTATTAGTGACGAGTAGACAAGTTATTAGCTTTGTTTGTCAATAGTTGTTATGATGGCGTTTAAGCCGTCAAGCAAACAGCTTGTCAACTTGTCTACTCGTCTACTTGTCAACTTTATTTAATAATCGCACCCGCCACAGCATTGGCCACATACGAACGCAAGGCAATGCAAGAGCCCTCGTTGTTGGGGTGAACCGAGTTGGTAAGGAGGATGATGCTGATATCGTTTACAGGGTCGATAACGATGCTGGTGCCCGTAAAGCCTGTATGTCCGTAAGTCTCAGGCGAGAGCAGGTCGCCCACATTGTTAGCATAGGGCGAGAACACATCCCATCCTAAGGCGCGACCAAACTCGGCACGAGCGCGGGGCACGGTGCGCATAGCCTTTACCGTGACAGGGCCTAAGATGCGGTGTCCGTTCCACTCGCCACCGTTCTGCAGAGCGGCACATAAGATGGCAACGTCGTCGGCAGTGGTAAACACGCCAGCGTTGCCCGAAATGCCACCATTCATGATACCTGCCAAGGGGTCGTGAACGTAGCCCAGCAAACACTTGCCGTTAGCCTGCTTCTCGGTGGGAGCGCAACGCTTAGCCATCTCTTTAGAGGGGTTATAGTCGGTGTTCTTCATGCCCAGCACGTCAAACACATGCTTGTGGGCATAGGTGCGCAGGTCGTCGCCCGACACGGTTTCGATAATGCGTTGCAAGGTAATAAAGTTGAGGCAGCTATACGTCATATCAGTGCCAGGCTTAAAGTTGCGCTTGCAGTGAGCAATATAGTCAATCAAGCCATCGCGGTTAGGAGCGCCATACTTTTCTTTCAACATATTGGCGTCGGCATAGGCGGGCAGACCCGAGGTATGGGTCATCAGGTCGATGATGCGAATGGCTGTCTTATTACCCTTCTCATCGGTCCATCCCTCATAGCCAGGAATATAGTCGCTCACGCGGTCTTGCAAACGAATTTTGCCTTGCTCAATAAGTGTCATGGCGCACACTGCTGTCGACATTGCCTTCGAGCACGATGCCATATCAAACACTGTTTCAATGGTCATAGGCTCGTTCTTAGGGTCGACGCGCTTGTTGCCATAAGCCTTAATGTATGCCATCTTGCCATGGCGCACCACGGCCAGCACAGCACCCGGTATATTCTTTTTCTGTATGGCCTGCTCGATGGCGGCATCGGCATTAGCAAGACGCTGAGCATCCATACCTACACTTTCAGGAGAAACGCGCTCAAGAGTTTGTGCCGACATGGTAAGCACGGCACAAGCGAGCGAAAGAAGAACAAAAATTCTTTTCATAGGGAATAATATATTTTTAAGTCGAAGTATGTTGTTTACTGTCTACTGTTTACTATCTACTGTATACTGTCTACTGCCTTTACGCCTGCTTCTTACGTATGAGCAGACACAGACCAATGAAAGTGAAGAGGCCGTTGAAGATAAGCAGCTCGTAGCTAAACTTATATCCGTTGAACCAAGCCTCCGAGTTAGTTTGCAAAATGTAGCACAGCACTGGAGCCACGATAGCAGCGACGGGCACAAAGCGGTCGCGCACAGGCTTTTTAATAAAGATGCCGAAGGCAAACATACCCAAGATGGGGCCATAGGTATAGCTGGCCAGCACATACACAGCATTGATAACGCTGGTGTTATTCAGCTCGCCAATAACAAAAATCACCACAGCCATCAGCAGAGCCATAGCCACATGCACCTTCTTGCGGGTGGCGGTAAGGTGGTCGGCACCCTTATCGGCCTTCTTATCGGCCTGCAAGATATCGAGGGTGAACGAGGTGGTGAGGGCGGTAAGGGCCGAGCCAGCAGCCGAATAAGCCGAAGCAAAAAGGCCCACAATGAACAAGATGCCTACCACAAGGGGCACAGCGGTGCTGGTGGCTATAGCTGGGAACAGGTTGTCGCCACGCTCGGTAATGCCCACCTTCTGTGCAAACATATACAGCAACACACCCAGCATCAAGAACAACAGGTTGATGAAGAACTGGCAGATGATGCTCACCACCATATTCTTCTGCGAGTCGCGATAGTTTTGGCAGTTTAGGTTACGCTGCATCATATCTTGGTCAAGACCTGTGGTAGCAATCATGGTAAACACACCTGCCAAGAACTGTTTGAAGAAGAAACGGCCATCGTTCACATCGTCGAAGAAGAATATTTGACTGTGCTCGTTAGAGAAAATGGTGCCAACGATAGAGCCAAAGCCAAGGTCAAGATACTTGGCAATAAACACGATGCAGAGAACTACTGAAGAGATGAGGCAGAGCGACTTGAGCACGTCGGTCCAGATAACGCTCTTCACGCCACCACGGAAGGTGAACAGATATACCACCAGCACCGTAAGAGCCACGTTCAGAGCGAAGGGCAAGCCAGCGGGTTCAAACACCAGCAGCTGCAGGGTGAGGCACACCAAGAACAGACGTACCGAGGCACCCAACATCTTCGAGATGAAGAAGAACCATGCACCCGTCTTGTACGACTTCACGCCAAAGCGATCTTCCAGATACTGATATACCGACACCAAATTCATTCTATAAAAGAGGGGCACCAGGACAAAGGCTATAATCATCTGTCCCACCACAAAACCCATCACCATCTGAAGGTATGAGAAGCCTTTCTCGTCGACCATACCAGGCACCGACACAAAGGTAACACCCGAGATGAACGAACCCATCGTAGCAATAGATACGATATACCAGGGCGACTTGCGGCCACCGAAGAAGCCACTACTATCAGACTTTCGACCGGCCAAATAAGATACGGTGAATAGTAACAGAAAATACGCCAACACGGTGGCGGAAATGGTTATTGGACTCATTTTGGTAAAATGTTGTGTAATGTGTAAAAAGTTATAATAATAGTTAGAATGTAGCAAGACATAGCCCCATCGCTTGCGCGGGGCGAAGTGTATGGGCAGTGCAGAATTAGATTGCCAAATGGCATTGGGGTGCTATTAATTACTTGCAAAGATACGGTGTTTTCAACAAAACGACAAGAAAAATATATTAAAAATGTACGCGAGCGCGACGAAACAAAAAAAACAGATAAAAGCAATGGCTATTGTGCCCTTTTTTAGTAAATTTGCAAACAAATCAGAAATCATCTATAAAACAGCATTGCTGTATTTAATAACAAAATCTATAATCAATATTCACACTGATAAAGAATAATCATCATTAATCATTTATAACAAAAACAGTAAGATGCAAAAATTTAAAACCTATCTCATTGCTGTCGTAGCCTTCTTGTTGGCCTTGCCCATAGGCGCTACGACAAAAAACCAAAAAGTAATTACTGGTGCCGAGCAAACAAAAGCTTACCTGAAACAGTTGAAAGGCAAACGCGTGGCGCTGTTCTCAAACCAAACAGGCGTGGTGGGCAACAAGCACCTGCTCGACGTGCTGCTTGAAAACAAGGTAAACGTGGTAACCATCTTCTCGCCCGAACATGGTTTTCGTGGTAAGGCCGACGCAGGCGAAAAGGTGAGCAGTTCGATTGACGAGCAGACAGGTGTGCCCATCTACTCGCTGTATGGCGTGAAGGGCGGCGCCCCCGACGATGCCGAGATGCAGAAGTTTGACGTGCTGCTGAGCGATATTCAAGACGTAGGTCTGCGTTTCTACACCTACTATATCACCATGCAACGCCTCATGGATCGTTGCGCCGAGTTTGGCAAGAAGATGATTGTGCTTGACCGCCCTAACCCCAACGGCATGTATGTTGACGGCCCCATCCTGGATATGAAATACAAGTCGGGCGTAGGCTCGCTGCCCATCCCCGTGGTACACGGCCTCACCCTGGGCGAGCTGGCGCTGATGATTAACGGCGAAGGCTGGCTGAAAGAAGGTCGCAAGTGCAATCTCACCGTGGTGCCTTGCAAAGGATACACACACCAAACACGTTACAAGCTGCCTGTCATCCCCTCGCCCAACCTGCCCAACATGACCTCAATCTACCTCTACCCCTCACTGTGCTACTTTGAGGCTACAAACGTGAGCCTGGGCCGTGGCACCGATAAGCCCTTCCAGCAGTTTGGTCATCCTAACATGAAGGGTTACGACTATTCATTTACCCCCGAAAGCCGCGAGGGAGCCAAGAACCCACCCCAGCTGGGCAACAAATGCTTTGGCCGCGACCTGTCGGGCATGAGCGACGACGAAATCATTGCTAAGCAGCTCGACCTCAGCTATCTTATCGAGGCTTACCGCAGCGTGAACGAAGGCGACAAGTTCTTCACCTCGTTCTTCGAAAAGCTGATAGGTGTTGACTGGGTGCGCACCATGATTGAAGAAGGTAAGAGCGCCGAGGAGATAAGCCAGCGCTGGAAACCCGATGTAGAGAAGTTTAAGCAGCAAAGCCGCAAGTATTTGCTGTATAAATAAAAAATAAATATATGCGCAAAAGGGCGTACGGACGAGAGAAAAGCTCTCACCGTACGCCCTTTTTGCATAGAAAGCAATGCCTATGTTTCGCCAAAATATTTATCACAACGCACGAATGACATTATCGATAACACCCACATAATAGAAGGGCAAATTGACGAGACGGAAAACGTGACCCGTAGGCGATACCACATCATCAACACTATACGGCCCTGGCCAAATGCGTATTGCTTTATCGGGGGCATCGGGTTGCGACATAAACGAGTGGATAGAACGTAGATGGGCATTGGTGCCCGACTTCACCTCAATAGGAATTATCTCGGTACCGTTTTGCCATACAAAGTCTACCTCGGCCGTTGTTCCTTTCTTATCTCTTGCCCAATAATACTGTTCGTTACGATAGTTACGATCGAGAACAATACGTAGTTCTTGCGCCACAATCTGCTCGGCAGCATGACCTTTCCACACATCCATCAGCGAACGACTCTGAAGATATTCGGTTTGTATATCTGCCGAAAAGTTCATGATGCCCGAGTCGAGCCACACCAGTTTAGGTTGCCTGGTAACTGCAGGCAGAGCTGGAGCTTTAACGGCAGTAACAGGATAGTCGAGGTTCAGCAAAAAAGCTTTCTGCAATATTTCTAACGCTTCATGTACCTCCTTGCTGGTATAATTGCTACCTCCAAACCTATTAAACGTGATGGTTTGTCCTGCCTCGGCCCATCCGTGCGTAAGCAGATGTCGGATAACATTTACCTGATTAGCATTACGCGCATATTTCTCTACATCCTCATTATAGCTATCAAGCAACGAACGATAGATAGGTGCAAGCTGTGTAACATCTTCATGCTGGGCATACTGGGCCAGCACTTCGGGCATACCACCAATAAGGGTATATCGGTTAAAGTGGTTGATAAGCAGTTCGTGATAGATATCGCTCACCTTTCTTTCGCGTATCATGTCGGCCAAAGGCTCTTGACCTATGGCATTAAGATATTCAAGAAACGAACAAGGACGCAACGACAAATACTCAACACGTCCCACAGGAAAGGAGATGCGCTGCTTAAGAAGCGTATGCAGACGCGAGCCAGCAGCTATAATATGCAGCCACGGCATCTTCTCATAGAAATAGCGCAACAGTTCTACCGCCTTGGGCTCACTTTGTATCTCATCAATAAACAACAATGTGCGCTTCGAAGGATCAACCATTATCTTCTTTTGAAGACACAGATACTGAAATATCTCTTCTACATCATCAGAGATACTAAACACAAGCGCATCGGCACTAAGTTCTAAGTTGAGCTTAATATATACATCGTATTGCTTGCCCAACTCATCAACCAAAGTGGTTTTTCCCACCTGTCGCGCACCACGTAGCACAAGGGGTTTATGGCTATTGCGGTGGCTCCACGCCTCTAATTCGTTAAGTAATTGTCTCTGTATCATACTCTTCAACCTTTTGATATATGCGCAAAGATACAAATATTTTCCTAAAACATAGGCAAAAACGAAGGAATATTTTCCTAAAACATAGGCAAGTTAATAGAAAATTTGCCTAAAGCATAGGCAAATGAACAAATAATTTACCTAAAGCATAGGCAAAAGGAGATAAAAATAAGGGCTCGATCTATACTTGAATGATATCGCATCAAGCATAGTCGAGCCCCTGAGCAATTATTGAGTTAAACTACCGATTATAATCAGTTATCATCAGGCGTTAACGTTATGATCGTTTCGTTCACGAATCGATAAATCATTACGTTTCGTTCATGAACCGTTAAAAGATTACTTTTCGTTTTCTTCACGATAAGCGTCAACAGCCTTCTTTACCGAACCGTAAGCCAACAGCAGGCGGTTAGCGTGGTCGTAGTCGAGGCCCAGCTCGTCGACGATCATGCGCGTACCACGGTCGATCAGTTTCTTGTTAGTGAGCTGCATATTCACCATGCGGTTACCCTTCACACGACCCATCTGAATCATGATAGAGGTAGAGATCATGTTCAGCACCATCTTCTGTGCGGTGCCCGACTTCATACGTGAGCTACCAGTAACAAACTCGGGGCCTACGATGGTTTCAATAGCCACATCGCTTTCGGCAGCCATGGGCGAGTCGGGGTTAGAGGTGATGCAACCTGTGAGGATGCCGTGCTCGCGAGCCTCGTGCAGCGCGCCAATAACATAAGGAGTGGTGCCCGAAGCAGCGATACCAATCACCGTATCTTTATCATTAATTTTAAAGGCCTGCAGCTCCTCCCAGCCCTTCTTAACATCGTCTTCAGCGTTCTCAACGGCGTTGCGCAGCGCATAGTCGCCACCAGCAATAAGGCCGTAAACGTAGGTAGAGGGCACACCAAATGTAGGAGGCAGCTCAGAAGCGTCGAGCACACCCAGACGTCCGCTGGTGCCAGCGCCCATATAGAACACACGTCCGCCCTTCTTCATGCGGGGAACAATCTGTGTAACCAGTTTCTCAATAGCTGGGATGGTCTTCTCTACTGCCAAGGCCACCTTTTTATCTTCAGTGTTCAAGTCGACGAGCAACTCATGTACACTCTTATTCTCGAGATCGTCGTACAACGACGGCTGCTCACTAATTTTAACAAATGCCATATTTATTATTATGTTTTATTTTTATTGTATTAGTTGACAAGTAAATAAGAACAACATTACTTGTGATATTCAATCAAGCCGGGCATAGGAGCCTGGATGATGCGACCCAGGTTCATGCCTTCAGCCTGCAAAGCCTTCTCGAGCTGCGGGCGGAAGTAGTAAGCGATAGAGCCATTAAAGCCTACGGGCAGGGTTTGCCAGCCCTCATACAGCTTCACGTTGCGCACGAGGAAGCGGCGGAAGTTTTCAATAACAAAGTTCTCTACGCTCTCGTCGGCAATATTCTCTGCCAAGAAAGGCACGAGCGAAGCCAAGAAGCGGTTAGGCATCTTCTGGCGATATACGCGCTCAATGATGTCAGAGGGTTTCAGCTGAAACTTCTCTTCAAAGCGCTGACGAATGTGCTCGGGCAACTGACACTTCAAAATGTCGCCCACCAGGTTCTTACCCAGCACGGCGCCACTACCCTCGTCGCCAAGGATGAAGCCCAGCGGCGATACGTTCTTCACCAGCTTCTCGCCATCATACAAGCACGAGTTGCTGCCAGTGCCTAAGATGCAAGCAATGCCAGGCTCGTGGCCACAGATGCTACGGGCAGCAGCCAGCATATCAGAAGCCACCTCCAGACGGCCCTTTACATTCAAATGACGGCGCAAAGCCTTCTCTAAGACGGGCAGTTTCTCGGCGGTGCATCCAGCACCGTAGAAGAACACGTCGTCGATATCGGCTGAGGGTAGCTCGGGCAAGAGCGATGCCTCTATTTCAGCGGCTATCTCATCTTCGGTCTGGAAGAAAGGGTTTGTGCCACGTGTCTTTATGCTTTTTACTGCTTTACCGTTTTCTGCCAAACACCAGTCGGTCTTGGTAGAACCACTATCTGCTAAAAGTATCATATCAGTTGTGTATTATTAGTTACAAATTAGGAAATTAATTATAGTTTAATGTAAATCTTCTTCTTGAAGAGGTAGAGACCGAAGGCCCAGTTTATCAACACATAGGTTATCGAGTAGAGCAGCGATGCAAACTGGTTGTGGAAAATGCTGCAATACAGTGTGTCGTAGATAAAGTGGTGGATAGAGATGTCGCCCAGCAACTTATAGATGCCGAAGGGGATGAGCAACAGGTCAGACCATACGAAGATGGCCAAGGGGTTGCAGCCAAACACCTGGAAGAAGCGAGTAGCAAAGCCTTGCTTACCCTTCTTGTCAACCAGCCATGTGAGCAGCGCCAGCACTACCGAACCCATACCACACGTTACCATTGCAAAGGTGGGTGTCCACAGTTTCTTGCTGAGGGGGCAGCCATAGCTGAGCAGCCAGCCACCGATAGCCAGCACAGCGCCAATAACGAAGAGGCGCTCAATCTTGTCGTTAATATCGTGCAGTTCCATCACAATCTTGCCTACGCAGAAGCCAATGAGCACGTGTGCCAAAGCTGGAAGTGTGCTCAGCAAGCCCTCAGGATCGGGGCTTTCCCAACGATACACGTGGTTAGCGCCCAGGATGGCGTTGTCAACAATAGCGATAATATTTGTTTCGTCGTGGGCATAGCCGTTCATGGTTACCAGCAAAATCCAGTAGCCTACAAAGATGAAAGCGATGAGCCAAGGAATAAACTTATGTTTAACGGTAACGCCAATGAGTGCTGCCAAGCCATAGCAGATACCCAGACGGGGGAACACGCCCAAGATGCGCAAATGTCCCAATGGATCTTCGGTGCCGCGGCAGAGCATGAACAGCAGCGACAGGGCGAGACCGATAATCCAGAGCAGCGAGGCGCGCTTCAATATTTTCAAGCCGCAAGCTGCCGACCACTCAAACTTAAACTTCTTCAATGACAGATAGGTGGTGATACCCATGATAAACATGAAGAAGGGGAAGATGAGGTCGGTAGGTGTAAGACCTAACCATTCGGCGTGCTGCAACGGAGCATAGGTCTCCTCCTCGGGGCCGCCGGGGTTGTTCACAAGAATCATGCCAGCGATGGTTACGCCGCGCAAAATGTCAATCGATGTGATACGTTGACTCTTCGTCTTTACTTTATCCATATATTTAATTCGTCGTTAAATTAGGTTTTCAGTGAGCAGAAGCAGGAAGCCCTTTCCTCCTTCTGCTCCTGTAATATTATAAGGACAGTTAATGATGCAGTAAGTGAGAAACAAACAAGCCCCTTGCCTAAGCAAGAGCTTGTTTACGATAAACTATTTGTATAGCCAATATTTCTTTGCCAACTTCTTAAAGTTTTCGGCATCCTTATCCCAGTAGGGCTGAACATCTTCCCACATATGGCGTTTCATAAACAACTGGCGTATTTGTTTTGAACCACACACCTTGTCGAACATAGCGTGGCGTTTGGTGCACTGTGCCAGCACGTCGTGGTCGGGATACAGCTTATACAGCTCTTGCAGCACAACAAACTGGATGTTTGTCAGGCGAGCCTTCTTATAGTCGGAGAGATACACCTGAACGCCTTGCAGCTCCTGGCCCTTACCAAAGGCATAGAAGGGTGTGTAATACATGGGGCGGAACATAACGCCCGGCAGGTTCAGCGCGTTCAAGCGGTTGGCCAGTTCGGGAGCCTTAATCCAGGGAGCGCCAAACATCTGGAAGGGCATGGTGTAGCCCACACCGATAGAGATGCTGTCAAGCTCGCCCACGATGCCCGACATTGAATAGTAGGGGGCTGACGAAGCATGGGGAATGTGGGGTGAAGGCAATACCCACTGCAAGCCAGTGTCTTCATAGGTCATGCGGCGCTTCCAGCCTTTCATCTTTATAACCTCGAGGTCGCACTTCTTGCCTAACATATTTTCGCCGTTCAGCAACAGAGCCACCTCGCCGGGTGTAAGGCCGTAAACATACGGTATCTTAAACTGTGAAACAAACGAGATGCAGTCGTCTTCAGTAAGGCAGCCTTCTACCTTCTCGCCACCTAAGGGGTTGGGGCGGTCAAGCACCATCACCTTGATGCCATTTTCAGCAGCAGCCTTCATCACATTGCCTAAGGTGCTGATGTAGGTAAACGAACGACAGCCAATGTCTTGAATGTCATATACCAGCACATCAATGCCCTTCAACATCTCTTTCGAGGGGGTGCGGTTCTTGCCATAGAGCGAGAACACAGGCACACCCGTTGTGGGGTCGGCGGCGGCATTGTTTACGTGGTCGCCAGCATGAGCGCTACCACGCACGCCGTGCTCAGGACCGAAGAGGGCCACCAGCTGCACGTTCTTTGCTTCGTGCAGAATGTCGATGTCCGACTTCATAAAGTTGTCAACGCCCGTGGGGTTGGTAATCAATCCCACACGTTTTCCCTCTAATTGTTTGAAATTGTTGGCTTTCAATACTTCGATTCCAGTACTAACTTTCTGTGCAGAAACGGTTAACGCGACGGCAGCAAGGGCTAAAACGCATGCTGCTCGACGGATTATAGGTTGTAAATTCATGATGATAATTACTTAGTATATTTGCTACAAAGATAGGCAAATTAAATTATTCGGCCCATGAAAAACAACAAAAAAGCTCTCTACACGATGAAAACCCTTAAGTTTTGCAAAGTGTAGAGAGCAATATATAGATAGTTATTAGCGGTAGATGTTATTGGTAACGGTAAACCATTTATTTATATTGCGTTGTTTTCTATCGTTATATCTATCCTTCTATCAATGTTTTTTCGAGGCTATCATGCCTTACCTTGTAGTTTATCGATAGGTGTCATACTCGGCGTCGGTAGCGCAGTCCCACCATACAGGATAACTCCAGATATCGGTGTCCTCAGCATGCTTGTTGGCGGCCAAAGCCTGTGTCTCGTTATACGACAGCTCAAGGGTAGCGGGCAGACGCCAGCGACGTGGCCAATACTTAGGATCGTCTTTCGAGGCGCCTTTCAGCTTATCAGTGCCTGTGAAGAGCACGCTGTGGTCCATGCCCGGATACACAACGCCAAAGCCGGTGTTTCCAGCGCTATAGTTGAAGCGGCGCATGTCGTTCCAGTTTTCCAGGCTGCAGCCCATGGCCACATATTTCTGCAGCATGATGTCGCTCATGGTAAGCTTGTCAGCGTTCTGGCATACAGCTTCGCTGTTCATGTAAGCCGAAATCTTTGCATCGTCCATAGGCATCATATCGGGGTTGTTGTAGCCCTGTCCCTGCCAGTAGGTCAGTTTCTTCTGCATATAGTCGATGTGCGCCTTGATGCCCTCTTTATAGGCAGCCAATGCCTCGGCCTTCTTACCCTGACGGAAAAGCACCTCGGCCTTGATGAAGCAAGCCTCGTGGTAGGTCATAATTTCGAAGTCGCTGACGGGGCGAAGCTGGAACGAGCCAGTGGAGCCTACGGCACCAGCGTTCAGCGCATCGGTGGTAGAGAAGTACCAGTTTACATCGGTTTCTTCCTTATCCTTGTTACCCGTCAGTTTCGAGTTGCTACGCAATGACACGTAGGCGGTATCGCCGGCATAGGCATAGTTAGCATTGTTAACATACACCGATCCAGCCTGATATTTCACCTTTACCACCTTGTTGCCCTCGTCATCGGTTCCTTCGGTAGCCTCGTGCACCTTCTTCATGTCGGCCAAGAAGGCGGCGCGCTTAGCATCGTCGCTGATGGCATAGCTGATGGTTTTATCCGTTGCAGCCCATGTGGGTGCTACAATGCTGTTCCATCCCACAGCCTTCAGGCGTTCGCAGTCGCCGTGACAGTCTACACCCTTCGAGCGGTTCCACTTATACGAGCTCACCTTTCCGTTCACCAGTTTTATATCGCTCATAACAGCGGGCACAATCTTGGTGTATCGAGGGTCTTCTACACCAGCGCCACGCATATTGGTCAGCAGGTCGGTGTAATATTTGGTGATACGCTGATTGGCATTATAGGCCACACAGTTCCAGTTACCGTTAGTCATGATGGGGTCGTGAATAAGGTAGTCGGTCACATCCTGTCCGCTGTTGTAGCACGGCATTACCGAGTTGTCGTCAATGCTCTGCGGGCCCTTCTGTAGGCAAGCCAATATATCTTCTGGCTTATACAGGTCGGCCTTCTTCGACAGCTTCAGCAGGTAGCGAGCCTTCAGTCCGTAGCACAGCTTCAGCCATTTCTGCACATCGCCACCGTTCATCACGTCGCCTTTGCTCAGCGGTGTAGCCTTAGCATCCTGTGCCTTGCTAAACAGAGCGATAGCCTCATCCAGCTTAGCAATACAGCCATTAAAGATGGTCTTGCCATCGTCGTAGGCAGGCACAGGCGAGTTGCCTAATGCCTCGGTATAAGGTATCTCGCCATACACGTCGAGCATCTGCATGAAGCCCATGGCATGGAACACGTCGGCCACCGCCATATAGTGGTAAGCGTTTTCTGCCTTTGCCTTATCGTACAGGTCGTTAAGGTTTGACGCACACTCTACAAAGAAGGTCTGGTAGGAGGTGGTAGTGGTAGCATTGGCAAAGTTCCATGTTGTGGCAGCGGGGCCGTTAGTGGCATGGGTTGAATACAGCACACCCGCAATCATCGACGTGCGATAGTTGGTAACGCCTGCCGAGTACATATACATACGTTCTATCCAGGGCACGCGGTTGTCTACCTCGGCGGTAGTATTGTTTGGCTTGTCGGGGTCAACGTTCACGTCAAGAAAATCGTCGCACGAAGTAAGACCGAGCGAGAGCAGACATCCGGCTGCCAGCATATATTTTAAACTTTTCATATAGAAATATCGTTTTATTGATGTTTAAACTATGTTTTATTTCACACGGGGCGAGCGATGTTAGAACGTTACGTTCACGCCGAAGGTCACGGTGCGCACTGAGGGCACGCTGCAATAGTCGATGCCAGTAGCACCTGATCCACCCGTACCACCAGCGGTACAAACCTCAGGATCCATACCTTTATAGTTGGTCCAGGTAAGGAGGTTCTGTCCTGTGATGTTAGCCGAGAGGCGCTTGATGATGTTGTGGCTGGGCAGCAAGCTGGTAAAGTCGTAGCTCAACGACAGCGAGCGCAGCTTCAGCCAGTTGACGCTCTGAATGAAGTTGTAAGAGTTGTCGGCATAGTTGCTCCAATACTTCTGTATCATTGCCTCGCCCGAATAGGTGGTCTCACCAAAGGTATAGGTTTTACCAGCCTCATAGGTGGCGGTGTAGGCTTCGCCCGTATTGGCGTTGATGCCGTCTACGGTAACGCTCTGGCGGTTGTTCAGTGTGGTGAGCTTGCTCAAACCATTGTTCACCATAAACTGCTCGGTGCCGTTAAACACATCGCCACCAATGCGGAAGTCGAGCAAGAACGAGAGCGACAGGTTTTTATAGGTGAAGGTGTTGTTCCATCCACCAATCAGTTTCGGCTCGCGGTTACCTACCACATCGTTTGATCCGCTGTGCACCTTATACAGGCCAGTGGCGGGGTCGATGAGATACTTGCCGCCCGAAATCTCGTTGCCATCGGCATCGTGCTGGGTCTCGAAACGCGTACCAACGAGGGCCATAAACTTACCACCGTTAGGCACAGAGGCCGACTTTACCGTACCAAACTGTGCATCGGTGGGATAAAACATACCCACGCCATCGAGGAAGTCGCCCAGGCGTCCTTTGTTGTATGAGAAGTTGAGGGTCGACTCCCACTTAAAGTCTTTACCATCAAAGGGTTTGCCTGTGATGCTCACCTCCATACCTTCGTTGATAACCGATCCCGAGTTGATTGACATCATGATATATCCGCCAGCATTTGACAAACGGGGTGATGCAATCTGGTTCTTAGTTGAGCTATGATAGTAGGTCCAATCCAGTCCCAGTCGGCCGTTCAAGAAGCGTAGCTCAGTACCAATTTCCCATGCGGTCTGAATTTCGGGCTTCAAGATTGAGTTACCCTTTGTATAAACGTTACCCACACCCGTGTAGCCCCCATAAACGATGGGGCTCTCAAGATAGGTAAGTGTGGCATACGGGTCGGCATCTTTACCTACCTGTGCCCAGCTGGCGCGCACCTTACCAAACGATAGGATGTCGTTCTTAGGCAGCAGCTCGGTGAACACGAGAGCGCCGCTTGCAGATGAGTAGAAGTAAGAGCGATTGTCGAGCGGAAGCGTTGACGACCAGTCGTTACGGCCTGTAAAGGTAAGGTAAGCCAAGTTTTTATAAGCGGCGCGAGCCTCGCCATACACGCCTACGAGGCGCTTCTTCGAGGTAGCATCGTCAAAGAACTTGTTGCTTGATGCAATGTTTGAGAAGCTTACGGTGCCCGGAGTGGTGAAGTTGTAGCCCCAGTGTGTCTGGTTCAAGCGCTCGGTGCTCTCGGCCGTGGTACCTAACATCAGGCCGAGGTCGAAGTCGCCAAAGGTCTTATGCAGGTTGGTCATCACGTTGGTCGACCAGTATTCGTAGCGGTAGTCGCTCTTCGAGAGTCGGCCGTTCTGATACAGTTCCTTCACCACTGACCCTGGTGCAATATAGGTATAGGCATCGGTGGTATAGTTGTCGTAGCCGAAACGGGCTGTAACGTCCCACCAGTCGGTAAGTTTATAGTTGCCCGACAAGGCACCCGTAAAGCGGTGGGTCTTGTCATACATTTTATCTTTGTTGATAATCCAGTAGGGGTTTTCCTTATCGTTGGCCAGTTCCCATACGCCATCAAACAAACGATACTTGGTGCCATCGTCGTTCAGATAGTGCGACATATCCTCCTGCAGAGGCCAGCTATACAGCGCTGTCATGGTGCCTGTACCACCGCTGTCATACAGGCCACCTGAGGTAAGGGTTTTATCGGTTGTTGAAAGCGAATAGGTAACGTTGGCGCTCACGGTCAGCTTGCCATACTTCTGCTCGCCATTGAAACGAACGGTGGTTTTGTCGTAGCCCGTTTTGCGCACAATGCCCTGCTGGTTATAGTTAGAAAGCGAGAGGAAGAAACTCTGGTTTTTCGAGCCACCCGAAATGCTTACGTTGTTATCAAACACGGCTCCTGTGCGGAAGAAGTTGCCTATGTTATCATACAGTGTTTCGCTGCCATCATAGGCTTTGCCCCACGAGTTGTAGGTCAGGTCGTTAAACACACCGTTGTCTGAGTAGGCTCCGCGTCCAAACTGCTTCTGTGCCTCAGGCAGCTTTGTGGCGAACGAAGCGCTCACCTTGCCCGAATAGTCTACCTTCACGCTACCCTCGGCACCCTTCTTGGTGGTGATAATGATGGCACCGTCGGCAGCACGCGAACCGTACAGAGCGGCGGCAGCAGCACCCTTCAGCACTGATATATCAGCAATATCTTCAGGGTTGATATCCATCACACGGTTTGAGAAGGTGGTGGCGTTACGGGTCATACCATCGGTGCCCGAGTTGCCCACCACGCTGGTAGAGTTATCATAAATAATACCATCAACCACAAAGAGTGGCTGGTTGCTTCGTCCCTCAGCTGTTGAGTTGGCGCCACGAATAACAATGTTGGCACCCGCACCAGCGGCACCACTGCTCTGCGTGATGTTTACACCTGGCACCTTGCCAGCCAACGAGTTAATGACATTGGTATTTTTATTCTTCATCAGTTCGTCGGCCTTCATGTCGGTTACCGAATAGCCCAGCGCTTTACGCTCTTTCTTAATACCCATGGCCGTTACCACCACGTCGCCCAGCGAGCGCGAGTCTTCACTCAGCATCACGCTCACCTTGCCCGAAGCAGGCACCTTGATAGTTTTCTTTTCAAAGCCTATGCAGCTCACCTCAAGGGTGGTACCTTGTGGAGCCGAAAGGGTGAAGTGGCCATCGGCATCGCTCACCGTGCCTCGGCTGGTACCTTTCACCACGATACTGGCGCCAATGATGGGTTCGCCAGCAGCATCGGTAACAGTACCTGCAACAGTGGTTTTCTGTTGTTGCACGGCTGTGGGTGTAATAAAGTTGTCTACTGGAACGGCCGATGCCTTAAGCGAATGTGCACTTAAGGCCAGCGTAGCCATTGCTGTGGCAGCAAAGATGAGCTTCACGTTCACCGCCTTCTTTCGGTAGTTTTCATTCATCATAGTTGTTTTTAATAAAAAAAATTACGCATCGCTATAGTGAAGAAAGCCTTCACCATACAAGCACCATCAAGCATATAACTGAAAACCTGCGCCGTCTCAGCGCCGCAATCTATCATTATGTCATACTATCAAGCATATAGCGATATTTTCTGACTGCAAAATTAAAAGAAAAGCGTCAAAGCGTAAAGCAGCAGGCAATAAATATTATTTTTGCAATGTCGAAGTTACAATTCGATACTTTTTAAGGCTTTTTCACAAAAGAAAATTACTATTGATAATTATGGGCGCGCAAAATATTACAAAGTGTAAATATGAGAAAATAAATAAAAACTTTTTGATAGTATATTTAAACGTTTTTCTTGCAAAAAGTGCACATAAATAGTGTATAAAATAGCAAATGGCAAGCACAAGAGCCTTTTTAAAGCCCCGCACTTGCCATTCTTATCATTACTTACTCACACTATTATCGTATCATTATCTTAGCCGTTTGCTGTTGGGCGCCCGCACACACCTTAATAATATATATACCGCGCGCGTGCGAGGGCAAGGACACCTGTTGCTTTCCAGCCGCTACCGTTTGTTGCATAGCCAGTAGGCCCGTAGAATTATAAACCGCAACAGTGCCGTTAGTGGGCATTGATAGCGTCAACAGTTTGTTTTCTACATCTTTGTCAATGCCTATCTTGGCTTGGCCTACATGATCGGCCACGGCCCCAATGCCCGATACTATCTGGTCGCTATACAGCAGTTGCCACTCGCTCAGTTGCAGCATGCTGTCGCCATTGTTGCCATCCATCACCATACGGTAGTGGGCATAGGCATGCTTATTATTGAAAGCAAAGAACAGTGTGGTTTTGCGATTAGGAAAGGCTATTTGCGTTTGCTGGTCAAGCGTCACCCAGGAGGTGCCATCGTCTGAACCCATCAATGTCCATGCCTTTGGGTCGCGTCCTACATTGTCATTGGCCGACGACACGCTATAGAGATTGGCCACCACTGGGGTGTCGAAGTTATAATTTAGCCAAGAGCCCATAAAAAATGGATAGCAATATTTGGTGTCGATATTGTTGTCGGCCACCTTGTCGCCCGTTTCATTAACGTTGTCAACAGGCACTAAGGCCGTTGTCGTGGTGCCAGAGGCGTTTAGAGCATCGGTGGTAACACACTGTCCGTTCAGTTGCCAGTCGTCAATCACCACCTCATCGGCATCGGCCTTCGATACAGCCGTTATGTTTAGGCGAATATATTTCCATTCGGCATTGCTGCTCAGCGTGTTAGTCACCACCGTTGCGCGTTTGTTAAACGCCTTGCTCAGCTCGGTGCGCAAGACAGTCCACTTAGTGCCATCTTTCGACACTTCCACCTTCCAATTCTTCGGGTTGGCCTGTGTCTCTCCCTGAGCGCTACCAGCACACAGCGCATACGATTTCACCTTAAAAGGCCACGGGCTCTCATACACCACCTGTGCCTGTCCGTTGGTCAGCGGTATACGCACTGAGGTTGACGGATCAGAATCGGCAATTGCTTTTAACGAAGCGGTAGAAGAGGCTGCCGTGAAGGTGCCACCATTGCTGAAGATGCCAGGATAGAAGGTAGCGGTGGGCATTAACTGTGCAAAGACGGTGTAGGTTTGCGCGGTGCCCTCGCCCTCGGTTAGCAGACGAAACTGGCTGTAGCCCTTCTGAGCCGAAGCGGTATAGAAGGCAGTGGCGGCGGTACAAGCAAACGATTGGTGCGAGCGATGGTCAATGTCGTCCCACGTCTTGCCATCGGTCGATCCTTGCAGTGTCCAGCCTGTGGGCGCTTGCTGCCCTGTGGTGGCGGGAGCTGTTACGGCATAGCGGGTGGGCTTATACAAGCCATCGGCCGTGCACACCTCGTTGCCCTGAGCGGTAAATCCCAAGTTGGTGTTAAGGGTACTCACCAGTTGCCAGTCAGACACGGCCGTATTCTTTCCACCATGATTATCTGTGATGTTCAGGCGAAAGCGGGTGTAGAGCGCATCGGTGTTCAGCGTATGGCGCTGGGTGGTGGCACGGTCGGCAAACGAAGCCTCGTCTTGGCGGTCAAGTTCTATCCATGTTTCGCCGTCGTTTGAGGCCATCAGCGTCCAGGTTTTGGGGTCGTTAGCGCTCGGTTCGGTTCCTACCGACACGCTATACTGCAGAGGGCGCACGGCCACGTCTGACTGATAACTGAGCGACAACTGGTGCCCTGCTACCGAGGCCGACGTGGTAGGGTCGGCATCGATGGCCAGCGCTGCTTGGTCGGTGGCGGGGCTGAGGGTGAGCACGCCACCATTCTTTGTCACATCGCTCATCATGGGCGTGGCGGTGGTGAGAAAGGTGAAACTGTCGAAACTAAACGCGCTGGTGCTCGAGGTGACCTTTGTCTTAAAGCGCATATACACATCGTGGCGGCCTGCCACAGGAGCAATGTCGGCGGTAAGGGTAGCCCAACTGTCGGTGGTAGGAGCATTGATGGTGGCAATGGGCTTGGCCGAGGGGCTGTCGAGGCACACTTCTACGCTGCCACCCACTGCTTTGTTCGCTACTTTAGAGAGGGTGAGTTGCACCTGTCGTGCAGGGGTCGACCCGAAGTCGACATTGCGATAACAGGTGTACAGCCCTTTCTTGATGTTGGTTACCACGGTGCGACCATCAATCTGGTCGGTGTAAACACCTTGGGCATAATCGAAGTCTTCGGCCTGAAACACTTGCCACGCCTCTTTCACAATGCCCGATGTGGGAACAAACGCGTTAAACGCTGCCGACACAGCGGTAGAGCAGCCAAAGGACTGATTGTCGTAACGCTTGTCGCCATAAGTGCCATCTTCGGCAGCCTTGGTGAGCCATGCCGACGAGGTAATGCCCTTTGAGTTGCGGTTGCTGTAGGCATGCAGGGCATTGCGCTGCATCCAAGTCATGATGCTGGGCACATTAAAGCGGGTGGCATACAGGCGCATATAGCGCATAAGGATGCCCTTAAAGCCACAGAGGTCGCCCTCAACGGTTTGGCACACGTTGATAATGCCATCACTGTTGCACAGGTGGTTCAGCGAATAATCAACAATTTTTTGGGCATCTTGCAGATAAAAATTGTCGCCATAATGATTATATAATAAGGTGGCAGCGCCTAACATGGTGCCTTGATTGTAGGTTGACGACCAATAGCTGTAACCACCCGGCAAATTGGTCTCGGCGTTCCAGGTAAAACAGTCGTACACGGCACCTGACTCGGCATTGAACAGGTAGCGGCGCTGCTTGTCGTACAGGGCGCGTGCCTTTTCATAATAACTCTCGTCGCCCAAGCCCATGGCTATATAGCAGGCAGCCACCTCGGCCGGACCATTGATGCACGAGTTGGTACCGTTCTCGCCTCCACTCTTCTCGGCCCAGCGCAGCATGCCCCACTGGTTGTAGGCGCGCTGCCAGATGCCATCAAAGGCTCGCTTGGCATCGTTGATATATACTTTTTGGCCAGTAAGCTGATAGGCACGAGCGGCAGCAATAACCATCCACATCACGTCGTCGTTAAAATCGTGTCCGTACCATTTATAGGCATCTTCATACACCAGGTGCAGCCAATCGGTGCCCACCTTTTTCTTGAAGTAATTGTATACCGAAGTGAAGGCATCGAGATATTGCTTTTGGCCCGTGGTTTCGTAGGCGTCGAGCATGGTTTCAAGAATCTCGGGTTCGCCCCATCCGCCCTTGGTAAAGGTTTTGCCACCACTCACGGTTTGAAGGAACGAAGCGAGGTAGCGCTCGCCCATCTCATCGCGCAAAGCGTGGGTAAAGGTGGTGATAGGAGTTTCTTCAACAAAGGTCCACGATTGCTGTGCAGCATCGTCGCCCGTTTTCTTAACGCCCAATGCCAGTTGGGTGCCATCACTTGAATTAACGGCACCGAGGTAACGCAACTGTGTACCTATGGTTTGGGCCACACGATAGGTGTTTGTGCTGGCATCAATGGGCTCAAGGGTCCATTGTGCCGATGTGGCAGTGGCCTTATCCGACTGCTGGGCTACCGTTGAAGCAATGGTAAGATACTTACCTGTATAAACGTTGCGTAGCACCCACTTTTCGCCTTGACGCTCGGCATACCACTGTTGAGATGGGGCTGTCGTTTGGGTCCAGAGCACTACTTTCTTGCCGTTGTCGAAGGCTGAGTTTTCTACAAACACAGCCTTACCCTTGTCGGTAGCGGGCACCAGACGGTAGGCTTTACCAGCTTCAACATCGGCCCACAGCCCTTGCACAACAGCAATGCAGGCTACTGTAAGGATGAGTTTTTTCATACGAATTATTATGTTTTTAAATTGTTTTGGTCTTTTGCAATATATTATAATAACAGGTACAGGTGCTTTTTTTGCACCACCGTAGCGTTTTTTAACACACTAAAGCCCCACCCCCAACCCCTCCCCGTTGGAGAGGGGAGTGAATACCCTCACTTCTTGCTGGAGAACAGGGCACAGAGACCCTGTTCTACTATGATTGGCCTTGCAAATCTCAGTAGGACGGTGGTTTGCAAGGCTATTCACTCCCCTCTCCCCTCTCCGACGGGGAGGGGTTGGGGGTGGGGCCATTTTTGCATAAATATACAGAAATGAAATCGTGCCGCGAAAGGCATCAAATTACAATCTGAAAGCATGGGTTTCAGGCTGCGAAACCAAGGGTTTCAGGACGTGAAACCAAGGGTTTTAGGGTGTAAAACCCATGGTTTTGCAAATGAGAAGTATCAACTTTTAAAAGTGAAAGAAAAGAAGACGAAAATCGAGGCGATTGTTATTATTTTAACAAATATTTTGTAAAGATATGTAAAATCAACAAAATTAAGAAATGCCTAAAATAGGGCTCATTTTGCATAAATATGCAAAAGCAACTGTATATTTATGCAAAAACAAGTTTTTACGAACATAAGGGGAAATAAAAAAGCCACCGCATACCCTGCGGTGGCTATAGATGTATAACTTGAGTTGACTGACTCTTGCATTACTTCTGATTTGTTATAGTAACTTCTGTATTCCATTTGCTCTAAGAATCGGAAAAATAGCATCGCCATACAACACCGAGAAGCGGCTTTTTTAAACCCTAAATACCATACTTGTTGAAATAAAAAAATACCATTCTCTCATATACTAAAAAACCTATTTTCCTTGCGGTCTTGTATCGTTGGGACGTAATTTCGCAACTAATCCCACCTGATTACAAATCTTTCAATCTATCCGCTGACGATTGCTGTAGGCGATGCTCGCAATGTTCTGGTTGCAAATATACACACATTCTGCAACATATAATACATAAAGTAAAAGGTAAAGTAGATTGTATAAAATACTACTTTATTAATTACCAATGGATTACACAATTAATCATAATTATTAAAGTAGATTATTTATCCCTATCACCAAGCACTTTAAAGCGAATTTTTCTCACTTTTCAGCCCATAGGAATGCAGTTATACAGTTAAAAACAACCAGCAACAAGGGGCTGCAAGAAACATTATACATGGGTAGGCGCTTTGTGCGAACGATTTTTTTTTGTAAGTTTGCAGCATGAAACACATTCTTCATATTATTTGTCTCGCTTTTTGCCTCACCGCTATGGCTGCCTACGGCACCGAGGGCAAGAAGCCGAGCGCCACAGCAAGAAAAATGGAGCGGGCGGGGTATGTAAACATACAGAAAGCCGACCCCACGATACACGTATCGCTGATGTATGCTCGCGCCGACAACTTTACGGGGCGCGTGCTCTACACCGACCTACGCGAAGCCTATCTGCACCCCAAGGCGGCAGCCGCCCTGGTTAAAGCTCAAAAAAGGCTGAAACAGTTGCGCCCCGACCTCAGCCTGAAGGTGTATGACGCAGCACGCCCCATGCACATACAGCAAACCATGTGGAACGTGGTGCGTGGCACAAAGAAAGACATCTATGTAAGCAACCCCGCCCACGGGGGCGGCATGCACAACTATGGCCTGGCGGTAGATATCACGCTATGCAACGCCAAAGGCGACACGCTCGACATGGGCACAAAAATCGACTATATGGGCACGGCGGCACACATCAACCAAGAAGACCTGTTGGTGCGCCAGCACCGCATCAGCAAGCAGGCACAACGCAACCGCCAACTGCTGCGCCAGGTGATGCGCTACGGTGGCTTCATGCCGCTGCGCACTGAGTGGTGGCACTTCAACCTGGTGTCGCGCGCCACAGCAAAGAGATATTATAAGCCCATACCCTAACCCCCACCCCACACACACCGCATGACCAACGATAACACCTTATTATATATAAAGGAGCATCGAAACGACGATGTGCGCCAACTGGCCCTACAGGCGCCACGCAACACCGACATCGACCTGCCCTTCGCCCTCGACCAGATAGCAGGATGGCAGACGGCGCGACATAAGTTGCCTACATGGGCGGCCACCGACGGCCTTATCTATCCGCCCCACCTTTCTATGGAGCAATGCTCGTCTGAACAAACGGCACAATATAAGGTAGAGGTGCTGCAACGCATCTTTTCGTCGGCAGCGCCGCAAGCCACTGAAGAGGCAGCACAAGCCACAGAAGCGCAACAGACAGAAGGCAGCGAGCAGATGCTGAGCATGGTAGACCTTACGGGCGGCTTCGGTGTCGACTTCTCTTTCCTCGCCCCGCACTTCAACCATGCCACGTATGTAGAACGTAACGCTCGGCTCTGTCAAGGAGCCGAGCACAACTTTGCGTTGCTGGGCCTGAGCCACGCACGGGTGGTGTGTGCCGAGGCCGAACAGTATGTCGACGAGATGCAACCCGTAAGCCTCATCTACCTCGACCCCGCCCGACGCGACGCACAAGGCGGAAAGATGGTGGCCATAGCGCAATGCACCCCCGACGTGGCGACGCTGCTGCCGCGGCTGCTGGAAAAGGCTCAGGCGGTAATGGTGAAGCTGTCGCCCATGCTCGACTGGCACAAAGCTATCGCCGACCTGAACAACCACATTGCCTCAATAGACATTGTGGCCACACATGGCGAGTGTAAAGAGCTGCTGCTGGTGCTGCGCCCACAGCAAAGTCAAGAGGTGAGGGTAACGTGTGTGAACGATGCGCAACGCTTCAGCTTCAACACCGCCATGCCCTATGCCTCGCCCGTGCCCTTGGCTCAGCCGCTGCTACAGGCCGACGAAAAGTGGCGCCACACGCAAGGCACACTATACCTTTTCGAGCCTAACGCCGCCATCATGAAGGCGGGATGCTTTGCCGCTCTGGCACAAACCTATGGTGTGCGAGCAGTAGGCGCAAACAGCCACCTCTTTGTGGCCGACCACGACATCAGCCATTTCCCTGGCCGACGCTTTGCCGTTACGGCCTTATCAACGCTAAACAAACAGGCACTAAAGACGGTATTGGCGGGCGTAACACAGGCCAATGTGGCGGTGCGCAACTTTCCGCTCACGGCCGAGGCGCTACGCAAAAAGCTGAAGTTGCGCGACGGCTCTGACCGCTACCTCTTTGCCACTACCGACACGGCGGGCACGCGCCTACTGTTCTGCTGCCAGCAAGCCGTAAAACAAGGCTAACTGTCGGGTTACGTGGCAGTTGACGGGTTTTTCGCCCTTTTTGTTTGCGTTTTTGCTACATTATTGTTAATTTTGCAGTTTCAGAACAATACTTACTACACATAATGTCATCAGTACAAATTAAAAAAGTGGAAACAAAAGCCGACCTGCGTCGCTTCATCGACTTCCACTACGACCTTTATAAAGGCAACGCCTACGATGCACCCAACCTCTTCAGCGACGACATGAACACGCTGAGCAAAGACCGCAATGCAGCATTCGACTTCTGCACGGCCGAATATTTCTTGGCCTACAAAGACAATAAGATTGTGGGACGCGTGGCCGCCATCATCAACAACAGCGCTAACACAAAGTGGGACCGCAAGGCGGTGCGCTTCGGATGGATCGACTTCGTAGATGACATCGAGGTGTCAACAGCGCTGCTGAACGCTGTAGAAGACTATGGCCGACAGAACGGCATGACAGAGGTGATAGGCCCGCTCGGCTTCACCGACATGGATCCTGAAGGTATGCTCACCGCTGGCTTCGACCAGTTGGGCACACAGGCCACCATCTACAATTATCCCTACTATCCCGAGCACATGGAGCGCATGGGGGGCTGGGAGAAAGATAACGACTATGTAGAATATAAGCTGTTTGTGCCCGAACAGATACCCGAAAAGTATACCAAGGTGGCCGAGATGATACAGAAGCGCTACAACCTGAGGGTAAAGAAGCTGAAGCGCAACGAGATTTTCGGCAAAGACGGATACGGACAGAAGATTTTCGACATCATCAACGCCACGTTTAAAGACCTCTACGGATATTCTACCCTCACACAGCGACAGATTGACCAATATGTGAAGATGTATCTACCCATGATCGATCTGGACCTGGTGACGCTGATAGAAGATTGGAGCACACCCGAACATCCACTCGTCGGCGTGGGCATCACGCTGCCGTCGCTCACACGCGCACTGCAGAAGTGTCGTCGTGGCCGACTGTTCCCCTTCGGATGGATACACATACTGAAGGCGCTGAAGTGTCATAAAACAAACATTGTCGACCTGCTGCTGGTGGGCGTCTTACCCGAATATCGCTCGAAGGGTGCCAACGCGCTGCTGTTCTACGACCTCATACCGCGCTATCAGGCATACGGCTTTGAGTGGGGCGAGACACACGTAGAGATGGAAACCAACGAAAAGGTGCAAGGACAATGGCAATATCTGGAGCGCGAATGTCATAAGCGTCGCAGATGCTATAAAAAGAACATCAGCCTATAAAAAGAACTATAAGAGAAGGGCTATTAACTATGGAAGAGCAAAATAATCAACCTACGGTACAGTATACCGACGACAACATTCGACACCTCTCTGACATGGAGCACGTGCGCACCCGACCCGGCATGTACATTGGCCGACTGGGCGACGGCAACCTGCCTGAGGATGGCATCTATGTGCTGCTGAAAGAGGTGATTGACAACTCGATTGACGAGTTTAAGATGAACGCCGGAAAACGTATCGAGGTAGACATCGACGATAACATGGCCGTGAGCGTGCGCGACTACGGACGCGGTATTCCGCAAGGCAAACTGGTGGAAGCCGTGAGCGTGCTCAACACTGGCGGCAAGTACGACTCGAAAGCCTTTAAGAAAAGCGTGGGCCTAAACGGCGTGGGCGTAAAGGCCGTGAACGCGCTGAGCGAACGTTTCGAGGTGAAATCGTATCGCGATGGCAAGGTGCGCTCGCTGGTGTTTGAACGCGGCATCTTACAGAAAGATACCACCAAGAAGACCGACGACGAGAACGGCACCTACATCTACTTCCGCCCCGACGCAACGCTCTTCACGGGCTACCGCTTCCACGACGACATTGTGGAAACCATGCTGCGCAACTATACTTACCTCAACTCGGGCCTCACCATCATGTATAATGGCCGACGCATCCTCTCGCGCAATGGTTTGGAAGACTTGCTCAACGACACCATGACCAACGAGGGCCTCTACCCCATCATACACATCAAGGGCGAAGATATTGAGATAGCCTTCACACATACCAACCAGTATGGCGAAGAGTATCACTCGTTTGTAAACGGACAGCACACCACACAGGGCGGCACACACCAAAGCGCCTTTAAAGAGCATATAGCACGCACCATCAAAGAGTTTTTCGGAAAAAACTATGAGTATGGCGACATACGCAACGGACTGGTGGCGGCCATCGCCCTGAACGTTGAAGAGCCTATGTTTGAAAGCCAAACAAAAATTAAGTTGGGCTCGCTACAAATGGCACCTGGCGGCGACAGCATCAACAAATATGTGGGCGACTTTGTGAAACGCGAGGTTGACAACTATCTGCATATTCATGCCGACGTGGCCGAGGTGATGAAACAGAAGATTGAAGAAAGCGAAAAGGAACGCAAGGCAATGGCTGGCGTAACAAAACTGGCGCGCGAACGTGCTAAGAAGGCCAACCTGCACAACCGCAAACTGCGCGACTGCCGCATACACTATTCTGACACAAAGAACGACCGCAAAGAGGAAAGCTCGATATTTATCACCGAGGGCGACTCGGCCAGCGGTTCTATCACCAAGAGTCGCGACGTAAACACACAGGCCGTGTTCTCGCTGCGCGGAAAGCCCCTCAACTCGTTCGGACTCACCAAAAAGGTGGTGTATGAGAACGAGGAGTTTAACCTCTTACAGGCGGCACTCGACATTGAAGAGGGCCTCGACACGCTGCGCTACAACAAGGTGATTGTGGCCACCGATGCCGATGTTGATGGCATGCACATTCGTTTGCTCATCATCACCTTCTTCTTACAGTTCTTCCCCGAACTTATCAAGAAAGGCCACGTATATGTATTGCAAACGCCGCTGTTCCGCGTGCGCAACCGTCGCACCAAGATTAAGAACAAAAAGGCCATAGCCGAGGCCGATGCCAAGATGGGTAAAAAGGAGCGTAAGGGCGACTTCATCACCCACTACTGTTATAGCGACGAAGAACGACAGAAGGCTATCAAGGCGCTGGGCCCCGACCCCGAGATTACACGATTTAAAGGTCTGGGCGAAATCTCGCCCGACGAGTTTGTTCACTTCATCGGTCCCGATATGCGTTTGGAACAGGTTACGCTGCACAAAACTGACCAGGTGCAGAAGTTGCTGGCCTACTATATGGGCAAGAACACACCCGAACGCCAAAACTTCATCATCGACAACCTGGTGGTAGAGGAAGACCTGCCCGAGGAAGATAAAGAAAACCGCGACGACGATTAATTGTTTTTCATTATGCACAAAAACAGTAACAAACACTTACACCCCACAACACCATGCACCCTCAAGGTGCGTGTGGCAATGCTGCTGGCGCTGCTGGTGGCTTGCCTGAACTTACAGGCTCAGCTGCGCATCAACACGGGCGACGACAGCCCCATGCGCAAACTGCAAATTGCCGAGATGGCTATCAATAACCTGTATGTCGACTCGGTAGACGAGCAAAAGCTGGTTGAGGATGGCATACGCGGTATGTTGGAAAAACTCGACCCACACTCGTCATACACCACAGCCAAAGAAACAAAGCAGATGAACGAGTCGTTGCAAGGGTCGTTTGAGGGTGTAGGCATACAGTTTAACGTGTCGCAAGACACACTCATGGTGATACAGCCCACACTGGGAGGCCCCTCTGAAAAGGTAGGCATCATGGCGGGCGACCGCATTATAGCAGTAAACGACACGGCCATTGCGGGCGTAAAGATGGCGCGCGAAGAGATGATGCGTCGGCTGCGCGGGCCTAAGGGCACAAAGGTACACCTCACGGTGATACGTAAGGGCATTGCTGACCGCCTGGCCTTTACCGTGACACGCGACAAGATACCTGTAAACACCGTCGACGCCGTGTATATGATACGTCCGGGCATAGGATATATACGCATTGGCAGTTTCGGTGCCACCACCTATAAAGAGTTTATGGATGGCGTTGCAAAACTGAAGAAAGAGGGCATGCGCGACCTTATTCTCGACCTGCAAGAAAATGGTGGCGGATATATGCAGTCGGCCATTCAGATAGCAAACGAGTTTTTACAACGCAACGACCTCATTGTATATACCGAGGGACGTAGCAGCCAACGACGCGAATATAAGGCGCAGGGCAACGGACAGCTGCTCGAGGGAAAGGTGATGGTGCTGGTGAACGAATATTCAGCATCGGCAGCCGAGATTGTGACAGGCGCACTGCAAGACCAAGACCGCGCACAAGTGGTGGGCCGACGCTCGTTTGGCAAGGGCCTGGTGCAACGCCCCATCGAGTTTAAAGACGGATCGATGATACGTCTTACCATCGCCCACTATTACACGCCCACAGGACGCTGCATACAAAAGCCTTACACCAAGGGCGACAAGGCCGACTATGCCATGGACATTGAGAAACGCTTTAAACATGGCGAGCTGTATAGCGCTGACAGTATTCACTTTGCCGACTCGCTGCGCTATTACACCATACGCCAGCATCGCACGGTGTATGGCGGCGGTGGCATCATGCCCGACTACTTTGTGCCGCTCGACACCACTCAGTACACACCGCTGCATCGACAGTTGGCTGCCAAGAGCTTCATCATCAACGCTTCGTTACGATACATCGACAGTCATCGTAAGGAGCTGAAGAAGAAATACAGCTCGTTTGAACAGTTTAAATCGTCATTTGAGGTGCCCAAAAAGGTGATTGACGGCATCTTTGAAGAAGCCGCAAAAGAAAAGGTTACGCCGAAAGACGATGCTGAACGCGAACGCACACTGCCACAACTACGCCTACAACTGAAGGCTCTGGTGGCGCGCGACCTATGGGACATGAGCCAGTATTTTGCCATCATCAACGAAAGCAACCACGTGGTGCAAAAAGCTATCACGCTGATGACGGGCGAGGTGGCCGAATGAACAGCTGTATCAGACAACCGAGAAACAGCTGGACAGACAACCGAACAAAGGATGAACAAAGCTGAAACAAGCTTTTTTCATCACTGAAATGAAAAAATAATCACATATATTTGTTTGCGTGCAGAAATATTCGTAACTTTGCACCATTCAGTGGAATGAGGGGCTCCGAGAGCTCCTCATTTTTTAATTGTTCACAGTTACACATGGCGTGTGGCAATATGAAAAACAAGATGATGAAAAGCTGACAACACGCCCCAAACAAAATGTATGATAGATAAAAACATCGTTAAAGAGATTGTTGAAACGTGGCTCGAAGACAAGGAATACTTCCTCGTAGATATCGAGATTAGCGCCGACGACAGAATTGTTGTGGAAATTGACCACGCCGACGGAGTATGGATTGAAGACTGTGTAGCGCTCAGCCGCTACATAGAAGAACACCTCAGCCGAGACGAAGAAGACTATGAGCTGGAGGTAGGCTCGGCTGGACTGGGACAGCCCTTCAAGGTGCCACAGCAATACGTATGCTTCGTAGGCAAAGACGTTGAGGTACTGGATGCCGACGGCAAGAAATATAAAGGCTTGCTGAAAAGCGTTGATGGCAACAACTTTACCGTCACCACACAAGAAAAGGTGAAGGTAGAAGGCAAAAAACGCCCACAACTTACGGATGTGGACCATACATTCGATATGAACAAAGTGAAATATACAAAATATCTAATCAGTTTCAAATAAAGCTATGGCAGCATTAAAGAAAGACGATACAGTAAGCATGTTCGACTCGTTCAAAGAGTTTAAGGAGACAAAGAACATTGACCGCACCACATTGGTGAGCGTGCTCGAAGAAAGTTTCCGTAATGTGCTCGCAAAGATATTTGGCAGTGACGAAAACTTCGACGTTATTGTCAACCCCGACAAGGGCGACTTCGAGATTTATCGTAACCGCGTGGTAGTGGCCAACGGCGAGGTGCAGGACGAGAACAAAGAAATCTCGCTCACCGAAGCACAGAAAATTGAGCCCGACTATGAGGTAGGCGAAGACGTGTCAGAGCCCGTCGACTTCACCAAGTTCGGACGCCGCGCCATCCTCAACCTTCGCCAAACATTGGCATCAAAGGTGCTGGAGCTGGAACACGACTCGCTGTACAACAAATATAAAGACCGCATCGGACAGGTTATCGCTGGTGAGGTGTATCAGGTATGGAAGCGCGAGGTGCTCGTGGTAGACGACGAGAACAACGAGCTCATCCTGCCCAAGTCAGAGCAAATTCCTAACGACGTGTACCACAAAGGCGAAACCGTGCGTGCCGTCATCGAGCGTGTTGACAACGACAACAACAACCCCAAAATTATTCTTTCGCGCACCAGCCCCGCCTTCCTGCAACGTCTGCTTGAAGCTGAGGTGCCCGAGATTAACGACGGCATTATACAGATTAAACGCATCGCACGTATGCCGGGCGAGCGCGCTAAGATTGCTGTAGAAACCTTCGACGACCGCATCGACCCCGTAGGCGCTTGCGTAGGCGTAAAGGGTAGCCGTGTGCATGGCATCGTTCGCGAACTGGGCGGCGAGAACATCGACGTTATCAACTGGACAGCCAACACCAAGCTGTTCATCCAGCGCGCACTGAGCCCCGCTAAGATTTCAAGCATCAACATCGATGATGAGAACCACAAGGCAGAGGTGTTCCTCAAACCCGAAGAGGTAAGCCTCGCCATCGGACGTGGCGGCTTGAACATCAAACTGGCATCAATGCTGACCGAATACACCATTGACGTGTTCCGCGAGGTAAGCGATGCTGAAGCCGAGGAAGATATCTATCTCGACGAGTTCTCTGACGAAATCGATCAGTGGGTTATCGACTCAATCAAGCGCATCGGTCTCGACACCGCTAAGGCAGTGCTCAATGCACCGCGCGAAATGCTGGTAGAAAAAGCCGACCTGGAGGAAGAAACCGTTGACCAAGTGCTCAACGTGCTCCGCGCCGAGTTTGAGAACTAACAGTATACCACAAAACATTACAGCACGACACCCGCACAAGGTGGGGGTGTAGGCACTAAACCCCTAAAAAAGAATAGTAAAGATACAGAATGAGCATCAGGTTAAACAAAGCATTAAGTGAATTAAACATAGGACTTCAAACGGCAGTTGAATTCCTCGAAAAGAGAAGTGAGCTGGGCGAGGTAAAACCCGAACTGAGCTTCAAGCTCAGCGACAAGCAGTACACAGCACTGGTTGAAGCCTTCAAACAAGATAAGGAAGTGCGCACACAGGCTGAAAAGTTGCTGCAGAAAAAGCCCAAAGAGAAGAAGCGCACTGCCGAGCAAGGCAACGACAACGCTGCCGAACGCCCCGTGCGCACACCCCAGCAGTATAAGCCGCTGGGAAAGATCGACCTTGACAGCATAGGCAAGAAGCCCGCAAACAAGGGAGCCGTTGCTCAGAATGTCAACAATAAACCTAAGGCTCAGACTGCTGCCGTGAGTCAGGAGCCCGTAAAAGTGAATAACGCCGTTGCCGAAAAGCCAGCCGTTAAAGAGGCCAGCAAGCCCGCCGAAGCACCGAAAAAGGTAGAGAAAGTGGTGGCTATAGCTAAGCCCGTCGAGGAAGTAAAAGTGGCCGAGAAGCCCATTACTGCTCAGAAGGCCGCAGAACCCGCTGCACCCGCTGCACCTAAAGCTGCCGAGACACCCGCGCTCACCGCTGAGCAGAAGTCGGCCGACCAGCGCACACCGCTGGAGCAGAAACATCTGGCACAGCAGCAAAAGAGCGACGACATCTTCACCACCAAGAGCGAGAAGAAAATGCTGAACGCTCCCAAGGTGAACGTGTTAGGAAAGATTGACCTCGCCACACTGAACCAGAGCACTCGTCCCAAGAAGAAGTCGAAGGAAGAGAAGCGCAAGGAACGTGAGGAGAAAGCACAGCAGCAGCGCGACGGAAAGAAGAAGCGCGAGCGCATTAACAAGGTGCGTGTCGACATCAACGCTGCCGCTAACCAGCAAGGCAACAACCGTGGTGGCAACAACAACGGCGGTGGCAATAGCGCTGGAGGCAATGGTGGTGCTGGCAACGGAAAGAAAAAGAAAAACCGCAACCGCGCTCCGAAGCCCGTTGAGGTAAGCGATGAGGACGTAGCACGCCAGGTAAAAGAAACGCTGGCACGCCTCACCAACAAACAAAACCAGAACAAGAAGGGAGCCAAATACCGCAAGGAAAAACGCGAGGCGGTTCAGGAAAAGCTGAACGAAGAGCGTCGCGAAGAGAAGAAGGAGAGCAAGATACTGAAGCTTACCGAGTTTGTAACGGTGAGCGAACTGGCTACCATGATGAACATCAGCGTAAACCAGGTTATCGGAACCCTGATGAGCGTAGGTATCATGGTGTCTATCAACCAGCGTCTTGACGCCGAAACCATCAACCTTGTGGCCGAAGAGTTTGGCTTCAAGACCGAATATGTAAGTGCCGAAGTGCAAGAGGCTATCACCGAAGAGGCCGACGACGAGAACGATCTCACACATCGCGCGCCCATCGTTACCGTGATGGGACACGTTGACCACGGTAAGACGTCACTGCTCGACTACATCCGTAAGACCAACGTCATTGCGGGTGAGGCAGGCGGTATCACACAGCACATTGGTGCCTATAACGTGAAACTGGAAGACGGACGCCGCATCACCTTCCTCGACACTCCTGGTCACGAGGCATTTACCGCCATGCGTGCCCGTGGTGCTCAGGTTACCGACATCGCCATCATCATTGTGGCTGCCGACGATGCCGTGATGCCTACCACCAAGGAGGCCATCGCTCATGCACAGGCCGCCAACGTGCCTATGGTGTTCGCCATCAACAAGATTGATAAGCCAGGCGCTAACCCCGACCGTGTGCGCGAAGAGCTGGCGGCCATGAACCTCTTGGTAGAGGAATGGGGCGGCAAGTATCAGTGCCAAGAAATCAGTGCTAAGAAGGGCATCGGCATCAAGGAACTGCTTGAGAAGGTGCTGCTCGAAGCCGAGATGCTCGACCTGAAGGCAAACCCCAACCGCAAGGCAACAGGCTCTATCATCGAGTCATCACTCGACAAGGGTCGTGGTTACGTTTCTACCGTGCTCGTATCAAACGGTACACTGCGCGTTGGCGACAACGTGATTGCTGGTACCAGCTGGGGTCGTATCAAGGCTATGTTCAACGAGCGTAACGCACGTATCGAGAAGGCTGGACCCGCCGAGCCCGCCATCATCTTGGGCTTGAACGGTGCTCCTACCGCTGGCGACAGCTTCCACGTGCTGGAGACCGAGCAGGAGGCACGCGACATTGCTAACAAGCGTTTGCAGCTGCAGCGCGAGCAGAGCCTGCGCACACAGAAACGTCTTACTCTGTCAGATATCAGCCACCGCATCGCCCTCGGATCATTCAAGGAGCTGAACATCATCGTCAAGGGCGATACCGACGGTTCTGTAGAAGCATTGAGCGACTCATTCATCAAGCTGTCGACCGAGAAGATTAAGGTTAACGTTATCTTCAAGGCCGTAGGTCAGATTTCAGAGAGCGACGTTACACTGGCCGACGCTTCTGACGCTATCATCGTAGGCTTCCAGGTACGTCCTTCAGCAGCCGCACGTAAGCAGGCCGACCAGGCTGGCGTTGAAATCAATACCTACTCGGTTATCTACGACGCCATCGACGACGTAACCTCGGCTATGGAGGGTATGCTCGACAAGGTGAAGAAGGAGGTTATCACCGGACAGGTAGAGGTGCGCGAGGTTTACAAAATATCAAAGGTGGGCACCGTGGCTGGATGTATGGTTACAGAGGGCAAGGTGCACCGCGCCGACCGTGCTCGTGTGGTACGCGACGGCATCGTGGTTCACACCGCCGACATCGCTGCACTGAAACGTTATAAGGATGACGTGAAAGAGGTGGCCACCAACTTTGAGTGTGGTATCTCGCTCGTCAACTTCAACGACATCCAGGTGGGCGACGTGCTTGAAACCTTCACCGAGATTGAGGTTAAGCAGACGCTGTAAGAAACAAGAAATTAAAAGCGAAACATAAAAAAAAGTCCATACTCAGTGGTTGTCACCGAGTATGGACTTTATTTATAAAGTTATGACAAGTAATAACACTCTGAACACCCACACAAAGGTAAAAGGGCGCTTTGCCCCCTCGCCCACAGGACGTATGCACCTGGGCAACGTGTTCAGCGCCTTGCTGTCGTGGCTATCAGCAAAGGCAAAGGGCGGCACATGGCTACTGCGCATTGAAGACATCGACCCGCAACGCTCGCATCAAGAATATGCCGACATGCTGATGGACGACCTCACATGGCTGGGACTCGGCTGGGACGAAGGGCCCTACTATCAAAGCCAGCGCACCGACATCTATCAGCAATGCCTCGATGCCTTGAGCCAAAAGGGGCTCACCTATCCTTGCTATTGCACACGCGCCGACATCTTGGCCACACAAGCGCCACACGAAAGCGATGGCCGCGTGGTATATAAAGGCACCTGCCGACATCTTTCTCCTGAACAAAGAACAGGGCCTGCCGCCATACGTATGATGGTGCCCGATGAGGGTAAAGGGCTCGTCACCTTCACCGATGGGCATTATGGCACACACAGCGTCGATCTCACCACGCAGTGTGGCGACTTCATCGTGCGACGCAAAGACGGAGCCTGGGCTTACCAGCTGGCCGTAGTGGCCGACGATGCGCTCATGGGCATTAACGAGGTGGTGCGAGGGCGCGACCTCTTGCTGTCATCACCACAACAGATATACCTTGCACAGCAATTGGGCTTCACCCCACCCCATTTTACACATCTGCCACTGTTGTGCAACACCGCTGGACAGAGGTTGTCAAAGCGCGATCAAAGTCTGGATATGGCAGCATTGCGCCAACGTTTTTCGCCCGACACCATCATCGGACTCTTGGCACATGCCGCAGGGCTTCAGCCTACACCCGACCCTATCAGCGCTCACAACCTCATTGCCACCTTCAGTTGGGATAAGATTGGCACCGCCGACATCATCATCAACACCCACGACATAAGCCACCCACAAGTGTGCCAAACTACGCATCAATCAGCAGGTTAAGAGTTACACACGCTGACATGGCAAGCAGCCGAGGCAACACAAGAGAAGGCTGCGCCCCATCAAGAAATAAAAAATGTGTAAAACGTTCGAATAATCAATGCTTATTTCGTAATTTTGCATTTTAAAGTTGGGCGTAAGGGTTCAATCCCCAAAATGAGCAATACAAACCGTTAACGCCCCTACAACATCAAGCAAAACATGGAACAGAAAGAGATAAAAAATGCCTATGTGCGCCAGGTGGCCGAACAGAAATATGAATACGGCTTTACCACCGACGTGCATACCGACATCATTGAGAAAGGTCTTAACGAGGAGGTGGTGCGCCTCATCTCGCAAAAGAAAGGCGAGCCCGACTGGATGCTCGAGTTCCGCCTGAAGGCCTTCCGCCACTGGCAGACGATGGCGCAACCCACATGGGGACATGTGCATTTGCCCGACATCGACTATCAGGCCATCAGCTATTATGCCGACCCGCTGGCCAAAAAGAAGAACGAGAAGAAAGAGATTGACCCCGAACTGATGAAGACCTTCGACAAGCTGGGTATTCCTCTTGAAGAGCGTCTGGCGCTGAGCGGCGTGGCCGTGGATGCCATCATGGACTCGGTTTCTGTCAAGACCACCTTCAAAGACAAGCTGGCCGAGAAAGGCATCATCTTTAGCTCTATCGGCGAAGCCATACAGCAACACCCCGACCTGGTGCGACAATATCTCGGCACCGTGGTCCCCTACCGCGACAACTTCTTCGCAGCTCTAAACAGTGCCGTCTTCTCTGACGGATCATTCGTTTACATTCCTAAGGGCGTGCGCTGCCCCATGGAGCTCAGCTCTTATTTCCGCATCAACGCACAAAACACAGGTCAGTTTGAGCGCACCCTCATCATTGCCGACGACGATGCCTACGTAAGCTATCTTGAAGGCTGCACAGCACCTATGCGCGACGAGAACCAGCTGCATGCCGCCATTGTCGAGATTATTGTAAACGATAATGCCGAGGTAAAATATTCTACCGTGCAAAACTGGTATCCAGGCGACGAGAATGGCAAGGGTGGCGTGTTCAACCTTGTAACGAAGCGTGGCGACCTGCGTGGCGTCAACTCGAAACTGTCGTGGACACAGGTAGAAACGGGTTCGGCTATCACCTGGAAATATCCCTCATGCGTGCTGCGTGGCGATGGCTCACAAGCCGAATTCTATTCGGTGGCCGTTACCAACCACTATCAAGAAGCCGACACAGGCACGAAGATGATACACATGGGAAAGAACACTAAGTCGACCATCATCTCAAAAGGTATCTCGGCAGGACACAGCCAGAACTCGTACCGCGGACTGGTGCGCGCCACCAGCAAAGCCGACAACGCGCGCAACTACTCATCGTGCGACTCGCTGCTGCTGGGTTCCGACTGTGGTGCCCACACCTTCCCCTACATGGACATTCACAACGACAGTGCGGTGGTGGAGCATGAGGCCACAACCTCTAAGATCAGCGAAGACCAGCTCTTCTACTGTAACCAGCGTGGAATCCCCACCGAGCAGGCCGTGGGCCTCATCGTAAACGGCTACGCCAAGGAGGTGCTCAACAAGTTGCCTATGGAGTTTGCCGTCGAGGCACAGAAGCTTCTTAGCGTGTCGCTTGAAGGAACAGTGGGATAGTATTCATTGGGTTTTGAGTTTTAAATTTTGAAGAAAAGTGTTTCGCAAAACAATAATATCGGCTGTTCTTGCAGCTCTTTCAGCTTTTCCGTTTAGCACGCTGACTGCTGCCAATGTCAATGCTGCCGCTAACGTTGCTGCCAATGCCGCCAATGATGATGACGACGACATGCCGCGCCGCTGGGCAGTAATAACGGGCATGAACCTTTCTTGTCCTACGACAGCGAATAGAGACCATAATGCAGCGCATGACGAAAGAGCGGCTTCGTTCGCAAACCCGTTGGGCAACATCATGTTGGAGTATTATCTTCCCAACGACCACTTTTCGGTGGTGGGAGGCTATAACGCCGAGTCGCTCCAATGGTTCAGTGGCGAAGTGTCGGCAACGTTGCGCAATATCGTGCTGGGCGCACGCTATTATCCGTTGTCCAACGGTTGCGCTATACAGCCTTACGCCGCCCTTGTGACCTACACCAATGTAGGAACGCAGAACGAGACGGGCTACATGGAGGCCAGCTCTTCGGGCATGGGAACAAGCTATAGCCATGAGCGCCACTACTCTATAAGCTATCCGCGCTTTAGCGTGGCACCAGCCATTGGACTCGACTGCTATCTGTTCTCGTCGCTCGCCCTTGAGTTTCAATACGGCTTCCCGCTCGCCATCAATGGCAAGACAAGCGTAAGCACAACATACAACGGACAGCCCGAGACCTACGACATGCGTTCCAACATGCACCGCCATAACATACAGATTGGGCTGAAGCTTACGTTCCCGTTCAGATTCACATCTGACGATGGCAACACGCTCTACAAGTTTATAGCGACAGCGCTCGGACTCTATTCCCCCGATGATGAGCCTAAAAAGGAAACGAAGAAAGAACATCAGAAGGCAAGATTGAAGCGTGTGCTCGATGCTTATTGATAAAGCAATGACAGCCAGCGGCCACAAAAGAAAACAGAATAATAAAAAAGATAAAAACAAAAACGCTAAATATGTTAGAAGTAAAGAACCTCCACGCCAAAATTGGCGATAAGGAAATACTACGAGGCATCAACCTCACGATAAATGATGGCGAGATACACGCCATCATGGGTCCGAACGGTTCGGGCAAGTCGACACTGAGCGCCGTGCTCACTGGCAACCCTCTGTATGAGGTAACCGAGGGCGAAGCCATCTTCAACGGCAAGAACCTGCTTGAGATGAAACCCGAAGAGCGCGCTAACGAGGGTCTGTTCCTCTCGTTCCAATATCCTGTTGAGATACCTGGCGTGTCGATGACCAACTTCCTTAAAGCTGCCGTAAACGAGAAACGCAAATATCAGGGTCTGCCCGAACTGAAGGCTGCCGAGTTCATCAAGCTCATGAACGAAAAGCGTAAGGTGGTAGAGCTCGACAGCAAGTTTACCCGCCGTTCAGTAAACGAAGGTTTCTCGGGTGGCGAGAAGAAGCGTAACGAAATTTTCCAGATGGCCATGCTCGAGCCCAAACTCTCTATCCTTGACGAGACCGACTCGGGCCTTGACGTTGATGCTATGCGCATTGTGGCCGATGGTGTGAACAAAATGCACACACCCGAGACATCGGCCATCGTTATCACCCACTACGAGCGCTTGCTCGACATGATCAAGCCCAACGTGGTGCACGTGCTCTACAAAGGTCGCATCGTGAAGACCGCTGGCCCCGAACTGGCAAAAGAGATTGAGGCCCGCGGATACGACTGGATAAAGGCCGAAGTGGGAGAATAGCTTTGAATGATTTCTCATCATAACAATCATTCAAAACTTAAAAACACAATATTCAAAAGTCACGATAATGAACAGCGAACAACAATATATCGACCTCTACACCCAGTGTCGCGAGGCATTGTGCCAGCATAGCGCCGAGCCTATGAACGCACTGCGCGACGAGGCTTTTGCACACTTCAAACGGCAAGGGTTTCCCACACGCAAGGTAGAGCGATACAAATATACCGACATGGCCGAGCTGTTTAAGCCCAATTATGGTTTAAACATCAACCGCCTTAACATTCCGGTCGACCCCTACGAAGCTTTCCGTTGCGATGTGCCCAACCTTAGCACATCGCTCTATTTCATGGTCAACGATACCTTCTACCATCAGGCGCTGCCCAAGGCACAATTGCCCGAAGGCGTAGTGATCGACTCGCTCTGCTCCTTTGCCACCACTCACCCCGAGGTGGTAAACCAGTATTACGGCAAATTGGCCGACAGCGCCACCGACAGCATCACCGCTCTTAACACCATGTTGGCACAAGACGGTCTGGTGGTGTATGTGCCCCGCAACGTGAAGATTGACCGCGCCATACAGGTTATCAACATCTTGCGTGCCGACGTAGAACTGATGATTAACCGCCGTGTGCTCATCATCATGGAGCCAGGCAGCGAAGCCAAATTCTTGTTCTGCGACCATGCTGCCGACGACCGTCGCTTCCTCACCACACAGGTGATAGAAGCTTTCGTGGCCGACAACGCCTCGCTCGACCTCTACTGCTTGGAAGAAACCCACTATAAAAACACTCGCGTGAGCAACGTATATATTGAAGAGCAGGCCAACGCCCACGTCAACCACAACGTTATCACACTGCACAACGGCATTACGCGCAACCGTCTCGACCTCATCTTGAAGGGCGAAGGTGCCGAGTGCTGGTGCAACGGATGTGTGGTGGCCGACAAAGAGCAACACGTCGATAACAACACGCTCATCGACCATCAGGTGTCGCACTGCACCTCGCACGAGCTATACAAGTATGTGCTCAACGACCAAGCCACAGGCGCCTTTGCCGGCCGCGTGCTGGTGCGCCACGGAGCACAGAAAACCATCAGCGAAGAGCGCAACCAAAACCTGTGCGCCACCCGCGAGGCCCGCATGTACACACAGCCCATGCTCGAGATTTATGCCGACGATGTGAAGTGCTCACACGGCTCTACCGTAGGACAGCTCAACGATGCCGCCCTCTTCTATATGCGCCAGCGTGGCATCAGCGAGAAAGAGGCCAAACTTCTCCTTGAGTTTGCTTTCGTCAACGAGGTTATCGACCAGATAAAACTCGAACCGCTTCGCGACCGCCTACACCACCTTGTTGAAAAACGCTTCCGTGGCGAACTGAGCAAGTGTGAAGGCTGCAAGCTGTGCAAATAAAGAGAAAGTGAAGAGTGAAAAGTGAAAAATCCTATAGCTTTGCCGCTCTCGCTCGCCAGTCACCTCGGCTTAGGTAGGCCTATAAAGGCTTAGTTAGGCTTAGGAAAGCTTAGAAAGGCTTAGCTTAGGTAGGCTAAAAAAGCTTAGCCCCAATATTAAAAAGAAAAAAGATGTATAACATACAACAGGTAAGAGACGATTTCCCCATTCTCGCGCGCACCGTCTACGATAAGCCGCTGGTTTATCTTGACAATGCTGCCACCACACAGAAGCCCCTCTGTGTGCTCGACGCCATGCGCGACGAATATCTTAATGTCAACGCCAACGTGCATCGCGGCGTACATTACCTCTCGCAGCAGGCCACCGACCTGCACGAGGCGGCTCGCGAAACCGTAAGGCAGTTTATCAATGCCCCGAAGACCGAAGAAATAATCTTCACACGTGGTACCACCGAAAGCATCAACCTCGTGGTGTCGTCATACGTCGACGCCTTCATGCACGAGGGCGACGAGGTCATCGTCAGCGTCATGGAACACCACAGCAACATTGTGCCCTGGCAGCTGCAGGCCGCACGCAAAGGCATCGCCCTACGCGTCATACCCATGACCGATACAGGTGCCCTCGACATGCAAGCCTTTGAACAACTGTTCAACGAGCGCACACGCTTCGTAAGCGTTGCACATGTAAGCAATGTGCTGGGCACCGTAAATCCTGTGAAAGACATCTGTCGCATAGCGCACAGCCACAGCGTGCCCGTATTGGTTGATGGCGCACAGTCGACCCCTCACTTCAAGGTCGATGTGCAAGACATCGACTGCGACTTCTTTGCCTTCAGCGGCCACAAAATATATGGCCCCACAGGTGTGGGCGTGCTCTATGGCAAAGAAGACTGGCTCGACCGTCTGCCGCCCTATCAGGGTGGTGGCGAAATGATAGAGAGCGTAACCTTCGAGCGCACCGTGTTTGAGAAGTTGCCCTTCAAATTTGAAGCGGGCACCCCCGATTATGTTGCCACACACGGCCTGGCCACCGCCTTAAAATATGTGTCAAGTTTGGGTATGGACAACATCGCAGCCCACGAGCACGAGCTCACCACCTACTGTATGGAGCAAATGCGCACCATACCAGGTATGCGCCTCTTTGGCGACACGCCCCAGAAAGATGCTGTGGTGTCGTTCCTCGTAGGCGATATTCATCACCTCGACATGGGCACCCTGCTCGACCGTCTCGGCATTGCCGTGCGCACAGGTCATCATTGCGCACAGCCCCTTATGGAGCGTCTTGGCATACAAGGCACCGTGCGCGCATCGTTTGCTCTCTACAACACCAAAGACGAGATTGATGCCTTGGTAAACGGCATACGACGCGTAAGCACTATGTTCTAAACATTGAGCACCATTCTTTAAACATTGAGCAGCATTCTTTAAACATTGAACAGCCTGTTCTAAAGGCAAACAGGCTGTTCAATACCCACACCCCAGTTCTTCTTCACAATGCTTTCTTGCAGACAGCTATGGCTTTCCATAGCCAGAGGGCACCCACGGCACGAAACGCCCACGGAGCCTCGGCCGGCAAGAAGGTAAAGAAGAACGCCGCTTGTGCATTAACAAGCAGCCATGTCTGACGCATCGACAGCTCACGGTCGAGCGCCTTACTATAATATCTACGGAGCCAATCAACACCATTTCTTACATTCTTCAGCACACCATTGGCTGCAAGGGCCAAAGCACGTGTGGCAATACCAGCAAAAGCAGTGAATGTTGTCATTGAGCGATGTTCGCAAGCCAGAGTCATATCCTTTTCCATATATGTATATCTTTTAGGTTATACGTTTATTTTCTTTTCTCGCTGCAAACTTACCCCAAAAGGTGGAAACAACACTTCCTTTCTCAAAAACTTTTGTTAAAGATTATTATAGAAAAGCATCAAAGGCACCTCTTATCACCAAACGCAAGGAATAAAAAGCATCATTTTTATCTTCTATAAAAGATAAAAACACAAAAACCCACCGTTTTGTTCGTTATAAAAGATAAAAGTGGTATAGTTTGTAGGACAGCTACAACTATCCCAAATATGTCATCTCCATGCCCCCCCTTGCTCACTCGCAACGATGACAATGGCATCCACCCACCTTCACCTGCGCCATTTCCTGGCTCTGATAATATTGTTGTGTTTTTAACAATCTATTTCGCGCTACACACGTATTTTACTTGAACACGATGTTCCATGAATTATCCAAGTAGGACGATGGCCTCCGTGCCACGTCCTCCCTACATTAGAAATGGGCAATAAAAAAATGAGAGGTTATCTATTTAGATGTGCGGGGTGCTGGAGGACGTGGCACGGAGGCCACCGTCCTACTTGGAGGGTGCATCCGTTTCGATAAAAATTTATACTCGCAATAATATATTATTAAATTGTTAAAAACACAACAATAATATCTGAGCAGGTATTGGGTTGAACAGATGTTCTGTTTAATTATGACAACGTTGTCTTTGTAGTTTCATGTTTTCTTTGTACCTTTGTGCCATCAGTTATGCAGGAGCCGTTACACACATCCTGCCTAGGAAAACTACTCAAACGTAAACAAAACCAAAAATAACTACTCAGCAGTATGAACATCTTACGCAAATCGCTCATGCCCCTCTTGGCATGTGCCCTCATGGTTGGCTCGGCTACGGCTCAACAAAAGGCTCCGGTCGACTATGTAAACCCCTACATTGGCAACATCAGCCATTTGCTGGTGCCCACGTTTGCTACCGTGCAATTGCCTAACAGCATGTTGCGCATCTATCCCGCCCGCGCCGACTATACCTCCGAGCGCGTAAACGGCCTTCCTGTCATTGTTACCAACCACCGCGAGCGTTCGGCCTTTAGCATCTCGCCGTATATGGGTGAGCAGCCCCAACCTGTGGTGGCCGTAAACTGGGACAATGAGCACATCACACCTTATTCGTTCGACATTGAACTGGCCGACAACACCATGTCGGCTCGTTATGCTGTGTCGCACCAGAGCGCTATCTACGACATCAACTTCCTTGAGAAGGGTCAGCCTCGTTACATCATGATCAATTCGCAGCAGGGTGCCATCACCGTGGGCGACGGCTTTGTGAGCGGCTATCAGCAGGTAACCCAAGGCACTCAGGTGTATATCTACGCCGAGTTTGACACGAAACCCGAGGCACAAGGCATACTGAAGGACGGCAAGCTGGATGCTACTGCCACCACCGCACAGGGCCGTAACGCTTGTGCTGCCCTGCGTTTTGCCAATGGCACCAGCCGTGTGGGCGTGCGCTATGGCGTGTCGTTCATTAGCGAAGAGCAGGCTAAGAAAAACCTGTATCGCGAGCAGCAGGGCTTCAACCTTACTGCCGTTGAGCAGAAGGGCCGCGATGTGTGGAACAAGGCCTTGGCAAAGATTGCTGTCACGGGTGGCACCGACGACCAGAAGACGGTGATGTATACCGCCTACTACCGCACCTTTGAGCGCCCCGTATGCTTGAGCGAGGATGGCAAATATTTTAGCGCCTACGACGGAAAAATACATGCCGATGGCGGCACTCCGTTCTATACCGACGACTGGATTTGGGACACCTATCGCGCTGCTCACCCCCTGCGCGCCCTGATCACGCCTGAGGTAGAAGAGCCTATCATCGAGTCGTATCTGCGCATGGCCGAGCAGATGGGCACCAAATGGATGCCTACCTTCCCTGAAATTACGGGCGACTCGCGCCGCATGAACTCGAACCACGGCGTGGCGATGGTGGCCGATGCGCTGTATAAGGGCTTACGTGTTGATATGAAGCGCGCCTTTGAATACTGCCAGAAGGGCATTGAAGAGAAAACCTTGGCTCCCTGGTGTGGCAACAAGGCAGGATGGATTGACGAGTTCTACTGGAAGAATGGCTACATACCAGCCCTGCGTGAGGGCGAGAAAGAGACCGACCCCAACGTGTCGGGCTTTGAGAAACGTCAGCCTGTGGCTGTAAGCCTGGGCACGGCCTACGACCTGTGGTGCCTCTCGCGCATTGCCGCCTTCCGTGGCGATAAGAAGAACGCCGAGCGCTACTTGAACCTCAGTCGCAACTATCGCACACTGTTCAACAGCAAAACCTCGTTCTTCCACCCCAAAGATAAGGATGGAAAATTCCTTGAGCCCTTCGACTATCGCTTCTCGGGTGGCATTGGCGCTCGCGATACCTACGACGAGAACAACGGCTGGACCTATCGCTGGGACGTGCAGCATAACATGGCCGACCTGATTAACCTGATGGGTGGCCGCGAGAAGTTTGTTGAGAACCTCGACGCTACCTTTGCCGAGCCTATGGGTCGTGGCAAGCGCGAATTTTATGAGCAGCTGCCTGACCAGACGGGTAACATAGGACAGTTTACGATGGCCAACGAGCCCTCGCTGCACATACCTTACCTATACAACTATGCGGGTGCGCCGTGGAAGACTCAGAAGCGTGTGCGCCAGGTGCTGCGCACATGGTTCCGTAACGACGTGATGGGCATACCAGGCGACGAAGATGGCGGCGGCCTTACCTCGTTTGTGGTGTTCTCAAGCTTGGGTTTCTACCCTGTAACGCCTGGCTTTGCGGCTTATAATATTGGTAGTCCGCTGTTCAATACGGCCCGCATCTCATTGCCCAACGGCAAGGTGTTTGAGATTGAGGCACAGAACAACTCTGACGAGAATAAGTATATCCAGCGTGCCACCCTTAATGGTAAGGAGTGGAACAAGCCTTGGTTCTCGCACGACGATATTAAGAATGGTGGAAAGCTGGTGCTCGTGATGGGTAAGCACCCCAACAAACAGTGGGGCGTTGACAAACAGGCTGCACCGCCCTCGGCTGATGTAGAGAAATAAATAAATAGTAGGCTAGGGTCTCTGTGCCCTGGCCTCCAACAACTAATTATATTATCACAGGTAGGATGGGACACAGAGACCCCATCCTACTTTTTTTGTCCTTACGGTATACAGTTCTTTCGTAGAAAGTCTTCAAACTCAGAGCGGTAGCCGTTAAACACGTTAATGTCTACCTTGGGCGTGATGCCACGCACACGGCCATCGGGGCACAACTGCCAGTAAACCAGATGCACGTCGGGCTTATACTCGCCGTAGCGTGCTATCCATATATTATAGTTGGCTTTGAGGTCGGGTGCCATAGGTAGGTATCGGTTTACAAACATTTGGCTGATGTATAGCACGGGTCGAGTGCCTGTGTGGCGTTCAACCATTCGCATCCAGGTGCGCACGGCGGCAAACATAGCCTTGGGGCCGCCCATCTTTTTTATTTGCTGGTGCGTGGGCTCAAGGTCGAGCACAGGCGGCATATCGCCTTTCCTAAAGATAGTGTTGCGCAAGAAATAGTTGGCCTGTATTGCCCCCGATGTTTTTGTAGAGAAAAAGTGGTAGGCGCCTACTGGTATGCCCTGTCGGCGTGCCGCTGTATAGTCGGCGCGGAAGTATCGGTTGCGTATGGTGCGCCCCTCTGTCGACTTGATGTAGCAGAACGATACAGGGTAGTTGACAGCGCCCGTCACCGTCTTCTTACTGATGGTGCCGAGGTGGCTGATGCGCACTTGGTTCCAGTGTATGGGGTAACGTCGGCGCCCCACGTCGTGCTGAAAGCGCGATATGTCGATGCCGTAGATACGGTCGGCGGTATAATTGAGGCGTTCGCCCAAGAAGCGGTCGGCCTTCCATTCGCCCACCCGTATGTGCTTGTTGGGTGCGAGGGCAAAGCCCCAGCCCGAGCGGCGGTCGTTGCGCCACTGTCCGCTGTATTGATGGCCCAGGGCATCGGTGATGGTGCCGTGCCCTGCTGCTACTATGTGGCGGTTGAAGTCGCCGTTGTAAACCTCGGCGGTGCTGTCGTTAGGAGCCGCCCATCGTGTTCCGCGCATCAGCGTGTCGGCGCGCCATTGTCCTACAATGCGTCGGCCTAAGCTGTCGGTGGCCGTTCCCCATCCGCAGCGTTGTCCGGCTTTCCATTGTCCGGCATAGATAATGCTGTCGCCCTTTGCCAGTTGGCCGTAGCCATCATATCGCCCTTTAGCATCAGTTTGTCCGGTGTAGGTCATGCCATTGGGTGCGGCGTGCTGTTGAGCATCGGGCTTGATGCCGTGCCCACAAGCCGTGAGCAGTAGCGTTGCGACCGCTACCTTTACGCTTGTTACTGTTGCTGCTACTATCTTTCTTGCCGTGGTTTCAACCCCTTTGTTTGCTGTACAGCGGCTGTGTATGATCGTTATCATTGCTCGCCTCCTTTCATCAATAGGTGTTGTATGGCATTGCGGCCCACTATGTTTTTACCGTTGACCAAGCCGCCAAACAGACCGCGAGGGGTAAAAAGAGCGGTTCCATCGGTGGCCAGCACGCTGGGAAAATGATGCCGCTGACCCGTGCGACGGCCCATGGTGAGCACTACCGAGGCGTCGTTTTGCCCCATTTCATCGATGCCTATGGCGCCATGTCCAGCTGCTATCAGGCGGCGGTTGGTGGTGTTCCAGGGCAGCAGATATTGTGTTTTTACGCCGTCGGGCGTGGTCTTATCAAGCGTTTGCAGCAGTAAGAGGCGGTTTTTATTGCTCACGGCTACGCGTTGGCATAGCACCTTTTGAGGCTTGTTTTTCACCATTTCATCGTCAGTTTCGGGCCTATACCATGCTGTATAGGTGGTGCGAGGCAGAAGGGTGAGGGGCGTGGCCGTTTTTAACAGACTGTCGGCCAGGGTCAGTGTGGCGGCGTTGCGTGCTGCTTGCGCCTTCATTTGTGTGGCCAGCGCCGCTATTTGCTGGTAGCCCTCGTCTTGAACGCCGTGCACACGTAGGTAGTAGTTGAGCTCGTTAATGGCGTTTTTCTCCCTTTTCATCGTTGTTTCCAGCGTTTTTATGAGGCACAGAAGGGCTTCGTCGGCGCTATATGGCAGCGCCTTTAGCGTGTCGGCCACCGTTACAATGCGTCCGTGGCATGAGGGTATGGCGGGCCAACGGTTCATCCAGCAACCGTCGGTGCGGTGCAGGGTGGCGGCTTGAAGCGAGTCGGTAGTGGGTTGTAGCGCGGTGCTGTCGGCCTCAATGCCCGCGAAGAAGAGGGTGGGTTGCCCCTTTGTACATAGGGCATACCACGAGTGTTGCTCAACCACTACCACGCTGGCGCGCATCTCGTTGGCGGTAGAGGGTAGGCAGCGTTGTGCCAGTATGACCAATGCTATGATGGCGACACCCGTTGCTGTGAGGCCTAAGCGGTGTCGCACGATGAAGGAAATTATCTTTTTCATTTCCAGTTGTTTTTGTTTCTGCCTAACTTTTTAGGCAATGCGAAATTACAAAAAAATATTGATAAGCCTCATGGTTCACCCTTTTTCTTTTGTTGCTGTATAACTTAACTTGATGTAGCCGAGGAAAGTGTAAAACATGCAAAACCTTAATATTTATCTCATTCTCTTCACACATTCAAGAAAAAAGCGTAAATTTGCAGAAATAATATAAAGGTAGAAAATTATGTTGACAACAATTCAAGTATCATTAGATGTGCCGAAAGACTATCAACTCGACACTCTAACAAAACAGCTTACAGAGTATGCTAAGGGGTTGGTTGCCAAAACCCGCTCAAAGACCAATGCTTCTAAAACTACAAGAAAGCAGTATGCTCATGATATCCTATGTGGGATTGTGCCCAATAAGCAATCTGATGAAAAACTGCTTGATGATTATTTAAAAGACAAATACGAGGTGTAGATTTATGAAAGTATTTCTTGATACGAACATATTTATGGAGTATGTATCTTGTTGTAAGCAATATGAAACTATTCGTGATGTGTTTGATGCAATTGAGGATGGTAAGATAACAGCTGTTATGTCGATAGGAGGTTTATATACCCTCACTTTCCTTATCACTCGTTTGCTGAAAGAATCGAATATACATAGGCCCGAACAGACCGAAAAGTTACGAATAGTTCTTAAGGGATTGTTACAATTGGCACCCATTGTTGATTGCTCACAAGAGGTGGCTTTAGAGGCTGTTGCTGACGAACGGTTTACGGATATTGAAGATAGCTTGCAATATCATTGTGCTAAGCAAAATAGTTGCGATGTATTGTTAACGATAAATATCAAGGATTTTAAAAAAGTAATTGATGGCGATTTGAGAATAATATCGCCTCAAGAATTTGTGAGTGAATTTCTATAAATCGTTTGACACGCCTATAAATAAATTAACTACCTTTACATCATTAAACAGAATAAGAATATTAACATGAAGATACAATCATTTTTTGCTGCTGCGTTGATAGTAGTAGCCTCTTTCAGCATTACCTCGTGTACCGAAAAGAAGTTTCATGTAGAGGGAAACATTACTGAGGCAAAAGACTCTACACTGTATTTTGAAAACATGAGCTTGAATGGCGCTGTGGTACTCGACTCGGTGAAGTTGGGCGAGGATGGTGCCTTTAGCTTTGCTGCCAAGGCTGGCGATGCCCCCGAGTTCTACCGTCTGCGTATTGCTGGACAGATCATTAACTTGGCTGCCGACTCTACCGAGACCGTAAACATTAAGGCCGCTTATCCCACCATGGCATCGGGCTATGAGGTGACAGGGTCGGCCGACTGCGCTACCATTAAGGAGCTGGCCCTGCTGCAGATAGGCCTTCAGTCACAGGTTAACGCCATTGCCAAAGACCCGTCGCTGGGTGTTGACGCTGTGGGCGACAGCATCGACCGCGTGGTAGAGCGCTATAAAGATAAGGTGAAGTTTAATTATATCTTCAAGGCTCCGATGCGCGCCTCGTCTTATTTTGCCCTCTTCCAAACCTTGGCGTTGGGCAATGCGTCGACCCTCATCTTCAACCCCCGCAACAGCGAAGAAGATATCAAGGTGTTTGCTGCCGTGGCTACCAGTTGGGATACCTATTTCCCCAAAGCCGAGCGTGGCCAAAACCTTCATAATATTGCTATTGAGGGCATGAAGAACGTGCGTATTATTCGTGCTAACAACACGCCGGCCGAGATTGATGCCTCGAAGGTGACGTCGACGGGCATCATCAACATCACGCTGCCCGATAATAAGGGCCACAACCAGTCGTTGGCGCAGCTCAAGGGTAAGGTGGTGATGCTCGACTTCCACCTCTTTGCCAGCGAGCAGAGCATGCAGCGCATCATGATGTTACGCGAGCTGTATAACAAATATCATGCTCAGGGCTTCGAAATTTATCAGGTGAGCGTTGACCCCGACGAGCACTTCTGGAAGACACAAACCGCCGCCCTGCCTTGGATAAACGTGCGTGTTGACGAAGACCACCAGAGCGTTCTTGCCACCTATAACGTGCAATCAATTCCTACCTTCTTCATCATCTCGAAGGACAACGTGCTGCATAAGCGCGATGTGCAGATTAAAGACCTGGAGGCCGAGATACGATCGCTGCTGTAAGAAGAGAAATTGGTCACTACATATTAAAGGCTGTTTGCAAAATAAAGCAAACAGCCTCTTAAGTTTTTTAAGGGTAGTAATGACTTTATATTTTTATATATTTTAAGGCTTTGCTTTTAATTTTGTTGTTTTTAGCAATTAATTCTACATCATTTCATGAAATATCTTGTTTATGTTTTCATATTTATCTTTAGCCTTGTTGGTTGCTCTTCAGATAAAGAACGCAGATTAAATAATATCGTAGCACAGGCAGAGAGTATTATGGATATGAATAGCATGTCTGCCTATAAATTGTTATCGAACAATGAATCTCTTGCACATGAAGTGGGGACAGATGCGCGTATGCGCTTTTATCTTTCAAAGAGTATAGCCCAAAATAAAGCCTATATTGCCTTTTCGTCTGATAGCCTGAGTAAAGAAATAGTGTCATATTTTAATGATCATGGCTCTGACTATGATAGGATGATGGCCTATTATATTTTAGGGTGTGCTTACCGTGATATGAATGATGGGGCACAAGCATTGGAAAATTATTCAAAAGCTATAGCCTTTGCTGATAATAATAGTAGTACGGATTTACGGTCTTTGGTTGTAATTCATGCACAAGTTGCTAATATTTTTGAAGAGCAAGGTATCGTGGATAATGCTATAGAAGAAGAAAAAGCTGCTGCCTTATGTGCATGGAAAGTAAAAGATACCCTTACTGCACTAAACTGTCTCGGACATGTAGCAAGTAATTATTTAATACGTAACAATGTTGACTCTTGCATAAAAATAAAAGATTATATTCTTAAGCATTGTTTCCTTTTGAAGGATACCATTCACGCTGCTATTGCATGCGGCACTTATGGTACAGCTTTGTTGCAAAAAGGTGATTATGTAAAGGCTAAACAATATTTCGACTTTTATGAAAAATATTCTGGATATTTTGACTCTTTAGGTAATGTTGTTAAAGGAAAAGAAATACACTATTATGATAAAGGCATGTATTATCTCGGTGTTAATAAATTAGATTCGGCAGAGTATTTCTTTCGTAAAGAAAAAAGTGAAGCGTCTGACCTTTTTAACCAAAACGGTGCGATACATGGTTTGAGCCTTGTGTATGAAAGAAAAAATATACCTGACTCTACGGCAAAGTATGCATTGGCATGCTATAAGCTTAATGATTCTCTTTTTAATTCAGAGAATTCTAAAAAGTATCAACAACTTCAGGCGTTGTTTAACTATAATCGACATCTACAAAAATCAATTGAAAAGACTGAAGAAACGAATAAAATTCAACAGCGTCTTTATACCCTAATTATTATAACCATTGTCCTATTATGGATTGTTACTTATTGGTTTAAGCATCGGCTAAGATTACAGAGAAAAGAAACGTTAAGATTAAAGGATGCTTATCTGTCTACAATTAAGCAGTATTCGCAAGAAAAAGAAAATTTGAAATTGCTAATGCAGCAAAATGTTACAGAGAATCATACTCAAATTGCTCGAAAAGAAAAAATGATTCTCGAGTTGGAAAATCGTATTAATAATTATAAAAAAGAGAAGACATTGCAAGAAATATCTGCTATCACTATTGAAATACAGAATTCGTCAATATTCAAACACTTTATATACATATGCGAAAAAATTAATATGATGCCATCTAATACTGATTGGGAAGATTTGTGTCAGATGATAAATGAAACGATGCCTACGTTTAAGACGCAAATCTTGAAACAGTATCCTGTGAGCGAGAAAGAGTATAAAATATGTATGTTATCGAAATTGGGATTTAAACCATATCAGATGGCTAATCTGATGGGATTGTCATGCTCTGATATTTCTCAAACAAGAAGACGTTTGTTCGTTAAAATATTTCATATAAAAGGAAGCGCATCTGACTTTGATAATTCTATCAGAGCTCTTTAAATGTATATATTGAACTTTCGTAAGTGCATAATAAACACATTATCAAGTGATTATCATCTCGAGCGCGCGGCGACGCTTGCTGGAGATAATTACCACATTTTAAAAGCGAAAGTTCAGTATATACCTTTTGTTTAGAGTGGTGTTTATACTTCATTTTACTCATGTTTTGTTTCTAATGATAGCATTGTTAAGAATTGTCAATAGAAGATGATAAAGTATAATTCGCTGGATATTATGTAGTTATATCGCTGTCAAATATTGTCAAATATCAGCAATAAAGAAATTCGACCGTTGTCGGAATATGTAATATCTTTGCAAACGTTAAACTAATTAAAAACGAAAAATATAAATAGGGTCTGCTGAATTATTATCTGTTCACAGACAGAGGGTAGCAGACGTAGCCCC